>Ga0066903_100003034_pt1 | contig 13496 bp, 9 predicted proteins | sample PanSoiMetaGPlot1_FD_67491 | JGI IMG/M metagenome (GOLD analysis project Ga0066903, IMG submission 67491) | Tropical forest soil microbial communities from Panama analyzed to predict greenhouse gas emissions - Panama Soil - Plot 1 (version 2) | ecosystem: Environmental > Terrestrial > Soil >... | reverse complement strand
ATGGCATTCCTTACGGTGTTCTTTGCCGCTGCTTTGCCGCTCGGCTGGGTGACGCCGACCCTGCAAGACTGGGGCGTCATGGTGGTAAACGGCCTCGGCAATGCGCTCGGACAGTATCTGTGGACCCGTGCGCTCCACCTCGCCCCCACCTCGGCGGTCGTGCCGTTCAACTACTTCTCACTCGTGTGGGCGATCATATTGGGATTTCTGGTGTGGGGCGACATGCCGTCGGCCGCGCTGCTGGCGGGTTCTGCGATCGTGGTGGGATCGGGGATGTTCCTGCTGTGGCATGAATCGCGCCGGCGATAGGACCGCAGGGCCGTAACGGAGGGGCACAAACCGGCACCTGCTCGCGTCGATATGGCGGAAAAACCACGATTGCGCTGAAATCGTCAAACATGGCCGCGCCGGTGCTTGAAATATGCATTGCGATAGCCGACAGTTTGCCGGTCAGAGCGCGTTGTGCTGAAAGTTTATCCGCCGTTTTACTCGGTCACCGCGGGGTCAAGCCCGGCAATGACATCGAGTAGCTGTCAGCGAATCGCGCTCCAAACATGGCATTTCGCAGGAGCTTCGTCGCATGCGCCGGATGCTGGCAGTTGCTTTGGTTCTGACCCCGTGCGCCGCCTATGCGGGCATAGCCGGTCCAGGCCCCGGCCTGACTGGAAACGACACCGGCGGCATCATCCAGTGGACGCCGGACATCGACCCGATCTATCGCGACATTGCGGCCGCACACTGCGCGCGCTGGAACCGGTTGGCCGGCATCACCAGCGTGCATCGCCAGTACGGCGACTATGTCGGCTTTCAATGCGTCTATGATCGGCGGTTTGATTTCCGCAAGACTGGGCTTCCCTGGAACTATTAGGGCGGATGCCCCGCTGGGGGTCGTGGCCGGGCTTTGTCCCGGCCAGCCCGAGCGTTTTACCCCGCGCGTGCAGCGACCGGAACGCAACGCGGCGCCGTTCAGCGCAACGGCGGCGGCGGATTCGGGATCGGCGCGCAGTCGCGCCGGCCTGATGCGAGACAATCATCGAGGCGACGCGTGGCAAGGAGCGCATCGCCCAACCAGAGCGCGGCGCCCAGCACGAACAAGATGAACCCGGCGAGCAGTAAGTTGACCAGCCGACGTTCGGCCGCAGTTTCGCGCCGGCCACTGCGATCCGGCCCCGGGGGTCCCGATGGTCGACCAGCGGGTGGCTGGTCGCCTGACATTTGCCCGGTTGAATTCGTTCCGCCGCCGCTCACTTGCCCATCGTTTCCTTTACCGCCCCGACCAGTTGCTTGAGGGTAAATGGCTTTGCGAGGAAATTATACTTGTATTCCTCGCCCTCCGGGAGGTTCTTCTCGAATGCCTCCTCCGCATAGCCGGACACGAAAATAATCTTCACGCCGGGATCGCGGCTGCGCAGCTTGGTCAGCAGGGTCGGCCCGTCCATCTCGGGCATCACCACGTCCGAAACCACAAGGTCGATCTTGCCGAAGTAGCTGTCGAACGCCTCGACCGCCTCGAAGCCGTTCGCCGCCTGGAGCACCGTATAGCCCCGCGAGGTCAGCCCGCGCGCGTTGAGGCCGCGCAGTCCCTCTTCGTCTTCGACCAGCAGGATCGTGCCCTGCCCGGTGTCGTCCGCCGGTTTCGCGGCGATCTTGCCCGGCCGCGGGGCAGCGCCGTGTTCCGATGCAGCAGGCATCGCAGCTTCGTCGGTCGCCGGAATATGGCGCGGCAGAAAGATGCGAAACGTCGTGCCCTTCCCGATTATGGATTCCGGAAAGATGAAGCCACCGGTCTGCTTGACGATGCCATAGACCGTGGAAAGGCCGAGCCCAGTGCCCTTGCCGACCTCCTTGGTGGAGAAGAACGGCTCGAAGATGTGATCGATGATGTCAGGCGGAATACCGGTTCCGGAGTCGCTCACTTCCACGAGCACGTAGTCGCCCGACGGCATGCTCCTGGGGGCGAACTGCTGGCATTCTGCAGCTGCCACATTCGAAGTTCGCAAGCTCAGCTTTCCGCCCTCCGGCATGGCGTCGCGAGCATTGACGGCGAGATTAATGATCACTTGCTCGAACTGGGACTGGTCGGCCTTGACGCGCCACAGGTCGCGAGGGGGGTCAACGGGGTCGAGCGCGATCCGCTCGCCGAGCAACCGACGCAGCAGCATGGACAGATCCGACAGGGCCTCTGCGAGATCAAGCACCTGAAGGTTCTGAGGCTGGCGGCGCGAGAACGCCAGCAAATGATGCACCAGGCTCGCGGCGCGGTTGGCGTCCTGCTTGATCTGCATGATGTCCTGGAACGACGGATCGGACGGCTTGTGCGCGTTGAGCAGAAAATCGGTCGCCAGGAAAATTGAGTTGAGCAGGTTGTTGAAATCGTGCGCGATGCCGCCGGCGAGCTTGCCGATCGAATCCATCTTCTGAGCCTGATCGGCCTGGTCTTGCAGCACGCGCTGCTCGGTCGTCTCGATCGCGTAGACGATCGCAGCCTCGCAATCGCGTTCGGCGTCCTCGACCGGCGTCACATAAAACCGCGCCCAGCGCCTGCCCTCGCCAGCGAGCGTCGCATCGAACGGCGCGATATCGCCTTGACCGCGGGCGGCTGCTGCAAGCGCCTTGTCAAGCCCCGCATGATCGCTCTCGGCCACCACGCTGCGGATGGTGCGCCCGAGTGGTGCTGCCTCGCCCTTGAGTACGTTCTGAAACAGGTGCGCAAACAACGCATTGTTGCGGGCGATGCGGCCGCTGCGGTCAACCGTCGCTATCGCCATCGGCGTATTGTTGAAGAAGCGCATGAAACGAACTTCAGCATCGCGCAGCTGGTCGGCTCCAGCGCCGCCGGTGCGGTTGAGCACCAGCGTGCGCGACGCACCCGGCCTGGCATCCGCGGCAAACGCGACCTTGTGGTAGACCCGCACCGGCAACGTGCGACCATCCCGGCGCCGCAGGTCGAGATCGAGAATCTCGGTCTTGACCTCGCCTGGATGCCCCGACAGTCCTGTCAGGAGCGCCACACTTTCGACCGGCAGGAGATCGGCGAGCCGCAGCCCCCCAGGTCCCCCCGAGCCGACCTGGGCGAGATCGTAGTCAAGCCAGCCGGCGAGCGTCGCGTTGACGTAGCCGATGTCGCCGTTGCCATCCGCCGAGAAAAAACCGGCGGGCGCGTGGTCGAGATAGTCGATCGCGTGCTGGAGCTCCTGGAACGTGTTCTCCTGGCGCTCGTGGTCGCGGGTCACGTCGGCGACGGTCCACACCGAGGCTTTCCCGGTCCCGCTGGCGTCAACTGCCGCCCCGAGCGGACGCACACGCAGCCGAAGCCACCGAGCAGGCTCCCCGCGCACAGCGGCAATCCGCACTTCCTCCTGAAAGCGCCGGCCATCCCGGCCTGCCTTAAGCAGACGATAGAGCGCCTCCGAGACATCGGGGTCGCCGGCGAACACGCGCTCGATGGGGCGCGTGTCATGCATTCCGGTTGCTCCCGAGAATGCCCGGTAGGCTGCATTAGCATAGAGAACGCGCCCGTTGGGGTCGGTCACCACGACGCCTTCGTGCGAAAGCTCGAAGACGTGCTCGAGTATCCGGTCCGACGCCTCCCGGCCGGAAATCCGCAGCACCCCGGCCGCGAGCGCAAACACAGAGAAAACCCCAATCATCCCGAGGACAGCCAGCAGAAACATCACGTAGGATCCGGCCTGATTGCGGCCAACCAGCATCAGACCGGCGGCAGCGGCGATCAGGCCGGCGGCGACCAGCAGCACCAGCGCAATGCTGCCCCGGCGTTCGTGGCGCTCTCCCATGGTCGTGCTCAGGCCCTGCATTGCCATGACGGACCTCTTAGTCAACGGCCCTCGCGCGCGACGGCCTCATGTTTCCCCACCCCCCTTCCCCGCAAGGTCGGGAGGGATCGGCCGGTGCAAGAACGCGTCCCGGCCCGAACCTTTGAGTGATTCTTATTAAATGATTCTCTCCGGCTGCGGGACCGGGGAGAGAGGCGGTCGCCCGGATTGAGCAGCAAAACGCCCGCTCGTCGCACGCAACGTTTCGGACTTCGATGCTTTGGGATTTCAACTGCTCAACCCCTGGCGCAGCGACTGAACCGTCGCACAATCAGCCGGAGTCATCAGGTCGGCCGCGGGTGGCCGGTCCGTCCTACGGCTGCGGGCATGGTTTGCGATCCGTCATGCCATCCTCTCATAAGGGTGAAATGACTGTCGTGGACGCGACATAGTGTTCCGCTCGGCTGGGCGGCATTCGTGCGTGCACGCCGTCGCCCGGTCCGAATATGTAGAATATCGGTTCGACGAGGTTCGCAACGAAACTCACTATATCCGGTTGACAACATTGCCAAGCACGGACGTCCTGGCGTTTCTATACACTGCGTCGAGTCGACAGCGTGCAAAAAGTTCCATTACCGGCTATCTTGAGGTTGGAGCGCGTTGGGCTCGCCGGACTTGGCTTGCGTGCTTTTGTCCGGTAAGCAGGCTTCCAAGCATAGGGTTAATGAACCGTTAAACGGGTCGGCGTCCCCAAGATGCACGCGCAATCGGCGCGGAAGAAAGATCGGGGATTGGGGTCGTCGCCCGGCCGACAACAGGCCTGGGAAGGCTGGCCGGCAAAATATGCCCGGTGCCATTAACCCGGCCCAAAGTGAAAGTAAAAGTCCACTCGTCGCGCTGCGGGGGAATTCAGTCATCGCGCTGCGGGGATACGGAGTACGTCAATGGAACTAATGTTTGGCGGCATGCCGGACGCGGGGAGATTCGTCGTCGCATTCATCCTTGTGCTGGGCCTCATTGGTGCAGGTGCCCTGCTCTGGCGCAGATTCGGCGCCGGGCCGATGGGCCCGATGGGTCCTCGCGGCCGGCAACCGCGGCTTGCCGTGATTGACGCGGCTTCGGTGGACGCCCGCCGCCGACTGATTCTGATCAAACGCGACAATGTCGAGCATTTGGTCATGATCGGCGGTCCAACCGACATCGTGGTCGAATCAAACATCGGTCGCGGCGCGCCGACTGCGGTCTCTCGTGACCCGCGGCCAATTCCGGATAATTCCCGCCACCCGGCGCCGACCGATGGCCCGGATTGGAGTCTGCCGCTGGAACCGATGGCGCGCCCGATGCGAGCCAGCGGCGACCTCGATGCCCCGGTCGCCGAACCGCCGCGGCGCACCGCGCGAGAAGCCATGGTCGAGTCCATGCGGGCGCTGCGACCCGGGCCTGTGGCCCGGCGGGTCGCGCCCGTAGAACTCGAGCCGCCGCTTGAGGAGGAAGTCGCTGCTCCGACCCTGACACCGTCGCCGGCATCGGAGCAGATGAACGACCGTCCGCAGCCCCCATTGTCGGAACCGCGGCGTGCTCCATCGCCGCCCGAGGCGCCACGGCCGCAGCCGGCGCTGGAGCCCACTTCGCAGTCAAGCGCTGCGACTGACGCGAAGCGCCCAGCGACCCCGGCGTCGCGCGCAGCGCAATCCGAAGAGAACAGCCTTGCCGAAATGGCGCAGCGGCTCGAAGCAGCATTGCGGCGTCCGACGAAACCGATCGAAACCACGACCCCGCCGCTCGCGGCAACGCGTCCGCCTGCGCGACCGGAGCCGCCCGCAGCGCGCAAACCGCATCTCGATGCCGTCAATGCAGGAAAAGCGAACGTCAGGCCGCCTGAGCAACTCGCTTCGCCGCCCCAGCCCGATCTCAAGGTCTTGCCGGGCAAGGCAAAGCTCGAGCCGCCTATCGAGAGTCTTGAGGACGAGATGGCAAAGATGCTCGGACGCTCGCCCGGGAAATCGTGACGAAAGCGGCGGCATGTAACCCGATCCCCCCTGCGGGTCCCCGCCATCCCTGCCGCTCTCGCGCGAGCGGGGAAGGAGGGGGGCCGGACGCAAAATGACGAAGGTCAAGGCCAGCGCCGACGCCGCAGCGCCGCGGGCGTGGCAACGCATGCTGTCCGGCCGCAGGCTCGATCTCCTCGACCCGTCGCCGCTCGACATCGAGATCGAGGACATTGCTCACGGCCTCGCCCGCGTGGCGCGCTGGAACGGGCAGACCCACGGCCATCATATCTTCTCGGTGGCGCAACACACCCTGCTGACGGAAGTGATCGCCCGGCGTCGCCACAACGGCAGCGATCGGAAGCTTACGCTGGCGTTGCTGCTCCATGATGCGCCCGAATACGTGATCGGCGACATGATCTCGCCGTTCAAGGTTGTCATCGGCGGCGCCTACAAGGCCGTGGAACAGCGGCTGCTTGGGGCGATTCATCTGCGTTTCGGACTGCCCAGGGAGCTGCCCGCCGAGATCGCCGCCATCATCAAGGCGGCTGACCGCGGCGCCGCATTTCTCGAAGCGATCAGGCTCGCGGGCTTCAGCGCAGCCGAGGCGCGGCGATTTTTCGGCTCGCGCCCGACCTTGCCGGCCGCCGTCGAGACGGATTATCTCACGCCATGGCCCGCGGAGACGGCCAAGCAGAGATTTCTTCAGCATTTCAACGAGCTGCCAGCAGATTGAAGGATGGCGTAATGATTCACGTGTGCTCGCTGGCGCGGCTCCACGAAACGATAGCGGCGACCGGCGCCCGACACGTCGTTTCCCTGCTGGCGCACGACGACAACCTGGTGCGCCCGGCTTCAATCGCGCCCGAAAATCATTTGTGGCTGCAGATGCACGACATCTGCGCACCCCTGGACGGCTACATAGCGCCGCAAGCCGAGCACGTGGAGCAGCTCATCGCCTTTGTGCAGCGCTGGCCGCGCGAGACGGCGCTGGTCATGCACTGCTACGCGGGCGTCAGCCGCTCATCCGCCGCGGCTTTCGTATCGGTATGCGCATTGAGCCCCGCGAGCGACGAGCAGGCGGTTGCCTTGGCGCTGCGGCGCGCCTCTGCGACCGCTACGCCGAACCTTCGCATTGTCGCGATCGCCGACGATTTGCTGGCGCGGCGGGGCCGCATGGTCAGGGCGATCGAAGCCATCGGATCCGGCTTCATCGTCCCCGAGGCGCTGCCGTTCCGGCTCGATCTCTGCGGCTATTAACGCGATATCAAGCATAGTTGCTTAACTGATGTTCGGCATGAGCGCGCGCGCTTCTATGAGGTGATCGCGCCGCGCAGCTGGCGTCTCCCGCGGAGAGGTCAGGCGCGGTGTCCCCCTCGTCGCAACGCGCTCCTGGCGGAACCCGGCGGCGATCCCGCTATCTCCGATCGCGAACCGCAAGGGCACGCCTTGAGCATCGGGGACTTGTAGCGTTGCGTCCGCGTAAGCATCAGGCCTTGCGTCGCAGGCCGAAGGGGCGTGCAGCCCACTTCGCGATTGCGGTCGTTGTTCTAATGATGGCGCCGGCGCGGACGGACTATCAGCCTCCACCCGACCCTCCCGCGCACGCGTGGGAGGGTAGGGTTGAGGCTATCGCCGGACAGCCGGCGCCCAGGGACAGCTTCCGGGCGCATCTCATGGCCTCGCCGTTTGGCACGATTCATATGGCGACTTTCAGCTTTCCGCAGCCGGTCGGAACCGCCATTCCTGCCAGCCCAGGCTTTCACATGGCAGCCTACGAGGTGAGCCGCGACACCGCACTCACCGCTTCACTTCCGGCGCCCCCTCCGTACCCTCCGCCGTTTGTCGGGGAGGAGGGGGCGCGGCCGGAATTTCCGGAAATCGACCGCAGGCTGAAGGGACCGCGCCTCGCGCGGTGGGTGCGGTCGGATTTCCATTCTCAGCCGCCCTCGACAATTGAAGGATCACGTCCTTCTTCAGGCCCGCAGCCCGCCGAACCGCCTGTGCTGACGCTGGCCGCACCCGATGAGGGGGCACCGAACCGCGCCACACCGACAAGCGCCAATCCTGCGCCGAATAATAGGGACTTCAAGTCTCTCGACCCCGAAACCGCCGAGGCGTGGCTTGTGGACGGCGAGGACGCGCCGGTCCGCACGGCGGCGCGAATCTACTTCGGGACAGCATCGCTGGGCGGCACACCTGCTACAATGGAGCCCTGGGGGCCCGGACGGGCTCCGTTAGTCGAGCCGCCAGAGCCCCCTCCCTACCCTTCCCCGCACCCCCTCCCCATCCCTCCCCCGCAGGCGAGGGAGGGGGCGCTCTCAGCGTCGGACACGGCGCCGCCGCGCGAGCCGCCGCGCAATGAGACCATCGCGCCGAAAGGCGAGGTGACCGGCGAGGAACATCGGCCGAAGAGTCCGGCAGAGCGCCTCGGTCTCGTCGGCGCCGCCCGCGCGAGGCACGAGAAGTGCCTTGCCGATGCGATCTATTTCGAGGCGCGGGGAGAATCTGTCCGCGGCCAGATGGCGGTCGCCCAAGTCGTCATCAACCGCGTGTTCTCGGGGTACTACCCCAACAATATCTGCGGGGTGGTCTACCAGAACGCAAACCGGCGCTTCCGATGCCAGTTTACCTTCGCCTGCGACGGGCTCCCGGAGCGCATCAACGAGCCAGTCGCCTGGGAGCGCGCCAAGCACATCGCCCGCGACGCGCTCGACGGCAACTTCTGGCTCAACGACGTCGGCAAGGCAACCCACTACCACGCCCGTTGGGTGCATCCATGGTGGGTCCACGAAATGCGCAGGCTCGACCGCATCGGCGTGCACACTTTCTACCGCCCGCGCAACTGGGGCGACGGCTCCAAGTCCCCGACCTGGGGCGACGCCGATGCGACAGCGGCGGCAGCGAAGACGCTGTAGCTGGAGCGCGGACGTGCTGCCCGCATGTCGCCGCCCAGGCCGAGCGTGCAACCGTCAGAGCCCGGGCGACCCGACCGACGCCGATTGTGCCGCCTGCGCCAGTCGAGTTTTCAACCATCACTGATTGATTCGCAGGGCTCGCATGCGCTCCGCCAGGATGCGACCAACCACATCCGTCGGCCCGCCTGCAGGGAACGGAACAACTATCGTTATTGGCGCGAGGGGTGTCTATCCTCTTGTGGAGCGTCGCGCGTGCCCCCAATCAAAGGGCTGCAGCCAGGGCAAAGACTGGTGTGTTCATGTTCGCTCCTGGTCGCCCCTGGGCTCGGGCTCGGTTTCGCCGATCCGTTCACGTTCGACTAGCCACCGGGGCTTGGACTTGTCGCGCGTCCGACCCGGTCGGCCATCGAGTTGCCCTTCGGCTTTCTCTTTCCCAGCCATCGTCCGCGCTGCGCGTTGGTGAGGGCGTTCGTGCTTGCGGTAAAGTCGACGCTCAGCTCGGCGCGTTCGGGTCGAGCGTCACGGCTCCAAATCGCTGTAGCCTGGATTGAGCGTAGCGAAATCCGGGTGTCAGCATCGCCGTGTTCACAGGCCGATCCCGGATTTCGCTGCGCTCCATCCGGCTACGATCGCTCGCTCGTATCTTGAACTTCAAAGGCCCGGCGGGCCTGCCGCTCGCCCTCCCTACGTCTCAATATCCATCCCCACGTCGAGATTGACCGACGAATGCGTGATCGCGCCCGACGACAGATAGTCGACGCCGGCGGCGGCGATCGCGGCGGCGCTCGCATGGGTAATGCCGCCCGAGGCTTCGGTGACGAGCCGGCCAGCGACGAGGCCGACCGCCGCCTTGAGCATCGCCGGGTCCATGTTGTCGAGCAGCACCACGTCGGCAAGCCCCGTGTCGAGCACTTCGCGCAACTGGTCGAGCGTATCGACCTCGATCTCGATCTTGACCAGATGCCCGGCAGCCGCGCGGGCCCGCGCCAGCACCGCGGCGATGCCGCCCGCAACCGCAATGTGATTGTCCTTAATGAGGATCGCGTCATCGAGGCCGAAGCGGTGATTGAAGCCGCCGCCGCACCGCACCGCGTATTTCTGCAACGCCCGCAGGCCTGGCGTGGTCTTGCGGGTGCAGCATACGCGCGCCCGGGTACCGGCGATCAGGCGCACGAACGCCGCCGTGGCGGTGGCGATCCCTGAGAGATGTCCGAGAAAATTGAGCGCCGTACGCTCGGCGCCGAGCAAGCCGCGCGCGTTGCCCTCGACCGTCATCAGCAAGGCCCCGGCGGCGACGGCGTCGCCGTCGCGGGCGTGGACGGTCAGCTTCACTTCGGCATCGAGCTTGCGAAACGCCGCCTCGACAAGCGGCAGGCCGCTGATCACCCCGGCCTCCCGGGCAGCCACGATGGCGCGCCCGCCGAGCCCCGCCGGCACGGTCGCGACCGACGTCACATCGCCGGCTCGACCGAAATCTTCTGCCAGCGCGCGGGTCACCGCCTCCTCGACGGCAAACGGCGAGAGGAAGGCGTCGGGGCACGTCGTGTTCATCATCAGGAGGACCGCGGTTTGCTGTGCGGACAAACCAATAACCGATCTCGTTGCCGGGCGAAATGACTGCGGAGGCCGGTGATAGATCGGACGATGCGGTTGCAAGATCTGCACCGCTTTTCCATTGGCTCACTCCTCGGTGTCATTGCCCGGCTTGACCGGGCAATCCAGGACCCGCGGGTCGGTGGTTACTGGATCGCCCGGCCAAGCCGGGGAGGACAGCTGTGGCTGAATGCTAATCGTTCAAACGCCTGACCAATCGAAACTGGCCCGCCGCTCCGAATGGCAGATGCGCGCGAACAGCCGGGATGGCTGCCATGCGCAAAGCTCGCGATCAATTCCAAGGATTCGGTTTGGCTCGAGCCATGCAAGTCCCTAGATGTGTTTTTTCACGGCGCGCGGGAGCGCATTTTCTAAAGACCGGGGGATCCCGTCCAATGACCACCTTTGAAGCGGCAACTTCACGCGCGAGCTGGCGCACGCCGGGCGTGATCATCTTGTGCGGTTGCCTGATGGCGCTCCTCTCATTCGGGCCGCGTTCCGCGCTCGGATTTTTCCTGACCCCCATGTCCCAGGAAAACGGCTGGGGCCGCGACGTGTTCTCCTCGGCGCTTGCGGTGCAGAACCTGTTGTGGGGCGTGGCGCAGCCTTTCGCCGGCGCTATCGCCGACCGCTTTGGGGCGCTTCGCGTGCTCGCCGGCGGCGCCGCCATGTACGCCCTCGGACTCGCACTCATGGCCAACGCCCATTCGCCCGCCACGCTGGAGCTGTCGGCCGGCGTGCTGCTGGGCTTCGGACTTTCCGGATGCTCGTTCAACGTCGTGCTGGCGGCCTTCGGCAAGCTGTTGCCGGAACGGTGGCGTTCGGTGGCGTTCGGGGCCGGGACGGCGGCGGGCTCGTTCGGGCAATTCCTGTTCTCGCCGCTCGCGGTTGCCCTCAAGGATGCCTACGGGTGGCAAGGCGCCCTGATGATCTTTGCCGGCATGTGCCTCGTCATGTTGCCGCTTGCGCTGGCGCTCGCAACACCGCGCAACCTCACGCCGGCCGGCGCGACCGCATCGCAATCTCTCAGACATGCGCTCAGGGAAGCGCTCGCGCATCGCTCCTATCTTCTCCTTGTGCTTGGGTTCTTCACCTGCGGCTTCCAGCTTGCGTTCATTACCGTACACATGCCGGCCTATCTGGCGGACAAGGGTCTTTCCGCCGCTCTCGGCGGCTGGACTATTGCGGTTATCGGCCTGTTCAACATCGTCGGCTCGCTGTCGGCGGGCTGGCTCGGCGCGCGGCTGCCCAAGCGCTACATCCTTTCGGTGATCTATCTGATCCGCGCGCTCGCGGTGCTTGCCTTCATCTCGTTCCCGGTGACGCCGGCGAGCGCGATCATGTTCGGCGCCGTGATGGGGCTCATGTGGCTGTCGACGGTGCCGCCCACCAATGCGCTGATCGCCATGATGTTCGGCACGCGGTGGCTCGCCATGCTGGCCGGCTTCGCATTCTTCAGCCATCAGGTCGGCGGCTTCCTGGGCGTGTGGATCGGCGGGTTAGCCTATGAGCACACCGGCTCCTATGACGTGGTGTGGTGGCTCTCGATCCTGTTCGGGATCTTGTCGGCGCTGGTGAACCTCCCGATCGTCGAAAAGCCGATCATACGAATGGCGCAAGCGAGGGCGATGTAGGAGCCCTGCGCCGCGCCGGTCCACATGAGCCCCGCTCTGGAAATCCACAGGCGGCGCTGATACAGCGCGGCCATGAACGACCTTCCCGGCACCGGCGCACCGGACATATCCGTCGTGCTGGCGACTTATGATCGCCGACAAAGCCTGCCACGGGCAATCGCAAGCGTGCTGGCCCAGGATAGCGTTCGCTTCGAGCTGATCGTGGTCGACGACGCCTCGCGCGACGGCACGGCCGATTACCTCGCGACCCTTTCCGACCCGCGCATCCGCACACTCGCGGCCGAACGCAACGGCGGCCCCAGCGCGGCTCGTAACCTCGGCCTCAAGGCGGCACGCGCCGGCATTGTGGCTTTTCTCGACAGCGACGACGCATACCTGCCGCGTCGCCTCGCGGCTCCGCTCGCGGCCTTTGCGGCTGACGCGGGCCTCGTCTGCACGCTGAGTTCGGCCATCCGGCACGACCGCAAACGCTCCCGCAAAGCGCGCATTCCACCGATCCGCCTTGCCCCGGCGGCGTTCGAGTGGGCCTTGATCTGCGACCTCGTTCCGGTCGAAGCGACCAGCATCACGATACGGCGTGACGCAGCGCTCGCGGCCGGCGGCTTCTGTGAGCGGCTGCGACTCACCGAGGACCGTGAATTCCTGGTCCGGCTCGCCCGGCATGGCGGGGCGCTGCTGCTGTCCGAACCCCTGTGGGCGAAATTCTGGGGCGACGACAATCTTTCCAACGATTGGGCCAATGCGGCGCGCGGGCTGATCGCCTATGCCCGTGAACGCCCCGAAATCGCCGGGCGCTACCGCAAGATCGGCGCGTATCTTGCCACCAAGGTCTTGGTCGCCGATTTGCGGCTTGGGCTGTGGCAGGCGTTTTGGCGCGATCTGAAGGCATTGCGCGCCGCCGGGCTGGTCGATTTTGATGTGTTGCGCCTGATCCGCAGTCATCGTGAGGTGCGGCGGTACCGGCGCGCAATGTCGCGAGCAGAAGAGCTTGCCCGACTTAGCGGGCCTCCGGCGGAGTGGAGATGATCGTAGGATGGGTTGAGCGAAAGCGAACCCATCAAACGACGCGCAGCATTAAGAGGCCGACGATTGTGGTTTCGCTGGCGCTCTGCCCATCCTACGCGTTACTAAACTACCGAGAAGGAGGGCCCGCGTGCCCATGTTCAAGGCAATCGTCATCACCAGGACCGAAAGCGGCACCGCCGCCGCGCTCACGAATTTCGACGAGCAAGACCTGATGGACGGCGACGTGACGCTGCGGCCCGAATGGTCGACGGTGAACTACAAGGACGGCCTCGCGATCACCGGCAAGGCTCCCGTGGTGCGGCGGTTTCCCATGATCGCCGGCGTCGACGCCGCCGCGACTGTGGCCGCATCCTCGCACCCGGCGTGGCAACCCGGCGACCAGGTCCTCCTTAACGGCTGGGGCTGTGGCGAAACCCATCTTGGCATGTATGCCGAGCAGGCGCGGGTGAAGGGCGATTGGCTCGTGACCCTGCCGGCGGCCCTGACCAGCCGCGACGCCATGGCGATCGGTACCGCCGGCTTTACGGCGATGCTGTGCGTGATGGCGCTTGAGCGCGCCGGCAT
>Ga0066903_100003032_pt1 | contig 13509 bp, 9 predicted proteins | sample PanSoiMetaGPlot1_FD_67491 | JGI IMG/M metagenome (GOLD analysis project Ga0066903, IMG submission 67491) | Tropical forest soil microbial communities from Panama analyzed to predict greenhouse gas emissions - Panama Soil - Plot 1 (version 2) | ecosystem: Environmental > Terrestrial > Soil >... | reverse complement strand
TCTGAAAACAAACTGGCGGAAGCGTGTGCGAGTCGAAGCGGCACACAAAGGTAATTTCAACCACATGCACACAGCGGATGACAAGGCCAGTACCTTCTCCACCGTCGCCGCCGGCACTCGCTTCGGCGAGGGTTGGCCGCGCCGACGATCCATCAGGCCGAAATAACGAACTGCTCGTAGCGCTCACGCATGCGGCGCAAATGCCGGTCCCTCACACCCAAAATCTCTGCCGCCTGCCACCAGCTGATTTTCTTGGCCCAGGCCCGCAACATCACTTCCTGTACTTGCATCGCCCGCTCGACGGCGGCCTTCGAGTAAGAGAACACGTCAAACATGTTCTCTTACCCTCACCGCCTGCAAACCGGACATATCACTTGCTAATCCCACCGGACATTTGATGTGCTAACGACGGCCGCGAGAACTGTCATTGACCCCTCGCGAACTTCCCTGCTCGAGGGATCTGGGACCGTCTTCGGCGCGGTAAAAGGCCCGTCCGTAGAAATGCTCCCACAATGTGTCCTAATCTATAGTGCTGGAGCCCGCTGCAGTCCTGGCAATCGTTATGCTCCATCTTCCAATGTGAATCCATGAACACCAACCGATCATTTGTGAGCGTCTCGACTGCCCTGGCGATGCTGATTGTCCCGTCGTGCCTTTTTGCCGCCGACAAGCTCTTGATTCACGGCCATATCTACACGGGAAATCCCAGAGTACCCTGGGCACAGGCGCTTGCCATCGCCGGTACGCGGATCGAGGCGGTCGGGAGCGACCAGGAAATCCTGGCGCGGCGGCAGGCGAAAACGGAGATCATGGACCTGCACGGCCAAACCGTGATTCCCGGCATTTCCGATTCCCATACCCACATGTGGTTCGGCGCCTTGGTGCTGCACGGCATTAATCTTTCGACGCCCGCGTTCAGCATCACGCCAAACGATCCCGACACTCTAGTCGAGAAAATCGCCGCCTTCGCCGCTAGTCATCCGGACGATAAGGTAATCGTCGGGCGAGCTGACTTCGGCACCGCACCGCCCGCCGTACCCACCCACGAGTTGCTTGATCGTGCCGTTCCCGACCGCCCCGTGATCATCCACCACACGAGCGAGCATGCTCTCTGGGTTAACGCCAAGGCGCTTGCCTTTGCCGGAATCGGTGACCAGCCGGTTGCCGACCCGGACGAAGAGCGGAACGTCATCCGAGACGCTAGCGGCCACCCTACCGGCCTGCTTCTCGAATCCGCGATGGAACTGGTCGAGCGGCCCATGTTCGCGGCTCTGTCCCGCGATGAAAAACTCGCCCTGCTTCGGGACGCCTCCCACTACCTGAATCGCTACGGCATCACCAGCGTGGTGAACGCCACGGGCAGCCTGCCGGAAATCGAGTTGTACGCCGCGCTGCGCGACCGCGGGGAGTTAACCGTCCGCACTCGGACTTCCTTTGGCGCTGTCGCGGTGAGGCATCGCCTTACGCCGGAGTTTCTCGCCGATCTGGAAACTGCCCGCTCGCGCTATCACGACGATTGGGTTTCGGCGAATGTCGTAAAGTTCTTCGCGGACGGCGGCAGCGGACTCATTCCGCCCCTGGTCTACGATCCTGCCGAATACAAAAAACTTGTCCTCGAGTTGGACAAGCGCGGCTATCAGATCATGACCCACGCCCTGCGCGGTGACTCCGCACACATGGTCCTCGAGACTTACGACGAGGTCGCGAAGACCAATGGGCGGCGCGACCGCCGTTTTCGCCTGGAACACGCCGAAATCTTCCCGCCGCAAGATCTGCCGCGCTTCGCCAAGCTCGGGGTTGTGATCAGCACCCAGCCCTCGTTCTGTTGCAGCGACATCGGAACCAACTTCGATGCCCAGGACAAGACGCCGACCGACCGCTGGCGCAGCCTCGAACAAAGCGACGCGACGCTGGCATTCAGCAGCGATTGGCCCTGCACCTGGCCACCCGATCCGTTTGTCGGCATGCAGCAGGTGGTTCGCCGCACGGTTTGGCATGCTGTCGCAACGAGCTCGATCGTGGGCGGAATTTTCGACGGCGGAGGCCAGGGTGGCGCAGTCCCGTCGTTCTCGGCCTACGTACCGGAGGAGAGCATCACAATCGAGCAGGCTGTCAAAGCCTATACATTGGGATCCGCCTACGCGAGATTCTCCGAGGATCGATTGGGGACGTTAGAAAACGGAAAAGAAGCGGACCTCGCCGTGCTGTCGCAGGACATATTCTCCGCTAGGATTGAAGACCTCGCCAAGACGCGTGTAATCATGACCATGGTCGGTGGCAAGGTCGTTTTCGCAGCCACTGCGCAGTAGCCAGGCCATCTCGGCACAGCCTCACTGCGACAGGTCTTAGGCTTGGGAAAACAACCAAGTCAATGCGGAGAGAGTGGGATTCGAAATCCAACGGCATATTGATGCAATGGATCTTGCTGAAAAAATAAGGACGCGAAAAACTCTGAAGACGCCAAAAACGCCGTAACGAACTACGTGTGAGGTACAGCTGTTTTTGAGATAAAGCGTCAGCACAGACGTTGTGTTCATTGCTTCGAAATCCGTTGCGGTCGCAATCCTCAGGGATGGTGTTGAGCGTGAGGGTGGTGCCAACCAACCAAGGTCGGTGAGAAGGAATCGAACAAGCAGGCCGCTCAGCATTTTTCATTTTCAGTTCTCGGCTAAGAGCTCCGCCACCAGGCGATATTGGCCGTCCGAAAAGAACAGGAGTCCGTGCACGCGGACCGGTTGACCCGTGATGCATGTGATACAGCCATCGCCCAGGCTGAAAGTGAACATTTTAGTGGATGGCTGCAGGATAACTGGAACAGAGGTATGACCGGTCAAGTGAGCAAACGCTGAATCAGCCGACAGTTCGAGAGTGAAGGTGAACTGGCCGGGGGCAGAGCCTGCGGTCGGAGCACCAGCGATGCCGTCGAGCGATCGTTTCTCCAACGTCAGCTGTTTGGCGATGACAGGAGTTGAGATGGCGATGTCACTTCCTGCGGTCGCTGCTCTCACGTTCTGTCCAACTGCTATGTTCGTGGCCCCGAAGGAGGGCGTGAAGTCCAGGTTTTCAAGATCGACGTTGTCACGATCGATGCGGAACTCGGTGGAAGCGTTGGCATCGAGGCTTAACGCCCGGCCCACCTCGGGCCAGGGAACTCCCCCTCCGGAAAATTGGCGGACCAGCATCTGAACGCGGCCGGGCGCTACGTAATGAAGCGTGCCTTCCATTACCAATCCGAAGGAGGGATCCTTGTGTTCGAGCTTGACCTTGGTCGCAAGAAGTGAGGCGTCAGACTTCGGCCTTGCACTCACGGAAATAACCGCGCCTGGGGTGAGCCCTCCGACTCCAGTTACACCTTGGAACTCGGTGTTGGAATCGGTTGTGAAGTTGAATGTACCGTTAGCGTTTGCAGTTCCAATGCCGTAAACGGCAAACGAACTACTTCCCACGTTCGTAGCGCTGCCGACCAGGTCTTCAATTTCCACTGAGGAGGCGGGCCAATTCAGACTGAACCGTGGGGTCACCATAATAGTGTTGGCGGCAAAGCTCACAGAATCAGCCAACGGTACCAGACTGAAAATCGTTGGCGTGGCTCCGATGGAGAGTTGAACGTTGAGAGTTTCGGAGGAGGAGGTTAGCGTGCCGGATACGTTCTCGTGGAGGCCGCCACTAGGGTCGATGTAACTGATCAACGGCTCCGAGACACCGATGACTACCGCGCTGTAGTCGCCTTGAGGAACATTGCGCAACAGAAGGGGCTCAAAGCGCGAGGAAAGACGGCTCAGTTCCAAGCGGCGCGGACGGGAAAGCCACTGCACATCCCGACCAGAGGAATGGAGCGTGACGGAGTCGATGGTGAGTTGGAAGGAGACAATCCTATCGACGGATGGGGCGCTGGCCTCGGGCACGGAGGCAAAATCCCCCACGTTGACGAGCGTCGCCGTGGTTGCATTGCCACCTCCGACGCCGCCATTATTGCCGCCGCTGTTCGTGCCACCGCCGAGGCCGTTGCCACCAGTTGGAGGGCCGCTGCCGCAGCCTGAGGCGGCCATAACGACCGCCCACAGCGCTCCGGTTGCGGCAACATGAAATGCTCTGTATTTCATCCCATCACTCCTTGCCTTGCCCGGCAGAAATGCTCCGGACAACTGAGCTTTCGTAACGTGATCAAAGCTTTCCGGATCCAGCAAATCTATTGAAACCGGGTTCCTATGAAAGTCGGGCAGCTCGCCCCCACGCTGTTTCCCTCGGAATCGAAGGTTTCTGCCCGTCCCGAACCTGCGTATCCAGTGCCGTCTTCGGTTACCGCCACGTCATTCCGTACAACCACCCAGCCGAGGTTGTTTCCCGCCGCGTCAAACCTGAACATTTTGAACGCCATCTGATAGACATTTTTCTTGAGTGGTTTCCAAACACTCATGTGTGCCGACAACCCAGTTGGATTGGTGGCTGGTACGATCTGTCCGACTCCACCGAGGTCATACTTATGGAGTGCGCTGAAGTTGAACAGTGGAGTGCCATTGCTGCAGTTGTGAACGGTTACCTGGACGTCCCACACTCCGACAATTCTGTTGTATCGAGCGCTTTTGCTCTGTGCCGATGCGGTTTCCATACAGCCGACTAGAACCAGCAGTATCAATGTCGTTCCCAAAATCGATTTCGAGAATCCTCTATCCATGGTTCCTCCTAATGGGAGTAGTGGGCTTTTCAGCTGCGTGAAGCTACGCACAACCCGCTAGCCTCTTGCCTTGACATGTAAGTGGTTGCTGTCAGGAAATCGTGACAAGGAAGTTTCGGTTCCCTGAAGCGTCGCGAGGGCTTGCCACGTCTGGACACGCCAAGACTTCGCCTATATCGTCTCTGACACATGACGATCCAGCCTCATCAGCCCGAGGATCTGACGTCTCTCGCCGAACGCATTCGGCAAAACGATCCGACGGCGGAGAGCGATCTGATTCGAATCTTCCAAAGGCCGGTGTTCGTGATGCTGGTGACGCGCACTCGAGACTCGGAAGCGGCCCGCGACCTGACCCAGGAGGTTTTGCTGGCTGTCTTGAAGGCTCTACGAAATGGCCAGCTTCGTGCCGCGGAAAAGCTCAGTGCGTTCGTTCACGGCACGGCTCGCAACCTGGCCAACAACTATCTGCGTACGCTACTTCAGAGTCCGCGGGAACTACCTTTGGACCCCGATCTTCCACTGGCTGCCCCGGAGGGGAAGACACTTCAAGAAGAGGAACGCTCGAGTATTGTGCAGCGCGCGATCCAGCAACTGGATTCCCTGGACCGAAGGATCCTGTTGATGACTCTGGTCGATGGATGGAAACCGGGCAAGATTGCGGTGGAACTTGCTCTGACTCCCGAGGCTGTGCGGGCCCGGAAGTCTCGCGCTGTTCGAAAGGTGATTGAAATGGTAGAGAAGTTGTCACGAAAGAGGCCCTAAGCACCACTGAAGGAAGGATGCCAGGCGTGGACTGCCTACAGATAAATCAAGAGGAAATGATAGAGCGGTATCTCCTTGGCCAATTGCAGGAAAGCGAGCAAGAGGCGCTTGAGCGACACTACTTCGAGTGCCCGCATTGTCTGAAGGAGTTAGAAACACGTCGTGCCCTCCGCGAGGAACTCGCTCGCCGCGAAGTAGAGATTCGTGCCGAAGCCACCCGCGCGCCGGGCGTCAGGAAATGGCTTTGGGTACCAGCACTGGCCGGCGCTACGGCGGCCATCGCCCTGGCGGTCTGGTTGTGGCCGCGACCGACGTCGACCGTTCCGACCTCGCCGATCGCACAAACCCCCGCTACCGTTCCCGACAATTCGCCTTTGGTCAGGCTGGCCCACGTCGAGCCCCCCGCCTATACTCCTCTGACCCTCCGGGGCTCGACCAACGCGGCCAACCGTCGTTTCCATGAGGCCATGGCGCACTACAAAGAAGGGGATTACGCCGCTGTCATCCCAGGCCTTCGCCAAGCATTGCGGCTTGACCCAACTCTCCCCGAAGCCAACTTCTACATGGGCGCCTGCTACCTGCTCACCAGTAACGAAGAGGAGGCGATTAAGAGTTTAAACAAGACCGTCTCCTTGGGAGAGACGCCCTACCTTGAAGACGCCCGGTTCTATCTGGCCAAAGCGTACCTGCGATCGCACGATATCGCTGCTGCCCAACGCGAATTGGAAAAGGTAGTTGGGCTTGAAGGCGATCGGGAAAGCGAAGCCCGACAGCTTCTTCAACAGCTTGCAACACTCAGCAAAACTTCGCCCTAGCTCAACAGGAGTTGAACGTAATGACCAGTTCCAGTCTATTCCTGCAGCGTGTCAGCGCCTTTCTCCTGGCTTTGTCGTGTGCCGCTGCTGTGTTCAGTTCGTGTATCTGGGTACCCAGGGCCTCCGCCCAATCGGCCTATACGGTAAACGAGCCTGCTGCGCCGAAAGCATCTCAAGCGGTCGGGACTCACCTCGCCGAGGCTGAAAAACTGCAGCTAGGCTTGCAGCGGACGGAGGCACTAAAGAGAGCCGACCTTGCCAAGGCCGTCGCACTCGAATCTGGAGACCGACCCGGTGAGGCGTTGAGCCAATCGGCCCGGGCCACATCGTTAGTGGCGCTCGGACGCAACTTGGAAGCCGCGGCCGCATGGCAGGAATCTGCGGCAGCGTGGGAACGCGCGGGCGACGGTCCGAGCCAGATCGAACCACTTGTCTCCGCCGCGCTGCAACTCTGGACAAGCGACCATGCAGAAGCCCAACAGTTGTTGACGCGGGCGCTAAAGGTGGCGAAGGTCGAACGTCAGCGACGTTTTGCGGCTTCAGACGAATTGGAGCGGGCCGCAGCGCGACTGCAGGTCCTTGAACCTATGCCTTCTGGAGCCACTGCGGGAGCGGGAGAGTTTCATTCCATAGCCATCTCGGTCCGGCACGAGGCAAAGGTCGGAAAATTACTGGATGAGGATAAGTATCCCGAAGCCGAGACCTTGGCGCGCACTCGCCTGGCCGAGGTTGAGGCCGGGAGTGGCGCTGACTCTCTTGAGACTGCGCGTGCGCTGGACGTGCTCGCCAATGCACTCTTCGTGGTCAAAGTAGCCGAGATCCAGGAGAAGCGGCAATTGGCGGAACGCGCGCTTGCCATCCGAGAGAAAGCCTTGACGCCGCAGGATCTTGATGTCGCGCAGAGCCAGTACACCCTCGCTCGCGTGCTATGGCAAGCAGGCGAGTTCCGTGACGCGAAGTCTTATTGGGAACGTGCGTTGAGCATCCGTGAGAAGGAACTGGGACCAGATCACGCCGCGGTACGAATTATCATGGCCAATCTCGCGGCGGTATTGGCAGACATGGGCGATTGCTCGGCAGCCCTGCCATTGGCCGAGCGCTTCTCGGCGCTGGTGGAAAAAGCCTATGGACCCGAGCACCCTTTTTTTGGACGAAGTCTTAATGTCGTTTACCGCGCTCACTATTGCTCCCACAATTTCACCGACGCCAGACGAGTGACTGAGCGCGCGCTGGCAATCAAAGAAAAGGCGTGGGGAGCGGAAAATGCCAGTGTTGCCAGTGACCGCGTGAATTTGGGCCAGTTGCTCTGGGAGATCGGAGACCTCACCGAAGCGCGTCGAAACTACGAGCTTGCCCTACCCGTCCTCGAGAAACTCTATGGAGCGGAAAGCGTCTTTTACGCAGATGGGTTAACTGGTCTGGCCCGGGTAGCCGCCAGCGCCGGGGATTATTCCACCGCCAGGACTTTGCAGGAACGTGTAGTAACGATTTATGAAAAAGCCCTGGGTCCAAACCATTCCGACCTTGGAATGCCTCTCATAAACCTTGCTGCCACGCTCACCAGAGAGGGACAACCCATTCAGGCACGACAGCTTTATGAACGCGCCTTGAGCCTTATGGAGCAGTCTCGCGGGAGCGAATCCCCGTTTGTGGCAGTGGCCCTCAGCCAGTTAGCTGGCCTCCTGCAAGAGACTGGAGACACGGTCTCGGCGAAACAACTCTACGAGCGCGCGTTGGCTATTCAGGAGAAAACCTTCGGAGCCAACCATGTCACGGTTGCGCGGACGCTTCGCGGGTTGGCGCAGATACAAGCTACGAATGGCGAGACTAAAGAAGCCTTTGCGCTCGCTCTCCGCTCCGAGAGAATCGGGCGGGAGAACTGGCAGCTGATTGCCCCCACTCTGTCGGAGCGGGAGGCCCTGGCCTACGCGCAGGAAAGAACTTCGGAGCTTGACTTGGCACTGACGCTGATGGAAGAGGGACAGACGGCGCGTTCCGCATGGGGTGCGGTGGTACGTTCGCGCGCGCTGGTCCTCGATGAGATGGCGACTCGCCATCGCACTATCTTCGCCACTGCGAATCCGGAGTTGGCCGGGTTAACCGGAGCGCTTACGGCGGCCCGCGAACGACAGGCGCATCTGGTGGTCCAGGGCCCTGGCAAGGAACGACCCGAACTCTATCGTAGTCTGCTCGAAAACACCCGTCAGCAAAAAGAACGTGCCGAACGGGAACTCGCCGAGCAAAGCCAACCGTTTCGCGAATTGCTGGCCCGCGAGCAAATCGGCCTTAACGAGGTCACCGGCTCGCTGCCTTCAAACGCGGCTCTGGTCGCGTACGTCCGCTACGGACACCACGACTTCAGGCCTACCAAGCCTGGTAGCCAGCGACCCCAGACGATTCCACATTACCTGGCCTTCGTGTGGAGACACTCCCAGGCCGAGCCGGAGATCTTACGACTGGGGCCAGCCGCAACCATTGAGACCCTGGTCACGACCTTGCGACAAAAAATCACGCAGGAGTCAAGGGCCGGAGGAAGGCAGTCTAAGCGTTCAGAGGCTGCATATAGAGTGGCGGGCGCAAGACTCCGGCGCGCAGTGTGGGACCCGGTTCTTCTGTCCCTGGGCAATGAGCGAAGCGTCTTCATTGTCCCCGATGGAGCGCTGCACTTAGTAAACTTCTCTGCGCTTCCCTTGAACAAGTCCCGCTACCTGATTGAGGGAGGACGTCGACTTCACTATCTTGCCGCTGAACGGGACTTGGTGCCTCACGCGACGCAGTCCGGTGAAGGTCTTCTCGCTCTGGGTGCGCCCGACTTCGACGATGCCGACCTGTTCACGGGAGGGACATCGCGGTTCGCAGAACCTCAAGCTCGGCGATTGGTGGCGGGTAAGTCTGTGTACCGGGGCCAACATTCTGCGTGCGGAGACTTCCAATCTCTGCATTTTGAACCACTACCGGCTTCTGCGCGCGAGACGGAAGAAGTAGCTGCTCTATGGAGGAAAGGCACGGACGAGCGAGGCACGGCGAGACTGCGGGGAGCATCCGTCGCAGAGCTTTCCGGCGTAATCCGCTTGCGCGGCAGCGACGCAAGCGAAGCCGCATTCAAAGAGCAGGCTGAGGGCAAGCGCGTGCTTCATTTGGCGACCCATGGCTTCTTTCTCGCAGGCCAATGCACATCAGCTACGGACAATGCCACGAAATCCCGGCTCTCAATGAAACCGGGATCGGTGGTGGGTGAGAACCCTTTGCTTCTTTCAGGACTGGCATTCGCGGGGGCCAACCATCGCCAGTCGGCTGGGCTTGACGATGAGGACGGCATTCTTACTGCGGAAGAAATCGCCTCGCTCGACCTCCGTGGTACGGAGTGGGCAGTCCTGTCGGCATGTGATACGGGAGTGGGCGAAGTGAAAACCAGCGAAGGCGTGCTGGGGCTGCGTCGTGCATTCCAAGTGGCAGGAGCGCACACATTGATCATGAGTTTATGGGCTGTAGAAGACCAGGCGACGCGCGCTTGGATGCTAGAACTCTATCACCAGCGACTCGTTGAACACCGTCCCACAATCGATTCTGTCTACCAGGCAAGTTTGAAAGTGCTGCGCGAACGCCGTACGAAACACCTGAGTACACATCCTTTTTATTGGGCCGGCTTCGTCGCCGCTGGTGATTGGCGTTAGTAAAGCCAAGAATATCGGCTGGCAAAAGAGTCTTATTTGGTCGTTGGCCAGCGAGAGTGGCGAACTCGAGTGAGAGCTTTACCACCCTAACGAAGACAGCTCCGCCCACGAAACACACGACAGCCGCGCCGAGGGGGAAAATTCTGGCAACCCACTACGCTTCTCTAACATTCAAACCAATCGATTCGTTTTCGAACTGCTGGGTTAGTTCGGTATGCGCTCCAGGTGGTCGATAGGGTTATTTATGCCTCCGACACTCCTAGAAACCCGCCCGATTCACCCGAATCAGCGCCGAGAAATCAGGAGATTGGTTTGCCGCCTTCGCCGCTGTATTGATGTGCTCACGTTCCTTCAATTCTGGAAATGAAAGACCACCTGTGACGAAACGTCCCCTGTCGTACAGCAAGACATCCAGTGTGCCGTTCAATAGAAGCCGATAATTCCAGGGCTGTCGGTTTGGCATGTCGGCAGCAAGCTGCTCGTCGAGTGTAGTCGTGCAGTTCCTGGTCAGTTGGTTGTACCACTTGGGATGATCTCTCAATTTGTTGAGGTAGGAGACGTACGTAAGGAACATGGACCGCGATATCTCCGGTGGTGCCTGTATGCGGTACATGTAAACTTCCTCATCCTTTCTGTAGTTGGTGCGCAATCGAATGACATCACGCTCATCGGCGGTTACAAAGATCAGCCCGTATTGACGAAATAGGCCAAGGATTGGTGAATACCCCTGTCCAGCTTTGTAGCGTGCCTCAATGGAGAATGCGACATGCTGGTTGTCGCCAAATTGAAAGCTAACAATGGGGTGGCTAGCGAAAGGTAAGCCCCAGTTCGTCAGAAAAAGGTCGGTGGCTCGTATCTGCGAGAGATTGAACGTCCTCTCGCTCCAGCAATCGGCGTAGTCGGTTTCGGTCCGGTAGTCGCAATTACGGAAGTTATGAATTGTAACCCGATCCCCGTCGATTTGAGCCCAGGCTGTTTGCGCAACATCGGGTTTCCAATCGCCAATGTTCGAGGGTCTTAGGGTCAACCACCACCCCAGCACAATACAGAAGCAAGCGAAGCACAGAACGGCCGCCCACCTCTTTCGTTTGACCTTGAACAGGATCGTGATGATCACCAGAACGTACGTCAATGTCGCCGGAATGCGCAATGCAGCAACCCGACAATCGACATAAAGAGCTGCCACTGCCCACAGAGTGAGTAGTGCCAGAAGGGCCCACATGCTTCCAATTCCAATGGCCCGCTGCACTCTCAGCCAAGTCCGCGACGGCGCAGGCCGGCCAGGGTTAGTCGTACGATTCGTCTGAAGGGTCACCTGTTTACGATATCAGCAAGACCGATTTTCAAACATTCCCGCGAATGCGTGCAGCAGGAAAAACAGGGCAAACGGTAGTGGTTTTCATGCACAGGAAGGGCTTGATACCGTCTGGTGAAAGGCACAATCGAGGACTTCGCACGATTCCAGGCCTCCAATTGAACCAGCGGGGACAAACGCAAAAAATACCGGGTTTTTGTAGCGCTGCCCGAAGGGCCGAACGAAGAGTTATTCGAGCGTGAGAGGAAGAAGAGTCCCGAGTTCGTTTACAGGCGGCAAACGCGCTCTGGTGGTTGATTCGTATGTGAATTCAACGAGCTCAACGAGTTTCGGCGTGTGCATAGCCACCTGCAGTGCGGCGTCCTCGCGCGTAGTAACCTCGGCGCGCGTGCACCTGATAACGGCGCCCGGATTTTTCCGCGATGATCTGGACTTGGCGAAAGCGTCCGTCCTCGGCAAGATTTTCAGGGTGATATGAAAGCACAAAGCGATTGCGAATTTCCTCTTCAATGCTGGCGAATGCCCGGGCCACGCCAGTGGCGTTCATTTGCGAAAAGAATTGCCCGCCGGTTTGTTCCGCGAGCTGCTTGAGGACGATGTGCCCGGCGAGACTCCCGTGGTGTAGGCGGCACTCAATGCTCTCCAGGTTAGTGTCGATCGTGTAAATGGTAACTTCTTCAGCGGCAGCGAGATCGAGAGCCTGCCGAAGAGTGGAGTGACTCGCATTGTCCTCGCCATCGCTCAGCACAATCAGGATCCGGGCTGCGGGCCGTTCGTCGGCCGGGGCTGCAGTTAATTTCAGGCTGGCAGTCCGAATCGCGTCAAAAATTGCCGTGCCGCCGCCGTTGTGCAGTTCCATAACGCCCTGAGCGAGGAGTTCCGCGTCATCACTGTAGTCTTGCGCGAAGCGCCCATGGTCGGAGAAGCCCATGATGAATGCAGAGTCCACACCTCTGCGGACAATCTGGCGGAGGAATTGAATGGCGGACTCCTGTTCGAAGTGAAAGCGCGGATTCACCGAGCCACTGGTGTCGACCACAAGGCCAACGTGCAGGGGCAATTCAAGCTGTCGCTGAAAGGCTGAGATCCGAGTGACGGACTGGTGGTTATCGTAGACGCGAATGTTGTCGAGCCCAAGGTCCTGGACAAAGCGATGGCGATCGGTCGCGGTAAAGAATAGTGTGACTTCGTCGACGTGCTTGTGAAACGTCCAGGCGTCCTCGGTGCTGGCGGGAGAGGAGGAAAGCCGAGCTAGTAGGGGATCGAGGTTTCGGCCAGGGTGCGGGCCCGCCAGGTCGGCATGTTGCGCCCACAACGTGGAGATCAGGAGGAGCAGCGCCACGCCGACGCTCAACTTCTGCAGAGCGAAGTTCGGTGAAGGCCGCACGAGCCCCTCCCTTCCGACAGCCAAAAATTCAAGCGAGGTTTCGAGTTCTGTTTAACGAAGCCCCAGTTCCCGATGCAATCGTCCACAGGTCCCACACGAAATCGGCGAAGAAATCAGGCACGCGACCCCAGGAATGCCCTCAAGCATACGCCGGAATTCGCGGTCAATCCTCGCCGATCTTGCCGAAGAGCACGCCCCACGCAGGCAGGCTTCTCTACCTGCGGGGATAGTGAGGTGTTGGGGTATTTCGTTTCTCCGCAATGGAGGGCCATGGTGACAAATCGCGATTTGCACTCCAAACCCGCTCGCAAGGAGCTGACTGTCGGTCCATGCGTAATCGCTTGGTTGCAACAAATGGAAGCGCAGTTCCCTCAGACAACCAACTCGCACACACTCGTAACAGGTACCGTCATCTGAAGTGGGGCGAAATGCTTGCAGCCAGGCGCTGGGGCCCGCTGGCTGTGACTGGCTGACGGGAGGAGGGGGAGAATCGCAGATCCTTCATGAGGGCTTGACGAAGTTGCCTTTGACCCCACCCTGCCTGCATGACTCCCTCAGCAGAATGACTGTTGGGCTTTCCAAAACTACCATCTAAAGGCGTGAGTATCAGACGTTCTCTCCAATCAGGTACTCTTTCCCAACTCATTGTCTTTATTGACTTGCCTGTTTTGGCCCACTAAGATTTCGACGCGCCATGATCGGCGAGACCATCTCGCATTACCGCATTACCGAAAAGCTCGGCGGCGGCGGGATGGGTGTCGTGTATGAAGCCGAGGACATTTCGCTCGGACGCCAGGTTGCGCTGAAGTTTCTTTCCCCCGAGCTCAACTCGGATACTGCTGCCCTGGAGCGTTTTCAGCGCGAAGCACGCGCCGCCTCAG
>Ga0066903_100003031_pt1 | contig 13509 bp, 10 predicted proteins | sample PanSoiMetaGPlot1_FD_67491 | JGI IMG/M metagenome (GOLD analysis project Ga0066903, IMG submission 67491) | Tropical forest soil microbial communities from Panama analyzed to predict greenhouse gas emissions - Panama Soil - Plot 1 (version 2) | ecosystem: Environmental > Terrestrial > Soil >... | reverse complement strand
GCTCGTGCTTATCGGCTATCCGCCGGAAGATCTCGTCCTGCGGCCTGCGGTCGTGGCGGAAACTCGTCGCGCGCTCGAGGATCTGGCAGCCGACACGCGGACCGGGCCAGCGATTCTTGTCACCACGCCCTGGGCGGCCGATGGGGTCGTGTACAACGCCGCCGCGCTCCTGGCGGACGGGCGCATCGAAGCGGTCCGCTACAAGCACGATCTGCCGAACTACGGCGTCTTTGACGAGAAGCGCGTATTCGCCGCCGGGCCACTTCCAGAGCCGATCAGTTTCAAGGGTGTCCGGATTGGCGTGATGATCTGCGAGGACATGTGGTCGCCCGCAGTGGCCGGACACATGGCGTCACGTGGCGCCGATCTGCTCGTCGTGCCGAACGGTTCGCCGTTCGAGCGCTTCAAGTTGCAGCGGCGCATCGAACTTGCAATCGACCGGGTGCGCGAGACGCGCCTGCCGCTCGTCTATGTCAACCAGGTTGGCGGGCAGGACGAGTTGGTCTTCGATGGCGGATCCTTCGTACTCAATGCGAATGCGGAGCTTGCGGTCCAGCTGCCGGTGTGGCAGGAAACGACGTCCGTCACGGAGTGGGATCGCCATGACGGCTGCTGGAGCTGCCGGACTGTTGCGCCGTCGCCGGTTCCGGGCGAGCCTGCGAACACGTACTACGCGCTGATGGTCGGTCTGCGCGACTACGTGAACAAGAATCGCTTTCCTGGTGTGCTGCTCGGGCTGTCGGGCGGCATCGATTCGGCGCTGACGGCGGCGATTGCCGCGGACGCGCTCGGTCCCGGACGCGTGCGGGCCATCCGACTTCCCTCGAAGTTCACGAGCGCTGACAGCCAGGACGACGCGGACGATTGTGCGGGGCGCCTCGGCATCGCCCTCGAAACGCTGCCGATCAGAGCGATTGTCGACGCGATTGAGGAGACGCTCGCGCCGACCTTTGCAGGCCGCAGACGCGATCTGGCGGAGGAGAACATCCAGGCTCGCGTGCGCGGGTTACTGCTCATGGCGATGTCGAATAAATTCGGCGCGATGCTTCTGACAACGGGCAACAAATCCGAGATGTCGGTGGGCTACGCGACGCTGTACGGCGACATGTGCGGCGGCTACTCAGTGCTGAAGGATCTGTACAAGACCGAGGTGTACGAACTGGCGGCGTGGCGGAATCGCTGCGTGCCGGACGGCGGGCTTGTCCCGCACGCCGACGTCGTGCCGGCCAACGTGATGACAAAAGCGCCGACGGCCGAGCTGCGGCCGAATCAGAAAGATCAAGACTCGCTGCCCGAGTACGAGGATCTCGACGCGATGCTGAACGGGCTTGTCGAGCAGGAGCGGAGCGTCGACGCCGTGGCTACCGACTATCCGCGCGATGTCGTCAGCCGCGTGCAGAACATGCTGTTCGCCGCGGAGTACAAGCGTCGACAGGCGCCACCGGGAGTGAAGATTTCGACGCGCAGTTTCGGACGCGACCGCCGGTATCCGATCACGAATCGTTTTCGCGAAAATTAGGCCTTCAGTTGAACTCCCCCGTCAGAGGGCTTTGGCCCCGAATGCTTCAGTTACCGCAGATCGTGCGGGCTGATACGTCCGGGATCTTGCGCGACTTGCGGCGCTCCTGGCGGGTGCTCTGGGCGCTGACTGTTATCGAAAGCCAGCGCAAGTACGCCGGTTCGGTCCTCGGCATGCTCTGGTATCCGATGTATGCGGCGCTGCTGCTGGCGAGTTACTGCTTCGTCTACCTTGTTGTGCTGAAAATGAAGTACCGCGAGTTCGGATCGTACGACTACGTGCTCTTCGTGTTCGCGGGCCTCATTCCGTACCTCGGTTTGTCGGAGGCCGTGATGACGAGCGCGGCCTCAGTGCGGCAGAGTCTCGGTATCATCAAGAATGCAGTCTTCCCGATTGAATTCGTGCCGCTCAAGTTTGTGTGCGCGGCGTTGTTCGGGCTACTGAGTTCGCTCGCGATCCTCGGTGTGATGGTGCTGCCAACCAGATATCTCGGCTGGCATCTGCTTTATCTGCCAGTAGCAGTGGTGATGCTGCTCATCTTCTGCGTGATGGTGTCGTGGGTCCTGTCGGGCGTTGCTGTATTTCTGCCCGACGTGCTGCAGATCATCAACGTCGCGCTGCTGCTGCTGATGTTTCTCTCCCCCGTCGGCTATCCGCTCGATCTCGTGCCGGCCGGGGCGCGCGTGCTGATCTATCTGAACCCGCTGACATATTTGATCGAAGCCTTTAGGTTCGCGATGGTGGGCATTCGCTTTCTGCCGCTGTGGGTGGATCCGGTGTTTACTGCCGTCTGCTGTGCCGGCGCGTCGCTGACGGGCACGTTTTTCCGGCGTCTCTCTCCGATTTTTGCCGACTATGAGTGATGTCGCGCCGTTGGTTTTGGCGCCGCCGGCCGTCACACTCGCTAACGTCGGCAAGAAGTACCGGCTGTACGAGCGGCCGATCTACAAGTTTCTTGACCTTTTCGGACTGTGTCCCGTTGGACCGAAGTACTTCCGCGAGCACAACGCCCTAGACGCCCTCGACGTCGAAATTCGGCGCGGCGAGAAGGTCGCCATCATTGGACGTAATGGGGCCGGCAAGTCAACACTGCTGAAGATTGTAACGGGCCTGATCCAGCCGTCGAGCGGCACTGCCCAGGTGAACGGCCGCATCAGCAACCTGCTGCAGATCGGTACGGGTTTTCACCCCGATTTCACCGGGCGCCAGAACGTCTTCGCCAGCCTCGCGCATCAGGGCATCATTGGAAAGGCCGCAGAAGCGCTGTTCGAAGAGATCGTCGACTTTGCCGAACTCGACGCGTTCATCGACCAGCCCATGAAGACCTATTCCACGGGGATGTGCTCGCGGCTGATGTTCTCGTCCTCCGTGATGATGACACCAGACATTTTGGTGGTCGACGAGATCCTCGGGGTTGGGGATGCCTACTTCTCGCACAAGAGCTTCGCGAAAATGCGCGACCTGTGCGCCAAGTCCGGCACGACGCTGCTCCTCGTGACTCACGACATCTACTCCGCGGTGAACCTCTGCGATCGCTTTCTCTGGATCGACCGTGGCCGCCTGCAGTTCGATGGCCCTGGCCGGGAGGCGATAGCGATGTATGAGGGCTCCGTCAAGGAGCAGGAAGAGCAGGCGCGCCGCCAGCACAACGCGGCCGCACTGATTGAACGGAAGCCCGAACAGCTCGTCCACGTCGTCGTGCGAACGGCCACGGGGTTTGCGCTGAAGCAGCAGCTTGCGCTCGCGGAGCTCGCGTGTATCGACGTCAACGGTGGCGTTCTGACGCTGTCAATCGCGGATGGCGACGAGCGCTGGCACCTGATGGCGGAAGGCAACCTCGGCCCGACTGTGACCGTCGAGGGCACTCGTTGTCGCACGCTCAAGCCCTTCGGATCGATCTACCACAAGGCTGAATGGACAGTGCAGCTGCCGGACGGCTTTGACCTGGCATCGTTGCGTGTGAAGTGGCTTTACCGTGGGGATGAGACGATCGACGTGCGCGTTTTCCTGACCGATCGCCGGGTGCTTGTGCGTGCCACGCTGACCCCTGGCGCCGGATGGCAGGAACGGACGTTTCAACGCGAAAAGCACGCGGGTGAGCTCGACGTGCTCGCACAGCACGGCTATGGCACCGGCGCCATGCGCATCGATGTAATTGAATTCGCCGACGACGAGGGTCGACTAATCACCCAGGTCAGATACGGGGATCCTCTTCGGATCCGGGTGCGGTGCCGCACGCTGACACCAGTACCTGACTCGGCCGTCACGTTTTGCGTCGGCTTCGCGCGCCAAGGTTCGCCCTACCAATCGTACATTTACGAACCGCAGCTGCAGGTCCCCGACCTCTCTGAGTTCGTGATCGAGAGCCGTGTGCCCAACGTACGTTTTGGCAGCGGCACGTGGTACATCCACGCGGGCGTCGGCATGGCGCGCATGTTCGAGCGTGAGACGGTGCCGTTTTTCTCGCTCGACTCCGCCTGGTATCACTTGGCGCAGGAGCGTTTGCAGCTGTCGGTGCTTTCGGTGAGCCATTTCGACGCCGGAGGGTGCTTCGTCGCCCTGTCGCCCGACATCAGCGTCATGCGCGCGTAAATACTCAGAGGATCACACGAATGGCGAAGCGTTTTTCAGTCGTTGGTCTGGGCAAGCTGGGCGGCAGCATGGCCGCTGCAATCGCGAGCCGTGGACACGATGTTGTCGGTGTGGACGTGAACCCGAGTGCCGTAGACGCCCTGAACAGCGGTCGCGCACCAGCCCAGGAGACGGGCCTTGATGAACTCGTCGGAGCCAACAGGGCGCGGATCTGCGCCACGATGAGTCATGAAACCGCCGTGCTCGATTCCGAGTTGACGTTCGTCATCGTCCCGACCCCAAGCGACGATCGTGGCGCATTCTCCCTGCAGTATGCGGCCTTCGCCTTCCGGGAAATCGGCCGCGCGCTGAAACAGAAGCACGGCTACCACACAGTCGTCCTGACGAGTACGGTGCTGCCCGGAGCGTGCCGGCACGGGCTCATCCCGATTCTCGAGAAGTACTCCGGCAGACGGTGCGGGCAGGACTTTGGATTCTGTTACAGCCCCGAATTTGTCGCGCTCGGCAGCGTCATCCGAGATTTCCTCAATCCTGACTTCCTTCTCGTCGGCGAATTTGATGACCGATCGGGCGCCCAGCTCAGCGACTGCTACCGGGCAATTGTCGCGAACAACGCACCTGTCGCACGCATGTCGCTCGAAAACGCGGAGCTGGCGAAGATCTCGGTCAATGCGTTCGTGACGACGAAGATCACCTTCGCCAACATGCTGGCGGACATCTGCAGCCGCATTCCAGGAGGCAATGTCGATGTCGTCTCGAACGCGATCGGTCTCGATTCACGCATCGGCCGCAAATACCTGACGGGCGCACTGGGGTACGGGGGGCCGTGTTTTCCGCGCGACAACCTCGCGCTGGCGTACTTTGCTGGCGCAGTCGGCGCGACCGCCGATCTTCCGTCGACGACCGATCGCCTGAACCGGAGCCTCGCCGATCGGATGACGGCGTACGTCGTCGCACATGCGTCGCCGGGATCGACCGTCGCTGTTCTCGGCCTGTCGTACAAGCCGGCGTCGCACATCGTCGAAGAGTCGCAGGCCGTCGCGCTGGTGAAAGCGCTGGTCGATCGGCACTATCGCGTCGTCGCGTATGACCCGCTCGCGGGCCAGGCCGCGAACCAGGAGCTGCGCGGGCGCGCGCTCATTGTCGATTCGGCCGAGGCGTGCGTGAGCGCCGCTGAAGTCGTTCTGGTCGCAACACCCGATCCAGAATTCTCCGGCCTTCGGGCCACAGACTTCAGCAGGAACGGCAAGCCGGCCGTCATCATCGATTTCTGGAGGACGCTCGCGAAGACGCTCGCGAACGAGCCTGGAGTGGAGTACGTGCCTTACGGATATGGCCGTCAGGGCGACGCGGCCAGTGAGCAACGGGTGAGCAGCCTCTGGTCAGACGCGGTCGCCTACGTTGGGGGAGAGTAAACGCGCATGGAAGATCGGACTTTCGTCGACGTGCCGATTGAGTCAGTACGCGAATTCTGGAACGCCCACCCCTGCAACATCCGCCATTCACCGCAACCGATCGGCACGCGTGAATATTTCGACGACGTCGAGCGCAGGAAGTATTTCGTCGAGGGTCATATTCCGGTGTTTGCCGAATTCGATAAGTGGCGCGGCAAGCGCGTGCTCGAGGTGGGCTGCGGCATCGGCACGACGACAATGAGCTTCGCCCGGGCCGGGGCGATCGTGACGGCGATGGACCTGTCGGCGGAGTCGCTGGCACTGGCACAACGTCGGGCCGAGGTGTACGACGTTCAAGATCACGTGCGCTTCTATGAGGGGAACGGCGAGCAGCTTTCGAGCGTGGTCCCTGTCGAATCGTACGATCTCGTCTGGTCGTTCGGCGTCATCCATCACTCCCCGTCCCCCGATCGTATCGTGCGCGAGATCCGGAAGTACATGGCTCCCGGGTCCGAGTTCCGCCTGATGGTCTACAGTCGAATGTCCTACAAGCTGTTCTGGATCATGAAGGAGGAAGGCGTTTGGGATATGGGCCGGATCGACGAGCTCATCGCCAAGAACTCCGAGGCCCAGACGGGTTGTCCGGTCACCTACAGCTACACGTTCGAATCGGTCCGCAAGCTGCTGGACGGATTCCGCGTGCTTGACATCTCGAAGGCGCACATCTTCACCTGGGACATTCCCGCCTACCGACGCTACGAGTACAAGAAGGATGCTGCCTGGGCTGGTGTCGGCGACGAGGAGCTGTCGGCGCTTGAGAAGGAGCTGGGCTGGCACATGCTCGTGCGGGCGGTGCTCGCGTGAGCGTGGCTGGCACAGGCAGGTTGATTCCGCTCGTTGAGCCGTGGATGCCCGACACCTATGCCGATGCGGTCCGTGATCAGGTGCGTTCGGGCTTCTTGGGGCCCGGGAAGACCACGGCCGAATTTGCATCGATGCTGGCGGGCGTCATCGGCACACCGCGTGTCGTGCCGACCGTGAGTGGCACGGCTGCACTCAGCGTAGCGGCCCATGCGGTTGGACTGCAGGCAGGCGACGAGGTTCTCGTGCCGGCGTATGGCGTTATCTCGACGATCAATGGGCTGGCGTCGGTTGGCCTTTGTCCCCGTCTCGTCGACATTGATCGCGTTACCGGATGCATGAGCCTCGACGAGCTCGATCGGGCGCTCAGTCCTGAAACGCGCGCGGTGTGTTTTGTCGACTTCTCAGGTTACACAGGATCGAACCTGGTCGAGGCCGTCGCGCTCTGCCGACAGCGAGGGATACCACTGATTGAGGATGCAGCGTGCGCGCTCGGTCACAGCTATCAAGGAACGGCAGCGGGCGCACTCGGCACCGTCGGCACGTATTCGTTCAGCGTGCCTAAGGTTGTGACAACCGGACAGGGTGGCGCGATCACCTCGGCCGATCGCCATGTGCTCGATCGGGCCGAAGCGTTCATCGACCAGGGTGATCTCGAGTGGCGTCGAACGAACGAGAATCGCGCTGTGGGCACGAATCTCAGGTTCAACGACATTCAGGCGGCTCTCGGGCTGTGTCAGCTGCGCGATCTTCGCCTGCGGCTCGACAGGCGGCGGACCGCCCACGCAGCCTTGCGGTCCCGTCTCGGAGATCGTCTCTTTGCGGTGCCGGGTGATGAGGCGCCACTTCACAACATCGTGTTCAGCCCCGAGCCTGACGAACTCGTCCGCCGCTTGCGCGAACAGGGTGTCGTCGCCGTCCGGCAGTACCGGACGCTGTCGCAGCACCCTGCCTATCGTGCACTGGCAGGGCGCGCGTATCCGAACGCCGACTACTGGACGGCGCACGCGGTGTACCTGCCATTCGGTATGGCGCTTGACGCCGACACCGCCGAGCGTGTCGGCGCCGCTGTCGTTGACGTCGCTCTTCCCCTCTACTCCTGTGCCTGATCCTTCGACTGTGGTCGTCACGGGCGGTGCCGGCTACGTCGGTTCCGTCGTGACGACACGACTGCTGCTTGCGGGCTATTCGGTCGTCGTGATCGATCGATTCACCGGCGGCGGAGAAGCGCTGCTCGGATTTGCTTCGCATCCGAGGGTTCGTCTGGTTCGTGCCGATGTTCGCGACGATTCCGTGCCGTCAGCCCTGGCGGACGCTTCGGCCGTTGTCCATCTGGCCGCTGTCGTCGGCGAACCGGCGTGTCGTGTGGATCCGACTGAGGCGTGGTCGATCAACTGCGGCGGTACCGGTGCCATGGTTGCCGCCGCCGAAGCAGCCGGAGTTCGCCGACTGCTCTTTGTCAGCACCTGCAGCAACTACGGTGTATCGAGTCCGGATGTCATGGCTGATGAAGACGCACCTTTGAACCCGCTCGGTACGTATGCGGCATCCAAGGTCGAGGCTGAGCGTCTAGTCCTTGGACACGCAGGAACGGTCGCCACTACCGTCTTCAGGCTTGGCACTATCTGTGGTCTGTCGTCTCGCATGCGTTTTGATCTACTTGTCAACGAAATGGCGAGATCCGCCGCCCGGGGCGAGCGCATCAGCATCTTTGGCCCACTGGCGTGGCGTCCGTTCCTGCATATCTGCGATGCGGCTGATGTCATCCTCTGGTATTTGACGACTCCTGACAGCGTGACATCCCGGCAGGTGTTCAACGTAGTCGGTGAGAACTATCAGAAGAAAGGCCTGGTCGATCTCGTCCGCCGTCATTTTCCGACATCTGTTGTCGAAATCGTCGAGGCCACGCCAGACCCTCGCGACTATCGAGCGGCCGGCGACCGGATTCATAAGGTCGGTGGGTTTGCACCCACGCTCACTGTCGAGGACGCATTTCTGGATGTGGCCCGCGCGGTGCGCGACGGCCTGTTCATCGATCCGTCGGCTCCAGCGCACGCCGCCGTGCCGATGACGTCACCGAGTCTGCTCAGGCCCTGATCCGGAGAGCATGGGTCATTTCATATCGATCGTTCTTCCGGTGAAGAACGGCTTGCCCCACCTTCGGGACGCTATTGACGCCTTGCGCGCGCAGACATACCGAAATTTCGAGGTGCTCATCGAAGACGGAGCTTCGACGGATGGCTCGCTCGACTACATTCGCTCGCTGCGCGATATTCCGAATCTGAGCGTGGCTTCTGCGCCGGATACAGGTGTCGGCCAGGCATTCAATCGTGGCTTGTTGCGCTGCCGTGGCGATCTCGTCTGCTTTGCGTCGGCCGACGAGAAGCTCGAACCTGACGCACTCGAAAAAGGTATTCGCTGGTTTGAGCGACGACCTGACGCAGTGTGCGCGAATGGTGCGGTCCACCTGGTAGACGCGCAGGACTGTGTGGTGCAGCGGTTCCAGACGCCGCGCTTCGACCTGCTGCGACACCTGAGTAATGAAGTGGTTTTGCCGTTTGCGGGTTTCCTGAATCGTCGTCGTATCGGTGACGATCTGCTCCGTTATGACGAGTCACTCAAGACGTGTCCTGACTACGACTTTTGGATCCGCCTGGGTACGCACTTTTCACCAACCGATTTCGCCGTATTCCATGAGCTGTTCAAGACGGCGCGTGCGGATGCGGCCAGCATGTCTTTTCGCCCCGAGTCTTTCGACCAGTTCTGCCGCGACAAAGTATTCATCCTCAATCGTTATCTGGATACCCAGCCCGCCTCCCCCGTAGTCGAAGCGCTGCGCAGGAACGCGATTGGCGGCATTTACCTGTGGGCCGCCGAATCACTCCTGGGCATCGAAGGCGTTTCTCACGGCTTCATGCGGTGGTGTGCTGCCGCCTCGTCCCTGGCGCCGTGGTCACCGCGCCTCGAGCGACTTGCGACGGTGTCGCAGGCGTTCAGGCTCGACGATGTCAATGGGGTAATCATTCCGGTCGATGACTGGCAACCGAGCCGTCCTCCAGCGCCGCAGTCGCCGCACGTCAAGCTGTCGCTCGATCCTTTCGTAGACCCGAGCTGGGAGACCACGTGGGCGAAGCATGAGGGCGGCCACGTGTCGATCACGACATCCCCGAGGCCTTGGCAGCGCTCGGCTGGCGTTCGGCTGGGCCTGCCCATGGCTTTGGACCCTGATCTCTGGCACTGGGTGCGCGTCACTGTCGCCGTGGATGCTGGAGGCGTCGGCATCGGCCTGTCATCGGACACGGATCTTGGCGAGCGCGTCGTGACCGGGCCCCGGCCACCGACCGAGGTGTGGCTGCCAGTAATGACACGAGACGCCACGATGTGGATTCGAAACGCGGATCGCCCCGAGCCTTCAACAGTCCGACTACTGGATGCTTACCTTGAGTCGTGTCCGAGGACTGATCCACTGTGACGGTGGGCCCGCAATGAAGATTCATCTCGGTTGCGGCAAGCGTTACATTCCAGGTTTTGTTCACGTTGACGCCGTCGCTTTTCCGCATGTCGATCACGTGCACAATATCCGTTCGCTCGAGATGTTCGCCGACAACATCGCGGAGCTGGTGTATGCCTGCCAGGTCCTTGAGTATTTCGATCGCGAAGAAGTCGGCGAGGTGCTCGGCGAGTGGAGACGTGTGCTTGCCCGGGGAGGCGTGCTGCGCCTTTCAGTGCCGAACTTTGCGATACTCGCAGGGCTGTACCAAGCGGGGTTCTCGCTCGACTATTTCCTTGGGACTTTGTATGGAAAAATCCCACAGGACGGTGGCGCGTGGCTCTATCACCGGACGACGTACGATGAACTCTCGCTCTCACGTGTCCTTAGCGCCGCTGGTTTCATCGACATCGAGAAGTGGGACTGGCGCACAACTGAGCACGCTGAAGTGGACGACTTCTCGCAAGCCTATTTCCCTCACATGGACAAAGCACGTGGCCTGTTGTTCAACCTCAACATGCAGGCCCGAAAACCATGAGCGGCGATGTCTGATCGCCACAGCTGCACGGTCGCACCAATGAGTCGATCGTAGATGCGCTGTGTGGTATTCGGCGACGGCGCCTGGGCAGTGGAGACCATCAAACTGCTCAACGGCGCCAAGCACGACGTTCGTGGTGTTGTGCTGAGACGAAATCCAATTGACGATGCGTTGCCGACGTTCGTCCACCAATCCGGCCTGGATTCCATCCAGCCTGAGTCCGTGAATCATCTGGACGTGGTGGACTGGGTGCGTGCGTGCACCCCCGATTTGGCAGTGGCCGTCTTCTACGACCAGATAATCCGCGAGCCTCTCCTTTCCGTGGCGCCGAAGGGCTTTACGAATGTACACCCTGGCAAACTGCCTTGGTACCGTGGCCGGGCGGCGATCCACTGGGCGATGATCAACAACGAACCGGAAATCGGGTTGACCGTCCACTTCATGAACGCGCGCGTCGACGCTGGTGATGTGCTCATCCAGCGCACGCTACCCGTGGACTTCCACGACACGTATGCCTCGGTGATAGCGCGCATCCGCGCCGAAGTGCCCCGGATCGTCTTCGAGGCGGTTCAGGGTGTCGCCACGGGAGCGATTGTCCCGGTGCCTCAACCGGTGCTCGGATCGTATTTTGGTCAGCGGGGACCAGGCGACGAGTGGATCGACTGGAATCGATCGAGCCTCGAGATCTACAACTTCATTCGTGCGCTATCCCCTCCTGGGCCTATTGCCCGGACGCGTACAGCAGATCGCGCCTTCCTGGTTCAGGCCGCACAGTACGATCCCGTATGGCCGAAGTACCGAGCGACCGAAGGACAGGTGGTGGGCGTCGAAGACGGTTGCGTTCGGGTGAAGACCGCCGATTCTTCGATTCTGCTCACGTCCATCGTCCCGGCTGACAACGCACAGGAGGCGGCCCCTCCATTCCCAGTGAGCACCAGATTTCTGACACAGGCGATGGAACTGCGCTTGCTGCGAGAGGATATTGAGCGGCTGAAGCGGTCAGCTGCCGAGCGGACGCGATGACCCTTCGCCCCCAGAGGAGTGCATGACGATATCGATCGTTGGATTGGGTAAGGTCGGTCTCAGCCTGGCGTCTTGTCTGGTCGCTGGAGGGCATCGAGTGGTCGGCGTCGACATCGACGAACGGCTCGTAGCCGCGCTGAACGCCGGTGACGTCGACACGCCGGAGCCAGGTGTTCGAGAACGTTTTGCTCAGGCGTCTGCGGGTGTATTCAAAGCAACCAGCGACATCGCCGCTGCAGTTTGCGAAACGGAACTCACATTTGTTGTTGTGCCCACACCGAGTAATTCACTGGGTGGATTCTCACTTCGATACGTACTGCCCGTCTGTGAGACGGTGGGTCAGGCGCTCCGCGCGAAGCCGTCGCGGCACACAATCGCTATCGTCAGCACCATGTTGCCGGCGTCGAGCGAGGCCATTGTCGTCCCATGCCTCGAGCGCGCGTCTGGCCGGAAGATTGGTGACGGCCTCGGCTACTGCTACAATCCGTCGTTCATCGCGCTTGGCGAAGTCGTCAAGGGCATCGTTGCTCCCGATTACGTCCTCATCGGCGAATCAGACAAAACTTCAGGCGACCTTGTGCTCGGCGTTCACAAATCTATAGTCACGTCGAATTTTCCCATCGCTCGGATGTCGCCTACGGAAGCCGAGATTACGAAGATAGCCTCGAATACGCACGAGACGATGCGCGTCTCGTTTGCAAATATGCTGATGTCGATCTGTTCGGAGGTGCCCGGAGCCGATGTCGATCGCATTACAGAGGCGCTGGCTCATCGAATGGGCAAGCGGTTCTTCAAAGGCGCACTGCCGTACGGTGGTCCGTGCTGGCCCAGAGACAACGTGGCGTTTACCGCGTTCATTGACGCGATTCGCTCGCCAAGCACGTTGCCGCGGGCTGTCGATACATTCAATTCCGATCATGCGCGCTACGTGTTGCGCAAGATTCTCACTGTCTCGTCCGTGGGGGATACGATCGGGCTTCTGGGCCTCGCATACAAACCGGGCACGCCGGTCACCGACCGTGCGTTTGCGCTGGATCTGGCAGCGTGGCTGCCACAGGAAGGTCGAAAGGTAGTTGGTTGGGATCCGCTGGCCGCCGACGAGGTTCGGCGTATGTTTGGCGACCGCCTTGGTTACGCGGATACTGCTGAAGCATGCCTCAGCGCATCTGCTGTCACCGTGGTGACGATCCCCTTGCCAGAGTTCGAGTCCGTCGACTGGAGCGCCGCAGCACGGACGACCATTATTGATGGATGGCGGTGCCTGCCCCGCGCTGCCATGGAAGCGTGTGCCAAGTATGTCGCCCTCGGCCGCGGACCGGCCGGCGCTGTTGCGCCGTGGATCAGCAGAACGGTGGGGGACTACTTCGATCTGCTGACGAGCTGACAGTGAGTACCACGACCGGATCAATCTCGCGTCTTCGATTGACAACGGTGTAGTCCGACTTAACGCTTGGGGGCTGCCCAAGCCATGCACGTTTGTGACTGCTAATGATCATGGGTGATCGCGAACCATACCTGAGCGTGGTGCTCGCGACCCGCAACGACGATCACGGCGGCAATCCGTTGTGGCGACTGCAGGCTTTTGTCGACACCTTCGATGCTCAGTGCCGCCGGACGGGCCTTGAGGCCGAAGTGATCATCGTCGAGTGGAATCCGCCCGCCGGCCGGCCGCGGCTGATCGACATCCTGCCGCTGCCACGGCATCCAGCGTGTGCCTACCGTTTCGTCGATGTTCCGCCGGAGCTTCACGCGACGTTGGCGCATGCCGAGGCGCTGCCGCTCTTCCAGATGATCGCCAAGAACGTCGGCATCCGCCGCGCCCGGGGTGCGTTCGTGCTGGCCACCAACATCGACATCATTTTCTCGAACGAACTCGTCGAGTTCATGTCCCGCCGTGAGCTGGCGCCCGGGTTCCTGTATCGTCTCGATCGTCATGACGTCGAGTCCCGGCTCCCGCTCGATCAGCCTATCGAGGCCCGGATCGGGTACTGCCGCTCGCATCAGCTGCGGGTGAACAGGCGCTCGGGCACATACCCGCTGCAATCAGACGGGCGACTGCGTGCTGAACCGAACGACATCGTCAGTGACCGTT
>Ga0066903_100003030_pt1 | contig 13511 bp, 14 predicted proteins | sample PanSoiMetaGPlot1_FD_67491 | JGI IMG/M metagenome (GOLD analysis project Ga0066903, IMG submission 67491) | Tropical forest soil microbial communities from Panama analyzed to predict greenhouse gas emissions - Panama Soil - Plot 1 (version 2) | ecosystem: Environmental > Terrestrial > Soil >... | reverse complement strand
CCGACGCCGGATCGGCCAATCAAAGCAAATCAAGTGGAAACTCAGTCAAGCGGACCGCGCCTGCGGGAGCCGGCGCGAACCGCCCCTTTGAGCAGGACGCCATGGAACCAGAATCAGGGCAGCTCAGCATGGTCAGCGCGGATTCGGCTGGTCCCGGCGCAAGCACGCCGGCCGGCCAGGAGGCCGGGTCAGCGCCTTCACTCCCAGGCGGTGAGCCGCAAGCGTCCGCGGTACAGGCCGGACCTGGCCTGGACGGCAGCGCGTCCGCGAGCGACACGCGCGTGAGTGGTGACGCCGCCAACGGCGCCGGATTCCAGCGTCAGGACGCAGCTGCGGCTGACGCGGATGACCGTGCTGCCGGGGGAGCCAGCGAAGCGACCGTCCAGGATGGCGCTTCTGAGAGCGCCGGTCAGGACGGCGACGCCGGGTCGGCCAGGCGCAGCGACGGAGGCTCGCGGCGTGATGGACAACGCAGCGGCGACCGGCGCGGCCGTAACGGCCGCCGGGACGACCAGAGCCGCTCCGGCGGCGACGGTGACCAGGCCCGCGAGAATGGCCGGGGCGAGCAGCAGGGAGCCCGTGACAACGGCGGCGGCCGTGACAACTCTGGCCGCGACAACTCGGGCCGCGACAACAGCGGCCGGGACAGTGGCTCCAGCCGTGACGGTGGTGGCCGCGACAGTAGCGGTCGCGACGACGAGCGCGAGGGCCAGAGCCGGCGCAGCAGGGACCGTGACCGGTTCCGCAACCGCAACCAGGGGAGCAACCGGCGCCGCGAGCGTGGCGGCGGCGACTCCGAGCCGGTGATCACCGAGGACGACGTGCTGATCCCGATCGCGGGGATCCTCGACGTGCTCGACAACTACGGCTTCGTCCGTACGACCGGCTACCTGCCGGGCGCGAACGACGTGTACGTGTCGTTGTCCCAGGTCCGCAGGCACGGCCTGCGCAAGGGCGACGTGATCGAGGGCGCCATCCGCCAGCCGCGCGAAGGCGAGCGCAGGGAGAAGTTCAACGCGCTGGTCAGGCTCGACAAGGTCAACGGACTGGACCCGGAAGAGTCCAAGAGCCGCGCCGACTTCACGAAGCTGGTGCCGCTCTACCCGCAGCAGCGGCTTCGCCTTGAGTCCGACCCGTCGGTCATGACGACCAGGATCATCGACCTGATCAGCCCGATCGGCAAGGGCCAGCGCGGCCTGATCGTCTCGCCGCCAAAGGCGGGCAAGACGATGATTCTGCAGGCGATCGCCAACGCGATTACCAAGAACAACCCTGAGTGCCATCTAATGGTCGTGCTCGTCGACGAGCGGCCTGAAGAAGTCACCGACATGCAGCGGTCGGTGAAGGGCGAGGTCATTCACTCGACCTTCGACCGTCCCGCCGAGGACCACACGATGGTCGCTGAGCTTGCGATCGAGCGGGCCAAGCGGCTGGTCGAGATGGGCCATGACGTGGTCGTCCTGCTGGACTCGATCACCAGGCTCGGCCGCGCCTACAACCTTGCGGCGCCGGCCAGTGGGCGGATCATGTCCGGTGGTGTCGACTCGACCGCGCTGTACCCGCCGAAGCGGTTCTTCGGCGCGGCGCGGAACATCGAGCACGGCGGCTCGCTGACGATCCTCGCGACAGCACTCATCGAGACCGGCTCGCGTGCGGACGAGGTCATCTTCGAGGAGTTCAAGGGCACCGGCAACATGGAGCTGCGGCTGCGCCGCGAGCTTGCGGACAAGCGGATCTTCCCCGCGATCGACGTGGATGCGTCGGGTACTCGTAAGGAAGAGCTGCTGATGACGCCGGAAGAGCTCAAGATTGTCTGGCAGCTTCGCCGCGTCCTGCACGCGCTCGAGCCGCAGCAGGCACTCGAAGTGCTGATGGAGCGGATGAAGGAGACCAAGAGCAACGCCGAATTCCTGCTCCACGTGCAGAAGACGACGGTGGCCTCTTAGCTCGCTCGGCCCGGCAGGTGCGCCCATAGGACGCGGGAATCTGCAGGCCAGCCAGCCTGTTGAAGCTGTGGCACACTGGTGTGCCGACAAGTGCGGTACCGGTTCACGTCCGCGGGTTCTATGCCCGCGCGGCGACCCGGCGACCGCCGGAACCAGGAGATTTGATGAAGCGCGACGTTCACCCCGATTACGTGGTGACCCAGGTGACCTGCACCTGCGGAAACACCTTTACGACTCGCAGCACGGCGAAGAACGGACAGATCCACGCCGATGTCTGCTCCAACTGCCACCCCTTCTACACCGGCAAGCAGAAGATCCTCGACACCGGCGGCCGCGTCGCCAGGTTCGAGCGCCGGTTCGGCAAGCAGGGCAACAAGCAGGGCAAGTAGCGACGCAGCTCCTGGCGCCTGGCCAGCTACTGGCCAGGCGCGCAGGGTCGCGTTTGCGTGCGCGGCCGACACCGGCCGCGACTGGCGGGCCGGCCTGACGCCGGCCATCGCTGACAGGACTCCGAGGAGGTAAGCATGCTGGAACGGCTTGCCGACCTCGCGGCTGAGCACGCGCAGCTTGAGCGCGACCTGGCGAACCCTGAGGTACACACCGATCAGGAGAAGGCCAGGGCGCTTGGCAGGCGGTACAGCGAACTCACCCCGATCGTCCACGCGTACTCGCAGTGGCAGCAGGTCAGCGACGATGAGGCCACGGCCGTCGAACTGGCTACTGAGGATCCGTCGTTCGCCGACGAGGCCGTTCAGCTAGCCCGGCGCAAGTCCGAGCTCGAACAGCGGCTCGAGCATCTGCTCGTGCCACGCGACGCGCTGGATGCCAAAGACGTCCTGCTCGAGATCAAGGCGGGTGAGGGCGGCGAGGAGTCGGCCCTGTTCGCGGCCGACCTGCTGCGGATGTACCTGCGGTACGCAGAGCGGCAGGGCTGGAAGACCGAGATTCTCGACGCAACCGGCACCGGGCTCGGCGGCTACAAGGACGTCACGGTCGCGGTGAAGGCGGCCGGCCGCGGCAGCCTCGCGGGGACGCCGGACGGCGCCTGGTCGCTGCTGAAGTACGAAGGCGGCGTGCACCGCGTTCAGCGGGTGCCGGTTACAGAGTCGCAGGGCAGGATCCATACCTCCGCAGCCGGCGTCATGGTCATGCCGGAAGCTGACCCGATCGAGGTCAGCATCGACCCGAACGACCTGCGTATCGACGTGTTCCGCTCATCTGGCCCAGGAGGCCAGAGCGTGAACACAACCGACTCTGCCGTCCGGATCACGCACGTGCCGACCGGCATCGTCGTGTCGTGCCAGAACGAAAAGAGCCAGCTGCAGAACAAGGAAGCGGCGCTGCGCATTCTGCGCGCCAGGCTGCTGACCGCGGCGCAGGAGGAAGCCGACGCCCAGGCTTCGGCCGAGCGTCGCAGCCAGGTCGTGACGGTTGACAGGTCGCAGCGGGTCAGGACGTACAACTATCCGGAGAACCGGATTTCCGACCACCGCGTCGGCTTCAAGGCGTACAACCTCGATCAGGTGCTCGACGGCGACCTCGACGCGGTCATCGCCGCCTTGGTCGATGCGGACAGGGCGGACAAGATGTCCGCGGCCACGTGAGATCGCAGCTGCATGGTGCTGACCGATGAGCTTGCTGATGTCCGAGATAGCCATTGCCGCGGCGCGGCTGGCGGAGGCCGGCATCGAGTCTCCGCGGACCGATGCGGAGCTGATGGCCGCGCACCGGCACGGCGTCGCCAGAAGCGAGCTCAACCTGGTCGCTGACGCTGACTTCGACCCGAGGTTCTGGGACGACATCGCCAGGCGTGAGGCACGTGAGCCGCTCCAGCACATCACCGGCACGGCGTTCTTCAGGTACCTCGAGCTCGAGGTAGGTCCCGGCGTGTTCGTGCCCAGGCCCGAAACCGAGGTCATGACCGGGTGGGCGATCGACCGGCTGACCGAGATGGATGTCGCCGAGCCCGTTGTCGCCGACCTGGGGACCGGATCGGGCGCGATCGCGCTCGCCATCGCGCAGGAGGTGCCACGGGCTCAGGTCCATGCCGTGGAAGGAGATCCGCTGGCCAGGCCATGGACCGAGCGGAATATCGCGCGCTGCGTCGCGTCCGCCCCGCACATGAGCGGGCGGGTCAGGCTGCACAGCGGCGACTTCGCCGGCACGCTGCGCGCACTGGACCGATCCGTCGACCTCGTGATCAGCAACCCGCCGTACATCCCAGTCGATGCCTCGGTTCCGCCCGAAGTCGGGGAGTTCGAGCCGACGGCGGCGCTCTATGCCGGCGCCGACGGTCTTGACGCGATCCGGGTCGTGGAGCGGACCGCGCGGCGGTTGCTGCGGCCGGGCGGACGGGTGGCCGTCGAGCACGGTGCTCCGCAGGGCACGGCCGTGTACTGGGTCTTCGCCGAAGAAAACGGCTGGAAGGAGACCCGCAATCACAGTGACCTCGCCGGGCTCGACCGGTTCGTCACAGCGATCTGGCCGTGAGCGGCACCCAGCAATCACACGGTGGGCGGTCGCTCCTGTCCGCGGCGGTGGCGGGGCGTGGCAGGATGTTCGGCCATGAGTGAGATGTTCGATTGCGCGGACGAGGAGCAGCGCTCCGCCGGGATCGCTGCCGCGGTTGCCGCGGTCCTCAAAGGCGAGCTCGTCGTGCTCCCGACCGACACCGTTTACGGGATCGGCGCAGACGCTTTCCGCCCAGGTGCGGTGCAAGCACTGCTGGACGCCAAGGGACGCAGCAGGGAGATGCCGCCTCCGGTCCTGGTTGGCTCGGTCAGAGCCGCGAACGCGCTGGTGGAGGACCTCGGCCCGTACGGCCAGGAGCTGATTGACGAATTCTGGCCCGGTGGCCTGACCCTGATCTGCCGGTCAAGCCGGTCGCTGAAATGGGATCTCGGGGAGACCAAGGGGACCGTCGCGGTGCGGATGCCGCAGGATCAGGTCGCGCTTGACTTGCTCGTCCAGACCGGGCCGATGGCAGTCAGCAGCGCGAACCTGACCGGTCAGCCGGCCGCCACGACGGCCGAGGGTGCTCGTGAGCAGCTCGGTGAGTCAGTGGCCGTCTACCTCGACGGCGGGCCATGCGAGACCGACGTGCCGTCGACCATCGTCGACCTGACCGGTGACATGCCGCGGTTGCTCCGCGGCGGCGCCGTCCCGATCGGCCGGCTGCGCGAGGTTGCCGCTGTCGCGATGGGACCCGACTGACGGGCTATGGCCGGACTGATGGGGTAGACCAGACCTCAGGGCTACTAGAGGTGCCATAGAGTGATTTCCGATGTGCGTGATCTCCGGACCTGGTGAGCGGCGGTGCGTGAGTACGTCCTGACCCTCCTTGTCGTGGTGGCGGTCACCTATCTGCTGACGCCGCTAGTGCGCGTGGCGGCCATCAGGTTCCGCGCCGTGATTCCGGCCAGAGACCGCGATGTACACGCCGCCCCGATCCCGCGGTGGGGCGGCATCGCCATGTACATCGGGGTCGCGGCCGGGCTGTTCGTGGGCAGCAACCTCGTCCCGCTCCGCAATTCCTTCCACGGCACTGGCCTTGTCGTCGGCCTGCTCGGCGCCGGCGGGCTGATCGTGGTCGTCGGGATCATCGACGATCGCTGGGGGATCGGCGCGATCGGCAAGCTGATCGGCCAGATTGCCGCTGCAGCGATCCTGTTCGCCAGCGGTGCCCGGCTCACCTATTTCCCTGAGCCGCACAACGGGCTGTTCAGCCTGACCCAGAACGAGTCCGTGGTGCTGACGATCCTCGTCGTCGTCGCGACCATCAATGCGGTCAACTTCATCGACGGCCTTGACGGGCTCGCGGCCGGCATCGTGTGCATCGCCGCGATCTCGTTCTTCATCTACTACTACTCGCTGACCAGGGTGGTCGGCCTGTCCGCCGAGGCGGTGCCGGCCCTGGCCTCGATTGTGCTGGCCGGCGCCTGCCTGGGATTCCTGCCGCACAACTTTCACCCGGCCAGGATCTTCATGGGCGATACCGGGTCGATGCTGCTCGGGCTGTTGCTGGCTTACGTGCCGATCTGGGCGATCAACTCGCTCGACTTCACCAGCCTGAACAACAAGGCCAACAGGTATGCGGAGATCCTGCCGTTGCTGCTGCCGGCCGCCGTCCTCGTGATTCCCTACGTGGACATGCTGCGCGCCGTCATCCGGCGGACCAAGGCGGGCATGTCACCGTTCGCCGCTGACCGCAAGCACCTGCATCACATCATGATGCTGGAAATCGGCCATTCGCACCGGTCGAGCGTGCTGATCCTCTACGCCTGGGCGGCGTTGTTCTCGGGCACTGTGGTCGGCCTGTCGATCGTGACCGTCCACCTGGCGGTGCTGATCTGGACCACGCTGGCAGCGGTGCTGGCACTGGCCGTGCTGTCCATTCCCAGGCTGCGCTGGTGGGAACGGAGCCGCCAGGATCGCCCGCCGTCCGCCCGGCGCGACGCAGGTGCCGCGCGGGTCGGCCATCCCACCGCAGACAATGGCTGGCACGGCGCGAACTGGCCGGCAATGGCCAATGGCCATATCGGTCAGGCGGAGCAAACCGGTGACCAGCATGCCGATACAGAGTCACCGGCCCGGGAGCCGGCCGGCCCGCCGTCGCAGAACGTCGTCCCCTGAAAACTTGCAGGTCAGGAACGTCACATCCGTAGCATTCGTCACGTTCGGTGACCCGTCAGGTTCAACTCAGGCGAGCTTGTGATATCTTTCACATGCAGCCGGAACCCGCCGGTTGTGTGGCCCGTGATACGTTTGCCGAACCCGATAGCAAGGGACTTTTCCCGCTGTCGCGGAGGTCGCCGGGCGGATCTCAAGGCCACCGCCACACTGCTCGTACCGGCTGGCCGACAGGCCCGCCGCCAGTCCCACCGGAGTTTGAAAACTCATGCTGGCGAACTACGCCCAGATCGTCCGCCGGTCAGTGTTGACCACGGCGGCGGTCGGCGCGGTCATGATCGTCGTCAGTGTCGCAGTCGGCGGGACGAAGGGACTGCTCGGCGCCGTGCTCGGGATGGCGCTCGTCGCGATCTTCTTCGCGATCAGCGTGATTGCCGTCAGCAGGGCCGCGCGTCGCAGCGCACAGGCAATGATGATCACCGGCCTGACGACCTACGTCGTGAAGATCCTGCTGCTCCTGTTCTTCGTCGTGCGATTCTCGGACACCACCGTGTTCAGCTCGCGGCTGTTCGGCCTCACCGCGCTCGCTTGCATTCTTGCCTGGTCCGCGTCCCAGGTGCTCTGGTCAATGCGGCTCAAGGCGCCCTACGTCGAACCCTACGGACGGTGACTGGCCGTGCGGGAGAGCAGAGGCGAGGCGACGGGTGATGGCCGACGATTCGCAGAATGCCGGGTGGTCGATCTTCGGCTACCTGATCTCAGGCATGGCGTTCTACGGCGGCCTCGGCTGGCTGATCGGCCACTTTACGCACGTGGCTGCGCTCTTTCCGATCGGCGCTCTGGTCGGACTCGGAGTCGGGATCTTCGCCGTGTACTACAAGTACGGACGCTCGTAGCGGCCGCCCCTCACAGGTCGATCGGTGTAGCCGGACCCGCTTTCGACCGGGATAGCCCGCACCGTTACGCTCACGTGACCGCAGGCGCGCCGACGCGCGCTGATGACCTCGGAGGTAATTGCCCTGTGACGGCCAGTCGCATGTCATTGGCGCAGAAGGCAGAAGGAGGCGACCTTGGCCGCTGACCTTGTAGCGCTCGCGGCAGAGAAGTGCTCAGAGACGTCGGCACACCTGTACTCGGGTTGCGGTTATCCCGCGCCTGGTTACCCGGAGAGCTTCCTGTATGGCCCGCTGTTTCGGATCGGCTCGTTTACGTTCAATAAGCCGATGCTGCTGGCGGTGATCTGCGCGGCGATCGTGATCGGGTTGTTCTGGGCGGCGTTCGCGAAGCCGCGGCTTGTGCCGCGCGGGGTCCAGAACGTCGGTGAGCTGGGGATCTTGTTTGTCCGGGATCAGATCCTGCGGCCGATGATGGGCAAGCGGGGGGATGGTTTCCTGCCATTCCTGGTCGCGTTGTTCTTCTTCATCTGGGTGATGAACATCATGGAGATCATCCCGGTGGCGCAGTTCCCAGCGAACTCGGAGTTCGCCTTCCCGGCGGCGCTGATGCTGATGGTGTACGGCACCTATAACTACCTGGGGATCAAGAACCAGGGGCTGCTGGGTTACTTCAAGAATATGATCCCGCGGGGGGTGCCGCCGGGCATCCTGGTGATCTTGGCGCCGGTGGAAATCCTGCAGTACATCATCGTGCGGCCGTTCACGCTGGCGGTGCGGTTGTTCGCGAACATGTTCGCTGGGCACATCTTGCTGCTGGTCTTCACGCTGGCGACCTGGTACCTGCTGACCCTCGGCATCGGGCTGCTCTGGAGCGCCACGTCGTTTGCCCTCACCATCGTGCTGACGGCGTTCGAACTGCTGATCCAGGCCCTGCAGGCTTACATCTTCACCATCTTGACCGCGCAGTACATCGGCGGCGCACTTGAGCCGGAGCACTGACATGAACAGACATGGATGCCCGTCGGCCGGCCCCGTAGCGGCCGACTGGGCACAGATTTACCAACACGCCGGCGGGTGGTCCTCCGGCTTGACCGCAAAGGAAGGCACAGATGCTTGACCTCGTACATCATGCCCTCGCGGCCGGGACTTCCGTCCTCAACATAAATGTTGGCGCGGTTGCCTATGGCCTCGCGGCGATCGGCCCCGGCATCGGCATCGGACTGATCTTCGGCCACGGCGTCGAGGCAATGGCCAGGCAGCCTGAGGCAGCCGGCCTGATCAGGTCGAACATGTACATCGGCTTCGCCTTGACCGAGGCGCTGGCCCTGATCGGAATCGTCATTCCGTTCATCTTCCACTACTCCTGAGTCTGGCTTTGGCAGGGAATGGCATGAACAAGCCACTGATGCCCTTGGCGGCCAGTTCGAATCCGTTGGTCCCGCACTGGCCCGAGCTGATCATCGGCGCGCTCGCGTTCCTGATCGTGTTCGCGCTGCTGGCAAAGGTTCTGATGCCGCGGATCAGCACGACGCTCGCCGAGCGCACCGACGCAATCGAAGGCGGCCTGAAGCGGGCCGAGGACGCGCAAGAAGAGGCCAACAAGGTCCTCAACCAGTACCGCTCCCAGCTGGCCGATGCCAGGCACGAGGCGGCCCGGCTGCGCGAGCAGGCGAAAGAAGAGGCAGCCCAGATCGTCGCCGAGGGACGTTCGGCAGGTGCGGCTGAGCGGGAGCGGATCATCGCTTCGGCCAGTACGCAGATCGAGGCCGACCGGCAGCAAGCGCTGACCGCGCTCCGCGCCGAGGTAGGCAGCCTCGCCGTGGAGCTGGCCAGCCGGATCGTCGGCGAGTCCCTGGCTGACGAGGCTAGGCAGTCGCGGATGGTGGATCGCTTCCTGACCGAGATCGGCCAGGAATCGGCGCAGCAAACGGCGGCTCGATGAGAGGAGCCAGCAGGGCATCGCTCAGCGCGGCCAAGGAGCGGCTCGCGGCCGCGCTGGACGGCGCCACGGCCGCGCAGGCCAGTGAGGTCGGCGACCAGCTTTTCGCGGTCGTCAACCTGCTGGACCAGGAAACTGGCCTGCGGCGGAGCCTGTCCGACTCATCGCGGGAGCGCGCGGCGAGGACCGGCCTTGCCGAGGCACTGCTGGCCGGCAAGATCTCCGATACGGCGCTGGACCAGGTGACCGAACTCGTCGCGGCCAGGTGGTCCGAGCCCGGCGATCTCGCCGATGCCGCAGAGGAGCTTGCGGTGGTCGCGATCGCCGAGGCCGCCGACGACGAAGGCCAGCTCGACGAGCTCGAGGACGAGCTGTTCAGGTTCAGCCGGATCGTGCAGGCTAATGCCGGCCTGCGCTCAGCGCTGTCCAATCAATTCGTGCCTGCCGCGGCTCGCGCGGGCCTGGTCAGCGAGCTGGTCCAGGGCAAGGTCAGCGGTCAGGCGCTTCGGCTGATCACCCAGGCGGCCGGATACCCTCGTGGACGTAGCCTGGATACCGGGCTTGAGGCGTATGCCAACCTCGCGGCCGAGCTGCGGCAACGCCTGGTCGCGGAGGTCCACGTCGCAGTCCCGCTGACCAGCGAGCAGCGGGGCAGGCTCGCAGCGGCACTCGTGGCCGCCTACGGGCGTGACGTCTACCTGAATGTGGTGGTGGACCCGGAGCTGATCGGTGGCATCACGGTCCGCGTCGGCGACGAGCTGATCAACGGCAGCGTCGCCAGCAAGCTGGCCGACCTGCGCCGCCGCATGGTCGCGTGACGGACCGGCGATGCGAAGCCCCCGAAGACTGCCGATGAAGAACCAGATGAGGAAGACGCGAGGAAGATGACGGAGCTGACTATCCGGCCCGAGGAGATCAAAGACGCGCTGGCGCGCTTCGTAGCGACGTACGAGCCGGGCGCCGCCGCGACCGAAGAGATCGGCACCGTCGTCGAATCAGGTGACGGCATCGCCAGGGTCGAGGGCCTGCCTTCAGCGATGGCCAACGAGCTGCTGGAGTTCGAGGACGGAACTCGCGGCCTGGCCCTGAACCTGGACGTCCGCGAGATCGGCGTCGTCGTCCTGGGCGACTTTACCAAGATCGAGGAAGGCCAGCCGGTCAAGCGGACCGGCGAGGTCCTGTCGGTCCCGGTCGGTGACAGCTTCCTCGGCCGCGTCGTCGGCCCGCTCGGCGAACCGCTCGACGGCAAGGGCCCCATCGAGGACACCGAGCTACGTCAGCTCGAGCTGCAGGCGCCGACCGTCGTGCAACGCCAGCCAGTGAAGGAGCCGCTGCAGACCGGTATCAAGGCGATCGACGCCATGACGCCGATCGGGCGCGGTCAGCGCCAGCTGATCATCGGCGACCGGCAGACCGGCAAGACCGCGATCGCCATTGACACGATCCTCAACCAGCGGGACAACTGGCAGTCTGGCGACCCGGCGCGGCAAGTTCGCTGCATCTACGTGGCCATTGGTCAGAAGGGCTCCACCATCGCCCAGGTCAGGCAGTCGCTGGAAGATGCGGACGCGATGGCCTACACCACGATCGTGGCCGCTCCAGCGTCCGACCCAGCCGGTTACAAGTACATCGCGCCGTACACGGGATCTGCCATCGGGCAGCACTGGATGTACCAGGGCAAGCACGTCCTGATCATCTTCGATGACCTGACCAAGCAGGCCGAGGCGTATCGCGCGATCTCGCTGCTACTGCGCCGCCCGCCCGGTCGCGAGGCCTACCCGGGCGACGTGTTCTACCTGCACTCGCGGCTGCTGGAGCGATGCGCCAAGCTGTCGGACGAGCTCGGCGCGGGTTCGATGACAGGCCTGCCGATCATCGAGACCAAGGGCAACGACGTGTCGGCCTACATCCCGACCAACGTCATCTCGATCACCGACGGGCAGATCTTCCTGGAGACCGACCTGTTCAACTCCGGCGTCCGCCCGGCGATCAACGTCGGCATCTCGGTGTCGCGTGTCGGCGGCAACGCTCAGACCAAGGCGATGAAGGCTGTCGCCGGCGGCCTGAAGCTAGCCCTGTCGCAGTACCGCGACCTCGAGGCGTTCGCCGCGTTCGCCTCCGACCTGGACGCCGCGTCCCGCGCCCAGCTGGACCGCGGCGCGAGGCTCGTGGAGCTGCTCAAGCAGGGCCAGTACAGCCCGTACCCGACCGAGCGTCAGGTGGTCTCGATCTGGGCCGGCACCACCGGGCAGCTCGACGACGTGCCGGTGGAGGACGTCGGCCGCTTTGAGGCCGAGTTCCTCGACTTCGTTCAGCGCGAGCACGCGGGGATCTACGACGCCATCAGGGAAACGGGCGCGCTCTCTGACGACACCCGCACGGCATTGAAGGACGCCGTCGCGGAGTTCCGCCGCGGGTTCGAAACCAGCAGCGGCGAGCTGCTCGTCAAGGACGAGCCCGCAGAGCCGATGGAGGAAAGCGACATCGAGCACGAGGGCGTGGCAAGGCGGGTACCGAGGGTGGAGAAGAAGTAGCCGATGGGTGCACAGCTTCGCGCGGTCAGGCGGCGGATCAGCACGGTCAAATCCACCGCCAAGATCACCAAGGCCCAGGAGCTCATCGCGTCGTCGCGGATCATCAAGGCGCAGCAGCGGGCGCAGGCGGCCGGACCTTACGCGCGCGAGCTCACGGCCGCCGTCGAGGCCGTGGTGAGCCGGTCAGCAAGCATCAACCATCCGCTGACCACCGAGGCGCCGAACCCGACCAGGGCCGCCGTGCTCATCCTGACCAGTGACCGCGGCTTCGCCGGCGGCTACAACGCGAGCGTGCTGCGGGAGGCCCAGGGGCTGAACGCCCGGCTCCGCGACCGCAGGATCCAGCCGGTCCCGTTTGTCTCCGGCCGCAAGGGCATCGGCTGGCACCGGTTCAGAAACCACGAGATGGCAGCCGACTGGAGCGGGTTCTCTGACACCCCGCGGCACGCGAACGCCAGCGAGATCACCGCAGCCCTGCTCGGGTCATTCGATAAGAGCGCGGAGGAGGGCGGCGTCGATGAGATCTACATGGTCTACACGGAGTTCGTGTCGATGCTGACACAGCGGCCGGTCGTGCACCGGGTGCTGCCGCTCGAGATCGTCGAGCAAGAGGTCGATCAGGTCGGCCCGATCCCGGTGTATGAGTTCGAGCCGTCTCCCGAGGCCGTGCTGGACGCGCTGCTGCCGTGGTACGTGGAGAGCCGGATCTTCCACGCGCTGCTCGACTCGGCGGCCGCGGAGATTGCCGCCAGGCGCCGGGCGATGAAGTCCGCGACGGACAACGCCAACGAGCTGCTCGAGGCGCTCACCAGGGAAGCAAACAAGGCCAGGCAGGCCGAGATCACGCAGGAAATCAGCGAGATCGTGGGCGGCGCCAACGCGCTCGCCGAGACGATCAGTGGGAGTAAGTGAGCATCATCATGACCGCAACCGCAGAGCACACCACCGCCCCCGGCGAGACCGAGAACCAGTTCACTGGCCGCGTGGCCCGGGTCATCGGCCCGGTCGTGGACGTTGAGTTCGCGGCGGACGAGATGCCCGACATTTACAACGCAATGCATGTCGACGTCACGACCGGCGAGCGCAGCGCCACCCTGACGCTCGAGGTCGCGCAGCACATCGGCGACAACACAGTTAGGGCGATTTCCATGCAGCCCACCGACGGCCTCGTCCGCGGCGCTACCGTGACCGACACCGGCGGACCGATCACGGTTCCGGTCGGCGATGTCACCAAGGGGCATGTGTTCAATGCTCTCGGCGAGACGCTCGACGTCCCCACCTCCTCGCTGAAGGTGACCGAGCGCTGGCCGATCCACCGCCAGGCACCGCCGCTCGACCAGCTCGAGCCGAAGACCGAGATGTTCGTTACCGGCATCAAGGTCATCGACCTGCTGACTCCGTACGTGTCCGGCGGCAAGATCGGGCTGTTCGGCGGCGCCGGCGTCGGCAAGACGGTGCTGATTCAGGAGATGATCCGCCGTGTCGCGAAGAACTTCGGCGGCGTGTCGTGCTTCGCGGGCGTGGGGGAGCGGACCCGTGAGGGCAACGACCTCTTCCTCGAGATGAC
>Ga0066903_100003029_pt1 | contig 13511 bp, 12 predicted proteins | sample PanSoiMetaGPlot1_FD_67491 | JGI IMG/M metagenome (GOLD analysis project Ga0066903, IMG submission 67491) | Tropical forest soil microbial communities from Panama analyzed to predict greenhouse gas emissions - Panama Soil - Plot 1 (version 2) | ecosystem: Environmental > Terrestrial > Soil >... | reverse complement strand
GGTAAACCCAACCGAAAGCCCCGCCATGTCTCCTTCGGGACTCCCGCCATGACGGACTTCCTCACCAACGAATTCCTCGGCTTCAACCTGAAGCTCTTAGGCAAGAAGACCAAGAAGAACGTTCTCATTTCCGCCGGCAAGATCAGCGACAAGGAGAAGATGTTCCCGGCATTGCAGAAGCTGTCCAAGCTGAACGTCGAGCTATTCGCCACCCCCGGCACCTTCCGGTTCCTCAAACAAAAAGGGATCGACAACAAGGAACTGCACAAGATCGCCGATCGCCGCGAGCCGAACATTCGCACCTTCCTCGACGAGAACCGGCTCGACCTCATCATCAACGTCCTGACCGGCGACAACGACTACGACGAGTCGTCCGACAGCAAGCTCATCCGGTCCCTGGCAATCGAGAACGGCATCCCGCTCATTACCGACGTGGATGTGGCAATCGAGTCGATCGATCAGCTGGTGAAGCGTGACGCGGAAGGGTTTTACCGGTACAAGGCCGCGGACAAGACGCAGCCGTGGGATATGCGGGCCGAGTTCCTCCGCCTGGTCCGCGACAATGGCGGGTTCGCCAGCTACCACGCCCACTACGACAAGGCGTACCTGATCTCGCCGGACAATCTCCGGTACAGCATGGTCGACATGCAGAAGAAGTGGGCGCTGTACAAGCACTTGAAGGAGAGCTACACCCGCGAGACGTTGATCGAGCGCATCGGCCGCGGGGTGCAGACGATGGTGGACCAGGGGGCCACCCACTGTCGGACACTGATCGACGCGGACAGCACAATCCGGACGCTGGGCGTCGAGGCGGCGCTCGAAGTGAAGAAGAAGTTCAAGGGTCAGATCGTCTTCGAGATCGGCGTGCAGCCGCTGCAGGGCGTTCTGGACGAGGAGTCGCGGGAGCAGTTCGAGCGGGCGTGCTCGATGGCAGACGTCGTTGGCGGATTGCCGTCGAAAGACCGGCCGACGCCGGAGAAGCACCTCGACGTGATCATGCGCATCGCCCGCGAGCAGAACAAGCGGCTCGACGTCCACGTCGATCAGGAGAACAACCCGTTCGAGAACGAGACGGAGATGCTCGCCCGCAAGACGATCGAGTACGGGCTCGAGGGGCGCGTCTCGGCGATCCATGCAATTTCCGTCTCGGCCAAGCCGGCAATCGAACAGGAGCGGATCATTCGGTTGCTGAAGGATGCAGGTGTGAGCGTGATTGTCTGCCCGTCCGCGGCCTTGAGCATGAAGCAACTCGAGATGCAGGGCCCGCTACACAACTCGATCGCACCGGTGGCGAAATTGCTCGACGTGGGGATCCCGGTCTACCTGGGCGTGGACAACGTGTACGACCTGTTCATGCCGCTGGTGGACGGCGACCTCTGGTTCGAAGCGCGGCTGCTGATGGAAGCGTGCCGCTTCTACGACATCGACCGCGTGGCCAGGCTGGTAACCGACAAGAGCGGGTTTGCCCCGCTCGGCCGATAGCGCCCATTTCTTGATTCGCCATGACTCACACTGTTCACCGCCAAGCTCACCCGTACCGGCCGTGGATCATCGCGCTGGCGTGCGTTGCGGTTGGATTCGGCGCAATCGTCGCGATCAAACCGCCGAAATCGAAATCGGCGACTGAGGAACAGTTTGTCGAAGCGAGTGAATCACCGGGGTCAGCGCCGGAGGGGATGGTGTGGATCCCAGGCGGGCCATTTTGGATGGGCTCCGCGGAGGACCCGGAGAATAATGCCCCCCTGCATCAGGTCGCTGTCTCCGGCTTCTGGATGGACAAGACCGAAGTCACGAACGCTCAGTTCGAGGCATTCGTCAAGGCGACCGGGTACGTGACCACGGCCGAGAGGCCGCCGACGAAGGAAGAACTCAAGCAAGGCGACGTGCCGCCCGAGAAGCGAGTCCCGTTTTCCGTCTGTTTCAAACCGGTCTCGCTGCCGGACGATGTGAGTCTGTTACGAGTCCAGCCGGTGTGGTGGCAATTCGTGGCCGGCGCCGACTGGCGGCATCCGGAGGGGCCCGCCAGCGACATCAAGAGCCGAATGAACCACCCGGTCGTGCACATTTCCTGGCACGACGCGGTTGAATACGCGAAGTGGGCCGACAAACGGCTGCCGACCGAAGCGGAATGGGAATTCGCCGCTCGCGGCGGGCTTGACCGCAAGGAGTTCTGCTGGGGAAGTGAGCCACAAGGAGCCGGCGGAAAGTTCCGGGCGAACACCTTCCAGGGCAAGTTCCCGGGCCACGATTCCGGCGAGGACGGCTTCGTCGGGACAGCCCCAGTGGCGTCCTATGCGCCCAATGGCTATGGCCTGTACGACACGGCGGGCAACGTCTGGGAATGGTGCTCCGACTGGTACTCCGCGACCTATTACTGGTCGAGCCCGAAGAACAATCCCAAGGGACCGGACACGGGCGATCCCGGTCGCGACACGGATCAGCCGGCCAAGGTTCGTCGCGGCGGGTCGTACCTGTGTGCCGACAACTACTGCCGGCGATACTTGCCCGCGGCGCGCGACCACAATCCACCCAACGACGCGGCCAGCCATACCGGCTTCCGGTGCGTGAAGGACCGATAGCCGCTGGCTGCTTGTGTCCAGCCCATTGGCGCCGGTATACTCGTCTTCGCTTCGCGTCCGTCTCGACGTCGCCCACCCGCACCGATGATCCACGTCTCGACCCACCCGCTGATCAAGCACAAGGTCGCCCGGCTGCGCGACGTGGAGACTGGGCCGAAGGAATTTCGCGAGCTGGTCGGCGAATTGGCCCAACTCCTCTTGTACGAAGCTACCGCGGACCTGTCGACGCACCCGGTCACCGTCCGGACGCCGCTCGCGGACAGCCGAGGCGAGGCTGTCCGGGCCCGTATCGGTATCGTCCCGATCCTGCGCGCCGGTTTGGGCATGGCAGAGGCGATGCTCCGCGTCCTGCCAAGCGCCATCGTCTGGCACCTGGGTCTGTACCGCGACCACGCGACGCATCAGCCCATTACGTACTACAACAAGCTGCCGCCGGGCCCGAACATCGACGTCGGGCTGATCGTCGATCCAATGCTCGCGACGGGCGGGTCCGCGTCCGCGGCGGCCTCGATCCTCAAGGCCTGGGGACTGAAACATATCCGGTACGTCGGCTTGATCGCTGCCCCGGAGGGCGTGACGGTCATGCGCAACGATCACCCGGAGGTGCCGATCTATCTCGCGGCGCTCGACTCGCACCTGAACGAGAACGCGTACATTGTCCCGGGCCTGGGGGACGCCGGCGACCGGCAGTTCGGTACAGGAGAATAGTCATGCCGCCGCGGAAACGGGGCGACCGCGTCGAGGAGATCGGCACCTATGGGTTGTCCGACGAATCGAAGCCGAAACGGCGATACCGGGCGATGCCGGGGGTCAAGGCGTCGAGCGAGCGCGGGCCGGACGAGTTCGACCAGCCGGTGCTCAAGCGCTTCCTCGGCCAGGACCCGTTCCCGTGGGCTCTGGCGATTTGCGTTCTGATGTGGATCGCGCTCGGCCTCGCCGCCAGCCGCGTGCATCCGGCGTTCGCGGGATTGCTCTTCCTGTTCGGGATGGCCGTGATGGTGTTGGCCCAGGTGTGGCTCTACGTCTCGATCTTCCTCGACGATCTGCAGGAGGGGATTTTGGCATTTGTCTTCGGCATGTACCGCGTCATGTACTTGTACACGAACATCGACCTGGTGGTGCGGCCTCTCATCCTGACCGTCATCGGCCTGCTCATGATCATCACTTCCGGAGCGATCATGGCGAACCACGCGATCAATGCCGAGTAAAGCGCCTATCCCGCGGCCGTTTCGCCATGCGCTGCCTTGTAGAGGTTGAGCGTCAGGTGCGCCTGGCCCTGGTGGTGCGACTCGTGCCACATGAGGACCTGAACCCACGCCTCGTACGTCCACGGCGCCGCGTCGTTCGGCTTCTTCCCCAGGTCCGAATCGTCCAGGCTGGCAAAGTGATCGAGCATGGCCGCCCGGCGCTCGGTGAGGTAGCGCCGGATCTCGTCGGTGGACGGGATGTTGTCGTCCGGCGTGCTGCCGCCCGCGAAGCGGCGGACGTTCTCCGGCTCCGCGGCCGCCCCGCCTTTCATCCGGACCGTGAGGTGCCGGTCGTCGGTCGCCGCGATGTGCATGAGCTGCCAGGCGATGTGCGCCCGGCCCGGTCCCGGGCGCCAGGCGAGGACCTCCTTCGCGTCCGGCCGCTTGGCGATCGCCTCCAGGGTGTCCAGAGTCTTCTTCCGAGTGAATTCGAGCAGCGTACGAATGTCAGAGCGGTTCATCGGTCGGCCGGGGTTAAGACCAAGCGGGGCGAAGTCGGTATACGGATCACAGGCGGGTGATGTCGTTTCATTCCAGGAGGGGGACACCTATGAAACGACATTGGAATAGTGAAACGACATGTGAAACGACATGGCAGTTGTGAAACGACATGTGAAACGATATGGGAAATGACCTCGGAAAAGGCCTACGCGCGAGCCGGGTCTCATCGATGCCGAATCCGGTACAAGCTCCCCTGGATCCGGTAGCCGCCCGGCTCCCCGGCCCGGACGAGTTGCTGGTCGTACTTGAGGCCCGCGTAAACGAGCGCTTCCCGTAGCAACGGCGCCGGCGTCCGGTCCTGATCGGTCAGGAGGCAGATCCCGCCCGGCAGGAGCACTTGCCGGATCAGCCTCACCAAGGGGTCGATGTTTCGCGTCTCGTAGGTCAGGTCCGCGCCAAGGATGACTGGAACCTTGAGGTCAGCTGGGGGACAGCGCCAGTCGAGCGGCAGACTCTGAAAGTCGTAGAGCTTGTTGCGGCGGGCGTTACTCGCGGCGAAGCGGACCGCGGTCAGGTCATAGTCGCTGAAAATGACGCGCAGCCCGCAGGCGAGGGCGGTCAGGCCGGGCACACCCAGTCCGCAGCCCAACTCCAGTGCTTCGAGTTTCTCGCGCGTCTTCGGGTATTGCGTCCAGTCTTCCTTGGCGATCGCTTTCGCGAGCATCCGCGCCGCGGGCCAGAGATCGGCCCAGTAGGGCATGTATTCGTCGCGCTCGTGGGCGTCGAGAACGACCGGGTCATCCAGAAGCGAGTACGAATCCGCGGGGCGCTCGATCTGGAAGGTGAATCGATCGATGATGACGCGCTCGATTTGCCGATCCGGGACGGCCGTGAGCGGGGTTTCGATGAAGGCGGGCTCGGACGGCATCATGCGCTCAAACAGTTCCTGTCGAAGAAAACGCCCATCAGAGCCGCGCACGGAGCGGAGCGTAGTAAGCGGCCAAGCGTGGCGGGTCTCAGAGTCATTGCCGCCTCAGGAGCCCGTCACGCTTGGCCGCTTACTACGCTCCGCTCCGTGCGCGGCTCTGAAAAACATTGCGCTCATCCTACGGCCTCCAACATCCGCACGGACGCTTTGAACTCGCCCGCGGTGATGGTTCGGTCGGCCGGTAACAGCGCGTAGGCCGCAGGGTGGTCGCAGCAGTCGAGGACGATCTGCCGCGGGCTTGGCATCGAGAATCCCGCGTCGCACGCGATGTGTCCGCTCACCAGCCAGTCGGAATCGACCTTCTTCAGGAACTCGTTACACGTCTCCGCCCGCGTGTCGCGGCCCCAGAGCAACTCGTACACGGACCCCCCGACCGTCAATTCCTCCGGTGGGAACGAATCCGTGTGCAGGTGCCAGATCTGAAACGACTCGACCGCCTTCTGTCGCGGCAGACTGTGGCTAAGGAAGATGCGATTGTTCGTCCGCAGCGCGAAGGGAAGAAGGCTGAACAATCGCATGTACATCGCAAAGATCTCGGGCCCCTTCTCCGGCCCATACGCCTGGCGGACGCCTTCGAGGAACAACGCGTTCAGGTCGCGGTCTTCCTTGAGGACCACGCGGTTCGCCCACTGGGACATCTCGTGGTTGCCCAGGAGCATGTGCACGCGATCGGGGTACTGACACTTGAGAGCGCAGAAAAGATCGAGAAGCTGGTGCGACTTGTCACCCCCGGTGGGATACATCTGCTTGCCGTGAATGACTTCCTGCAGGACCAGATGGCGCTTGGGGTTCTGATCGAGAGCCGCGGCCTTGTGTATCGCCTGGAAGTTACCCAGATGCCCGTGCATGTCGCCGGCGACCAGGACATCGGACGCGTTCTGGATTTGGACGAAGCGCCCCTTGCGACCGGGCGTGTAGCGAACCTGGTCGCATGCTTTGTAGATAGTTCGGAGGAGGCGATCGGGGTCAGGCATTGGGCGACGGCATTCGCGGAAGTTAGGAAAACAAGGGTAAGCTAGTCTCGGACAGGTTTCACCAAACGGCAACTCGATTTTCACGCAAGAGTTGAGCGGATCGGCGTTCCGAATTCCGAGTCGGCGTTGGCCGGACCCCTTGCCGCTCGCGGGCCGGGTGTCGAGAATTTTCAGTAGTCGTCTCGGACCGCCCGCCACGAGAACGCACCTTCCGAGCCGCGGGTTCGCCCGCCCGCCTCCGCCGACCGCTCTTTGCACCGACCAACGGTCGTCGCACCGCGGCGGAGGCCGCCCGGACGAGAGGTAGTTTCGCCGCAATGGAACTGGCCCGCAACCTCCGCAAAGACCCTGTCTCCCGGCTGGAGCCGAGTCCGCCTAACATCGTGGAGCGAACAACGACGGTCGCCGAGGCCGTTGTCCTCATGCGCCGCGAGAACTTTGGTTGCGTCCTGGTATGCGACGAGGGCCGGCTGGTCGGGCTGTTTACCGAGCGCGACCTGATGTGCCGGGTGCTGGGCGTGGATAAGCCGCTGACCGCCCCAATCGGCGATGTCATGACCCCGGACCCCGTTACGGTCGTCATGGCCGACACCATTCGCGTGGCGGTGCGAAAGATGAAGGCTGGGGGACACCGACACCTCCCGGTCGTGGACGAAAATAGCCGTCCGGTCGGTGTCTTGTCGGTCAAACGGGTGGTACGTTACCTCGTCGAGCATTATCCTGCCGCAGTGTACAACCAGCCACCACCGGGCCAGCATCCGGATTCCCCAGAAGGGGCGTGACGTAGAATTCCCTGGAGACCGACTCGTCCCCGCCCCCCACTGGCGGCCCGAGAAGAGGTAGCTTGAATGCCTGCGACTGCGACCGCGACCCCTCCCACGGGGCGGAGAATTCAGGAAGTTGAATCCGTAACCATCAGGTTCGCGGGCGACTCCGGCGACGGCATGCAACTCGCCGGTACGCAGTTCACGAACGTCTCGGCCATCCTGGGGAACGACATCGCGACGTTCCCGGACTTCCCGGCTGAGATCCGCGCCCCCGCAGGCACCCTGGCGGGGGTTTCTGGTTTCCAGGTCCACTTTGCTAGCACGGACATCCACACGCCCGGCGACCGGTTGAACTGCCTGGTCGTCATGAACCCGGCTGCGCTCAAGACGAACCTGAAGGACCTGGAAGACGGCGGCATCCTGATCGTCAACAGCGATTCCTTCGGCGCCAACGACCTGAACAAGGCGAAGTACACGGTCAATCCGCTCGAGGACAACTCGCTCCGCGGCTATCGCGTGGTCAAGGTGCCGATCGACAAGCTGAACCGCGAGGCGGTGAAGGAGTGCAACCTCTCCCCGCGCGATGCGGACCGGTGCAAGAACTTCTTCGCCCTCGGGCTGGTCTACTGGATGTTCGAGCGTCCCATGGACGCCACGCTCAAGTGGATCCGCGACAAGTTCGCCAAGAAGATCGACGTACTGGAGGCGAACACGCGGGCGCTCAAGGCCGGGTACAACTATGGCGAAACCGTCGAGGTGATGCCGGTCCAGTACCGCGTGGCCAAGGCGAAGATCGCCCCCGGCACCTATCGCAAACTGACCGGCAATGAAGCGCTGGCGATGGGCCTGGTCGCCGCGTCGCAGCTCGCCCAGACACCGATGGTCTACGCGGGCTACCCGATTACCCCCGCGTCCGACATCCTGCATCAACTCGCGGACCTCAAGCAGTTCGGCGTGAAGACGCTGCAAGCCGAAGACGAGATTGCGGGCGTCGGGGCGGCCATCGGAGCCTCCTATGGCGGCGCGATTGGCGTGACCGCGACCAGCGGGCCTGGCATCTGCCTGAAGTCCGAGGCGATCGGCCTCGCGGTCATGACCGAGCTGCCGCTCGTCGTCATCGACGTCCAGCGTGGCGGCCCGAGCACCGGCCTGCCGACCAAGACCGAGCAAGCCGACTTGCTGCAAGCGATGTTCGGACGCAACGGCGAGTGCCCGGTGGCGATCATCGCACCGCGATCGCCGGCCGACTGCTTCGACATGGCATTTGAAGCCGTCCGGATCGCGACCGAGTTCATGGTCCCGTGCTTCCTCCTGTCGGACGGCTACATCGCCAACGGCGCCGAACCGTGGGCCATCCCGGACGTCAGCAAGCTGCCGAAGATCAAGGTCGTTCACCCGACCGAGGCGAACAGTGTCGACGGCAAGTTCCACGACAACGGCAGCGACACGCCGGGCAAGTTCCTGCCGTACAAGCGAAACAACCTGCTCGTCCGCCCGTGGGCGATCCCCGGCACGCCAGGCCTGGAGCACCGGATCGGCGGCATCGAGAAGCAGGACGTGACCGGCAACGTGAACTACGAGCCGGCCAATCACGAGCACATGGTCCGCACGCGGGCCCAGAAGGTCGCCAACATCGCCCAGACGACCCCGCTTCTGGAAGTGGAAGGGGATGCCGAAGGCGACCTGCTCGTAATCGGCTGGGGCGGCACCTACGGGTCAATCGCGACGGCCGTCCAGCGCGCCCGGCGGAAGGGGAAGAAGATCGGCCAGGTCCACTTCCGCTACCTGAACCCGTTCCCGCGAAACACGGCCGAAGTGTTCAAGCGGTTCAAGAAGTTCCTGGTTCCTGAGCTGAACACCGGCCAACTTCTGATGTTGCTCCGGGCCAGGTACCTGATCGACGCCCAGGGGCTCAACAAGGTGCAAGGGCGGCCGTTCCTGGTTTCGGAGATTGAAGAGGCGATTGACAAGGCGATTGTGTAGAGGCGAGCGTCGAGGCGTAAGCCCGACGTGTTTGAGCCAAGCACGTCGGGCTTACGCCTCGACGCTCGCCGGAACTAACCACTGATCACTGACCACTATTTACATATGGCAGCCACGGCCCTTCCGACTCTCAAGCCACAAGACTTCGCCAGCGACCAGGAAGTGCGCTGGTGCCCCGGGTGCGGTGACTATTCGATCCTCGCCCAGATGAAGAAGGCGCTCAGCACCCTCAACTTCCCGCGGGAGAAGATGGTGTTCGTCTCCGGGATCGGCTGCTCCAGCCGGTTCCCGTACTACATGAACACCTATGGGTTCCACACCATCCACGGCCGCGCCCCAACGTTCGCGACCGGCCTGCGCCTCGCCCGCCCGGACCTGCAGGTCTGGGTCGTGACCGGCGACGGCGACGGCCTGTCGATCGGCGGCAACCACCTGATCCACGCGTTGCGTCGCAACGTGGATATCAAGGTCCTGCTCTTCAACAATGAAATCTACGGGCTGACCAAGGGTCAGTTCTCGCCGACCTCGCGGCTCGGCACCAAGTCGAAGTCGAGTCCGCAGGGGTCGATCGATAACCCGGTGCGTCCGCTGTCGGTCGCGCTGGCCGCAGAGGCGACATTTGTCGCCCGCACCGTGGACGTCGACCCGAACCACCTGACCATGACGCTTCAGAGAGCCGCAGCACACAAGGGCTCGGCCTTTGTCGAGATCTACCAGAACTGCAAGATCTTTAACGACGGCGTGTTCGAGTACGTCACCGACAAGTCGTCCAAGGCCGACAACTCGCTCTACCTCGAGCACGGCAAGCCGATGATTTTTGGCAAGGACCGCAACAAAGGGATTCGGCTCATTGGACTGAATCCGGAAGTGGTGACGGTCGGCAAGGACTGCGGGCTGGACGACGTTGTCGTCCACGACGAGAAGGCCGACAACGCTACGATGGCCTACCTGCTCAGCCGGATGATGGTGCCGCAGTTCCCGGAAGTTTTCGGTGTACTGCGGAACGTGACGCACCCGACCCACGAGGAGCTTCAGACGAAGCAAATCGACGACGTGATCGCCAAGAAGGGCAAGGGCGACCTGGACAAGCTGTTCCGTAACGACGACCTCTGGGTGGTGGAGTGAGTTTCAAGTTTCGAGTTTCAAGTTTCAAGTTGGATCAACACCTTGAAACTTGAAACTCGAAACTTGAAACTGAGACTTCGAGATGCTTTGTCCTTCCTGCGGCCACGCGAACGTCCCCGGCGCCGATGAGTGCGCGCGCTGCCTCTTTCCCCTCGCATCAGTGGACAGTCAGCTCATCGGCGGCGACGCCGTCGAGATGAGCGTCCTGCAAGACCGCGTCCGGACGGTCAAGGTCCGTCCGCCGGTCACCATTCCCATCGACGGCAAACTCGGGTTGGCTCTCGACCGCATGGTCGAGCATGGAGTCGGCGCCCTCCTGGTTGTGGACGCGGACGGCAAGCTCGTCGGCATCCTGACAGAGCGCGACTATCTGCGCAAAGTAGTCGGCATCGTCCGCGACTACGCCCACCAGCCGCTCAAGGACTACATGACGGCGGACCCGGAAACCGTCGGCCCGGACGACCTTCTCGCGCTGGCCCTGCAAAAGATGGACATCGGCGGCTACCGTCACCTGCCGGTCGTGGAAGAAGATGGGCGACCCGTCGGCCTCGTCTCGGTGCGGGATATTATTCGCCATATCACGAAGCTGTGCGGCAGCGGGCGATGAAGTGGTTTGCGGCAGGAGGTGTCCTCGTGGACTTTCTCCCACTAGATGACCCGCGCTGGAAAGAACTCGACCACCGTAACTGGCGCGGCGGAAAGCGGTCGGATTGGGCGCCAGACGCGCCCTATGTCCCGGACGAGCTTTCTGAACTGCTGAAGAAGCCAGCGGATTTGCAACGATTCAGTGACTTGTGGCCTTGGCTTTGTTCGGAGGGAACGACTTGGGCAGCTGCCTACGCCGCGGTCCCATACATGGTGGCGCTGGCCAAACATCTTCCATCGCAGCAGCGCTTTGAATACCTTTGCGTAATTGGTCTCGTCGTTACCCACGCGTGTCCCGAACAGGGAGAGTCGTTCGCAATTAAGGATTACTTGGTGGAAGGGTATCGTAAGGCACTAAGTGACGCCTTGCCGTTGATCTGCGAAACTCTCGCATCTCAGCATGACGTTACCAAGACACGTTACCTCCTCGCGGCTGTAGCCGCACTCAATGGGCACTGCAAGCTGGCCGAAGTGCTTCAAGACATGGATTGCGTTTGCGGGGAATGCTCGAAGTGCGGCGAGCGTGTTTATCCAGATGAATTGCAAGAAGCCATACGCTGAACGCAGGTAAGCGGCCGCCTGCCACGGTTGCTTTCCCCCATGGCTTTGCGTCGTCGGCATTCTGAATACAACCATCTAACTACCAAATCACCCAACCACCATCTGTTTCAAGGACGGAGACACCTCATGGGCATCCGCGGCATCGTTTTGGCCGGTGGGAAGGGGACGCGGCTCGGCGAGCTGACCAAGGTCACCAACAAACACCTCCTCCCAGTCGGCCCGTATCCGATGGTCTACCACCCGATCAAGAAGATCACGGGCGCCGGGATCAAGGACGTGCTCCTCGTCTCCGGTACGGAGCACATGGGGGACTTCGTGGAGCTTTTAGGGTCCGGAAAGGACCACAACTGTGCGCTCACCTACCGCGTGCAGGACGAGGCCGGCGGGATCGCCCAGGCGCTTGGGCTGGCAGAGACCTATTGCGCTGGTAACCGCTGCCTGGTCATCCTCGGGGACAACATCTTTCACGCCCCGGTCTCCGCGATGCTGAAAGAGGCGGACGCTCACGCGGACTGGGCCTGGGTGGGCTTGAAGCAGGTGCCGGATCCGGGGCGGTTCGGCGTCGCGGAGCTGAAGGGGAACCGCGTGGTCGACATCGAGGAAAAGCCGAAGAAGCCGAAAAGCGACTACGCGGTGATCGGCATCTACATCTACCCGGCGGACGTGTTCGACGTGATCAAAACGTTGAAGCCGAGTGGTCGCGGGGAGTTGGAGATTACCGACGTCAACACGCACTACCTCAAGGCTGGCCGGTTGGGCTATTCCGTGATCGACGGGTATTGGACGGATGCGGGGACGCTGGATTCGTTGGCATTTGCGAACCAGCTGGTGCGGGAGAATCCGCCGAAGTTCTGAGAGCGCAAAAGTCGAGCGTCGCGGCGTAAGCCGCACGATGTTGACGTCAACATCGTGCGGCTTACGCCGCGACGCTCGCCCATTTCAATTCTTTAGGCCGACTTCTTATCCGGGATCATCGCGGGCGGGATCTTGCGGTCGAAGAGCGGCCGATGGCCGCGGGCCACTTCTTCCGTCACCACGTGGCGGCCCTTCGTTTCCAGGTCGGGCAGCTCGTACATGACGTCGAGCATGATCTCTTCGACGATGCTCCTGAGCCCGCGAGCGCCCGTGTCACGCGACTTCGCCTTGCGGGCGATCTCACGCAGGGCCCCCTCCTCGAACACCAGCTCCGCCCCTTCCATCTCGAACAGCTTCTGGTACTGACGGACCAGGGCGTTCCGCGGCTCGGTCAGGATGCGAATCAGGGCTTCTTCGTCCAAGGCGTCGAGTGGGGCCAGCACCGGCATGCGGCCGACGAACTCGGGGATCATGCCGAACTCACACAGGTCGTCGCCGGTCACGTGACCGACAATGCTGTCCGCCTCGTCCTTGCGCAGGGCCGGCGTCGCGGTGAACCCGATCGTCCGTTTGCCGACGCGCTTGGAAATGATGTCTTCCAGCCCGACGAACGTGCCGCCGCAGATGAACAGGATGTTCGACGTGTCGATCTGGATGTACTGCTGCTCCGGGTGCTTCCGCCCGCCCTGCGGCGGGACGTTGGCCACGGTCCCTTCGAGCATCTTGAGGAGGGCCTGCTGCACGCCTTCGCCGGACACGTCGCGAGTGATCGAGACATTCTGGCTCGTCTTGGCGATCTTGTCGATCTCGTCGATGTAGATGATGCCGCGCTGGGCGGTCTCGATGTCGAAGTCGGCCGCGTGGAGCAGCTTCAGAAGCAGGTTCTCGACGTCCTCGCCGACGTAACCGGCCTCGGTCAGCGTCGTCGCGTCGCCGATGGCGAACGGGACGTCGAGGATCTTGGCCAGGGTCTTGGCGAGCAGAGTCTTGCCGCTGCCCGTCGGGCCGATGAGGAGGATGTTCGACTTTTCGACGTCCACTTCTCCGCGGCCATCAGCGGCCAGGGACAGGCGCTTGTAGTGGTTGTGGACGGCGACCGAAAGGACTTTCTTGGCCCGCTGCTGGCCGACGACGTAGGCGTCGAGCTTCTCCTTGATCAGTCGTGGGGCCGGGATCTCTTTCGAGGCCGTCTTGCCGGTGTTGCGCCGGCGCTTCTCCTGGTCGATGATGGAGGAGCAGAGCTCGATACACTCGCCGCAGATGTAGACGTCGCCCGGGCCTTCGACGAGGGGGCCGACGTCCCGGTGGCTCTTGCGGCAGAACGAGCAGTAGGCGTTGCGGTTGCG
>Ga0066903_100003028_pt1 | contig 13513 bp, 10 predicted proteins | sample PanSoiMetaGPlot1_FD_67491 | JGI IMG/M metagenome (GOLD analysis project Ga0066903, IMG submission 67491) | Tropical forest soil microbial communities from Panama analyzed to predict greenhouse gas emissions - Panama Soil - Plot 1 (version 2) | ecosystem: Environmental > Terrestrial > Soil >... | reverse complement strand
CTATGACGACATCCGCGCCGGCTGGAAGGCGAACCACATCCGGCCGCTCTGGGAGAACCCGGTCGCCCACAAGGCGCGCGACGGCGGCCCGCGTCCGCACCTGTGGCCCTGGAACGTGGTGCGGCCCGCAATCGACAGCGCCATGACCATCACAACGCCGGCGGCCGTCGAGCGGCGCGTGCTGCAGCTTGTTGATCCGGAGAATGACAGCCCGGCGAGCGGCACCACCACCAACATCGCGGCGAACCTGCAGGTCCTGCTCCCGGGTGAAAAGGCGCGACCGCATCGTCACACCATGAATGCGCTGCGCTTCGTGATGGAGGGTAAGGGCGCCTACACCATCGTCGACGGCAAGAGCTGCCTGATGGAGGAAGGCGACCTCGTGATCACGCCGGGCTGGACCTGGCATGAGCACGTCCACAAGGGCTCAGGCCCGATCGTGTGGATGGATGCGCTCGATGCTCCGCTGCACCGCTATCTCGGCACGGATGCGTTCGAGCCTGGCCCAGTGCATGACATGCCGGAGCTGCCCGATGATGCAGCGTTCGCGATGCCGAACATCGTGCCCGACATGGACGGCGCCGAGCGGCCGTTCTCGCCCGTGTTTCGTTATCCATGGTCGCAGGCGGCCGCAGCCGTCGCGGCGGCGCCGAGCGGCAAGGACGGCGCACGGCGCGTGCGCTACGTCAATCCGCTCAACGGCGCCTCCGCTATGCAGCTGATGGACTGCTATCTCGCGCAGCTCGATCGCAACAGCGAGACCGTGCCCTATCGCACGACCAGCAACGCCGTGTGCTGCGTCGTTGAAGGCAACGGCACCACCCGCGTCGGCGACGATACGCTGACCTGGGGCCCGAAGGACATCTTCAGCCTGCCGCACGGCAACTGGATCACGCATCGTGCCAGCAGCGAGAAGGCAACGCTGTTCATGGTGACGGATCGTGACACGCTGGCGCGGCTCAATCTGCTCAAGGAGCAGTATGGCAATCGGTAGCTGCGTTGTGAGACGAGTGAAGGAACGAGCGAGCCGCGCATGCGGCCTGCTCCCTCTCCCGAAGGGAGAGGGGTGGGGTGAGGGGTTACAATCTATCGAGAGCATAGTTCCCCCTTACCCCCACCCTCTCCCCGTTGGGGAGAGGGAGTCCAGCCGTGCCGTGTTAGATCTCCGTGCTTACAAAGCCTGGCCGAACAAACAAGAACCACTGAGCTGACGAGATGGACGACCGTACGCATCATCACCACCATGGCCATGCACATGGCGGCCGCACCCACGTGCACGCCAGCGTCGATCATCTCGCCAATGAGCTCGGGAACAGCACGCGGCTGGCAATCCGGCTCGACAGCGCGCTGATGGACAAGCTCGGCGTCAAGGCCGACGCGATCGTGCGGGTCGCGACCGAGCGCGGGCGCAGCATCCTGGCGCGGCTCGATCCACCGTTCGAGGGCGACGCCGGAACCGGCGTCGTCCGGCTCGATCGCTTCGTGCGGCAGGCGCTCAAGGCGCATCTCAACGAGTCGGTCGAGGTCGAGACGGCCGAGATCGGAACCGCCAAACGCATCGAGCTCAATCCGGCGGTCGACGTCACGATGGCGCACGATCTGGTGCCGCACATCAAGAAATATCTCGCCGCCAGCCGCACGCCGGCGAGCAACGGCGCTGTGCTCTATATCCCGTTTCCGGGCTCGCATGCCGGCACCACCTACGAGATTCAGAACGTCTCGGACGGCCCGGGCATCATCGAGGAGACCACTGAGGTCGTCGTCAACTATCACGACAGCCATCTGCCGGAAGGCGCCTTCGATGTCACGTTCGAGGACGTCGGTGGCCTCAACAAGCAGATCAAGCTCATCCGCGAACTGGTGCAGCTGCCGCTCTCGCATCCGCACGTCTATCGTCACCTCGGCATCAACCCGCCGCGCGGCATTATTCTTTATGGCCCGCCCGGCTCAGGCAAATCGCATCTCGCGCGGGCGGTGGCGAACGAGGTCGATGCGCGCTTCTATTATATCAATGGCCCGGACGTGATCGGCACCTATACGGGCGAGACCGAGGCCAATCTGCGCCGCATGTTCAACGAAGCCGGTCATCATTCGCCCTCGATCATCTTCATCGACGAACTCGACGCCATGGCGCCCAAGCGCGGCGAGACCGGCGCGCACTCCGACACTCGCACGGTGACGCAGCTGCTTGCGCTGATGGACGGCCTCAAGCGCGTCGATTCAGTGATCGTGATCGGCACCACCAACCGCATCGACGCAGTCGATCCGGCGTTCCGTCGGCCCGGCCGTTTCGACCGCGAGATTTTCGTCGGCCCGCCTGATGTCGCCGGTCGACGCGAAATCCTGGAAATCCATACCCGCGAGATGCCGCTCTCCGATGATGCACAGGCGTTCCTCGACGAGATCGCGCGCCGCACGCATGGCTTCCTGGGCGCCGACCTGATGGAGCTCTGCCGCGATGCCGGGTTGAGCCGGCTGCGCCGCAGCGCCGGCAACCTGCAGGATCATCGCGCCGCGTTCCGCATCCCACTGCAAGACATGCGCGTCGAGCGCGAGGATTTCGAGATCGCGCTGTCACAGATCAGGCCGTCGGCGCTGCGCGAGACGCTGATCAGCATTCCGGATGTCTCGTGGAGCGACATTGGCGGGCTCGGCGAAGTTAAGCAGCGCCTGCAGGAGACAGTCGAGTTGCCGCTGCGTAGTCCGCAGGTGCTGACCGCGAGCGGCCTGCCGCCGCATGTCGGCGCGCTGCTGCACGGCCCGTCGGGCACCGGCAAGACGCTGCTCGCCAAGGCCATCGCCAAAGAATGCGGCGTCAACTTCATCTCGGTCGATGGACCGGAAATCTTCACCAAGTGGCTCGGCGAATCCGAGGAAGGCGTGCGGCAGATTTTCCGCATCGCGCGCCAGGTGGCTCCGGCCGTGATCTTTTTCGACCAGCTCGATGCGATCGCACCAGTACGCGGCCAGCATGCTGGCTCGATGACCACCGACCGCGTGGTGAGCCAGCTGCTCGCCGAGCTCGACGGCGTCGAGCAGCTCTCGCGCGTGATCGTGCTCGGCGCCACCAACCGCATTGATCTCATCGACCCGTCGATCCTGCGGCCGGGCCGCTTCGGTGTGCACATTGCGGTCGGCATGCCGGACGCCGAGGCGCGCCGGCAGATCTTGGAGATTTCGCTGCGCAGCGCGAGCCGCGACGGCTCGATCGAGCCGATCATCGAAGCCGTGATCCCGCGCACGGACGGCTATTCGGGCGCGCAGCTGCGCCAGCTCTGCGACGAGGCCAAGCGCATCGCCATCAAGCGCACCGGCTTCACCAAGGCGGCAGCGCCAACTGTCGAGGACGTGCTGCAGGCGCTGCGGCAGGGCACCTAGAGCGTGATGAGCTGAGCGTCCCCGCGGAAGCGGGGACCCAGTCTTTGGCCGAGCTCTCGACCCCTGGGTCCCGCTTCCGCGGGGACGAACGGAGATTGGTTCAATGGCGGTGCAAGCCTAAAGTCATCCCGCTCTGGCGGCGCGGCGACGCAGGCTCGACTCCGGCCTCGACAGCGCGGCCAATTCAATCAACACTCATTTCCATGAGCGGCCCGGCCCCAGCCGGGCCGCTTTATGTTGCAACCATCGAGGGAGGGAATTTTCCATGGATCGACGCGATTTCCTGTTGTCCGGCACCATTGCGGCCGCCGCCATGAGCGGGGCGAGCCAAGCCCTGGCGCAGAACAACGTTCCGGCCGAAGCCGGCATGCAGCAGCCGGGATACTCGACCGCGCCCTACGAAGGCTCCAAGGCCAACCAACGCATCAAGATCATCAATCCATCGAGCTCGAGCCGGAAGCGCAGAAGATTCTCCCGCCCGGCGGCTTTGGCTACATCTCGAGCGGCTCCGGCGCGAACTGGACGCGGCGCGAGAACATGGCGGCGTTCGAGCGTGTCCAGATCGATCCGCAACCACTCAGCGGCACGGAAAAGGTCGATCTGACCGTCGAGATCCTCGGCTCCAAGCTGTCCATGCCGGTCATCATCCCTCCGATGGGCAGCCACGGCCTCGCACACGTGTCCAAGGAGGAAGGTACCGCCAAGGCCGCGCACGCGGTTGGCACGCTCATGCTGACGTCGACGCAGTCGAATCTCAGCATGGAGGAGATCGCGCAGCACAACCCTGGGCCGAAGTGGTTCCAGCTCTACGCCATGAAGGATCGTGGCGTTTTGCGCGAACTGCTGCAGCGCGCCAAGGCCGCGGGTTACACCGCAATCGCGCCGACCGTGGACAATCTGTTCGGCTATCCGCGCGAAGAGAACATCCGCAACGAATTCCGGCCACCGCGCTCGCTCGGCAAGGGCAATGCGCCGCGCTCGATCAGCGATCCGGCCGCCGCAATCGCGGCGCTCGACGCCCGCAAGCGCGACCTCAACTGGGACGACATGGAGTTCATCAAGAAAGAGTCCGGCCTGCCGGTGATCGTGAAGGGCGTGCTCTCGGCAAAGGTCGCCGCCATGGCGATGAAACGCGGCATGGACGCAGTCTATGTCTCCAACCACGGCGGACGCGCCTTCGACGGTGTGCAGGCCACAATCACGGCCCTGCCGCGGATCGCCGACGCGGTCCAAGGGCGGCTGCCGATCATCCTCGACTCGGGCGTGCGGCGCGGCACCGATGTGTTCAAGGCGCTGGCGCTGGGTGCCAACGTGGTGGCCTGCGGCCGGCCGGTGCTTTATGGGCTCGCGCTTGGCGGCTCGCTCGGCGCGCAGAGTGTGCTGGAATACATGCGCGACAATCTCGCGCTGGTGATGCGGCTTGCCGGCACACCCTCGATCAAGGACATCTCGCGCGACAATCTCGCTCCGCACGTCGCGTAAGCTGACGGCCAAAGCGACCAGCCGTTCCCGCGCAAACGGGAACGGCTTTTGTAATACGGCGGTACGAGGTGCGTATTACGAATGCCCGTTCGCCCAGCTCGACGCCTTGCGCCGAACCTGGTCGGTCTTCTGCCAGTAGTTCTGCCAGGCCTCGCCCGACGCGATGCCATCGATTGCAGCAGGCCCGGTGATCGCTGCCGCACTCGTGGGATCGAGCACCATCAGCGGCCTGCCGCCGTTGCCGGCTTGCTCGATCGCCTGTCGTAGAATGCGCCGATAGGCGCTGATCGCCTTGTCCGACTGGCCGAGGTGCTCCTTGGTGCGATCCTGAATCGCGCCCATCGACTCGCAGGCCCACTGATCATGCACATTGATGTCGGCGCCCATGCCGGTGAACGTGTCGTGCTGCTGCTCGTGCGGATCGAAGCCGTAGTCGTTGCTCTTGTTCTTGCGCGGGATGTAGTCGGGCAGCTCATAGAGCTCGAGCCGCTGCCGCCGCATCTCGCCCTTGTTCACTGGCGCACCGAAGCTGGTGAAGATCGCGTACCAATAGTGACGCGTGTCGTCGATCGGCACATGCCACTGCGTGATCGTCATCTCGCTCGACATCGGGATCACGAAGGCGTGCGGAAACACCAGGTTGGTGACGCGCACGTGAGTCTTCTGATCGCTGATCCGGCGCAGCGTCGCGATGCGCATGCCGTAGTCGGTCGGCTCCACCTCGATCTGCGGGCGCGGAAATTCGCGCATGATGCGCGTCATCGGCAGGTCGGAATCGATCGACTTGTCGCGGAACAGCTTGCCATAGCCCTTGTCCGGCTCCTCGTCGTGGAAAAAGCGGTGCAGAAACGACGTGTGCGCCGGATCGATGCCGACCTCGAGCGACTGCAGCCAGTTGCAGTCAATCATGCCCTTGAATGCGAAGGTGTGGCTCTCCGGCGCCACGAAGCAGTCGAAGTGCGGAAACGCGGGCGGCTCGCCGGGGCCCAGATAGGCGAACAGGATGCCGCTCTTCTCAACTACCGGATAGGCGATCTGCTTGATGTTGGCGCACAGGGGGCTTCCCTCCGGCTCCGCCGGCGTCTCCAGACATTGGCCGCTTACATCGAACAGCCATCCGTGAAAGGCGCAGCGCAGCCCGCCATTTTCGAGCCGCCCGAATGCGAGGTCGGTGCCGCGATGCGGACAGCTGCGGCCCAAAAGACCGTAGCGGCCCCGGTCATCACGGAACAGCACGAGTTCTTCGCCCAAGAGCTTCAGCGCCTTCACCGGCCGGTTGCCGGCGAGCTCGTCGACCAGCGCCGCCGGCTGCCAATAGCGTCGCATCAGCGTTCCGGCGGGCGTGCCGGGACCGACGCGGGTGATGAGATCATTCTGTTCGGTGCTGAGCATGGGGCGCTCCGTGTCTATGGGCGTTTTATACACTATTGCAACAACGATGCGGGAGCACACCGTGTCGAGCGAGCCGCAGCCGGCGGCGGTCGCAATTGCGCCCTCTCCCCTTGCGGGAGAGGGCTACGCCGGACTTTCAACACGCGCTGATGGGTGAGGGGTAGCTGCAACCCTCACCCAGCCGTCATTGTTGAAGCTTTTGAGCTGCCCTCTCCAGCAAGGGAGAGGGCGCAATGACGGGCGCTGAGTTCTCTGCGATTTTTAGCGGCCTGGCAGCACCAGCACCTTGGTATTGGCCGGCAGTGTTGTCTTCGAGACGGTGGTCGTCGGAACCGGAGCAAACTCGACGTCCCACTTGCGATTCTTGGCGATGTCGAGGAAGCGATGCAGCGTGAACGAGCTGAAGAAATGCATCGGGACCACGAGCTGCGCCTTCATCGACTGCAGGACATCAATCATGCCGTCGGTATCGAGCGTCAGCGTGCCATCAACAGGAGCAAAGACGATGTCGATGCGGCCCATCTCGTCGAGCTGCTGTTGCGTTAGCGTGTGATGCAGATGGCCGAGATGGGCGATGCACATGTTCGCCATCTCGTAGATGAAGATCGAGTTGCCGTGACGCTCGGTGCCGCCGGCCCAGTCGCGAATGTTGGTCGGCACGTTGCGCACACGCACGTCGCGCACCTGCACGTCATGGCGCGCCGGCTGCTCGGGGCTCGGGCCCCAGCCCCGCAGCACATGGGGAATGCGCGGATCAGGATGGTCGGTGTAGTGAGTCGAGTGCGCGTGGTTCATGGTCGCGATGTCCGGCAGGACCATCGGCCGCACATAATCGTTATAGTCGGTGGCCACGCGCACGAGCTGCGGACTCTCGACCAGGAAGGTCGAATGGCCTGAATAGCTTATGCGCACCTGGTCGGGATTGAGCGCCAACTGGAGCGCGGCGGGAATGGCACGCGGCGTCCTGGAGGCCACCAGGCCCGGGCAGTTCTCACGCATCTCCGGCTTGGCAGCAGGCGGCGACTGCGCAGGCGCCGACGCGACCGCAAACAGTGCAATGCCGGCAGCGAGCGTCATCACCAGCGAAAGACGAACAGCCATGCGGTGCTCCCATCCTCGGAGGAGCAATACTGTGGCACGGTTTCGCCGTGCAGGCCACCTCACCTTTGTGGCATCACCTGTGCATCATCCACGCATAAGCAAAATGCCCCGCTCGCGCGGGGCATTGTGACTAACAACTACGTCTACGTCCTACCGATCAACGCGGTTGGGCGATGATGCCGCGCGATGTGACGACGACCCAGCGGCCGTCCTGCTGGCGGATTGAATGAATGCGGCCAAGACCCGGAACGTTGTCGCCCGCCGCAACTTCTTTCGTGCCGATTTTGGGGCCCTCGATGAGTGCGGAATTGCGATAGACGTCGCGCACCGAATAGCCGGCCAGCGGCCCGCGCGCGCTGACCTTTTGTGGCGGCGCAGCTGGCACTGAGCCGGTGGTCTCCTTGGTCGCCAATGCATCGATGCGCCGCTCGATGCGATCGAAGCGTTCGCTGAGGTTCGACATCTGCGCGGGAGCGCTGGTGCTCAAGACGCTGGAGCTGGAGCTGCTGCTACCGATTCTGGGCAAGCCCTCGGTGTTGGATTTGAGTATCGCAACATCGTTCTGCAGCTGCGTGACCGCGCTCCATACCGCGCGATTCTCATCCACCAGCGTGGGCATCGGTGCCGCTTCAGTCACTTGCGTGAGCTGCGTGTATTCCAGAAACCCGATGGCGCTGAATGTGCCGCCCGTGGCACCGATCGCGATCGCAACCGCGACGGTCGCGCCACGCAGGATCTTCTGGCCGATGGTTTGGGGCGCACTGCCGCTTTCGCCGCCGTTTGCGCTCTTGAGCGCCTGCTGAGAAGCGGCTTGCGCGGTGGTTGCAGCGCCCGGTGGCGTTGCGATGGTCGTGCCGGTCATCATAGCCGTGGTCCCCATTCGTGGTGATTGAATAGGAAACCATCGCGGTTACTAATCGGTTACTAAATACCTCCGAACGGTGACTATTTTTGCTTTTTCAATCGCTCAAAAGCTGCGAGCGCGCGCTGGCGCGCCTGCGCGTGCTCGACCAGGGACTCCGGATAGGTCTTGCCCAGCGTAACCCCAGCCTCCCGCAGCAGCAGAGGTGGCGCCGTCCACGGCTTGTGCACGACCGCGTTGGGCAGCCTGGCCAATTCCGGCACGAATTCGCGCACATAGCGGCCGTCCGGATCGAACTTCTCGCCCTGCAGGACCGGGTTGAAGATGCGGAAATAGGGCGCCGCGTCGGCGCCGCAGCCCGCCACCCATTGCCAGCTTGCCGGATTGTTGGCGGGATCGGCGTCGACCAGCGTGTCCCAGAACCAGCGCTCGCCTTCGGTCCAATTGATGAGCAGGTGCTTGACCAGGAACGAGCCCACCACCATGCGGACGCGATTGTGCATCCAGCCGGTCTGCCAGAGCTGGCGCATACCGGCGTCAACGATTGGGTAACCTGTGAGGCCGCGCTGCCAGGCGCGCAGTGCCGACGCGTTGCTTGCCCAAGGGAAGGCGTCGAAGCGATCGTACAAATTACGTGAGGCCAAGTCAGGAAAGCCATGCAGCAGGTGATAGCTGAACTCGCGCCAGCCCATCTCGGACAGGAATTTCTCAACGTCGCGCCGGATAGGTTGATCCTTCTCGGCGACGAACTGTGCCGCGTGCCAGACCTGGAACGGGCTGATCTCGCCGAAGCGCAGATGCGGCGATAGCCGCGAGGTGGCCTCATCCTCCGGGCGATCGCGGCGCGACGCGTAGCCCGCAATGCGTTCCTGTAAGAACTGCTTGAGACGCGCCCGTGCGCCGGCTTCGCCCGGCGTCCAGGTCGCGCGCAGCCCTCCGGCCCAATCCGGCTTGGTTGGCTCGAGCCGCCAGTCGCCGAGCCGCTCGCTCGTCACCTCAGGCGCTGCGGCCAGACGCGCCGGCGCCGGCAAGGGCCGCCGTGGCGGCGCGCCCGCACACAAGCGGCGCCAGAATGGCGTGAACACCTTGGGCAACTTGTCCGTTGGCTCCAGCAGCAGGTTGGCGTGATAGGTCTCGACCGCGATGCCACTTTTCTTCAGCGCAGCAGCCACGTCCTCATCGGCCGCAATGCCTTGCGCCTCGTAGCGGCGGTTCCAATGCACGGCGCGCGCGCCGATCTCGGCGGCGAGCGCCGGCAAGACGCGCGTTGCCGTGCCGCGCCGCAGGACGAGGCGATTGCCCTTGTTCTGGAGCTCCTGATCAAGCGCGCGCAGCGAGCCGGCAAGCCACCAGCGCGCGGCACCGCCGAGCGGACGCGCGCTTCGCTCGTCGAGAACGTAGAGGCAAAGCAACGGAGCGCCCGCGCGTGCGGCTGCCACCAGCGCCGGATGATCCGCAATGCGCAGGTCGTCACGGAACCAGACAATGACGGGAGCGCCACTCATCAGGGCAAGGAAGCTTTCATACGCCGAGATACCGGTGCTGAACGTCGGGCGTGGCCGCAAGTTCCGCCGACGCTCCGTTCCACACCACGCGGCCGCGCTCGATCAGATAGTGCCGGTCGGCAATCCGGATCAGCGCATCGACGTTCTTGTCGATCACCAGGATCGACAGGCCCTGCGCCTTGAGCCGCGTCAGGCATTGCCAGATTTCGTTGCGCACCAGCGGCGCCAGCCCCTCGGTCGCCTCGTCGAGAACGAGCAGCCGCGGGTTGGTCATCAGCGCGCGGCCGATCACCAGCATCTGCTGCTCGCCGCCGGAAAGGAGGCTCGCCATCGCGTCGAGCCGCTCGGACAAGCGCGGGAACAGCTCGCAAACCTTGGCGAGCGTCCACGGCTCCGCCGCGCCAGCGCGATTAGCGGCGGTGGCGATCAGGTTCTCGCGCGCGGTGAGATTGGGAAACACCTGGCGACCCTCCGGCACCAGACCGATGCCGAGCTTCGCCACCTGATAGGCCGGCAAGGTGCGAATCTCGCGGCCGCCGAAGCGGATCGATCCCGCCATGGCGCGCGTGAGACCCATGATCGAGCGCACGGTCGTGGTCTTGCCCATGCCGTTGCGGCCCATGAGCGTGACGACCTCACCCGGCGCGATGGCGAGCGAAATGCCGTGCAGCACCTGACTGAAGCCGTAGGTGGTCTGCACGCCATCGAGCTCAAGCAGGTTAGCCATGCGCGACCTGCTCGTTTGTCTGCTCATCGGGCGCACCGAGATAGGCCTTGCGCACCTCGGCATTGGCGCGGATCGCGGCCGGCGCATCCGACGCGATCACGCGCCCATAGACCAGCACGGTGATGCGGTCGGCGAGCGCGAACACTGCCTCCATGTCGTGCTCGATCAGCAGAATGGTGAGCTGCGACTTGAGCACTTTCAGCATCTCGACCATGCGCGCCGACTCGTCAGGCCCCATGCCGGCCATCGGCTCGTCGAGCAGCAGCATGCGCGGGCGCGTCGCCAGCGCCATTGCGATCTCGAGCTGGCGATGCTCGCCGTGGCTGAGATTGGCGCAGCGCTCGTCGGCACGGTGCGCGAGGCCAACCTGCGCCAGCACCGCGCGCGCCGGCTCGCGCAGCTCAGGCTCCGTGCGTGCATTGCGCCAGAAACGGAACGAGTGACCGGCGTGCGCCTGCACCGCCAACGCGACATTGTCGAGCGTGGTGAAATCGAGAAACAGCGAGGTGATCTGGAACGAGCGCGCGAGCCCGAGCGCGCTGCGCTGGTGCACCGGCAGCGCTGTTATATCGCAACCTTCAAAGCGGACCGTGCCCGCGTCAGGCACAATCTCGCCGGTGAGCTGCCCGATCAGCGTGCTCTTGCCGGCGCCGTTCGGTCCGATGATCGCGTGCAGCTCGCCCGCCGGAACGGCGAGCGAGATGCCGTCGGAAGCCACGACGCCGCCAAAGCGCTTGGTGAGACTTTCGATGGCGAGCAGCGCATCAGCCACGGCGCGTGCCCTCCAGGAGACCGTTGATGCCGCCGCGCGCAAACAGCACGACCAGGAGGAACAGCGGCCCCAGTACGATCTGCCAATATTCCGAAACTTTTACCGCGACCTGCGGCTCGACGAAACCCGACGCCAGCAGCCGGATCAGTACCGGCAGCAGCTCTTCCAGCACCAGGAGCGTCACCGCCCCGATGAGCGGGCCGAACGCCGACGCCATCCCGCCGAGCACGACCATCACAATGAGATCGCCTGAGCGTGTCCAGTGCATGGTGGCCGGGCTGATGAAGCCGGTGTGGTTGGCAAGCAGCGCGCCCGCGAGCCCGCAGAGCGCACCCGCAATGACAAAGCAAGTGAGACGATAGCGATAGGTTGGAAAGCCGATCGCCCGCATGCGGCGATCGTTCGAGCGCGCGCCCTGCACCACCATGCCAAACCGCGAGTTGATCAGCCGCCAGACCAGATAAATCGTGCCGACGAGAAGGAGCAGGCAGAGATAGTAGAATACAGTGCGATTGGAGAGATTGAGGAGATCGCCGAACTGACTGCGCCGATAAACTGTGAGGCCGTCGTCGGCGCCGTAGCGATCGAGCCCGACGCCGAAATAATAGACGAGCTGCGCGAAGGCGAGCGTGATCATTATGAAATAGACGCCGCGCGTGCGCAGCGACAGCGCGCCTACGATCAGCGCCAGCAGGGACGAGACCGCAATGGCGGCCGGCCATTGCACAAAGCCTGATGCGATGCCTTCATAGGCCAGAATCCCGACCGCGTAGCCGCCCACGCCAAGATAGACGGCGTGCCCGAAGCTCACCATGCCGCCATAGCCGAGGATCAGATTGAGGCTCGTTGCCGCGATCGCCAGGATGACGATGCGGGTGAACAGCGTCATCAGAAACGCATTGCCGGTCATCGCCACATAGGCCGGCACCAGCGCAAGAAAAATAAGAAGCCCGACAACAACTAGGTTGCGCGGTGTAAGCCAGTCGGTCATTTGCTCGCCACCGGGAACAGGCCCGCCGGCCGCACCACCAGCACGATCGCCATCACGAGATAGATCAGCATTGATGACAACGCGGGCGCTACCGTGGAAGCGCTGCGCGAACTCAGCACCAGCCGCAAGAGGTCCGGCAGGAAAGCTCGCCCGATCGTGTCAATGAGTCCGACCATGATGGCCGCGATGAAGGCGCCGCGGATCGAGCCGATGCCGCCGATGATGATCACCACAAAGGCAAGGATGAGAATGTTCTCGCCCATGCCGATCTGCACGGTCTGGATCGGCGCCTGCATCAGGCCGGCCAGCGCCGCGAGCGCGGCGCCGAGCCCAAACACCAGGGTATAGAGCAGATTGATATTGACCCCGAGCGCGCCGGTCATCTCGCGGTTGGTGGCGCCGGCTCGGATCAGCATGCCGATGCGCGTGCGCATCACCAGCACATAGAGAAAGAGCGCAACCAGGAGCGCAGTGACGATGATGGCGATACGATAGGTCGGATAATCGAGGCCCGGCAAAATAGGCACCGAGCTGTTGAGCCAGTCCGGCAGCCGCAGCGACATGCCGGCCGGCCCCCACACGATCCGCACGGCTTCGTTGAAGAACAGGATCAGCCCGAACGTGCCGAGGACGTGATCGAGATGGTCGCGGCCATAGAGCCTGCGGATCGCGACCACCTCGACCGCCATCCCGACCAGGATGGTGGCTCCGAGCGCCAGGATGGCGCCGAGCAGGAAGCTGTCGGTGAGCGCGACAAACGTCGCCGCGAAGTAAGCCCCGACCATGTAGAGCGAGCCGTGCGCCAGGTTGACCATGTCCATAATGCCGAACACCAGCGTCAGACCGGCAGCGAGCAGAAACAGCAGCAGCCCAAACTGCAATCCGTTCAGGCACTGTTCGAGGAAGAGCAGCATGGGAGTGGATCAGGCACGTTTGTAGGGTGGGCCATAAGGGCGATTTACGCCCGTCTTCGACGGGCTGTGGGCGCGCTGGCACTGCCTTTCAACGGGTGAGAGCCTGTCGTGCGCCGTGCCCACCAACTGAGTCTATACGAGCCGCGCGGTCCATGGTGGGCACGGCGCACGAGAGTCCCTGCTGTTGACACTCGTCGTGCACGCGCCTTTGCCCACCCTACAAGAACCGTGCCGCCTCACCACTTCATCGGGCACTTGTCGTGGAATTTGTCCTGGCTGTCCTTGACGATGGTGGCAACCGTCTTGAGCGTCAGATTACCTTCGGAGTCCTTCACCACGTCCTGCAGATAGAAGTTCTGGATCGGGAAGTGGTTGTTGCCATATTTGTA
>Ga0066903_100003027_pt1 | contig 13514 bp, 15 predicted proteins | sample PanSoiMetaGPlot1_FD_67491 | JGI IMG/M metagenome (GOLD analysis project Ga0066903, IMG submission 67491) | Tropical forest soil microbial communities from Panama analyzed to predict greenhouse gas emissions - Panama Soil - Plot 1 (version 2) | ecosystem: Environmental > Terrestrial > Soil >... | reverse complement strand
CGGGCGACCGAGATGGAGGCCGAGGCGTCGTTCACCGACGAGGCGCGGGCCTGGCACGATGAGTGGTACGTCCGCATGAAGCGCCGGCTCGTGCATGAGGGGAACGAGTTGGTCGCGGGATTCATGGCGCGGTCGCAGACCCACATCCTGCGCCTGGCGATGGTCTTCGCGGCGGTAAACGCGCTCTCCGCGAAGAAGCTCCCCTCTCGACTCTGGATGGAGGTGTCGCATACCAAGGCGGCGACCGCCTGGGTGGCCCAGGTCGAGCACAACCTGCCCGATGTCTTCGGGGAGTTGACCCAGGATCGGCGGGGCCGGCTGGAGGAGCGCATCCTCGTCATGCTGGGGAAGCTGCCGGAGCGGAAGTGGCTCGACTGGCATCGCATGCTAGTTAGAATACAGCAGATGAAGGGGCACTACCGGAGCCCAGAAGTGATGGAGATGATCGAGCGCCTGATCGAGATAGGGCGCGTCAAGCAGGACGGCGACATCATCACCCGGGCGCGCTTCCGCCTGCGGAAGCGGAAGGCGGGACCGTGGTCGGGGAAGCCTGCCATCCTGCCTCCGGGCGAGGAGTGGCGGCAGGCCCAGGAGGAGGGCGACCTCCTCTGGGAAATCAAGGAGATGCTACGGGATCAAGATGGCAGGCCACTTACCTATGTAGACGATTGGTATGATGAGGACTAGCGTCCGAGGTGCCGGAGGATTTGGCGCCCGAGGTCGAGCGCGGTCCCGGTCCCGAGGATGCCCATGGTCGTCCGAGGGGCGTAGGCGCCGCCGATGAGGAGCGGGATGAGCGCGTTCGTGATGTACTGGGCCGAGTCGCCGGCGGGCCTGCCGAAGGCGGCTTCCACGCCGGAGCCGACCAGCGCGCTCGGCAGCTTGGCGGCGGCGCCGAGAGCGCGCGGCAGTTGGCCCTCCGTGTTCGGGTCCCGCATGAGGAGCCGGGTCATCAGTTCGCCGTGGAGGCCGCCCTGGCCGAGGGCGCCGATGTCGCGCGGTGTCAGTTCGGGCAGGCCGAGACGGTCTGCGAGCCCGGTCGCGTAGTCCCGCTGGGTGTTCTCGTAGGAGAGCCCCCGGGGCACCGTGCCGCCGGTGTAGGGCTCGCCTGCCGGGGCACCCTGGGGCATCTCGACCTGGGGGCGCACCTCCTCGCCCGAGAGCACGCTCGCCTGCGGGGTCGGGGCGACCGGAGGCGCGGCAGCGGGCGGGGGCGGCTGCGACTGGAAGGCGTTGAAGGCACCGGCGGCCTGGAGGGCGTCGTAGTCCTGGCGATCCGTCTCGGACATCGTGCCCGCCTGGCGGTCGGCGCTCATCCGATCGTAGGTCTGCTGGTCCATGATGCCTACCTATCTTGCCGGCTTCTCCAGCTTGTCGGCGTTGTGCTCCAGCCGCCGCTGACGCTCCGCTTCGGGGACGTTGTTCTCGACATCTGCGAGGAAGCTGTCGAGCACCTTGTACTGCTGCATGGCTCGCGCGTAGGTCGAGGCCTCGCTCGGGATGGCGACCCGGTTCAAGATGTTGAGTTCAGTCTGGTTGATGCGGCCAGAGGTGCCGAGGGCGCGGGCGATCTGGATGGAGGTGATTGTACCATCAAGATAGTTCGCGGCGGCCTTCTGCCAGGGACCGAGGGAGGGCTCGTTCGCCATGCGCTCGATGGACCACATGGAGCGCGGTTCGAACGGCATCGGCATGTCGGCGGCGGGGCCGATCACCCGGGCGACGCCGGGGACGTTGGCGAGCATGGCCCAGTTGGCGTTCTTCGGCGCGGCGTCCATCCCGATGATCGAGCGGCCATCCGGTGCGGTGCCGACCGGCTGCATGAAGAGGCGGTGGAGGTTCACGCGGGCCAAGTGCGCCTGGCCGGCGGCGGCGATGTCGGCCTCTGAGCCTTTGATCGTCGCCTCGCGGCTCTTGTTCTCGAACTCGCGGTCGCTGCGGGCGCGGTAGCCCTGGTTCACCGCCCTGGCGTCTTGGAGGAGCGTCGCGTCGGGCACCTTGTTCGGGTCCATGTGGTACTGGTGCTGGAGGTAGTCCCGAAATTCCGGGTAGCGCGAGATGGCGTCGCGGATGTCGCCGGCGAGTTGGCTCGGCTTCTCGGGCTGCGCCTCCTGAGTCCCCGGGGGCTCGGGCGCCGGAGCAGGAGCAGGAGCGGGAGCGGGCTGGCCCTGGGCGGGCTGCGGCGCGGCGGGCGCGTAGCCGGCTGCGCCTCCGGGCTCGACGCCAGGGGGCGGCCCAGGGAGGGTCGCCTGGGGGCCGGGAGGCTCGCCGTAGCGGCGCTCGCGGAAGTGCTCGTCCAGGTAGGTGCCCGGGGGGTAGGCCTCGCGGGGAGGAGCCGGGAGCGCGGGCTGCGGGGGCGGCGCGGCAGGGGCGGGCTCGGGCGCCGGGGCTGTCGAGGGCGGCGGCGAGATGACAGGCGGCGGTGCCGGAGGTGGGGGCGGGGGTGGCCCGTAGCGGTCCTCCAGACGCTTGCGCGCTGCGTCGAGGTCAGGGGAGAGCGGGGGCGCTGCCGGCGCCGGGGCAGCAGCCGCTGGAGGGGGTGCTGCCGTAGCTGCCCCAGGAGCCCCGCTGGGGGCTGGGGTAGGGGCAGGCGTCGCGGGAGCAGGCGCCGGGGCCGGAGCGGGCGCCGTAGGCGCAGGGGCGGGCGCTGTGGAAGTTAGCTGTGGCGGCTGCCCAGTGTTCGGGTCCCAGGAATAGACCCGGCCATCGGGGCTGGTGATGGTGTGGGTGGATGCATCATACGTGCCAGACTGTGTGCCTCCCTCGACCGGCCAGTGGATGGTGTCGCCATCCTGAGGGGCGATCTGGGGCGCCGGTGCCCTCTCCAGGTGGCGCTCGGGCTTGGCAGGCTCGCGGCCGAGGCTCGGCCCAGCGGGTGCCGGCTCGGGCGGGGGAGGCGGCGGGAGCGTGCGCGGTGGGGGGGCGTAGCCGTAGTGGTAGGTCGGACCGTGCGGTCCCCAGTCGATGCCGGTGATGCCGAGGCCGCCGGCACCCGCGAGGGCGCCCGGGTTTTGCTGCAGCATCAACTGCGTCCCGGTGTTCGCCTGCTCCAGCCACATGCGCGACTTGTCGGGTGTGGCGACGGGCGGCGGGAGATTGGTCGGGAGACTGGTGATCGGGGTGGAGGCGAACGGGCTCCCCGGAGCGTAGGTGCCCGGAGCCGCGTAGGGGTCGTAGGTGGACGCGCGATACAGGTCTTCCGGGCGCATCGCGGTGCCCGGGGTGGTCGAGTAGCCGAAGGCCCGCGCGATGTCAGGGCGATTATAGAAAGAAGGGAAGATCGTAGGGTCCTCGCCAGCGTGGGCCTTGAGCGCGGCGTCGATCAGTTGTTGATGCTGGATCGCGGCGAACTTGGGCTCGATCTGCGCGCCCACGTCACGGAGGATGCCGAGGGTGTTGCCGAGGAAGCCCGGGAGCGAGGTCCAGGGGAGCGCGCCGCTCGCGGTCGGCTGCATGTTGGTCAGGAAGTTCCCGATGCCGGCGCCGGCGTTGGAGAGGAGGTCTTGGAAGCCGCCCATGCCGAGACTCCTAGAGCCCTGCGTTGGTCGAGGCCGAGGAGGAGACCTGGCCCATCTGCGGGGTGATGATCTTCAAGAGGTTGAAGAGAGGATTCTGGGCACCTTGGAAGAAGTTCATCAGGTCGGAGCCGGCCTGGAACGGCATCCCGGCTGCCGAGGTGAGAATCTGCGCCAACTGCGGGTAGGCCGAGAAGAGGGCGTTCATCACCTGCGGACCCATGCCGGCGATGCCTGCCTGGGAGCCGACCGCACTGGAGAGCCCGCCGGCGGCGCCGGTGGTGCCCGCGATGGCGGCCTGCTTCTGCTCGAAATCGCGCTGCGCCTGGTCCTGAGCAAGGGAGGCGGTGAGATTCTGCTCACCGGCCTGCGCCTGGCCACCCTCGACCATCCCTCGCGCGGCCTCTGCCTCCCGCGTGGGGGCGAGGGCGCGGCGCTCGGTCTCTTGGAAGGTAGCCCGCGACTGTAGCGGGGACATGGCGTCGGACATCGCGGAACGGGCAGCGGAGAGCGCGTCCGACGCGCCGCCCGTCGCGGTCGCTGCCGTGCTCTCGAAACCGGGCAGAGACTTCATGAAGTTGTCGATGGCATTCTGGAAGCCGCCGAAGGCCGAGTTGGCGCCGGTGGTGATCTGCTGGCTCACGTTCGTCATGGCGGGGATGTAGGCGCCCAGGATGCCCCCACCACCACCAGGACCACCTGTCATGGTATTTAGGTAGTTGGCATAGGGACCTTGGCCCGCCGCGAAGGGGGAGCCGCCGCCCCCGTAGCCGAGGTTCAAGCCAGTCGGGCCGGCGAACTGCTTCCCCAGCATGCCGGCGAAGCGGAACGGCATGCCGCCGTAGGGATCGAACATGGTCGGGTGGCTCTCCGACCAGGAGTGCCCCGCCTGGAAGCGCGTGAAGGTGGGCGGACGCCGGCGGTGGTAGCGGCGACTATCGCTCGTCATGCTTGCCCTCCGGCTGCTCGGCGGGGAGCGGGTCGTGGTCGAGCCCGTTGCCGCGCTCTGCGGTTAACCGCGCACGCCGCTTGTCGAGGCGCGCGAGGACATGGGCGATGGTCGCCTGGCCCCGGACCTCGTAGGGCTTGAAGCCCAAGGCTTCCCAGCCCGGGTTGTCCGGTGCGGAGGTGATTTCGCCGTAGACGAGGCCCTGGGCGAGCCCGTGCTCGCAGGCGATTTCGGTCATGGCGCTCGACACGCCCTGGCGCCGCCAGTGCGGAGCTACATAGATACCATGGACGAAACCGTACTTGTCAGGCTGGCCGAGGGCGCGGCGCTGGATTTCGTAGAGGAGGAAGCCGATGGGCTCCTGGCCAGCCTCCGCGACGAAGGCGAAGGCGGTCTGCGGAACCTGGGCCAGGGCGAGCGCCAGGTGGCGGGTGAAGTCGTCGATCTGGTCCAAGACCCCCATCGGGTAGGGGAGCTTGGTATCGAGGAGGAAGTCGCGCCAGAGCGCACGGAGGGTCGGGAGGTCGGACAGGGTAGCTATTCTGATATTGAACATTACGCTAGCTCCACGACAAAGATGTTAGGCTCCCACACACTCATGCCCGAGAGGCCGCTCGCCAGTTCCGAGGTGCCCGTCAACTGGGCGCGCAGCGTCGAGCCGTCCGTCTGGAGCCCTGAGAAGGCCATGATGACGCCCGGCAAGGAGCCGCCCCAGGTCCCGCTCTGGAAGGAGGTCATGCCCTCCGTCTGCGAGGCGAGCACTGAGCCGCCGACGACGCCCGCCGTGCCCGAGTCTGGCGCCTGCAGCCGGAGCGCGACGCCCAGGTTCATCGTGCCGGTCGCCGCCACGGTAAAGCCAGCATGCAGCATCCCGAAGATGAAGAAGACGCCCCCACGGGTCTTCCAGGTGGTCTCGGCACAGACCGTCTCGACGTTCGGCGTGAGGGACCGATTGGCCCCCGTGACCATGGTGAAGGCCTGGAAGGAGGCCCCGATCTGGAGGTTATCGACGGTGATCGTCCGGTGGCCGATCGAGCCGCCGGGACCGCCGGTGATGGAGCCCGGGGGGAAGACGAAGCCGGAGACCAAGTCGCCCGGGACGATGCGCCCGGTCAAGTTGAGCTTATCATAGACGATCTTCTTGAAAGCTAGGAAGGGCTTGGCGTTGATGTTGTCGTCGTCGATCTTCCCGTCGAGCGTTTCGTAGAGGGTGTTGAAGTCGGCATCGACCTCCGTGTCGATGATGTCGGGGGTGCCGTCCGTGACCTCGTCCGCGTAGTTGGCGTTGCCGGCGCTTTTGATCGGGCGGTGCGGGACAGGCATTAGTGGGAGACTCCTTCCCGATAGTAGCGCACCTTGCGCCCGGAGAGAATGTAGAGGAGTTCGAAGTCGCGGAGTTGGATGTCGAAGTTCGGGACGATGGGCTGGCCCGCGCTGTTGTAGGAGATGACCGGGCGGTGATCCAGCGAGACGATGACGGAGAGGCCACGCGGGCGGGTGTAGGGCGTGATCGTCTGCACCTCGACCGGGTAGATGGCTCCGAATTTGGCAGTGTTGAAAGCCTTGTTGGGAGGACAGGTGCCTGACGGGTTGGGGGTCTGGTGCTGGAATTCGCCGGCGGCCTCCATGTCCTGGCCGATCAGGATGTCGTCAACCTGCCAGGTCGCGCCCCCATCGGTTTCCATGCGGACGTGGACGTTGGTCATGCCGAAGGCCTGCGCGATTAACCGCAGGCGTGTCATGATCTTTACTAAGAATGGTTGATCCGCGTCGAAGCGCCCCGAGGTGAGGCGCGAGCGGATCGGATTCGGCAGCGTCGGCGTGGCCGAGTTGTAGTCCGTGAACATGGAGAGTTGATGGGTGCGGAGGATGTCCGACGCGGTGCCGTCTGCCGAGTCGGCGGCGCAGTAGCCCCGGTCCACCTCGAAGGGGGAGTCGGGGTCGCTACTGAGCGCGGTCGGGATGACGCCGGTCATGGGACCCCACCACGACGGGGTCGTCGTCAGGCCCTGGCGCAGGTCGAGCCACCACTGATGACTCATCGTGGTGTCCCCGGGACCGGACGGGATAGCGAGCTTGTAGAATTGCTTGTGGAAGGTGGCGCAGGCGCGGCCCCGGGCATCGACGGGGACCTTCCGGATTTGGTCCGCGATGGGCCAGCCGATGTCGGTCGGATAGCCGCCTCCGGGCGGGATCAGGTAGACCGAGTCCATGGCGCAGAAGATCGTGCCTTGGGGGACGTTCACGATGGTCTCGTGGCCGATGCAACCTATTCTACTTGATAGCTCGACCATCACCGCCGCGCCGGCGGGGTCGAAGGGGTCGCCCTGGACGAGGAAGGTCTTCGACGCGGTGAAGAAGAGCAAGGGAGCCGTCGCGTCAAACTCTGCCGTCACCCCCGCGACGCCGATGCCGGTGACGGGCTGGGGGAGCGGGACCTTGGCGAAGTCGGGGAAGAGGGTGCCCATGTTGAAGGCGTCCTGCTCCAGCCCGGGGAGGATCACGTCCGTGGCGAAGACGCTGTATATGTCTTGGTTGAAACCTGCGAAGACCACTCTATTGTTCCATATCAGGAACATATTGCCGGTGCGGAAGACGTTCAGGCCGCCGGCCATGGGGACGCGGGTGTCGGTCACGTCGATGGTATCGAGGGTGACGGAGCCGCCAGCGGCGATGTTGTCGGCCTGCATCGTCGCGTACTCGATGGGGTAGTTGCGCGGGCTGACGAAGAGGCGGAAGGGACCCGTGCCCCCGGGGGCGGGGAACGTGCAGGTCTGGCTATCTTGAATAGTGACAAGCCCCTGGTTGGTCGTCGGGTCGGGCGTCCTGGTGCGGCCCGTGTAGAGCCCCTTGGTCGGGCTGCCGGTGGTCGTATCGAGGTGCGCCCAGGCATAGGAGTAGGTGCCAGACGGGATGGTCGGGCCACTCGTTACCGTGGTCGGCGTCGCCACCGGCGGGGGACCGAGATCGGTGATGCCCTGGAACTGGATGGAGGTCGTGTCCCCGATCTTCCAGGTGTGCAGCGGATCGACCCCGTTGCCGGCGTAGATGCGGTCGCGGAACTGGACCATGCGGCCCCAGGCCTGGCTGGTGGGGAAGCTCGCAATGGGCGAGCCGAAGGCGCCCTCCGCTTGCGAGGCGACGACCGTGGCGGGCGCCGTTGTGTCGGGCTCGCCACCCGCTGTCCGAGGGACCACGAAGGCGAAGAGCCAGGGCGCGTCGTTCGGGCCACTCGCGGCGAGGAGGTCGGTCGTCGAGCCGGCAAGCTGCTGGACGAGCGTCGTCCCGGGGCGCTTCCCGAGCCGGTAGGAGACCGTGGGATACCAGTTCTCGGAGCGCGCGAGGAAGGACGGCCCGAGGAAGGTCGATTCGAACTGGGTGTTCGTGCCCTGGAACTTCCGGAGCCGGAAGGCCTGCTCCGGCGCATCCTGCGGCGCCGCCATCTACGGGCGGCCCCTGCCGTAGCCCCAGGTCGGGGTCGAGAAGAAGACCGGGTCCAGGGGGACGGTGCTAGGGAAGCTACGTTCCGGATACGTAGCTCCTCTAGAACGTAGTACGGACTCTATGTTGACTTGGTACTGGTCGCCCCGTCGAGGATCAACCTCATAGGACATGGCCCATTCGAAGAGGAGATCGGAGAGCGTGGTGTCCCAGGGGAAGAAGGGGATGTCGGCGTCGTAGACCCCGTTGTCCGCGAGCGAGATGTCGGGCGGGAGGAACTTGTAGCGGAAGGTGCAGAAGCACGCCTCGATCGGGTGCGGGAAGGTGTCGCCGGTGAGGCTCCCGTAGTCGAGCGTCCAGATGCGCGGACGCGTCGCCTGCATGGAATAGCCGACCGTGCCCCGGTAGCGTTCAAACGCACGGTGGTCCACTTCTTGGATCACCCCCGGGAGCGCGACGCCCTGCGTTTGCTCAAGGAAGAGCGCCTGGTCGTCTTCGGGCTTGACGAAGTCCTGGGGCATCGGGACGATGCCGGTCGGGGGGATCGTCACGGGGACCTTCGAGAAGAGGAAGGGCCAGTCGAAGCCCTGATACAACTCCTGTAGAATTCTATTAAGCCTGAACCGGGCGGCGTTCTTGAGCGTCGCCGTCGTATTGCCCACCCGCTGGAGGGCCTGGTCGATGATGTCACCCCGGGTTGAGCGCATGGCCGTTCTCCTTGCGCTTTTCCAAGTCCGCGTCCAGGTCCATGATCTCCTGTTCCTTCTGTTCTATGATCCTATTGAGCTTGTTCAGTTGGTCACGGTGGGCGAGGACGATGCGCTCGTTGTGCGCGATCATGTGCTCGCGGCACTTGGCCAAGAACAACTCGAAGGTCTCGATGGCCGTGTCCCGGGTCTCCTCATAGCATTCTATGCTGATCTGCTCCTCTTCGGTGACGCGGCGGGTGACCACCATGCGGAAGCGGCCATAGGACCAGGGGAACAACTTCGTCTCTTCGCTCATCGTCCCCTCCCGGTCCAGTCGTCCTCGCCCCGGTCGCGGCTGATGGCGGGGCGAGCCCGCCCGCCGATGGAGCCGAGGTCGATTTCGCGCCCATGCTGCTCCAGGCGCTTCATCTCGATGCGCTGATTTTCCGCTATCATCCACAATAGGTATTGAGCTACTGAGGAGCGGACGGTGTGCTGCCCCGGGGGGAAGGTGCGCGGGCCGACCTGGAAGGGCTCGCCGGTCACCGACCGAGGGACCCTGACCTCGATGAGCGGCTCACGGGCATCACGCACGTCTTGCACGGCGCGCATGAGCCGAGTGAGTTCGACCCGCCGGTTCATGGCAGCAGCCGACTGGTCGGGTCCCAGGAGTTGGAACTCTTCTGTGTATCTTAATAGCTTCTTGAGGAGCGCCTTGTCGGAGAGGTCCGAGAGAGCAGGTTCCTCCGGCGTAGGGGGTAGCTCATCGAGCGTCGCGGTTTCCCGGGGAGGGTCATCCTCCGGGGGCTTGCGACGTTCTTTTACGGGGGGCTGCTCGGTTTTCATGGAACCTCTCCGACAAGGGTTGAAATGCTAGTGGATCATCCGAAGGCGCTCGCGCTCTCGACGCGGGTGCCGAAGACCGGGTTCAGGACCAATGCTTTGAACATTTGTTTCCAGCCAGCTTTCGTGCGCTGGGCCAGGGGATCGGACTCGCTGGCGGTCGCCGGGACGACGTAGGTCTTGAGCGCGTCGAGTTGGGTGGCGCCGAGGTAGCCCCGTCCCATGACGTAGGAGGTGTGGATGTTGACTGCCGAGGGCGGCACCGGCGGCGCGACCGGGCCGGAGCCGGTGACCACGAAGGCGGTGCCCGTGGTCGGGTTGCCGCCCGCGACGAGATAGATGGTCTCGTTGTTGGGCGCGGTGTGCCGGATGCGGACCTGGAGGGTGGCAGTGCCGGTGACGCCACTCTGGAGGGTGCAGTAGACCTTGTAGGTGCCCGTGGGGGCGGTAGCGCCCTGCATGGCGATCTTCACGCCGAAGTTGCCTGCAGTCGAGATGAGTTGCTCGGCGCCGATCTGGGTCTCGAAGCCGGTGAGCGGGTCCATCTTCGTCACGACGACGCGGACCCCGGGGGCGACGAAGCCGGTGCCGCCGGTCCAGTCGCCGGCAGTAGCATCTGCCGTCACCGCGACGTAGCCAGCGTTCATGAGGGTGATGATCGGGATGTAGTTGGAGCGCATCCAATCGACGCCCATCCAGCGACCCACGTCGGCGTCTTTCAGGGTTTCGACCTGGGAGTAGACGCCGGCCAACTGGAAGGTGGAGTCCTTGGAAATGTCCATCTCCACGAAGGGATCGACCACCCCACGGTAGCGCCCCCCGCCGTAGGTGGGAGCGCCAGCGGAGCGCAGTTGGGCGACCATGCGGCGCACGTCGTCGGTGGTGATGACATCGGCCTGGGTGAGGGACGCGCGGGAGGTCTTGTTGTTGGCGAAGTAGATGTTGCTGCTGCCCATCGCCACGACCTGGACTTCGCGGTCCACCAACTCGTTGTGCTGCAGAGTGAGTAGCTCTCTTGCTTGCTGTACGAGCGGGTGCTTGATGACCAGGACGACGATGTCGGACATGGAGACCACCGCGCCCCACTGGTCGAGGACCGCATCGACTGTAGAGAGCGTGATCGGGACCGCCGCCGGAGTGACCGACTCCTCCAGCGGTGCTTCGGGGAGCGGAAGACGCTCATACCGGGTGAACTGAGCGGTCTTCCCACTGCCCTTCGGAATCGAGGATTTCTCCGCGAGGTTCCAAAAGACCGTGTCGCGCTCGGCGCGCTCCAGCAACTCGTCCATCATATAGACGGCGAGAATGTCCGGAGACATGCTGGCGGTTGTTGCAAGGTTTGGTAATGTTGCCATTCCCTCTCTCCTTTCTTAGCTCGCCATCATCGGATGGGCGTCTCTGAGTTGGATTCGAAGAAGGCCTTGCGTTCCTCCCTCGACATGCTCATCAGGTCTTCGCCTGATTGGGCCGGCTTGATGGGTTCAGTGACCGGAGCGCGGACGCTGCGGAGGCTGCTGCCTGCGGAGAGGTCCCGGGAGCGCACGGCAGCCGGGGAGGGCGGGGGCGTCCGTGGCGTCGTGCTCGCCCCGAACTGACCACCCGCCGCACCCCCAACGGTGCCGGCCCCTTCGCCGGCGATGCGCTCCATGTTGTTCGCCACCGCGATGCGGTAGGCCACGTCGGGCGGGATGTAGCGACCGGCCTGCGCTTCGGTCTGGCGAATCTTCGTCACGTCGTTGAAGAGGGTCTCGGCGTGCGGGTAGGCTTCCACGTTCCGCAACATATGCAGTTGCGCGATGTCGTCGGCCTGGGAGCGCAGGATTTGGAGGACTTCGCCGGCGGCCTGGCCGAGATAGGCTTGCAGGAAGGGGACGATGATGTCGCCGTTCTTCTCGATCTCCGCGTCCGTCAGGCCGAGGCCGCCGATCTGTTGGCGGAGGTTGGGCGGGATCATGAAGCGTTTGCCGGGGGGCAGCGTCGGCTGCTGCTGCGGCGCGGGCTGCCGGAGGGCGTTGAAGGTGTCCTCCATCCCTTTGAGTCGCGCGTTCGCCTGGGCGATCTGCTCGTCGCGCTCTCGGATGGCGGCTTGGAGTTCGCTGATGTCGGGCGTCGGCTGTTCGTCTGCCATGTTACCTACCCCTCAAACTTGTGTGCCCTCGCAACATACTCAGGCGCCTCGTCTGATTCCGGACGGGCTACCATCTGAGTATGCTTGAGGATCATCTGCGGGCCACCGTGTAGCAGAAGTGACAGTTGCTGGATAGCGCCCCAGCGTTCCCGCATGGTTTCGTGCGGTTGGATCGGGGCGGCGAGGAGCGCCTCGCGTTGCGCCTCGATGCCGGCCTTGAGCCCCTGCCACACGTCGGAGAGTTCAATCGCTTTCAGTTTGGCTTGCCCGGTCGGGCCGAAGAGCGGGTGCTCCTCTTCCGGCGCGGGCTCGTCATCCATGCCGTAGCGCAGCATGTTAGCGTCCCCAGACGACGTAGTAGACGACGACCATGGCAAGGACGAAGCCGATGAGTGCCCAGCCCCAGGTCATCAGTAGCCGATGCCGCCGGTGAGGGCCTTCCGCATGCGTGGGCCGAACTGGCCGCGCTGGCCGATGGCGCCGGGTTGGCCGAGCGGACCCGAGGGCGGCTTGGCCTTCGCCTTCGGGGCGGGGGCAGCTTTCTTCGGGGCCGCCTTCTTGGACGTGGCCTTGGTCGGGGCGCCGCCGGCGATGGCGCCGAACATGCCCTTCTGCGCCTTCGAGAGCGGATTCCCCCTGACGGTGCCGTCGGTGAGAATTTGCTTGGCTTTCCCTTGAGAAACGTCTGTCTTTGCTGATGGCATCTTTGCCATTACCCTACCTCCATCGCCCGGATGCTGCCGCCGAGCGCGGTGTTGACGAGCATGGTGCAATTCGCGTCGGTGTAGCCCTGCCAGACGTAGTTGTGGCTGCCGGCAGCCGGGGCGGGATCGACCCAGGCAATGCCGGGGACGGCGGCGTTGATGCCGACGCCCTGGATGTTGTACTCCGAGGTGACGATCGGCGTGCCGTCGCGGAGCCAGCGCACGGCGACGTTGCCGGCGGCCCCCGTGGCGACGTTTGCCGTCATGCTGGAGGCGACGAAGAGGAGCACGGAGCCACCCCGGGTGGTGATGGTGACGGAGGCGATCGTCGTCCAGTTGGTGCCGACCGGGATCGTCATGCTGGAAAGATTGGTGGTGACCGGGACGCCGCAGTCGGCATTCGGGGCGAGCTTCGCGCGGGAGATGGCCCCACCCGTGACGACGGGATTCGGGTAGGAGGAGCCGGCCAGGTCCCCGCCCGCTGGACCCGTGGGCGGCAGGGTCGTCGGGATGGTTGGAGCCCCAGTTATCTTACTGTAAGAGATACTAGTGATGTTGGCGTCGGTCACCTGGATGGCGACCGCCGTAATGCTGGTGATGCGCCCGCCCTGATCGACGGTGATGGTGACCGCGTCGGCGGCGTCGCCGTAGGTGCCGGGGATGGCGCCACTCGGCGGAAGCTGGATCGGGGAGCCAGGCGTGAAGGCGGTATCGAAGGCGGTGACCAAGTCACGGAAGGCCTTATCGACCTTGGCCAGGTTCCCGTTGACGACGGTGTCGGCCCCGTAGCTGAGTTTCAGGTTGGGGGTCGCGTTCGGGTCGGTGAGTTCGTAGGGCATCAGCCGTCACCTCACCGCAGCAGTTCCCCGCCAACCGGCAGCCGGCCTGCAACAAACACGGGCGGCCCCGGGTCCTCGATGCCGGCCTTCTTGCACCACTTCTCGCGGCATTCGAGCCGGTCGAAGTACAGGTCCGGCGCCGTCGAATCGACCATGCGTCCGCCTGGCGGAACTGGCGCGTTCACATCGTAGTGCGCGAAAATCACCGAGATGATGAACCAGCCTTCAATCGTTGGACTCTCGGCCTCGCAGATTTCGCAGATAAAGTTGTGTGGCATGCTGTCTCCTATGCTAGGCACCACACGCTAAAGAGGCCCATGCTGTTCGCGGCGAACGCGATTGCGCCGTTCGTGGGGTAGAGCGCGAACGAGTAGTTGTGGCTCCCCGCCGCCGCGCCGTTGTCGTA
>Ga0066903_100003026_pt1 | contig 13514 bp, 10 predicted proteins | sample PanSoiMetaGPlot1_FD_67491 | JGI IMG/M metagenome (GOLD analysis project Ga0066903, IMG submission 67491) | Tropical forest soil microbial communities from Panama analyzed to predict greenhouse gas emissions - Panama Soil - Plot 1 (version 2) | ecosystem: Environmental > Terrestrial > Soil >... | reverse complement strand
TGGACGCGCAGATCCCGTCGCCGACCGCGCGGCCGGACCTTTACCCCCACCGGCACGACGGCGAGCGCCTGGAGCTGGATCCCGGCCGGCCGATCGCTGTGCTGCTGGTCGGCGGCTACGGCGGCCTCGGCCGCCACGCGCTGCTGACGCTGCTGCGTATGTTCCCGGGCCACTTCCAGGGCGTCGTCTTCGTCAGCGTCGCGGTCGTCGATTCGGACGTGTTCAAGGGCGCCGAGGAGATCCCGGCGCTGGAAGAGCGGACGAAGGCCGCGCTGAAGGAATACGAGTGCTTCGCGACCGCGCTCGGGCTGCCGTCGAGCAGCGCCTACGCCGTCGGGACCGAGGTCGCCGTCGAGGCCGAGCAGCTGGCGGTCGGCCTCGTGCAGTGGTACCCGAAGGTCGTCGTCGTGGCGGGCCAGATCATCTTCGCCGAGGACACGGTCTGGAACCGGCTGCTCCACAACCAGACGGCGCTCGTGATCCAGCGCCGCCTGCAACAGCGTGGCGTTCCGATGATCGTGCTGCCCGTCGAGCTCGACCTGGCGGCGTCGAAGGAAAAACGGCCGCCCACCACCTTCCCCGGCGCGCGCCTGCTGGCCGACGTCACGCGGCAGACGGGCAGCGGGCTGCGGACCGTCGCTCCGCTTACGCCATCTTGACGTCTCGCACTTGTCTTTTGATCCCACCTTGAGCGCTGGCAGGATACGGTTCGACCCCGATGGACGACGGCTTCGTCGTGGTCGGTGTCTCGCCGCAAAAGGATCCCGACGGCAGAAAGCTGCGCAGCTTCCTGCAGTCGCAGATCGCGCTCGAGCGCGCCCAGGCGCTGCGCGATCTCCTGATCCATCTGCTCGCCGCCGCCAGCCTCCCGCTCGGCTTCCTGGTGGCGCGCTCCGCGGACGGCCGCAGCACGAGCTTTCGCTCGGTCGCGCTGGCCGGGTGGCTGGCCTGCACGATCGCGCTCGGGCTGACCGCCGCACGCGAGTGGCAGCACCGGCGCCGCTGCGCCGCGCTGAAGCGGGATCTCGGCCCGCCGCCATAACGGGTCCCGATGTAGAGTACGAGCGCAGGTCATGAGCGCCCCCGGACCGCTGGTCATGGTCGTCGAGGACGAGCCGCAGATGCGGCGGTTCCTGCGCGCGTCGCTGGTGTCCCACGGGTACGACCTGTGCGAGGCGACGTCGGCGGCCGAGGCGGTGGCGCTGGCGACCAGCCGCGGGCCGGAGCTGATCCTGCTGGACCTGGGCCTGCCCGACGAGGACGGCATCGCGGTGACGCGCCGGCTGCGCGAGTGGTCGCGCGTGCCGATCATCATCATCTCCGCGCGCGGGCGCGAGGCGGACAAGGTCGGGGTGCTGGACGCGGGCGCCGACGACTACCTGACCAAACCGTTCGGCGTCGGCGAGCTGCTGGCGCGGATGCGGGTGGCGCTGCGCCACGCCCAGCAGACGGGGGGCGCGCCGGAGCCGATCATCCAGATCGGTCCCTTGCGCATCGATCTTGCGCGCCGCGAGGTGAAGCTGAACGACGCCGAGGTCCACCTGACCCCGATCGAATACCGCTTGCTGACGCTGCTGGCGCAGAACGCCGGCCGCGTGCTGACCCACGGCCAGATCCTGAAGGAGGTGTGGGGACCGGGCCACGCCGGCGAGACTCACTACCTCCGCGTCTACATGGCTCAGCTGCGGCGCAAGATCGAGGTGGAGCCGGCGCGGCCGCGCCTCCTGCAGACCGAGCCGGGCGTCGGCTACCGGCTGCGCGAAGCGACCAGCTGATCTCCGCTTTTCCTGTCCCTCTCCCGCTTGCGGGAGAGGGTCGGTGCGACGGCCGCCGTGGTATCTAATGACGCCATGGGCGAGTTGGAGATTCCCGTGCCCGGCGAAGTCCCCGTCCCGGTCCCGCCTGCCCCTGCCCCACCGGCGGCGTCGTTCCGCGAGTGGCTCGCCCACATCCCCTGGCGCAGAGTGCTGGAGCAGCTGGCGCCGGCGATCGCTCTCGGCCTCGGCATCCTGTCCCAGGAGTACGCGAAGCATACGGTCGCGTTCGCGCCGAAGGCGGTGGCGCTGCTGGTGGTGGCGTGGGCGCTGGCGGCGGGCCTGGGCGAATGGCTGCCCGAGGCGAAGCCCGACGAGCCGCACGCGCGCTGGCGCAACTTCCTGCGCAAGGCGGCGGCCACCGTGACCGTCGGTCTATTCCGGAACGTCCTGTTCTTCCTGGTTCCGGTCTGGTTCGGATCGTCGACGCTGGGATCGATCAACATGCTGGCCCCGATTCTGCTGGCGGTGGTGGCGCTGTTCGCGTGTTTCCCCGCCAAGTTCCGGCAGACCATGCTGGAGCACCCGCGCGCGCGGACCATCTACTGCTCGTCGGTCCTGTTCGTCGCGCTGGTGCCGGCGGCGGCGGTCGAGATCGGCGCCTCGCCGCGTCTGTCGGCGGCGCTGGCCGCGGGCCTGGCGTGGCTCGCGTCCAGCCTGGCGACGTCGCGCGCGCCGCTCACGACGCGCGTCGGCCGGATCGAGCTGGGAGCCGGCGCGCTGGTGGCGGCGCTGGTCTGCGCGCTTTTGGCGCCCGTGTTGCCGCCCGTGCCGGTCGCCGTCACCCAGTCCGCGACGGGAACCGGCGTGCACAACCGCGAGATCGAAGGCGCCGCCGAGCGGTTCCCCGCTGGAACGAAGCGCATCTACGCCTGGTTCCAGGTCCACGTGCCGCGCCGCTACCGCCAGGGCATCCGCTTCGAGTGGTACCGCGACGGCCAGCAGGTCGGCGACGTCGCGGCGCGCGAGATCGTCGGGGGACGCGAACAGGGCTACCGGACATCTTCGTTTACGTCGTCACCCAAACCGGGGTCGTGGCGGGTAGATTTGCTTACGGACGCTTCCCAGCTGATCGCGCGGAAGACGTTCGTCGTCGAGTGACCGATCGCCGTGAACGCTGACCAGGACACAGATACAGGCCCCGTCGCCATCGACCCGATCGCCGCGGTTCGCCGCGCGCTCGGTGAGCCGCAGCCGCTCGCCGCCGACCGGATCTGGCAGAAGCCGTTCGACTACGACACCGGGCATCTGCAGCGCCTGGCGTCGCTGCCGCCCGGCGCGTCGGCGGAGCCGGAAGACCTGGTGGCCTACGCGCTCGACTTCAAGTACGAGAAGATCCAGAAGGACCTGTTCCTCCACGTGCTGCCGTTCTGCCTGCGCGCCTGGCAGGAGGATCTGGCGCAGCCGTTCGGGCGCTACGAGACCTTCGTCGACGAGTTCTACCCGGCGCTGCTGCGCGGGGGCGTGTTCGACGGCGAGCTCTTGCCCGCCCAGGCGGCGGCCGTCGGCGACTTCATGAGCGCCGCGATCCTGGCCCAGATCGATCGGCAGCAGGCGCTGTCGTTCAAGGGATCGAAGGCGGGCGTCTACGCGTGGTTCCACGCGCTGTCGACGTACGGCCTCCTGCGCCCCGACATAGAGCGCCTCTGGTCGGTCTGGTGGGCGGTCGAGACCGAGGGGCGCGCGCTGGCGGCGCTGCAGTACGCGTCGTGCCTGATCTACGACGACACCGGCAACCCCGTGTTCGACTCCTGGACGCGCGAGCACGGCGGCGGGCCGCCCTGCCTCTGGCATTACCGCGGCCACGTGCTGGAGGAGCGATGGCGGGACGAGAACCTCGCGATGCTGGAGAAGACGCTGACACCCGACGGTGTGCGTGCCCTGCTCGATCGCAGCGTGGCGCGCCTCGCGTCGCACCCGCTGCGTGACAAAGCGGCGTCAATCCGGTTCCGTCTGGATGCGCGCACCGAGACGCTCGCCAACCGCTGCGCCGACGTTCGCCGCTTTCTCGCCACGCCGAACGAGGCGGAATACAGCTTTCAATGGAGCACGTGATCGGGCAGCGGAAAATTGCCCGACTGCGCGGCACATTTTGAGTGCCGGCCACGGCCGAGCTCTGACCTAGCGTCGAGTCCGCGCGCGCGTGCGCGCACTTAAGGAGGCTCGTCATGAGGCTGAGGCTGTCGCTCGTTTCGTCGCTGTCGCTTCTCGTCGGCATGCTGCCCGCCGGCTGCTCGTCCGATCATCCAACGGCCGCCGACGATGGTCCCACCGGCACCATCCAGCTGGCGCTGGTGCAGGCGCCGAGCAACCTCGCCTGCATGCGGATCACGGTCACCGGCAACGTGACGTCGACGCAGTTCGTGTCCGTGATGGCGGGCGCCAGCACGATGTTCACGCTGATGTCGCTGCCGACCGGCGCGGTGACGGTCAAGGCGGACGGCTTCAGCCAGGCGTGCACCGCCGTCACGGGGACGACGGTCCCGGCCTGGGTCAGCAACGTCGCCAACGTGACGTTGACCGCGGGCATGACCGCGACGGTCAACCTGACGATGATGCCGAACGGCAGCGCCACCATCGTCACCGACTTCCCGACGCCGAACCCGACGACGCCCGACACGACCCGACCGACGCTGGTGTCGTTCACGCCGGTCAACGGCGCGACCAACGTCTCCAAGACGACCGCGATCAACGCGACGTTCTCGGAGCCGATCGCGCTGGCGTCGCTGGTGCCGTCCAGCTTCTCGCTCGACGACCTGGGCCTGGTGGTGCCGGGCAACTACACGACGCTGGGCAACTCTGCCGTGTTCAGCCCGTCGCAGGCGCTGGGACCGAGCCAGACCTACACGGCGCGCCTGACGACCGGCATTCGCGATCTCGCCGGCAACGCGCTGATGACCGGCACCAGCTGGACGTTCCGCACCCAGGACGGGATGTTCGACTTCGGCGGCAGTCCGCAGTCGTTCTCCACGGCCGGCGCCAGTGAAAGTCAGATCGCCGCCAGTCGGACCGGGGAGGTCTTCGCGGTCTGGACGGAGTTCTCGACCACCGCGGGAACACTGAACGTGAATCGCTTCGCGCCCGGAACCGGCTGGGGCTCCGCCCAGACGTTGCAGACCGTCTCGTTGTCCACGGGATCGCTGGTCTCCCTCGCCATCGCCGCCGACGCAAACGGCGGCGCGATCGCCCTCTGGGACAACGCCAGCAGCGGCCGGCAGGACCTCTTCGCCAGCCGGTTTCAGGCCGCCACCGGCTGGAGCGCGCCGGTGGCGATCGAGCCGTTCGCGGCATTCGATTTCAGCCCTTCCGTTGGAATCGATGGCGCCGGCAACGCGATCGCCGTCTGGGAGCACGCGGATACGACCTTCACCAGCACGACGATCTGGGCCAACCGATTCGTCCCCTCTTCGGGCTGGGGCACGCCGCAGCAGATCGGCGGCTCCAGTACCACCTTCGCCGAGACACCCGACGTCGCGGTGACGCCGGGCGGAGACGCGATCGTGGTCTGGGACGAATCGAACTCGGTCTCGGACGACATCTGGTCCAATCGATTCGTCGCGGCGACCGGCTGGGGGACCGCCCAGCTGATCGAAGCGGACGCAGGAACGGCCTTGGCGGCGCAGGTGGCGGCCGACGCGGCCGGCAATGCGATCGCCGTCTGGGACCAGTCTGATGGGACGTTATTCAACATTGTGACGAACCGCTTCGTACCCGCCTCGGGCTGGGGAACGCCACAGATCCTCGACACGGACACCACCGGCAGCGTGGGGGGGCCCGCGGTCGGGATCGACGCCGGCGGAAACGGGATCGCCCTCTGGGTACAGCAGGAGGCGAGCGGCACGAACTCCATCAATCGCGTCGTAGCGGATCGGTTCGCGACGACGTCGGGCTGGGCCGCGCCTCAGACCGTCGCGCTCGGCGTCGTGAGTCAGCAGATCTTCTCGCCGGCACTGGCCGTCGACGGCAACGGAAACGCGCTCGCCACCTGGTCGTCCTTCGCCGTGACCGGAGGGATGGCCACGGAGGCGATCGGCTCGAGCCGGTTCACGCCCGCGCTCGGCTGGACCGGAGTCACCACGCTTACGAACGCGGCCATCTTCAGCTTCTCAGCCGCGATCGCGGTCGACGGCTTTGGCCGCGACACGATCCTCTGGCACCAGGAGAACCTGAACGCCAACCCGATCATCGTGACCCTGACTTCGAACCGCTTCGAGTAGCCCGCGGCCAGAGCGCGTAAACAAGGAAAGGCGACATCGCCGCCACCTCGGTGACGGCGATGCGCAGCCCGCGTGCGGACAGAAACGCGCGCCCGATCGGCGCGACCGGGATCGGCCGCCACGGCGCGAAGAAGCGCTGGTTGCTGAACGGATAGAGGAGCGCGCAGCCGAGCCCGCCGTCGGTCATCGTATCGAGCAGCGCGTGGCTGGCGACGACCGCCAGCGCGACCAGCGCGGCGCGGGTGGGCGGCAAGCGGGCCGCCTTCGCGACCAGCCAGACCACGGCGGCCACAGCGATCGCGAACGCGAACGAATGCGTCGCGCCCCGATGTCCCCACGGGTCGGCGTACCGCACGCCGAGGCGAAACCCGATCACGTCGACGTCGGGCAACAGCGACAGCCCCGACCAGAGCACCGCCGCGGCGATGGGCGACCAGATCGTGCGCTGATTTGCGCGGTACGCCTTCGACGCCGCCGCGCCGATCAGCACGTGCCCGATGCTCGCCACCGGGACAACGGTAGCAGGTCAGCCGACCGTGATCGGCGGGATCGAGAAGTCGTCCCAAGACGGGGTGTGGTTTCCGTCGGCGGCGGGTTGGTTCCAGAGGTAGAGGGCCGGGTAGGTCGTCAGGTGGCCGGCGGCGTCGACGACCAGCGCGGTCACGTAGAGCTGCGCGTTGGCGGTGCCCATGCGCTTCGATGAGAACGTCAGCCAGTAGTAGGTCTTGCCGTTGGCGGCGGTCACCGCTTGCGGCGACCATTTCGGCCAGTCGTTGGTCAGGCCGGGGCTGGCGAGGCCGGTCTGGCAGGCGGCCGCGTCGTTGGCGGCGAGGCGCACGGCCGTGCCACCCGCGCCTCCACTGAACGGAACGACGTACACCTCGGCCTGCGGGTTGCTGTACGAGTTGCCGTTGTTGGCGACGCGCGTGAACGCGACCAGCGCGTCGTCGGGCGAGAACGACGGATAGAATTCGGTCGCGGTCGCGTCGGACCCGCCCGCCAGCGCCTTCGCGGCGCCGCCCGCGCGGTTGGCGTACGGAATCGAGTAGAGGTCGGCGGGGCCGTTGTCGAGACGGCCGTCGATCAGCGACGTCCCCGAAACGTAGACGACCGAGTTGCCGTCGTGGCTCCACGCCGGCTCGGTCGCCTTGTTGGCGTCGCCGGTCCGCGCCAGGGTGCCGCTGGCGGTGCCGTCGACCTGCACCCAGTGCAGCGTGCCGGTGTCGGAAAGCAGCATGATCCGATCGCCGTCGCTCCAGTGCGCCTTCGAGTAGGCGGGGATGCCATGCAGTGTCCCGATCGTCGACATCGCGCCCGCGTTGGCGTAGCTCGGGACCGTACCCGTGCTGCCCTGGCGGATGTCGGCCAGCTTGCCGAAGTAGTTGTTCGGGCCCATCGTGAAGCCGACGCCGTTGCCGTCGGGCGTGGCGGCGTGGCAGCCGACGCAGGTGTCCGATGACGTGCGCGACGCGACCTGGCTGGGGACCAGGACGTTCTGGACGCCCTCCTCGCCGATGCCGAAGCCTTTCAGCGATCCGACCTTCGTCCCCATGTCGTCGGCGAGCGCCCAGTAGACGATCTTGCCCGGCGCCTCGACCGGCGCGATGGCGAAGGTCGTCGCCGCCGCCGCGGACGGCGCCAGCTGGACCGCGCCTGTCGCGTCCGCGCGCATCGCGCGCACCATCACGGTGATCGGCTGGTCGACGACCCAGTTGCGCATCTGGTTCCAGAGATCGGCGCCGAGCGCCGTGTTCGGGTTGCCCGTGAAGATCCGCAGCGGATGCGCGAACCCGGACACGGTCAGATCGATCTCGAACAGGTTCTCGCCCGCCGCCGGCGTCAGATCGAAGCGCGGCCGCAGCCAGTTCTTCGGCATCAGCGTGCCGGGGATCGGCGACGTGATGCAGGGCGCGCCGTCCGCGCGCGGCGCGGTGCCGTCGAACAGCGCGGGCGCGTTCGCGGGCGCCGTCGCGTCGACGATCGGATCGGCGGGGAAGTCCGTCAGCGGCGGAGGAATCATGATCACCGGGCCGCCGCCCGTTCCGCCGAAGCCGCCGATCGGCGGTTGAGGCAGGCCGCCTGTGCCGGCCGCGCCGCCGCCGCGCCCGCCCGCGCCGAAGGCACCACTGGCGCCTCCGCCGCCCGAGCCCGATCCGACGGCGCCCGACGGGCCCGCTTTCTTGAACATGCATCCGGCGCCGATCGCGCCCACGGCAACCAGCAGGTAGAGCTTTGCGCGCATGGTGGACCTTTCGGAACCACTACGGATGCAGGCGCGCAGTGGACGTGTCGCTGACGCCGTCCAGGAAGGCAGCAGCTCGCGGTCGCCGCGGCGGCGCGCGCGCCGGGCCGCGACCCGCTCGCGCGCGCTTTCCATCATCAAGTAGAGCGCGGGCGTGAAGAACAGGTTCAGCACGGTCGACTCCAGCAGGCCGCCGAACAGAGCCGTGCCCATCGAATGCCGGCCGTTGGCGCCCGACCCGCTCGCGAAGACGAGCGGCATGATGCCGAGCAGGAACGCGAACGACGTCATCAGGATCGGGCGCAGGCGCACCAGCGTCGCCTGCTTGACCGCGTCGACGGCGCTCGCGCCGCGATGGCGCTTGCTAGCGGATAACATCCATCGTTCGAGCCCCGTCCTCGCACTGTTTCAAAATCGGCGGCAGCCGGCGAGCCGGCGCAAACGCATAGTCGCGCTGATGCCTCGGTTGAGCTCCCGCTCCCCCTGACACGCTTCGAGGCGGACTTTAAGCGCTGAGGATCGATGCCCCGCTCGCACGCGGCAACACCAGACTTCTATTCGGTGCGCCGCGCTCGGCTCCTGGGCCGCCGACTCAGGATCGCGCCAAGGGTCGCGAATCCAAGAGCGAGAACCCCAAGCATCCGTGATGGCACGGCCGGCACGGGCGTACTTGCTGGGAACACGGCGAAATTGAGCTGATTGCTGGTCCCCCCGGACCACGAAGCGACCGCGGTCCACGCGCCAACCTCGGAGCTAGTCCAGTCGCCACCAATGAAGGTCGCAACGCCGTTGGCATCGGTTATGACGTCATTGAACCGTGTCACGGACTGACCCTGAAAAGTGGTCGCCAGATGAGCGGCGGCCGAAGGCGGAAAGTTGGTGACGGTGAGGCGGGCCTGCTGTCCCACCCTGCCACTTCCCACAGTCAATACCGGAGGTATCACGGCAGGAATTTCTACGTCGGGCACGTAGGCCATGGTCCATGCCCGTTCGATCGTGCAGTTGGTGCACCAGAGAGAATCTTCATCGACGCGATGGCTGCAGCTGAACGAACCAAACGACCGCGTTATGGCAAGACAAGATGGATCGAAATCGCAATCGGCAAATGGACCAGGCTCCTCCTGGAAACGGCCTTGCGGGCCGTCGTAGCACTTTTGCATGAACCGCCGCCCCTGCGGGTTCGCTGGCAACAAGTTTACTCCGACGCTCATCAGCGCGTTCCGCTTTGGATACCGGACGTCTGGCATCGGAGCGTACAGGTCCCGGTTGACGACAAGCCCACCGTTGGGTGTGACGGGTACACAGAAATCCGGGGAGACATACTCGCCACCAAACCCAGGATCGTTCGAGAGACACACGCCGCGGAACGGCGCGGAGCTGGTCATGCTGCCCACCGTGGCACCGCCCGTTCGGCCGACCGCGCCGATGGTCAGCACCCAACCATCGGCACTCGTGTTCGGGCACGCGTCAGTGGGCCCTGTGCTTGGGTCCGCCCACGTGCACGCCGAGCCAGGCGCCAGCAGGTTACAGCACAGAAAGTCGGCGCGCGCAGCGCGCTCGCTGCCGAGCACAACCAGAGGCGCAAGAACGACAGCCGGCAGCAGCGCATGACAGCGACTTCGTAGACGGCTATGACGTCCAGATAGCCAACTGACCCTCGACCGTCTCAAAACTCCCATCGAATCCCCTCCCATGCTGCGCCCCCCTTTCGCGAAGCGCCCAGTATCTCCGCCGCCCGTGGCGCCCGGAGTCACGAATGCGCAAACTGGCGGTGACGTCCGGATCGACTGGGGTCGGCGCCGGCTAGAAGGTGATCTTCCCCAGCGACTTGTTCGAGCGATACTGGATCCAGATTCCTCCGTCCGATCCCACGACCAGCGTCTCGGGCTCGTACGGTGTCGGCATCGTCGTGATGGTGCCATCCATTGCCACGCGGACAATTAGCTTGGCCGATTCGTCGGCGTACCACATGGCGCCGTCCGGACTCGCGATCATACTGATTGGCAGGGATGCCCCCGGCTTGACCGTGTAAGGCACCGGGAACTCGGTCACCGCACCTGCGGGCGTGACGCGCGCTACTGCGGCACCGGTGCCGTTGCCAAAGGCGTACGAGGTCCAGATGTTGCCGTCGGGGCCGATGGCGAGGTCCTTCGGCCCCGCTTGCGGACTCTTCATCGGATAAAGGATGGCGGCGTTGGTGCGCGGATCGAAATGACCGATTGAGCCGACGAAGTCGGCGAACCAAAGCGAGCCGTCGCTCGCCCATTTCAGGTCGAACGGCGCTGTAGCTACCTTCGTCCCATTCGCGTTCTTCGGCGCGTAGTCGACGTAGGTGACGGAACCAGCCGGCGTTATATAGCCGAGGAACCCATTCGGGTTGCGGTCGTAAGAGAACCACATGTTGCCGTCAGGTCCAAGCTGCAGCTTTCTAGCGGGTTTGTGTGGTCCGCTGCCATCGCGCTTGAATGTCACCAAGAGGGTCGCCTTGCCATCGGCCGTACTGACCTTGCCCACGTTGTCCTCGAACCTTGCGAACGTGGCCCACCACACTTCTCCGCTCGGACCTTTTGCCAGTGAGTAGTACGTCCCCTCATAATCGCCTGGCTTCGGGAAAGGCAGCGGGTAGGCCGTCATAGCGCCGGTCGTAGTGATTTTGACGATTCTCGGTCCCGCACTTCCCGCCCACAGGTTACCGTCGCCACCGAGGATCATTCCCTGAAGCGAGACGATGTTCGCGGGGATCGGAATCTCGCTTAACGTGGCGGCAGCTGCAGGAGTCGTGACCGCCGTGACACTGATCGGACACCCGAAAATGATCAGAGCTACCGTAGACAAGCGTGCTCTTGACATGGTGGCGCTTTTAGCACCGCCACACACGACTGACAATGCCGGCGCCGCCTCAGCGGGCAGCTAGACTCGCGCAGTCTCCGACGGAAATTGCGTCGCCGAGCAACTGTCACCGAACTGTCGCGCGGCGCAGGTACCAAGGATGCTCCAGCAGTCGGGACGCTATCGCAGCGACAGCCCTGTCGCGCGCGGTTGCCGCAGAGTTCGCGGCGGCAGGCCGGAAACCGAGCTTGTTCCCGTTCGTCTTCCCGGAAGCCGCGCTACTCCGTCGCCAACGACGGTTCCTGCTACGTCGGCTGCGTGATGGCTTCGGCCTGCGCCGTGAGACTCAGAACGCGATCTCGGCCTGCAGCTTGATGACGTTCGTGTCGGGCGTTTTGCCCGAATAGGCGGGGGCCTGCTGGATGACGCTGCTCCCCTGAACCAGCGAGCCGCCCCCCAGCGCCATCACTGGCCAGGTCGCGTTCAGCACCATCCTGTCGCCGTACTTGTAACGCGAGTATTGAAGGTAGATGCGCTCGCTGGAGAGAAAATGCGAGGCGATCTGCAGGCGGGCCGTGATGATCGCGAAGATGTAGCCGTCGTGGTCCAGGTCGTAGTCGACGATGTCGCCGCGGAGCATGAACGCGATCCAGTCGGCCAGCTGCAGCGTCGCGTCCGCGCCGTACTTGAATTGCTTTAGTTTGGTCTGCATGAGCGTCGTGCCCGTCGGCAGGTCGAGGCTGGCGCCCATGTACAGGCCGAACACGCTCACGGTCAGGTCGGGGACCATGCTGCCGCGCGGCTTGCCGCAAACGCCCGACAAGCTGTTCTCGTACATGAAGCCGAAATTGACCATCGAGCCGCTGCCGGTGGAGTCGGTGGGGCTGTTGTTCCAACCCAGGTAGTTCCCGGCGATACCGAGGCCGCCCAGGCTGTGCATCACCTCGGTGCCCTGACCGAGCGCCCAGCCGTTCCTGACCGAGATCAGCGACGGCGACAGCCAGAGGTGCCCGAGGACCGGCGCCGCGACGTTGATCTCGCCCCCGGCCACGGACAGGTGGGCGTTCGACGCCGCCGTGAAGCTCTTCGGGTTCATCGTGGTGTCGGGAATCAGGCTGGGATCGGCCGTCCACTCGGTGTTGAAATGCAACCCCGCGCTCACGAACTTTTGAAAGACGAGCTGCAGGTTCAGCCAGGTCATGAGGTCCAGGTCCGTCTGACCGGCGTAGAGCGGGCTGATGTTGTTGAGGGTGAAGTTGTAGGAGCCGTCGCGGGCGGTGCCGAACCCGGCGGTCAGCACGGCGGTGAAGTTGGGACCGAAGGGCGCGCTCAGCGTCGCCTGCCCGCCGATCTGGCGAAAGCGGCCGAGCGTGTACGTGTCGTACTTTTCGAAGTAGCCAAACTTCGGCCACCAGGCACCGACGGTGAGCGCGGCATTCCCGGCGGACTCGCCCATCTTGAAGTCGCTGTCGAGGGTCAGATACGCCATGCCCGGAATCCAGGCGGCGTCGGGGTTCCGGAACCCTGCCCCCTGGTACCAGTACCCCATCCATCCGAGGACCGCCGCGACGTGCTGCTTCTTCGCGTGGATGAAGAGCTCCGCCCAGTCCTGCTCCTGCAGTCGCGTGTAGGCGAAGCTGTAGTAGTTCCAGTCGAACACGCGATTGGGCCCGTAGGCGACCTGCAGCTTCTGAGGGCCCGTCGGATCATCCGGGCTCTGACGCTCGCTCAGGCCGAGCGACATGGGCGCGCGGAAGTATCCGTGAAACTCGGTGTGCCAGCCCGACGGCTGTGCGGCCGGTTCGGGGGGCGCGTTCTCGGGGACAGGCACGTTGCTCGGCGGAGGCTGTGCCCGCGGCGGCTCCTCTCCCTCCATCCGGAGCTTGGGCTTCGCGGGGGGCTTTTCATCCGGCGACGGCGCGTCCGCCTCGGCGGGCTCTTCGTCGGTGGCCGCAGATGCTCGAGCCACGGCGGGAACAGAGAGGATGCACAACGCCACCAGGGACAGTCGGAGTCTTCGCATCGGGCCTACTTGCCGTATCCGGCCGCGGCGATGTTGGCTTGCAGGCTGTTGAGCGTCCCCGTCGACGCCGCGCCGCTGGCCATGACCCCCTCGAACCATTCGCCGCCGCCGCTGTCGCTGTTGTCGCCGCCGATCCCGAGAATGATCGATCCCTGTTTGTGCATCGGGACGTAGCCCGTCTTGGCGGGCCGGATCCCGTCGTACTTCGTCTGCAGCGTGGTCGTCGTCGCGTCCGCGGCGTAGAGCGCGAACCGTCCCTGCCCGCTGTTCTTGTCCTGCGTGTCGCCGACGAGGATGCCGGTGACGTAGGTGTACTTGGCGGCCGTGTTGGTCGAGATGTTCTGGTCCTGGTTGTTCTGCCAGCCGGCGTAGAGGCCGTTCTCGAGATC
>Ga0066903_100003025_pt1 | contig 13514 bp, 14 predicted proteins | sample PanSoiMetaGPlot1_FD_67491 | JGI IMG/M metagenome (GOLD analysis project Ga0066903, IMG submission 67491) | Tropical forest soil microbial communities from Panama analyzed to predict greenhouse gas emissions - Panama Soil - Plot 1 (version 2) | ecosystem: Environmental > Terrestrial > Soil >... | reverse complement strand
TCTGCCGGCGCGTCAACTCGCCCCGCGTCAGAATCCTCTTCGACATCTACCACGTGCAGATCATGGAGGGGGACGTCTGCGCGAACATCCGGCGCTACTTCCCGTGGATCGGGCACTTTCACGCCGCGGGCGTGCCGGGGCGCCACGAGCCCGACGGCACGCAGGAGCTCAATTACCGGTTCATCGCGAGCACCATCGCGGAGCTCGGGTTCGCGGGCTACATCGCACACGAATTCCGGCCCACGCCGGGCCGGGATCCGGTTGAGAATCTGCGGCAGGTCATCGAGATCATGGACGTGTGAACCGAGGCGATTCACTCTTACGAAGGGAGTTGTTCGACATGGCGGACTATTTTCTCGGCGAATCCCTGGTTGGTGACGGTAACGAGGTCGCGCACATCGATTTGATCATCGGCTCGAAGACGGGTCCCGCCGGCACGGCGTTCTGCCACGCCCTCACGAACAACAAGGACGGCTTCACGACGCTCCTCGCGGTCGTTGCGCCCAACCTTCCCGCCAAGCCCGACACGATCCTCTTCAACAAGGTCACGATCAAAGGCGCCAAGCAGGCCGTCCAGATGTTCGGCCCCGCGCAGGCGGCCGTGGCGCGTGCCGTCGTCGATTCGGTCGCCGCCGGCGTGATCCCGAAGGACAAAGCCGACGACTACTGCGTCATGGCCGGCGTGTTCATCCACTGGGAGGCCAGCGACGACAAGAAAATCTACGACTACAACTATCAGGCGACGAAAGAGGCGATTCAGCGGGCGATGGCCAAGAAGCCGTCGGTAGACGAGGTGCTCTCCGGCTCGAAGACCGCGAAGCATCCCTACAGCCCGAAGTAGACTCGGGGCAGTGCGGAAGCTGCTCCTGCATCTCGACAGCGCCCGGCACCCGAGCGCCTTCGACCGGATTGTCGCGCTCGATGGCGGCGCGGACGAGGTGCTGAGTTACAGCGCCGTGACCGAGGACGCGGTCCGCGACCTCGTGCACGGCGCCATCTTCACCCGCGGCCCGAAGGACCTTCACAATACCGCCATCTTCATCGGGGGCACGGACATGGCCGCGGGGGAGCGGCTCCTGGCCGCCGCGCGCAAGGCATTCTTCGGTCCGATGCGCGTGTCCGTCATGCTCGACTCGAACGGTTCGAACACGACGGCGGTCGCCGCCTGCACGAAGCTCGAGCGGGCCGCCGGCGCAATCGCCGGGCGTCGCGCGGTGGTGACTGCCAGCACCGGACCGGTCGGGATGCGGGCTGCCGGCCTGCTCGCGCAGGCAGGGGCATACGTTGTCGTCACGTCCCGTCGGCCGCAGGGCGCCGAGGCCGTCGTCGAGGCCATCCAACAGCGCTTTGGCGCAACAGGGCGCCCCATGACGATGGCCGACCGCCCGGGCGCCGCGTCGGTCCTGGAAGGCGCCGAACTCGTGCTCAACGCGGGGGGCGCCGGCGTCTGCCTGGTGCCGCAGGAGGCCTGGGTGGGCCGCGCCGGTCTCCGGGCCATTGCCGACGTGAACGCCGTGCCACCGCTCGGCGTGGAAGGCATTGAGGTGACCGACAACGGAGTCGACCGAAATGGCGTGCTGGTGTTCGGGGCGCTCGGCGTGGGCCAGCTGAAGATGAAAATCCACAAGGCGTGCATTGCCCGACTCTTCGAGCGCAACGACCTCGTGCTCGACGCCGAATCGATAGCCGAAGTCGCCAAGAGCCTCGGGTAGTAGCCGTGCCCCGCGTCATCGGCATCGACCCGGGCACGGTAAGCGTCGACCTCTGCGGGCTCGAGGACGGAACGGTTTTTGTCGACCAATCCCTGCCGACCGCAGAGGCGCTCGCGAGTCCCGGGACCCTCGTTGGCATGCTCGACGCGGCGAACCGCACGCGCCCGCTCGATCTCGTCGCCGGGCCCTCCGGATACGGACTTCCTCTCACGCGGGCGAGCGACCTCACGGAGGCCGATTTGCGCCTGGCCTTCCTGGCCCCGGAGGGGGAGTCGGGCGGCATCGGCGGACTGCGAACGCTCCTCCGCGCGCTCAGAGAATCCCGGCTTCCGGTGGTTCTCACGCCGGGCGTCATTCATCTGGCCTCGGTACCGCCGCACCGGAAAGTCAATCGCGTCGATATGGGTACCGCAGACAAGGTCTGCGCCGTTGCGCTCGCCGTGCGCGACCAGGCCGAGCGCCGCGGATGCGCCGAGCGCGACGTGTCGTTCATCATGCTCGAGCTCGGCGGAGCGTTCACGGCGGCCATCGCCGTCGTGAACGGGCGCATCGTCGACGGCCTCGGCGGAACCTCAGGACCGCTCGGCATCCGCGCCGCGGGCGCGCTCGACGGGGAAGTGGCGTATCTCGCCGGGTCGGTGTCGAAGCGCTTCCTGTTCGGCGGCGGCGCGTCGGCGATAGCCGGCACGCCCGACGCGTCGGGCGAATCGATCGCGTCGCCGACCACGCCTCGCGGCGGCGTTGCCTGGGAGGCGTATCTCGAAAGCGCCGTCAAAGCCGTCACGCTGCTCACCGCGGTTGCGCCGTTCTGCTCCGAGGTGATCCTGTCGGGCCGGCTGGCAAGCGTTCCTGCCGTGCGCGACGCGCTCGCGGCGCGACTGGTCGCAGCCAAACGTCATCTCCGCGTGCGGGGGCTCTCCGGGTTCGCGACGGTGGCGAAAGCGGCGGCGCAAGGCGCGGCGCTCGTCGCCGACGGCCTCGCTGGCGGCCGCGCGTCGGAGCTCGTTGAGACCCTCGGCATCCGAGCGGCGCACGGTACGGTGCTCGATCATCTCTATGTCGTCGATCCCGCCGCGGCGCGCGCACGCCTTGGAATCGTTTGAGAGTGCTCCTTGCCGGCGTCTCGACGCGCGCGGCCGCGGAGTCGGCAGCTCGGGCCGGGTTTGCGGTCACCTCCATTGACGCGTTCGCGGACGTCGATCAGCATCCGTCGGTGCGCGCGCAGTCCTTGGGCCGTCGCTTCTCGCCGGCCGCCGCGGCGCGCGAGGCGCTGACGATCTCGTGCGACGCGGTCGCGTACGGCTCCAACTTCGAGAACGATCCGAATGCCATCCGCGAGCTGGCTCGCGGACGCGCGCTCTGGGGCAATCCGAGCGACATCATCCGCCGCGTGCGCGACCCCAAGCTTCTGTCACGCGCGCTTCGCCGGAAGGGTCTGGCGGCGCCCGAGGTGGCCGACGAGCCCCCCACGGAAGACGAGGCGCCGCCTGGCAGGGCTCGGCGGGGGTACTCGTGGCTCGTGAAGCCGCGTGCGTCGGGCGGAGGTCACCGCGTTCGGCCGTGGCATCACGGGATGCGCCTGCCGCCTGATTGCTATCTGCAGGAATACATCGATGGCACTCCCGCGTCACTTGTCTTCGTCGCGTCCGGCCGCGGGGCGGTCCCGATCGGCTTCTGCCGTCAGTTGATTGGCGAGGACGCATTTGGCAGCGCAGGGTTCCGCTACTGCGGGAACGTTCTGACTGGCGCGGGCGAGGACGATGACGTCATCGGTGCCGCGTCCGCCGTGGCCCGCGCGGTGTGCGAGGAATTCGGACTGGTCGGCGTCAACGGCATCGACTTGATGGTGAAGGACGGCGTGCCGTACGCGATCGAGGTGAATCCGCGATGGTGTGCGTCCATGGAGCTCGTCGAGCGCGCGTACGCCCTCTCGGTGTTCGGCGCCCATGCCGCTGTGTGGCGTGACGGTGTGGTTCCGACTTTCGATCTTGCCCAGGCCCGCCGCGGAGCGAGGGCTACGGGGAAAGCGGTCGTCTTCGCGCGACGGGACGTCGTCGTGGGCGACACGCGGGGGTGGCTGGTCGAACGGGACGCGGCCGGCGCGGCCGCCGGAGACCTCCGCGACATCCCGAGTCCGGGGACGCGAATCGGCGCCGGCCGGCCCGTGTGCACCGTCTTCGCCTCGGGTCGCGCATCAGTAGAGTGCCACGCCGAGCTCGTGCGGCGCGCCAATCGCGTCTACGCGTTGCTCGACGCGCCGTCCGGGTGACGCGCCGTCGGATTGGCCGGCGATTGCAACGGGACGCTCGACGCCCCCCGACGCTCAACTCAGGCCAGCCAAACCGCGTGCCCCAGGTCGTTTGAAAGGGGTCGCCAAACTGATATGTTATGATTCACGCCTCGGACGGGAAGGAACGGTATCCTATTGGAACGAAAGCGCTTTATCATGAATGCCGGCCGCACGACCAGGCAGGGCCAGCAGATCAATGTCGGTAAGGACTCGACTGAGTACCAGGCGACCGTCAGCACCGTGACGATGCATCCCGACGACATGAAGGCAGTAGGGGTCAGACCTGGGGACAGCCTGCGAATCAGCACCGAGCACGCTCAGGTCATTTTCACGTGCATCGAGGGCAAAGTTCCCCCAGGCATGATCTTTGTCCCGTATGGACCGCCCACGTGTCAGCTGATGGGCCGGTTTACGGATGGCACGGGAATGCCTACCTCGAAAGGCTGGGAGGTCGACGTTGAAGCCGTCGCCTAAGTTCAAGAACACGGGCGGTTGCCCGGAGGTCCCCCACGTCCGCCGATCGTCCGGCGACGTCTCGGCCTGGGAAATGATCGAAGCCGGCCGGTACATGCCGCGCCGCATTCGTGGAAGCTTTCCCGGCCGTGAGCTTGGTTGAACGTTCGTCATTCCGCCCGGGACGGGCGGACAGGCTGGCGCCCGCACCGGGCGAAAGGAACCCTCGTGAATCTCAGCGTCGTCAAGAACGCCACGTGCACATTCTGCGGATGCGTGTGCGACGATATCGAGCTGCACGCCGACGGCGAGCGAATCGTCAAGGCCAAGAATGCCTGCAGCCTCGGCGACGCCTGGTTCAAGCACCACACGGCGGAACATGTGTTTCCCGACGCGCTGGTGGACGGGAAACCCGCGCCGCTTGATGCAGCCATCGAGGCGGCCGCCACGTATCTCTACGAAGCCAACATGCCGCTCGTCTACGGGCTCAGCAACATCACCTGCGAGGCGCAGCGGGAAGCCGTCGCGCTCGCGGAATCGATCGGAGGTGTGATTGACAGTCACACCTCCCTTTGACACGGCCCCACTGAGATAGCCGCCCAGTTGGGCGGCAAGATTACGTGCACGCTCGGCGAAGTCAAGAATCGTGCGGACTTCATCATGTACTGGGGCGGCAACCCCGCCGAATGCCACCCGCGGCACTTCACCAAATACACGTTGACGCCCAAGGGGAAATTCGTGCCGGAGGGTCGGAAAGCGCGCACGATGGTGCTCGTCGACATTCGCGAGACGCCCAGCGCGAAGGCCGCGGACATCTTTCTCCAGATTCGGCCCGGCAAGGACTTCGAGGTTGCGACCACCCTGCGGGCGATGGTCAAAGGACAGCCGGTCAATCCCGCGCTCGTGTCGGAGACTGGCCTCACGGTCGAACGGCTGCAGGACATCGTCGACCGGATGAAGCGCGCGCGATTCGGCGTGATCTTCTTCGGGATGGGCGTGTCGATGACGCGCGGGAAGCACATGAACTCGGGTGCCATCCTGAACCTGACGGCGGAGATGAACGCCTTCACGAAGTTCGTCTGCATGCCGATGCGTGGCCACGGCAACGTCACCGGCGCCGACGTCGTCCTTCGATGGACCACCGGCTATCCGTTCGGCGTGGATCTCTCGCGCGGCTATCCGCGGTTCAATCCGGGAGAGTTCTCGACCGTGGATCTTCTCGTTCGCGGCGACAACGACGCCGCGCTCGTTCTCGGCGCCGATCCGGGCGCAACGATGCCGCAGCCTGGGATCGAGCACCTGGCGCGGATCCCGACAATCGTGCTCGACCCCAAGGTGACGCACACCAGCCGGCTCGCGCGCGTGCACATCACTACGGCCGTCACCGGGGTGAGCGCGCCCGGCACGTCCTACCGCATGGACGAGATCCCGCTGCCGCTCAGACCGGCACTGACGTCGCCGTATCCGACCGACGAGGAGGTCATCCGCCGCATTCGCCGGGCGGTCGCGGCGAAGCCAGCCTGGACGGCCGCGCCCAGCCGAATGATGGCGATCGCCTAGCGTTCATGCTTCGGATCATCGGAGGAACCGTCTACGATCCCGCCAACGGGATCGACGGCGTCGTCAAAGATCTCTGCATCGCAGACGGCCGCATCGTCGCCGAGGCCGCCCTGCCCGCGGGCGCCCGCACGATCGACGCCAGCGGCATGGTCGTGATGCCCGGCGGCGTCGACGTCCATACGCATGTCGCGGGCGGCGCCCTCAACTTCGCGCGCGGACTGGTGCCCGAGAACCAGCGCGCCGCGCGCAAGTTCCTGCACGGTCTCGACCGCCGCGCCGGGCTGGGCGGCATGACGCCGACCACGTTCGCGACGGGCTACCTGTACGCAGGCATGGGCTGGACGACCGTCAATGAGGCGGCCGTGCCGATTCTGTCGGCGCGCCACACGCACGAGGAGCTCCACGACATCCCGATCGTCGACAAGACGTCGCTCGTGCTGATGGCGAACAACGAGTTCGTACTCGATCTGCTCGAGGCCGGCGAGATCGAGCGCGCGCGGCAGGTCGTCGCCTGGCTCGTCTGGGCGGCGAAAGCATACGGGCTGAAGGCCGTCAATCCCGGCGGCGTCGAGGCCTGGAAATGGGGAAAGAACGCGAACACGCTTCACGCGCCGATCGAGGGGTACAACACCGTGACCCCCGCGCAGATCATCGCGAGCCTTGCGGGCATGGCCGATGATCTGGGGCTCCCGCATCCGGTCCATCTGCACTGCAACAACCTCGGCGTGCCCGGCAACTTCGCGACGACGATCGAGACGATGAGCGTGCTGCAGGGACACCGGGCGCACCTGGCGCATCTGCAGTTCCATGCGTACGGGGGCGACGACTGGAGCACGATGCGGTCCGAATCGGCGCGCGTCGCGGAAGCCTTCAGCGCTCAGAAGAATTTGACGACCGATGCCGGCGCCGTCCTGTTCGGCGACGCGGTCACCATTACGGCAGACGGTCCGTGGCAGCATCTGCTCTACCAGCTCACCGGGCGCAAGTGGGGGAATCTGGACGTCGAGAACGAGACCGGCTGCGGCATCGTGCCGTATGTCTACAAGGACAGAAATCTCGTGAACGCCGTGCAGTGGGCGGTGGGTCTCGAGCTGCTCCTGCTGATTGACGACCCCTGGCGGATCTTTCTGACCACCGACCATCCGAACGGCGGAGGCTTCTGGCGGTATCCGGAGATCATCCACATGCTGATGAACGCCGAGTTCCGCAAGGAGCAGGTGCAGAAGCTGCCCGAAAAAGCGCGGGGGCGGATCCTGCTCCCCGATCTCGATCGCGAATACACGCTATCGGAGATCGCGATCATCACGTCGGCGGGCCCGGCCAGGTCGCTCGGCCTCGCCGAGAAGGGTCACTTGGGTGTGGGCGCCCACGCCGACGTCGCGATCTATCCCATCAAACCCGATCACGGACTCCTCTTCTCGTACCCGCGCTACGTGCTCAAGGGCGGTGCCATCGTGGTCGAGGAGGGCGACGTGCGCAACGTCGTCGACGGCAGAGAGTTCATCGTGCATCCCGCGTGCGACGATGCGATCGAAGAGTACATTCGCCCGCTCTTCGAGAAGGTCTACACGATGTCGTTTGCGAACTACCCGGTGGAAATGGAGCGACTTCGTCACCCCGAAGTGATCGCGTGCGGCAGCACGAGCGCCTAACCCCACTCTTTATGCTCACGCTGACGCTCAAGGAAGCCCCGTCGGTGCCGCTCGAGGCGGACGTGCTGTCGCCCGACACGATTGCGCCCCTGACGGCCGAGGAGGTTCGGGCGCTGCCTGTGTATTTGGGGAAACGGCAGCGACGCCTCGATGACTTCTTCACGGTCGACCGAGAGCCAAGCGGCCCGAGTCATCACGACCCTGACGATGCGGTCGAGATTCGCGGCGACCTGCGGCGCGTCAAGTGGATCGGGCGCGGCATGACTCGAGGCGCGCTCCGCATTCACGGCCACGCGGGAATGCACCTCGGATCGGCGATGAAGGGCGGCTCGATCGAGGTGTCCGGCGACGCAGGAGACTGGCTCGGCGCGGAGATGGCCGGTGGCATGATCCACGTGCGCGGGAATGCCGGTGGCCAGGTCGGCGCGGCTTACCGCGGCGGCCTGTCGGGGATGAGAGACGGGACGATCCTGATCGACGGCTCGGCCGGCCTCGAGGTGGGGATGCGCATGAAGCGCGGCACGATCGTGGTCGGTGGACAGGTGAGAGATTTCGCCGGTCTGCAGATGAAGGGCGGGACCCTCGTATTGCGAGGTGGCGCCGAGCTTCGAACCGGCGCGTGGATGAACCGGGGCACCATCATCTCGCTGAAGCCGATTTCGCTGCTGCCGACCTTCACGTATGCCGCCACGTACAACCCGACGTTCGTGCGCCTCTACGCCAGACGTCTGGCGGCGTTTGGCTACGCTCTCCCGTACGACGGTCGGCAGGGCAGCTACCAGCGCTACACAGGGGACGCCGCGGTTCCCGGGCGAGGGGAGATACTCGTCTGGCAGCCGCTTTGAGTATTGCGCGGGGGAGGGCTTCGGTGTACAAGAAACGCATGAAGAAGACCATGTTCCAGTCGATGATTCGCATCGGTCTCGCCCTTGCGGCGGTTCTGGCGGTGGTCGAAGTTGAGCCCGTCTCGGCTCACCATTCCTTCGCCGCCGAATTCGACGCAAGCAAGACGGTGACGCTCTCAGGCGCCGTCACGAAAGTCGAATGGGCGAACCCGCATATCTGGGTCTACCTGGACGTGAAGGACGAGCGGGGTGGCGTCCAACCGTGGCAGTGCGAAGGTGGTCCGCCCAATACGCTGACGCGGAACGGTTGGAGTCCCAACTCGCTGAAGGTGGGCGACACGATTACCATCGACGGCGCGCTCGCGAAGGACGGATCGAAGACGTGCAACGCGCGGACGGTCAAGCTCGCGGACGGCCGCAGCGTGTTCGCCGGCTCGTCTGGGGGCGACAATCCTCCGCCGCCGAAGCCCTAGGTGTCGTCATGACCCGACTCATTCTCGGCGGCCTGATCGCGGTCGTTGCACTCGCCGTGGGGCTGCCCGCCGTGGCCACTGCGCAGCGCGGATACCAGCCGCCCGGGGGGCCGACGCCGCGGACGGCGTCGGGCAAGGTCGACTTGAGCGGCGTGTGGGCGAAGCCGTACGTGCCGGACATGACCAAGGACGGGAAGGACCAGAAAGGAGCACCGGTCCTGCCGTTCACTCCCTGGGGCGAGGCCGAATGGAAGAAGTACGACCCGGCTCAAGGGGACTATACGGGCTCGTGCCTGCCGTTCGGCATGACCCGGTCGGTCAACACGCCGGAGCCGATGCAGATCATGCAGAGCGACACGTACTTCGCGTTCCTCTTCGAACAGAACTCGTGGTTCGCCGTCGTGCCCATCGACGGCCGACCGCATCGTCAAGGCATCCCGACCTGGTTCGGTGACTCGGTCGGGCACTGGGAAGGCGACACGCTCGTCATCGACACGGTCAACTTCAACGGCAAGACGAGGCTGGACACGATCGGCCACCCCCACAGCGATCAGCTGCACCTCGTTCAGCGCTTCTCTCGGCCCGATCTCGGGCACATCTCCTACGAAATCACCGTCGAGGATCCCAAGACGTTCACCAAGCCGTTCACCAACTCGCGCACCTTCACGCTGAGGCCCGACTGGGAGATGATGGAGTACTCCTGCGAGGAGAACAACAAGAGCCTGTGGGAGGGTCGCATCAAGGTCCCCAAGCCCTGAAGCCGCGTATCGCCGACACGTTCGCGGAAGCCTTCGACATGCGCGCCGCGCGCGTCGTGATTACAGCCGAATCTCCGGCGTGGGCACGAACGGCGGGGCAGTCGATGACCGGCTTCGCGACATCGATCATCGGCTGCAAGGTCGAAGCCGGGATCGAGGCCGATCTCCTTCCAGTCGAGACTCCCGACGGCCGTCCCGGTGTGAGCGTCCTCCTGTTCGCGTTCGACGCGACCTCCCTCGGTCAGCGCCTCGTCGACCGCGTCGGCCAGTGCGTGCTGACGTGTCCAACTACGGCCTGCTTCGATGGTCTGCCGGAGGCCGCTGAGCGCGTCGTCGTCGGCGGTCTCCTGCGCCACTTTGGCGATCGGTACCAATCGAGCAAATTCCTCGACGGCCAGCGGTACTGGCGCATTCCGGTCATGGAAGGCGAGTTCCTCGTGCAGGAAACCTTCGGCGTGCAGAAGGCGATCGGCGGTGGCAACCTCCTGATTCTTGCTCGCGATCAAGCCGCAGCGCTGTCGGCGGCCGAGGCCGCGTCCGACGCGATGCGGCGAGTCCGTGGCGTCATCCTGCCGTTTCCGGGGGGTGTCGTTCGCAGCGGCAGCAAGGTCGGAGCGAAGCACTACAAGAAGATGGTCGCCTCGACAAACGACGCCTATTGTCCGACCTTGCGCGGCCGGGCTGACGTAACGAGCGCCCTGCCCCACGACGTGAACGCGGTGCTTGAGATCGTCGTGGACGGCCTGGACCGTGAGGCGATCGAAGCGGCCCTTCGAGCGGGAATCGACGCGGCCTGCCGTCCGGGCGTCGTCGAGATCGCGGCCGGCAACTACGGTGGCAAGCTCGGCAAACATCACTTTCACCTGCAGAACATAGCGAGCTGAGAGCGGTGCGGATTCTCGTCTACGAATTTGCGAGCGGCGGCGGGCTCGCGGGACGGGACGTGCCCGCCTCGCTCGCGCGCGAAGGCGGTGCCATGCGAGCCGCCCTGGTCGGCGATCTCGCTGCGATAGGGTCCCACCAGATCGTCACGACCGCGGACGCGCGCGAGGACGGCCCCGGCCATGGCCTGGCCCCCGGCGTCGAGGTCGTGACCATGCCTGCGGGCGACCGCGCGCGCGAGGCGCGGCTCGACCGGTTGATCCGAAGCGTCGACGCGGTCTGGCTGATCGCGCCCGAAACCAATGGCTGCCTCGGTCGGCTGGCTGCGAGAGTCGAGCGCCAGCGCAAAAAGCTGCTCGGCTCGAGCTCGGACGCTGTCCGCCGCGCCTCCGACAAGGCCCGCCTGCCGCGCCGGCTGGCGGCGATGGGAATCCGCCATCCCATCACGCGCGCGCTCGATGGCTACGGGAGTCCGGAACGTGCTGCAGGTGAGATCGGTTATCCGATCATCGTCAAACCGATTCGTGGAGCGGGCAGTCAGGGCGTCTGCCTCGTCCGCCGTGCTCGGGAGCTTCGTTCCGCGATCGATTGCGCTCGGCGCGCAACCCGAGGTGGCCGCGTGATTCTGCAAGAGTACATCCAGGGTGTCGACGCGAGCGTGTCGCTTCTCGCCGACGGCCGACGTGCCACCGCTTTGACCGTGAATGCGCAGGCCCTGAGCTCGTCGCCGACGTTTGCCTATTGCGGCGGGGAAACACCGGTCACGCATGCGCTCGCCTCCAAGGCGATGGCGGTGGCGGTCGACGCGTGTCTCGCCTTGCCGGGGCTGCGAGGCGTTGTCGGTGTCGACGTCATGCTCACCGCCTCGGACGTCGTTGTGATCGAAGTCAATCCTCGTCTCACGACCGCCTATCTGGGCGTCCGCGCGGCCATCGACGGAAACCTCGCTGCGCTGGCGCTTGCGGCTTGCGCCGGTCGCCTGCCGACCCCGCCACACGTGTGCCGCCGCGTTCGCTTCACGGCGTCGGGCCAGGTCGTCGTGCTCCGAGGCGCTGCGTGACCGGGCCAGGCGTGGCGATTCTTGGCTGGGATGTGGGCGGCGCCAATATCAAGGTGTCTCGCGTTGACCGCGACGAGGGGAGCTCGCAGGCGGTACTCGAGCACCCATTTCCTCTCTGGCGCGAGTACGCCCGCCTGCCGGCTGTGCTGTCGGCGCTGGCGGACCGCGCCGGCGCCGCGCAAGCCGTCCGACGCGATGGAGAGCCCCCCGCCATGGCCGTCACCATGACCGCGGAACTCGCCGATTGCTTTGCCACCAAACGCGAGGGCGTTGGCTTCGTCGTCGGCGCCTTCCAGGCGGCGTTTCCGGCATCGGCGACGTGGTTCTACGGCGCCGACGGTCGGTTCCACTCAGCCGAAGAAGCGCAGGAGCGGCCGCTTGACGTGGCGGCCGCCAACTGGATGGCGAGCGCAACGTGGGTGGCGCGTACGCACCCGGAGGCGCTGTTCGTCGACGTCGGCAGCACCACCACGGACATTGTTCCGATCCTCGCGGGCCGCGTCGCGGCCGGCGGTTACACGGATCTTGCCAGGCTTCGCCTGGGTGAGCTCGTCTACACCGGATGTCTGCGCACGCCGGTGAGCGCCATCCTCCGATCGGTACGGCTTGGCGCCGGCCGTTGTCGCGTCGCTGCCGAGCATTTTGCGGTGACAGCGGACGTGTATCGATGGCTCGGCCGGATTACAGAAGAGGAGTACACCTGCGAGACGCCTGACGGGCGTGGCCGGAGCCGTTCCGAAGCCGGCGCGCGGTTGGCTCGCGTGGTCTGCGCGGATCTTGAGACACTCGGTGCAGCCGATATCACCGCGATCGCCGATCACATCGCGCGCGCGCAGACCCGGCAGATCCGCCACGGCATCCGCGAAGTGTTGCGACGTCTAAGCACCGCACGGCCGCGCGTGGCCCTGCTCGCCGGCCGCGGTGCGTTCCTGGCGCGGGCCGCGGCCGAGGCGGCGGATCTCACCCCGTGCGATTTGACCGGCGAGCTTGGCCGAGACGCGGCGCGCGCGGCGCCGGCGGCCGCCGTCGCGCAGCTGCTGGCCGAGGTGCTCGGGAGATGATCGATCTTCACATGAACGAACGCGCGTGGTCGCTTGCCGAACAGTGCATCGCGCGGGCGGCGGAGCTCGGTATCGCGGTCCACAACTTGTCGAGCGGCGCTCGCGTGATCGATGCCGGGATCGAGGCGCCCGGCGGTCTCGCGGCGGGGGTTGTGCTGGCCGAGCTCTGCATGGGAGGGTTGGGGCACCTCGCCCTCACGTCGCTCACAATTGGCGGGCCGACGCCAGGCGCAGAGGCCTGGCCCGGAGTACAAGTGTGGACGGATCAGCCCGCGCGGTCCTGCATGGCGTCTCAATACGCGGGATGGGCGATCAACCCGCCGGGGTTCTTTGCGATGGGTTCGGGGCCGCTGCGCGCGAAAGCGCGCGTGGAGACGGAGCTGTTCGGCAAACTGGGCTACGCCGAACAAGCCCGTCGTGGCGTGCTCGTGCTGGAGGGTCGCACGCTTCCAACCGACGACGTTGCGAAGTGGGTGGCTGGCAAGGCCGGCGTCGCCGTCGACGCGCTCATCTTTGCCATTGCGCCGACAGCGAGCCTCTCGGCGGGTATCCAAATCGCGGCGCGCGTGCTCGAAACGGGCCTCCACAAGATGGACACGATCGGCTTCGACCTGCAGCGAGTCGTGAGCGCCTTCGGTTCCGCACCGTGGCCGCCGGTCGCAGCGAGCGACGCCCGCGCGATCGGACGGACGAACGACTGCATTCTCTACGGAGGACAGGCGCGGTACGTCGTGAGTGCGGACGATGGAGAGCTCGCCGATCTCGTCA
>Ga0066903_100003024_pt1 | contig 13514 bp, 10 predicted proteins | sample PanSoiMetaGPlot1_FD_67491 | JGI IMG/M metagenome (GOLD analysis project Ga0066903, IMG submission 67491) | Tropical forest soil microbial communities from Panama analyzed to predict greenhouse gas emissions - Panama Soil - Plot 1 (version 2) | ecosystem: Environmental > Terrestrial > Soil >... | reverse complement strand
GGCATACGGCGAAATAGCCCATTTGTGGCACAGCGGTCTTCGCCAGGCAGATCGTACCACCGTGTTTCTCGATCTTTTTCGAGAAGTCGGCAACTGAATCTACGCTGACATAGTTGACGATTGGTTCTTGCGGATGCTTGCGCCTCTTCAGCGCGCCATCGGGTGTATCGTCTGCGCCGCCGGTGTCGATGTGCCAATAATCCCCTGCCCCGGGGAATGGATTGATCTCCCAGCCAAACAAGTTCCTGTAGAACGCTTGAGCCCGTTCGGGGTTGTCGGCCGGAATTTCAAACCAGACGATGTTTGCGGCTCGTTTCTTTTCTGATTTGCTCATGTTTTCTTTCTGTTGGTGTGTGATTTCGAAGTTACGACGAATGACCTCGCCGGCTTAGGACAATTTTTTTCCGCTACGCTGTCTTGCCGTCAACGCAGCGTTGCAATCGTTTGAAAAGGAACGCTCGTTCCGATTTCGTCTCGGCTAGCTCAAATGATTTACGGAATTGTTCGGCAGCGCCTCGCAGATTGCCGGACTGCATTTCGAACTCGCCGAGCACAGCATAAAGCAGATAATACGAGCTTAGTTTGCTCAGATCTCGAGCGCTCCCCACCGCGCGGATTCCGGCTTTCGGTCCATGGACATTCGCGACGGCCACAGCGCGATTGAGGGCTACGACAGGCGACCGATCGAATTCAATCAACCGGTCGTAAAGCGAAAGGATCTGCTTCCAATCGGTAGATTCATAGTCCTTTGCTCCACAGTGACACGCAGCGATTCCTGCCTGAAGATGATATTCGCTGACCTGGTGACCTGCCGCCGATTGTGCGAAGTGAAACATTCCACGCGCGATCATGGATTTATCCCAGCGCGCCCTGTTCTGTTCTTTCAAGCGCAGCAGATTACCTTGGCTGTCCAGCCGTGTTGGATTTCGAGCTGCGTTCAAAAGGATCAACGCCAGTAATGCGTGTGTCTTCGGCTGATTGCCGGCCGGATGCGCGGCTAATAACTCCACAAGGCGAATTGCTTCCTCGCAAAGCTCCTCGCGCACAAGATTTTCGCCGCTCGAAGCTTTGTAGCCTTCGTTGAACAGCAGATAGAGCGACCGCAAAACGTTATCCAGTCGCTGCTGCAGTTCTTTGCCCGCCGGAATTTCAAATGGGATTCGCGCCTGATTTATCTTTTGCTTTGCCCTGGTCAGTCGCTTGGCGATTGCTGCTTCTGTGGTGAGAAATGCGTGACCTATCTCCGGGACACTAAAGCCGCACAACGTCTTCAATGCGAGTGCGACCTGCGCGTCCGCTGGTATTGCCGGATGACAACAAACGAACATTAATCGCAAACGATCGTCGCTAATTTCCTCTTCCGAGAAAATCGCTTCGTCTGGTGCGCCCCCGACGCGCTCCATCAGACGAATGATTTCCGGCTGTTTATTCTGAAATATTTTCCGTCGCCGAACCACGTCCAACGCGAGATTGCGCGACGCGCGCATGATCCAGGCTGAAGGATTTTGGGGAACTCCATAGAAAGGCCACGTCTGTAACGCGCGTGCGAGCGCTTCCTGAACAACGTCTTCCGCAAGGTTGAGATGCTCGATGCCAAAAATTCGCGTCAATGTCGCCACCATTTTCGCGCCTTCATGCCGAAAAAGGTGTTCGACGATGCCGGAAACCTCGGGTGATGCTCGAACAGTATCTTTCAAAGTTAGATCTCCACTCAGGGAATATTGCCTGCGTGAGCTATCTGCGCATCAACCATTCGCTCACCCGAATGCCCGCGTCAGTCGCTCAACGGCGTTGCTCTTGCAAACCGGACACGTCCAACGAGTGATGCACTACTCTGTTACCGAGAATGAACTGCTGAATAAAATTTTCGATTTACTCCTTGGAGTTCCAGAGGAGATCGCTCAAGTGCAAGCGACGATCCACGTCGTTCTGTGTTACTGCGCTGCTTGCCTGGCAGGCATTCCTTTGGTCGTGGTGTTGCTGCGCGAACGGCGTCGGTGTGTTTGCAATGCCCGGGCCGCGCGCCGTGCCAGCGCGCGACCATGACCCCCGTATGCAGATCCAAGGGAATTCGCCAGCTTTCGCCAATACGCTCTTACCAGTGCTTCCCGAGAGGGAAAAGTTCTCATTCGACAGAGCCCTCGCTTTCGACGAGCCGTTTGAAATTGCCCAGATATTCCTCCACTCTGCTTGAGAGACTTGGAGGATCGAAAATCGAACGAATCTTAAGCGTCACTTCTGTTTCTGTTTGAGAACGAGGCTCGAAAGAGACCACGCCTGACACGAAACCATTGGACATCGTACGCCACGCAATGCGGCGCCCGGGAATTTGAAGTACGATGCGGAAAACCCCTTTTTGGTCGCTCCCATTCGGCTGCCACCTGTAGGAGAAGTGCGCGTCATCGATCCTGTGCACATCTCGCAATGGCGTAACGAATTTCGGTAGATCCTCCAGATGCGACCACTGCTCGTACACGCGATCAACGGGCGCCTTGACAACGACCACGTGTCTGGCGGCGTTCATTCCAGCTGGGGCGGGTTCCATCATTGAATCAAACTTGTTAAACATTGAGCCGCGCGTACTGCTCCCTGGAAAACGCGCGCTTCCATCCGTCAGTGAAATTAAAAAGTGCCATGTTTAGAAGGAGCATCGGATCATGGCGTCGCCCGGAGCGCCGAAAAATTCTTGACAATCTTCGTCGTGAATTGGTCTGAGGTTGTTTGAGTTTCATTTCAATTCATCTCTAACCGAAACCGTAGCCAGTATTGCGTCGCGAGACCACGAAGCAGACGAAGGATTTTTCAGTGCTTCGCCGGGGAGATTTGCTAGCACCTCTTTAGAGGGAGGAAACAAAAGTGGCGCGGTCGCTCAGTATTGTTAAACTTCTGCATGGGCCCGCGCACAAGGTCCGGCCGAAAAGATGTATTTGCGCTAACGACTGACTAACGTGTTATGAAATCAGAAGCCACTGCTGCGGAGTCGGTCGACTCCCCCATGAAGCTTGTCGCACATGTCGGACTCACTTCGCAGGTCGAGCCTTGTTGCGGAGGTAATGATGATGAAATCGCGGCGAGGTACCTGTTTAAGTTGTCCCGTGATGTAATCCTTTCGCTGGACCGGTTTGGGAACATCCTCTGCATCAATCAACGCGGCGTGCAACTGAGCGGCTATTCAGAAGTTGAACTGCGCGGCGCGAATATTTCAGAGCGACTGCTTGTTCCCGAGGATCGTTCCGCGCTCTATGAAATTCTGCAGGACCTCTCCCGAGGTAAGACGCGTGAATACGAGGTTCGCTGGAGAACAAAAAATGGTACTGTCGTTCATTTTCATGGCGTCTCGGTTCCACGTCTCTCGGAGAACGGCGAATTTCTGTCCACGCTCTGCACTTTGCGGGATGTCACCGAGCGTAAATCCGCAGAGGAAAAGCTGCGCAAGAGTGAAGAAAAGTATCGCGACCTGATCGAGATTTCGCCCGACGCAATCTACGTGGTTGACGCTAATGGTGTTTGCGTGTTGGGAAACCGAGCTGGCGCTGAGCTGGCCGGAATTCCGGAGCACGAGCTGGTTGGCACGGCGGTCACCGATACCTATTTGCCCGAACAGCGCCACGTGTTCCGAGAACGGCTCGAGCAACTGAAAACTGGAGGCACGTTGCGGTATGAAAGGAATTTCGTGCGCAAGAACGGAGATGTCGTTCCCGTAGAAGTTTCCGTGACGGCGATACGCGGCGGATATTTCCAAGCCATCCTTCGCAACATCACTGAGCGTAAACACAGTGAAGCGTTGCTAGCGGGCGAGAAGCGTCTGCTTGAGATGATCGCGACCGGCGTCGCGCTGAAAAAAATCCTCAGCGCATTGTGTCTGATTATCGAGGAGCAACGCCCCGGGACGCTCGCCTCTGTGTTGCTTTTGAACTCCGACGGCGTTCATCTGAATGTCGCCGCCGGACCGAGTTTACCCCAAGAGTGGACGCGACAGATGGAAAAGCTGCCAATCGGTCCGTGCGCCGGTTCTTGCGGCACTGCGGCGTATCGAGGATCGCCGGTTGTTGTCTCTGACATTTCGGCTGACCCATTGTGGGACGTTCCCGAGCACCGCGCCTCAGCCTTGAAGCATGGCTTACGAGCCTCCTGGTCAAATCCCGTCTTGTCTTCGAAGGAAAAAGTTCTGGGTACCTTCTGCATGTATTATCGTGAATCGCGAAGTCCGAACTCGCGAGATCTGGAGTTAATGGAATTAGCAACGTACCTCGTACGGGTCGCGATTGAACGCGACCGCGTGGCGGAGGCTCTCCGCGCATCGGAGCAAGTCGCCCGCGGCCAGGTAGAGGCGTTGACGTACACGTTGGATGTTTTGGCGACCGCTCCGGCACCAGACAGGTTCCTCGGACAGATGCTCGGTACAATTGGCCGGCTTTTAAATGCGCAGAGTGTAATTCTTTGGTTGCTTGACGAATCGAATGATTCGCTCGTTTTGCGCGCCTGGGCCGAAGGCACAAATTTTCTGAAGGCGGCCGATATGGAACATCCGTTCGTCAAAAATCCTTTTTCTTGGAAAAACGACCCCGGACTGCGCGAGCTCTTCTTTTCCGGAGCGCCCGTTGCTTGTGAAGACATCGATAATGATCCGTACACCTCGAGCGATCTTCGCGAGTATTTGAAGTCTGGAGGAACAAGGAAGTTCCTGAGGATACCGACACTGGTGGGGGGTCGAGTCAGAGGATTCATCGGGATTCGTCACGGTGATCGGCCGCCATATCGACCGGAAGAAATCGAGCTGGCACAGGCGCTCGCTCACCAGGCCATGCTGGCTATTCAACTGAATGAATTTGCCGAGCAGAGCCGGCAGGCAGCCATTCTCGAGGAGCGAAACCGAATGGCCCGCGACATCCACGACACGCTGGCACAAGGTTTTACCGGTGTGATTGTGCAACTGGAGTCAGCAGAGGACGCAATAGCGTGCGGCCGCCGCAAGGAAGCCAACAAGCACTTGCGACGGGCTGGCGAATTGGCGCGGCGCAGTTTACAGGAGGCGCGCAGATCGGTCCACGCACTACGGCCACAGGCTTTGCAACGAGACAACTTTTGGGAAGCCTTAAAAGGAATTATTAGGGACACAACCGCCGGAACACCTCTTCGCACGAGGTTCGAACTTCGCGGACGACTGCGTCATCTCTCGCCCATTTGGCAGGAGAATCTTCTTCACATCGGGCAGGAGGCGTTGACAAATTCCCTCAAATATGCCCACCCGCGCAATTTTGAAACGCGGTTGATCTTTAACTCAAAAGAACTGCACCTGGAACTTCGCGACGATGGTGGCGGATTCACGGTAAAGAATCGACACGATGGGCTGGGTCTGGCCGGTATGCGCGAGCGCACGGACCAGATGGGCGGCACACTCAAAGTCACCAGTGTGCACGGCAAAGGCACCAAGATCGTCGTGACCGTACCTTATATTCACCCCTCCCGTGACCCAAGCGGCGACCCCTTCCCCGGGAGTCATAGTGTTGCAAAGCCGAACGGTGAAGCCGGCCGCGCCGTTGTATCTGCCCATTCGTGAAAACGCAAAAGAAACCGCTCCGCAAATCTGGCACAACCGCGGTCCGGCGACGCCAGTCAACCTCGCAGCGCCCTGCCGGCAAGGGGGCTCCAAAAAAATCTGGAATCAGTGTTCTCATTGCCGACGATCACACTGTGGTACGCGAAGGTTTGGCTTCGTTAATTCAGCGCAAACCGGACATGACCGTGCTCGGCGAAGCCACCAATGGCCGCGAAGCAGTTCATTTGTGGAAGGAGCATCGGCCCGACATCACATTGCTCGATTTGCGAATGCCCGAACTTGATGGCGTCAGCGCAATCAAGGAAATCCGGGAGCAGGACGAGAATGCGCGAATCATCGTGCTCACAACGTTCGATGGCGACGAAGATATCTTCCGCGCCATTCAGGCTGGCGCAAAAGGTTATCTGCTCAAGGACGTGCCGCGGGAAGCGCTGATGGACAGCATTCGGCGAGTGTACGCCGGTGAAACTTGCGTCCCTGTTCACCTGGCTGCAAAGCTCGCAGAACGCGTTAGCAGCGAAGCATTGAGCTCTCGCGAGATCGACGTGCTCAAATTGATGGCCCAAGGAAAGAGCAACAAGGAAATCGGCGCCTCGCTATTCATTAGCGAGGGCACAGTGAAGTCGCATGTCAAAGCGATCTTCGCGAAGATGAATGTGATCAGCCGAACCGAAGCTGTCGCCAGCGCGACCCGCCGCGGCTTAATCCAGCTGTAAACCGATCGCCAAATCTCTCGGTGCACTCATTCCGGAGTCGACTTTCCATTGCGGGGCAGAACCACTGTAATTTTTGTCCCATTCTTTCGCGAGCTCGCAACTATCAATTTGCCTCCCATTTGCTCTGTTCGCTCGCGCATCCCCATTAGTCCGAGGCCATCATGCCGGTCGGCGAGCTTGAAACCGTCGCCATCATCAGAGAATTCCAAGCGCACTTCCTTTGCGTTGCACACCATGTGGGTTTCAAAATTGCGTGCGTGAGCGTACTTGAGAGTGTTGGTCAAGGCCTCCTGGCCAATATGCATCAGGTTTTCCTGCCAGGATGGAGGAAGGTCGGGCGCTCTTCCCCGGGTGGCAAAGGACGTGCGGAGTGTTGTTCCCGCGGTTGTGTTTTTGATAATGCCTTTTAGTGCGTCCCAAAAGTTACCTCGCTGCAAAGCTTCAGGTCGTAAAGCGTGCACGGAGCGGCGCGCTTCAGTTAAACTCCGTCGGGCCAGTTGGCCCGCGCGATGCAAGTGATCGATTGCTTCATCAGGCACCCTGTCAGACATTACATCTTCGGCTGCCTCCAATTGCATGATTACGCCTGTAAAACCTTGTGCCAGTGTGTCGTGAATGTCGCGCGCCAGTCGGTTTCGCTCCGCCAATACAGCGGCCTCGCGACCTTGCTCGGCGAACTCGTTGAGCTGAATTGCGAACATGGCCTGGTGTGCCAGTGCTTGCGCCAATTCGATCTCCTCCGTACGGTACGGCGGCCGATCTTGATGACGGATGCCAACAAAGCCTTTTACCCGGCCGGCGACCATGGTAGGAATCGTTAGGTACTTTCTGGCCCCTTTCTCTCTGAAATACTCGCGAATACTGCTGGAAACACGAACATCCCGTTCGACATCTTCGCAGACGACCGGAGCCCCGGTAAAAACGGCCTCCTGAAGAATTTTGTCCTCTTTCCAGACAAGTGGATTCTTAATAAACGGATGCTGCGGATCCGCCGCCGCGAAATCTGCGCCTTGAGCTGCCGCGCGCAAGACCAGAGAATCAGTAGATTCGTCGAATAGCCACAGAACCACGCTCTGCGCGTTCAAAAAACGACCAATTGTGCCCAGCATCTGCCCAATAAATTTCTCCGGGTTCGGAGCAGTCGCCAGGACGTCTAAACTCTGCGCCAAGGCTTCGACTTGGCCACGTGAAAGTTGCTCTGAAGCGCGCAACGCTTCTTCCGCTCTTTTGCGCTCGCTAACGTCTCTTACAACCGCCTGGTAATGACCGTCGCCCAAGGCCGACACCGAAACTTCCACCGGGACCACCTCGCCACTTCTGCGCAAGAATCTTCTCTCGAAGCGCAAGGCGCCATCGGCCTTTAAGCGATCGAGCCGTTTACGTATGAGATGCCGGTCCTTTGGAAGGTAAGTTTCCGCAAGCGACGAACCGATCAATTCTTCCAGCGGGCGACCCGCCAGCTCGGCCCCCGCAAGGTTGGACAAAACAATTTTGGCATGGTCATCACTGACGTAAATCGCATCTGGAGAAGTGTTGATCAAATCGCGATACTTCGCCTCGCTCGTTCGCAGTGCTTCCTGAGCGCGATCTCGTTCGATGGCAACGCGAGCCACATGCGTGGCCATTTCGATTATACCCAAGTCATGCGCGTTGGGACTTCGCGGTTCACGATAGTACATGCAGAATGTTCCCAGCACGTTTCCTTCCAAAGACAGAATGGGATTTGACCAGGAGGCTCGAAGACCGTGTTGTAACGCCGACGCGCGATGCTCCGGGACTTCCCAAAGTGGATCGGTCGCAATGTCAGAGGCTATGACCGGCGATCCCCGATATGCCGCCGTCCCGCAAGATCCGGCACATGGCCCGATTGGCAGACTCTCCATTTGTTGGATCCATTCCCTGGGAAGATTGGGCCCCGCGACGGAATCCAGGTGAAGACCATCGCGATTAAGCAACAAAACAGAGGCTAGGGTGCCTTTACGATATTCTTCTATCGTTAGGCACAGGACATTCAGGATCTCCTTGAGCTCGGCCCCGGTGGCGATCATTTCAAGAAGCCGTTTTTCTCCAGCCAGAAAAGACTCGGCCTGTTTTCGCTGCTCGATGTCAATATTGATTCCGTACCAACGAACGATATTGCCTGATTCGTCTCGCAGCGGCACACCCTTCGTCAGGAACCAGCGGTAACCTCCATCAACATCGCGTATCCGTGCTTCACTTTCGAACCGTTCTCCGCTTTCCGTGGCGGCGCGCCATTTCGCCATGTGCGCCGCTCTATCATCAGGATGGAATGCGTTCAGCCACCCATGATCAAACTCGGTGCCAGGTCTCATGCCCGTATAGGCCAGCCAACCTTTGCTACAGTAATCATTGGCCCCGTCGGGCAATGTGGACCACGACATCGCGGGAATGGTATCAATCACGAGCCGAAGGTCCTTTTCGGCGCGCTGCCTATCGGTGATATTGTACGTAACTCCTGTAACGCCGACGACCTCTTCCTTCTTATTCACAAGCGGGATTAAATGAATCTCGAAGGATTGGTTTTTCGCTTCGGTAACAAAGGTCACCGCCTCTCCAGCCAGGGCACGTCGAGCGTTCGCGTGAAGATCCGCTGAGTCGTGATACAGATCAAAGATTGATCGACCAACGAGTTCGCCAGCTTTAACGCCAAATGCGTCAAGGCCTTTGCCTTCAGAGAGAGTAAGGACGCCCGAGTGGTCCATAGCAAATAGAATGACCGGAGTCGTGTCGATGACGCTACGCAAAAGTTGCTCCGTCTTGGTGAGTTGTTCTTCGGCGAGCTTGCGATTGGTGACGTCAACCATTACGCCACGCAATTTGGTTGGGCGGCCGTCTTCCACGATCACCGTGACGAGATCTCTTAGCCATACTGTTCTTCCATCGGACGCGATCATCCGATATTCAAAGTCGTGGTCTTTTTTTTCAGCCGTCGCATTTGAGCAAAATTTAGTTGCCCAGTCCCGGTCGTCAGCGTGTAGGTGATCTCTCCAGAAGGTTGGCTTGTCTAACCAGTGCGCAATCGGGTAACCAAGAATACGCTCAGCCTGGTCGCTGACGAACGAGAACTCGAATGTTTTGGCGTCCGCCTCCCAGACAATCCCACCAACAGTATTAACCAGATTACAGAATTGGTCGTTCTTACGCGTCAGCTCGGCTGTCCGTGTTTTAACCTTGCCCTCGAGTTCATCACGGGCCTGCTCCAATCCGAGCTCCGCGCGCCTACGCACTGCACTCCAAGAACTGATGAGTAACGCTGAAAAGAGAAAGACACCAAGATGGACAAGATCGCGAAAAGTAAAAAGGAAGACGAATCTCGGTTCGAGGATGAAGAAATTTATAGACAAGGTTGCAAGCACAACGGCAAGCAACCCCGGCCCTGTGCCGCCAAACCAAGTACTCAGGATGATTGCCGGAAAGAACAGTGGCGTACGGAACGTGTAATCCCGGAACAATAAGGTTAAGGCCAAAGAAGTCGCGACGGCTACAACCGAGAGTCCGTATCTTAAAAGACCTCTTACAAGCCAGTGTAGGTTGCGTCGCGCTTTTGGCATTCCTTTGGCTGCAAATCGGAGCACCATAATATGCCTTTGCATCTCATGCGGAAGCCCATTCAGGGCACAACATTTTAACCGCGTATCCGACGAAACTATAATACGCTGAAGTTACCGCGCGACTTTTGTTCCCTCCCTCAAAAGGGGGAATGAAAAATCCTGCGTGCTCTCCGTGGATTGTACGTCCTCGACGCGTCATGCTGAAGAGGAATTGTGAGAGCCAACGAACAAAACATAGCGCGGAATCGTGCCGTATTTTCGTGGTCGTCACATGGAGCGAATTGCTCGATGTCGATTCGTAAGTAGCGCACTCGGAACGCATGTCAGAGACACTCGGATGAATACCGCTCAGGGATCGATTGTGGTAAAAGCGCCGATTGGCGCGGTCTATCGCCGATGGCTGCGATTAGAAGATTGCGTACAATTTTTGACCGCAGTGAAAGAAGTGGAAAGGCTTGATGCAAATCACTTTTTCATTGCCGCCACCTGCAATGGTAAACCAACGGAAGGCGTGCTTGAGATCATACTACGAGTTCCTGAGCGAAGACTGGCTTGGCGATTAGTGGCCGGAAAATCGCGTTCCGATCATCTCGCCAGCGGTGTCGCGTCTTTCACCTCGCAATCCGATCGAAGCACGCGGGTGGCCTTAAAGATAACCTACTCGATAGTTGGCGAAGACCTCTCGGATCGGATTCAAGAATACCTGGGCAATTTCAAACGAGTGGTTGAGGACCGACCTCGTCGCCCAAGAGGAACTCGGCGCCGCACTGGCATTGATCACCAAAACCGATGAGCAATTCGGACTTTATCTGGAACGCAATGACATCGGAATCAACGGCAGGATCCCAGGCCAGCAAAAAATAACTCAAATCAGGTGCTTATGAATGATAATCAGATAGAATTACAAGAATCCGCCGCGCGGCGGGCAGAGCAAAACCCCGAAATGAGAACAAGAGTATTTGATCGCACCAAAACAACAACCAGTACAAACGCAACCATGAACAAACGTAATTCCAGAAAGACTTCAGAACTCCTTCACAGACGCGACGCTCCGCTGGAGACACGAACCGATCTCACAGCTGCGGCCACGAAAGATGTTACCGCGGCGATGAACGCTATTTTGGCTGACGTGTTCGCCCTGTACGTGAAGACGAAAAATTTCCATTGGCATATGAGTGGTCCGCATTTTCGCGACTACCACTTGTTGCTCGACGAACAGGGCGATCAGCTTTTCGCGATGACGGACCCGATCGCGGAACGTGTTCGAAAGATTGGCGGACTTACGCTGCGATCGATCGGCCAAATTTCCCGTACTCAGCGCGTGCTGGATAACGACGCCGAGTATGTCGAGCCGCTCGACATGCTGGCTGAGTTAGCTGACGACAACCGTACCCTGGCCGCGCATATGCGCGAGGCGCACAACGTCTGCGACGACCATCGTGACTTCGCTACCGCGAGTTTGATCGAAGTTTGGATCGATGAAACCGAGCGACGCGCGTGGTTTCTGTTCGAAGCGACGCGACGCGTGAATTGATCTCGTAAAGGTTGTGCCCGCCTCGCTGCGTCGAGGGGCGCTTCGGGAAGTTGTTGCGCTTGGCAAGACGGCGGCGAAGCGCCATGGCTACAGCAGTTGCGAGTATTGCAACATCAAGAGTAACAATCCATCACTGATAGCTATGAATTACCGACTCTTGGGAAAATCAGGACTGCGCGTTTCGGAATTCTGCCTTGGCACCATGACCTTTGGCGAAGACTGGGGCTGGGGTTCAAGCAAAGACGAGGCACGAAAGATCTATGATGCATTCCGCGAAACGGGCGGCAACTTTGTTGATACCGCGAACATTTACACCAATGGCACAAGCGAGTCGCTGCTCGGCGAGTTTTTAAAAGGACACCGTGAAAGCGTGGTTCTCGCTACGAAATATACAAACGCCGCGCCAGGTACCGACCCAAACGCAGCCGGCAATCAGCGCAAAAACATGGTGCAGGCGCTCGAAGCGAGCCTCAAGCGACTTCGGACTGATTACGTCGATCTGTACTGGGTTCACATCTGGGACCAGATCACTCCCGTTGAAGAAGTGATGCGAGCGTTGGACGATCTCGTTCGCCAGGGAAAAGTGCTTTATGTCGGAATTTCCGATGCGCCTGCCTGGTGGATCGCGCAGGCAAATACATTGGCTACGCTTCGCGGGTGGTTGCCGTTTGTGGGGTTGCAAATTGAATACAGCCTGATCGAACGAACCGTTGAACGCGAACTGATCCCGATGGCCAAGGCACTTGATCTTGGCGTAACCGCATGGTCCCCGCTTGCCGGCGGCGTGCTTACAGGAAAATATCACGGTCACGGTCCTTCTGATGGCGGACGGATGAGCTTCGACATGGTGAAGGAGTTCATGCCGGAGGAGCAACGGGCGAGGCGCGTTGTCGCCGCTGTTAAAGTTGTGGCCGACGAGCTCGGCTGCAGTATGGCGCAGGTTGCACTGGCCTGGTTGCGTCTTCGGCCAGTGCCGATAATTCCAATCATCGGCGCGCGAAAACTACCGCAGCTCAAGGACAATCTTGCGAGTTCCGATGTTTCGCTTTCCGCCAAGCAATTAAAGACCCTGGATGAAGCCAGCCGGATTGAGCTTGGATTCCCACAGGAATTTTACACAAGAGATTTGGTTCGCGGCCTAATGTACGGTGGAATGCGCGACCGGATTGTTGCTTAAACATGCGTGACAGCAGGATCGACATGAGCTTCAAGTTGCCTTCGATCATTCCAAAATAAACCAGTTTTGAAAACGAACTTGCCCCTAGAGACCGCAAGGGTTCATTCTCTGTACCGACGAGGTTTACATGACCCCTCAAAGGCAAAGTGATGAAACGCCCGAAAAACAAGGGCGCGACGAATTCGGAAAATCGACGCGGCGAACGTTTCTGTCTCGGTTAGGGATGGCGGGCCTGTTGGCCTCGGCAAGTGGGATTGGTCCTGGCCTCGCAGAACCTTCGCGCGCCGAGCTGGCGCCGCCGGAGTCGAAAGATGCAATCCCGGTCGCGCTGCGTGTGAACGGGAAGAAATATGATTTGCGAATCGATCCGCGCACCTCGCTCCTCGATTATCTTCGCGAACATTTGCATCTGACTGGTTCGAAAAAGGGATGCGATCACGGCCAGTGCGGCGCGTGTACCGTGCACATCAATGGCCGCCGCCAGCTTTCGTGTCTCTCCCTTGCCGCGCTACACGAAGGCGATGAAATCACTACTATCGAGGGGATCGGGCAGCCCGAGAAAATGCATCCGATGCAGACGGCATTTGTGGAATGCGACGCCTATCAGTGCGGCTATTGCACATCCGGCCAGATCATGTCAGCGGTCGCGCTTTTGAAAGAACCATGTGGTGCGAACGACGCGGAGGTGAAGGAATTCATGAGCGGCAATATCTGCCGCTGCGGCGCATATCAAAACATCGTGGCCGCGATTCAAAAGGTGCGCGAGGGCGCCAAGACGGGATGAAGACGTTCCAGATCACGCGGCCGAGAGATGACGGACAGGCAATCGCCGCGACCGCGAAGGCGAAAACCGCGCAGCAAGGCGCCGATATTCGCTTCATCGCAGGTGGAACGACGCTGATCGACTTGATGAAGCTCAACGTCGAGCAGCCGCAAAACCTGGTCGATGTGAACC
>Ga0066903_100003023_pt1 | contig 13515 bp, 13 predicted proteins | sample PanSoiMetaGPlot1_FD_67491 | JGI IMG/M metagenome (GOLD analysis project Ga0066903, IMG submission 67491) | Tropical forest soil microbial communities from Panama analyzed to predict greenhouse gas emissions - Panama Soil - Plot 1 (version 2) | ecosystem: Environmental > Terrestrial > Soil >... | reverse complement strand
ATCGCCGTCACGCAGGGGCCGGGCCTCGTCGGCTCGCTGCTCGTCGGCGTGTCGTTCGCGAAATCGCTCGCGTGGTCGCTCGGCGTGCCGCTCGTGCCGGTGCATCACCTGGCGGGCCACATCGAGTCGCTCGTGCTCCAGCACGGCGAGCTGCCGCTGCCGTCCGCGATTCTCGTCGTCTCCGGCGGCCACACCAGCCTGTATCTCGTCCGCGAGCCCGGCCGCTACGAGTTGATCGCCCGCACGCGCGACGATGCGGCGGGCGAAGCGTACGACAAGGTGGCGAAGCTGCTCGGGCTCGGGTATCCCGGCGGTCCGATCGTCGACAAGCTCGCCAAACAGGGGAACGACCGTGCGTATCCGTTCCGCGTGCCGCGCATGACGCACGCGGATCGCGCGCAGCCGGGCAGCACCGCGCCGCCAGGCCTGCTGCCGCCCAGCGTCGAGCGCAAGGTCGACTTCTCGTTCAGCGGCCTGAAGACGGCGGTGCTGCGCACGGTGTCCGAGATCCGAGAACCGATGTCCGATAGCCGAAATCCGAGTCTGGATCCGCGGATCGTGGCCGACATCGCGGCGTCGTTCCAGCGGGTCGTCGTCGAATCGCTGCTCGATCGTACGTTCGAGGCGGCGCGATGGCTGGATGCGAAGAGCGTCGGGATCTCGGGCGGCGTGTCGGCGAACAGCCGGCTGCGCGCGGACGCCGAGGCGCGCGGACGCGCGCTCGGGCTGCCCGTGTTCGTGCCGCCGCTCTCGCTGTCCACCGACAACGCGGCGATGATCGGCGCCGCCGGTCTGCGTCGCCTGCGCGCGGGCGTCACGGCTGACTGGGATCTCAACGCGCTCGCGTCGTTACCGCTATGAAGGTCTTCACCGACTATCTCTGGTTCCAGACGAAGAAGCGGCAGGAGTTCGTCCGTATCACCGACGAGGTCGCCGCGATCGTGACGAAGAGCGGCGTGCAGGACGGCATGGCGCTCGTCTCGGCCATGCACATCACGGCCGGCGTCTACGTGAACGACTGGGAGAACGGGCTCATCGAGGACTTCCAGACGTGGCTCGAGAAGCTCGCACCCGCGGGCCTGCCGTACAAGCATCACCAGACCGGCGAAGACAACGCCGACGCCCACCTGAAGCGCACGCTGATGGGCCATCAGGTCATGCTGCCGATCACCGGCGGTAAGCTCGATCTCGGGCCGTGGGAGCACGTGTTCTACGCGGAGTTCGACGGCCAGCGCAAAAAGCGCGTCGTCGTCAAAGTGATGGGGATCTAACGCTCCGGAGGCTGGAGGTTGGAGGTTGGAGGCTGGTTTCGGGGAGGCTTGACGCTGCGGAGGATGGAGGACGGAGGGCGGAGGGCGGTTTCGGGGAGGCTTGACGCAGCGGAGGCTGGAGGGTGGAGGTTGGAGGTCGGTTTCGGGGAGGCTTGCGGCAGTCTTGAAAGCCGTAAGCCGTAAGCCGTAAGCCGGTAGCTGGTAGCTGGTAGCTGTAGCAGTGGAGACACCGTGCAGGCCACAGACACAGTCGTTCCAGACGCGCGACGCTATCCGAATCGCCCGGTCGTGGGCGTCGGCGCGGTTGTGATCGTGGACGGCAAGGTGGTGCTCGTGAAGCGGGCGCACGAGCCGCTGAAGGGACGGTGGAACCTGCCGGGCGGCGCGGTGGAACTCGGCGAAACGCTGACCGAGGCGTGCGCGCGGGAAATGCTCGAGGAGACGGGCCTCGTGGTCGAGGTCGGCCGCGTGATCGAGGTGTTCGATCGGATCGTGCTGGACGCCGGCGGCGGCGTGCAGTATCACTTTGTCCTGGTCGATTTCGTCTGCCGGGCAACGGGTGGGACGCTTGGATGCGGCACGGATGCGAGCGATATCGCGCTTGCCGATCCCGCCGCGCTCGACGGGTACGAATTGACCGACAAAGCGGTCGAGGTCATTCGCAAGGGCATGGCACTGACATGATGATCCTCACGCTGCTGGCACTTCTGGCACAAGCGCAGGCACCTGCGCCGCCCGCGGGTCTCAAGGCGACGATCCGGATCAGCATTGCGAAGCTCGAGGCGCCGGCCGTGCGCGACGCCGAGAAGCCGCCGCCGTACGGCAACTTCGGCCCGCTGCTGACGCAGCTGCTGACGCCGGAAGGGCCGGTCGACATCGACTACACGATCGCCGGCGGCGAGACGCGGGCGGACGTCCGCGGCCGCCTCGCGACGCTGCCCAAGGGCACGGTCGTCCTGCAGCGCGTCGGCGACGAGACGATCCGCGTGCTCGATCCGACGGCGAAGACGTGGTACGAGCTGCCCGTGAGCCAGAACCTCGGCGCGCTGCTCGGGACGCCCGACGTCACGATCGAGCCGACGAACGAGACCGCGACGATCGCGGGCCAGCGCGCGACGCGCTTCCGGTTCCGCGAGACGCTGCGCGTGCCGGTGCCCGAGGGCGTGAGCCTGCCGTCCGAGTTCCCGAAGGACGTCGATCTCGCCGGCGATCTCTGGTCGACCGAGGCGTACTCGGGCGCGAACTACGCGGCCGTCTTCAAGACGCTGCAGGCCTTCGCGGCGATTCCCGGCGTGGAGGCGCTGACGTCCGGCGGCCGGTTCCCGCTGCGCATCGCGCTGCGATCGAGCATCATGCCGGGCTACGAGATCCGGAGCGACGTCACGGCGATCGGCCCGGCGTCGCCCGACGCGTCGCTGTTCACCGTGCCGGCCGGCTTCGTGAAAATCCAGCCTCCGGGTGGCGGATTCTGAAACTCCCAACGCGGGAATGACATTGGTGCTTGCTTTGGGAGTTCTGTCTTCGTACCGTGGGAGTTTTGGGCGTTGGACGTTGGGCGTGTCCTGGGAATTGGGCGTTGCGGAGTTGTGGAGTTGACATGGGTTTGAGCAGACACGACGCCTGGGCGATCGTCGCCGAGTACACGACGAGCGAGAGCCTGAGAAAGCACATGCTCGGCGTCGAAGCCGCGGTGCGCGGCTACGCGCGGCAGTTCGGCGAAGACGAGGACGACTGGGGCGCCGTGGCGCTCCTGCACGACTTCGACTACGAGCGGTACCCGGACCAGCAGAACCACCCGTTCCGCGGCGTCGAGATCCTCACGGCGAAGGGCTATCCCGAGTGGGTCACGCGCGCGATCCTCTCGCACGCCGACTATTCCGGCGTCGCGCGCGAGTCGCCGCTGGAGAAGACGCTCTACGCGTGCGACGAAATGAGCGGCTTCGTCACCGCCGCCTCGCTCGTGCGTCCGTCGAAGAGCATCCTGGACCTCGAGGCCTCGTCGGTCGTGAAGCGGATGAAGGACAAGGCGTTCGCGCGCGCGGTGAGCCGCGACGACCTGCGCCGCGGCGCCGAGGCGCTCGGCCTTCCGCTCGATCAGCACATCACGAACGTGATCGCGTTCATGCGCGTCCGCGCCGACGAGCTGGGGCTGCGCGGCAACCTGTAGCCGCGGGGTCCCGTGACATCCGCGGCTGAACAAGATCTCCACGTTTCCGTATAAGCTACTGGCCGGAAATGGACACTGCCGTCGCGGCGCCCGCCGCTCCCGTCGTACAGCTGGACGGCGTCACCGTCATCTACGGCAAGAACCAGGCGCTCAAGAACGTCTCCGCGAGATTTGCGAAAGGGGCGGTCGGTCTGCTCGGACCGAATGGCGCCGGCAAGAGCACGATGCTGAAGGCGCTGCTCGGGTTCGTGAAGCCCGATCAGGGGCGGATGACGGTGCTCGACCTGGACGTCGCGAAAGCGCCGCTCGCGATTCGCGCGCGCCTCGGGTACATGCCCGAGAGCGACGCGCACATTCCCGGCATGAACGCCGTGACGTTCGTCGCGTACTGCGGGCAGCTCGCCGGGCTCCCCGCGAGCGACGCGATGCAGCGCGCGCACGAGGTCCTCTATTACGTGGGCCTCGGCGAGGCGCGCTACCGCAACGTCGAGACCTACTCGACGGGCATGAAGCAGCGCATCAAGCTCGCGCAGGCGCTCGTGCACGATCCCGATCTGCTCTTTCTCGACGAGCCCACCAACGGCATGGATCCGAAGGGGCGCGAAGAGATGCTCGAGCTCGTGCGCGACCTCGGACACAACAAGGGCGTCAGCCTGATCCTGTCGTCGCATCTGCTGCCCGACGTCGAATACACCTGCGACTACATCGTCGTGATGGACAAGGGGCAGGTCGCGACGCAGGGCCCGATCAAGGAACTGAAGGGACCCGCCGGCCGCGTGTACGAGCTGCGGATCAAGGGGGACCTCCGCGGGTTCCTCCAGCTGCTCGCCACGCTGGGCATGGAATTCAAACGCACCGACGAAGACGTCGTGCTCGTCTTCGTGCCCGCGGCGTCCGGCGATCACCAGGCGATCTTCAAGGCGGCCGCGTCGTTCGGCGTGCAGGTGCGCCACCTGCGCCCGAGCCTGCCGACCCTCGAGGACGTGTTCGCGAAAGCGGTGGGGGAGGAGTAGCGCGGACGCCGAGTCTGCCGATCGCCATGCCTATCCACGATCAAAGCTACCGCCACTACGGCGGACTGAAGGCCGTCGCCGGACGGTCGTGGCTGGTCATCGCGGGGGCCGGCATCTGGACGTTCCTGCGCCGGCGCGTCTTCATGGGGCTGATGCTGTTCGCGCTGGCGCCGTTCGTCGTCCGCGCCGTCCAGTTCTGGATCAGCGCCAACTATCCGCAGGTGGCGGTCCTCGGCCCGTCGGCCGAGACGTTTCGGCAGTTCCTCGAGCAGCAGAGCTTTTTCGTCTTCGTCATCACGGTGTACGTCGGGGCCGGGCTGATCGCCAACGATCGCCGGGCCAACGCGCTGCAGATCTACCTGTCGAAGCCGTTGATGCGCTCCGAGTACATTCTCGGCAAGCTGGCGGTGCTCTTCACCTTTCTGATCGCGATCACGCTGGTGCCGTCGCTGCTGCTGCTCATGCTGAAGGTGATGTTCGACGGCAGCTTCGCGTTCCTCACGAACAACCTGTTTCTGATTCCCGCGATCACGATCGGCGCGCTGCTTCAGGTGCTGCTGGCCTCGTTCACGATGCTCGCGCTCTCGTCGCTGTCCAAGAGCGCGCGCTACGTCGGCATCCTGTACGTCGGCATCACGTTCTTCACCAACGCCATCTACGGCGTGCTCTACCTGATTACCGGCAGCAGCCGCGTGTCGTGGATCTCGATCGGCGCGAATCTCGAGCAGGTCGTCGACGTGATCTTCCGCCTGAAGCCGCGCTACGCGACGCCCTGGCAGGTCTCGCTGCTCGTCATCCTCGCGCTCGTCGCGGTGTCGATCTCGGTCCTCGAGCGGCGAGTCCGCGGTGTCGAGGTGGTCACGTGATGGACGCTGCCGCGATCCCCGCGCCGATCGTCGCCGCCGAGCACGTGTCGAAGTGGTACGGCCAGGTGATCGGCCTCAACGACGTCAGCGTCGTGGTGCCGCCCGGCGTGACCGGTTTGCTCGGTCCCAACGGCGCCGGCAAGTCGACGTTCATGAAGCTGATCACCGGTCAGCTCAAGCCGAGCAAGGGCACCATCACGGTCCTCGGCGAGCCGATCTGGCGCAACCCGAAGATCTACTTCCACGTCGGCTTCTGCCCGGAGCAGGACGCGTTCTACGAGCGCATGACCGGCCTGGAGTGGGTGCGCGCGCTCGTGCGCCTGAACGGCCTCACCGACAAGGAGGCCGACGAGGCGGCGCAGCGGGCGCTCGCGGCGGTCGATCTGATGGAGGCGGCCGGAAAGAAAATCGGCGCCTACAGCAAAGGCATGCGCCAGCGCGTGAAGATGGCGCAGGCGCTCGTCCACGATCCGAAGCTGCTGATCCTCGACGAGCCGCTGTCGGGCATGGATCCGATCGGCCGCCGCAAGACCATTCGCCTGATCCGCGAGTGGGGCCGCGCCGGCAAGAGCATCATTGTCTCGAGCCACATCCTGCACGAGATCGAGTCGATGACGTCGAACATCCTCCTGATCAACAACGGCCGGATCCTCGCCGAGGGGGACGTCCACCACATCCGCGATCTCATCGACACGCATCCCCACACCGTCTACGTCCGCGCGCAGGATCCGCGGCGCATCGCGCGCGAGTTCCTCGATAACCCGGAAGACGACGTGCGGAGCATGCGGTTCGAGCCGGGCGCCGTCGTCGTCGAGACGGGGAAGCCCGATGCGTTCTACGCGCGCGTGACGCGCATGGCCGCCAGCGGCGAATTCGGGACGATCGACGAGGTGACGTCGCCCGACGACAACCTCCAGGCCGTCTTCCAGTACCTGGTGAAATAGATGGCTGACCCCAAGTCACCCGGCTACGTCTCCTCCGCGATGCGGGTCTTCGACCTCTCGGTGAGCGAGATGCTCTGGTCGCGCCGGACGATCTTCATGGCGCTCGTCGTCGGCGCGCCGGTGCTCATCTCGATGTTCCTGCGGCTGCTCGACGCGCTCGGCGCGCCCGTGTTCCGCGTCAACGGCATGCAGATGGCCGGGCCCGCGATCTTCGGCCTGATGATCTGGGTGTTCTACCTGCGCTTCACGATCCCCGTGCTCGGCGTCTTCTACGGCACGTCGCTCATCGCCGACGAGGTCGAAGACAAGACGATCACGTATCTGTTCACGCGGCCGATTCCGAAAGGCGCGGTGCTGCTCGGGAAGTACCTGGCCTACATGGCGTGCACCGTGTTCGTGGTGCTGCCCTCGGTGGTGATCGTGTACCTCTGCATCGTCCCGATGCGTGGGAGCCTCGGCGGGTCGTTCATCGACCTGGTCAAGGACCTGTTTCTGCTGGCGATCGGGCTGGCGGTCTACGGGGCCGTCTTTGCCGTCATCGGCGCCCGGTTCAAGCGGCCCCTCCTGGTCGGGCTGATTTTCATCTTCGGCTGGGAGCAGATGGCGCTGGCGTTCCCGGGCTACCTGAAGAAGTTTACTGTCGCCTATTACCTGCAGGCGCTGGTCCCCCACGCCATGCCGAACGACACTGTCGTCAGCCTGATCCAGGGGATTTTCCACGAGAATCCCTCCCTGCCCGAGGCCCTCTTCTGGCTTTCAGCGATTTTGCTGAGCTTTTTGTGGTTTGCGGCTGTAAGTGTTGAGCGCAAGGAATACGTCCTCGAACAGTAACCTGTTCGCTTCCGGACATTTAGATCCCGTTTGTGGAACCTTTTACCCTCCGGATCTGTATAATCCAGCCAGAGGGTAAACTGCCTATGACAACGAGAACCCGCTATTTCATGGCCGTTTCCGCCGGCATCGTGGTTGTCGGCCTCGGCTCCGGCCTTGTCGCCTATTACGGCGGCGGTTTCCCTTCCCTGTCAGCCTCCCGCTCGGGCCCCACTGAATTGAGTTACGTGCCGGCCGATTCGGCCGTCGTCGCCTTCGCCAACGTGCGCGAAGTGATGGATTCGGAGCTCCGCCAGCGCCTGAAGGCGGTCCTTCCGCAGGAACGCGGCCAGCAGGAGTTCCAGGAGCAGACCGGCATCGACATCGAGCACGACATCGACTACGTCGTCGCCGCGATGACCACGCCGGGCGCCGGCGGCCTGCAGCAGAATCCGAACGGCCTCGTCGTCGCGCGCGGCCGCTTCAACACCACACAGCTCGAGACCCTCGCGCGCGACCACGGCGGCGTCGTCGAGGAGTACAAGGGCAAGCGCCTCGTGAAGGGCCCTGCCGGCAATGACGGCAACACCAACCACAGCGTCGCCCTCGCCTTCCTCGAGCCCGGCCTCGTCGCCATCGGCAGCGAGATCGCCATCAAGAGCTCGATCGACGCGCAGCTCTCGGCCCACAGCATCAGCGCCAACAACGACATCATGGAGCTCATCGCCGACATCGACGCGGGCAACAACGCCTGGGCGGTCGGCCGCTTCGACGCGATCGCCAGCCAGGCGCACCTGCCGGCCGAGGTCGCGAGCAAGATTCCTGCGATCAAGACGTTCGCCATCATGACCCACATCGACGGCGGCATCAGCGGCCGGCTCCGCGCCGAAACGCGCGACGATCAGTCGGCTGAGAATCTCCGCCAGGTGGTGCAGGGCCTCCTCGCCCTCGGCCGCATGCAGAACGATCCCAAGGCCACCGCCCTCGTCAATTCCCTGCAGCTCTCGGGCTCCGGCCGCACCGTGGCGCTCTCGTTCGCCGTGCCGTCCGAGGTGCTCGAGATGATTCCCGGCATCAAGAAGGACGGCCTGCAGCACCTGCCCGAGGTCCTTCCGAAGGAACTCCACGAGCGCAAGTAGCTGCGGAGGACAGAGGGCGGAGGGTGGAGGGCGGTTTCCGGAAGGCTTGAGGCGGTAAGGATCGAGTAATACAAGGGAGTGGCGCATAGCCACTCCCTTTTCATGTACGTTCCTGCTTGGTGCAAGCCTTCCCGAGACCAGCCTCCAACCTCCAGCCTCCAACCTCCGGTCAAGCTCGTGCTACGCTCGATCGTCTGTGGGGGAGCTCGTCTTCTTTTACGGGACGTTGATGGCGGGCTTCGATCGGCGGCGCCGTGCCGGCATCGACGATCGGCTCCACTACATGGGCCGCGGCGCGATTCAGGGCGCGCTGTTCGATCTCGGGCTCTATCCCGCCGTCATTCCCGCGACGGACGGCCGCGTCTGGGGCGAGGTCTCCGAGGTGTCGGATCCCGCGACGGTGCTCGCCGCGCTCGACGACATCGAGGGCTACCGCGACGACGATCCCGATAGCAGCCTCTACAGGCGCGCCCGAACGAGCGTGACGCTGCCCGACGGCAGCACCGCGCAGGCGTGGGTCTATTTCTACAACGCGCCGCTCGGCAAGGCGCCTCGGATACCGTCGGGTGATTATCTGGAACACGTGAAGGTCAGGTAGAAAACATAGATGACGCCTACAAAACGAATCGGTGCGGTGACGATGATGCTGCTGCTGGCGCTGGACGCCGGCGCGCGCGCGCAGGCGCAGGGACCGGCCGTGCAGGGCGCGATCGATCCCCGCATCGTGAAGCTGCTCGACTCGATCTCGGAAGAGCGGATGCAGCAGCTGCTGACGAAGCTCGTGAGCTTCGGCACGCGCAATACGCTCTCGGACGCGACGTCGAACACGAGAGGGATCGGCGCGGCGCGGCAGTGGATCTACGACGAGCTGAAGCGGACGAGCCCCAAGCTCCAGGTCACGTTCGACACGCACCAGATCCCCGCGAAGGGACGCATCACGCGCGACGTCGAGCTGCGCAACGTCATGGCGATTCTGCCCGGCAAGACGCCGCGCCGCATCTACGTCAGCGGGCACTATGACTCGCTCAACCTCGGCGGCGGCGGACAGCAGACCAGCAACGCGGGGGGTGCTCAGGGTGCTGGGGGTGCTGGGGGTGCGAGCGGTGCTGGGGGTGCTGGGGGTGCGGGGCGTGCGGGGGGTGCAGTACAGACGCGGCCGGGCGCCGGCGCTCAGGCGCCTGGCGAAGAACCGGCGCGAGTCGATCCGCAGACGCGGCCCAATCAGGACTACAACATCGACGCGCCGGGAGCGAACGACGATGGAAGCGGGACGGTGTTGTCGATGGAGCTGGCGCGCGTATTCGCCGAGAGCGGGATCGAGTTCGACGCGACGCTCGTCTTCATGACGGTCGCGGGCGAAGAGCAGGGGCTCATCGGCGCCGGCGCGCACGCGAAGGCGGCGAAGGCGCAGAACCTGCCCATTCAGGCCTGGTTCAACAACGACATCGTCGGCGGATCGCACGGCGGCGACGGCAGCGTCGACAGCGCCACCGTCCGCGTGTATTCCGAAGGACCGGAGGATTCACCGTCGCGCGAGCTGGCGGTGTACGCCGCGCGCGTCGGCGCGCAGTACGTGCCGTCGCATCGCATCCGCCTGATGGCGCGCGCCGATCGCTTCAGCCGCGGCGGCGATCACAGCGCGCTCAACGCCGAAGGCTACGCAGCGATTGGCTTCCGCGAGTCGAAGGAAAACTACTCGAAGCAGCACGGGCCGAACGACACGCTCGACGGTGTCGACTTCCGCTATCTCGCGCAGAACGCGCGGCTGAACGCCGCCGCGATGGCGGCGCTCGCGCTCGCGCCGCCGCCGCCGGTCGTGACGCGCAAGTCGCCGACGACGGGCCGCATCGCGCCGACGCTCGACCGCCGCACGTCGGGCTACGATGCGCACCTGCGCTGGGAAGCGTCGCCCGGCGCCGCGGGCTATCGCATCTTCTGGCGTAACGCGTGGACCCAGGACTGGGAGCACGAGCTCGCCGTCGGCAACGTGACCGAGTACACGTTCCCGAAGATGAACATCGACGACTGGGTGTTTGGAGTCGCCGCTGTCGATTCGGCGGGGCACGAAAGCACGGTCAGCGTCTACGTCGCGCCGCCTCGCGCTGAAGGCTGAGGAGGTCGGCCGCGGAGGTTGGAGGTCGGAGGATGGAGCTGGTCTCGGGAAGGCTTGCAGCAGTCAGATCGACCGATCAGGGGAGAGTACACTTCCGGCTGAGCTCGATCACAATTGCTTCAAGCCTTCCGGAAACCAGCCTCCATCCTCCGACCTCCAACCTCCGCATCATTCAGCGATCTGGCCTTCGATGATTCTGGGGGGCTGAGCGCGGAGGACGAGCTTGAGGGCTTCGACGAAGTGGGTGATGGCGGACTGCACGTGGCCCGACGTTTCGATGAACTCGACGCCCGTACGGTAGAGCACGACGCCTTCCTTCAGCTCGCCGATGTGGCAGTGCGCGATGCGCCCTTTGACGACGATCGAGCGCTCACCCAGCGACAGGCGGAAATCGTGCAGCGAGTCGAGCTGAAGCGCGAACGGCGTCTCGATCTGCGCGCCGCCCCGGCTGATGTCGAGGATGGTCATCGGTTGATACACCTTGACCTCCCCGTAGAGAGGCGCGGGTACCGCGACGCGTTCACTGTCGCGTTTGGTCTTCTCTGCCATCTCGTGTCCGTTCACTATACTAAACTTTATGGCTCAGCCTCCCACTTATAACAATTTTGTCAATGGTGTGTGGGTTCCTAGCTCGTCAGGACACACGTTAGAGAACCGTAATCCGGCCGATACCGCCGATCTCATCGGCATCTTTCAACAGTCAGACGCCGCGGACGCCGATTCGGCCATCGCGGCGGCGGCGAAGGCCTATGAGGAGTGGCGCCTCGTGCCGGCGCCGATCCGCGCCGAGATGCTGTTCAAGGCGGCGCAGATCATCGCCGCGCGCAAGGAGGCGTTCGCGCGCGACATGACGCGCGAGATGGGGAAGGTCCTGAACGAGACGCGCGGCGACGTCCAGGAAGCGATCGACATGACCTTCTACATGGCCGGCGAGGGCCGCCGCATGTTCGGGCAGACGGTGCCGTCGGAGCTGCGCAACAAGTTCGCGATGTCGGTCCGCCAGCCGCTCGGCGTCTGCTCGATCATCACGCCGTGGAACTTCCCGATGGCGATCCCTTCGTGGAAGATCATCCCCGCGCTCGTCTGCGGCAACACCGTCGTGTTCAAGCCGTCCTCGAACACGCCGCTCTCGGCGTACAACTTCGTCAACGTCCTCATCGAAGCGGGGATCCCGAAGGGCGTCGTCAACATGATCACGGGCGACGCCGACGTCGGCACCGCGATGACGACCGATCCGCGCGTGAGCGTCGTCTCGTTCACGGGCTCGACGAAGGTCGGCCGCATCGTGAACCAGGCGGCCGCGTCGACGTTCAAGAAAGTGCATCTCGAGATGGGCGGCAAGAATGTCGTCATGATCCTCGAGGATGCGGACGTCGAGCTGGCGGTGGACGGCTGCCTGTGGGGCGGCTTCGGCACGAGCGGCCAGCGCTGCACGGCGGCGAGCCGCGTCGTCGTGCACGACAAGGTCTACCGGCAGTTCGTGGACGCGTTCGTCGCGCGCGCGAGGGCGCTCGTCGTCGGCGACGGCCTGGATCCGAAGACCGACGTCGGCCCCTCGAACAGCGAGACGCAGCTGCAGACGGTGATGCGCTACGTCAAGATCGGGCAGGAGGAGGGGGCGACGCTCGCGCTGGGCGGGAAGCGCCTCGACGCCGGCGCATACGCGAAGGGCTTCTTCCACGAGCCGACGATCTTCGTGGACGTGGATCCGAAAATGCGCATCGCCCGCGAAGAGATCTTCGGACCCGTCGTGTCGGTGATGCGGTGCGGCTCGCTCGAGGAAGCGATCGCCGTCGGCAACGGCGTCGAGTACGGCCTGTCGGCGTCGATCTACACGCGTGACATCAACCGCGCGTTCCAGGCGATGCGCGACCTTTACACCGGCATCTTCTACGTGAACGCGCCGACGATCGGCGCCGAAGTGCACCTGCCGTTCGGCGGCACGAAGAGCACGGGCAACGGCCACCGCGAGGCGGGCGTGGCGGCGCTGGAAGTCTTTTCGGAATGGAAATCCATCTATATAGACTTCAGCGGACGGCTGCAGCGCGCGCAGATTGACGTCGAGCAGATTTAGGCGTAAAGTGCCGACTTCCTGTAAGTTAAGGGCGCATTGGGCTTCCTGGTATTCGGGATTCTCTACACCCTCGCGTACCTGGCGCTCGGGCTGGCGCTGGGCCGCTACCCGTACGTTCGTACTGTCGTCGCCGACTCGCTCCTGATCGCGCTCGTCCTCGCGATCTGCGTCGTCATCTTCAGCCGTCGGCGCCAGTGGGAGGGCACGCACCGTCTCTTCTGGGACGCGATTGCCGCCGGCTCGCTGATGTGGTGCGTCGGCGAGGTGGGCTTCACGATCTTCAGCGCCACCGGCCACCGCACGTGGGTGCAGTGGCACACCATGTTCAGCTTGTGCGGCGGGATCGGGCCTGTGGTCGCGCTACTAACCCGGCCGTACCTCGGCACGCGCAAGACGTCTTCGTGGGCGATCGGGATCGACCTGGCGAGCTACGCGACGCTGATGATGTTCGTGTACGCGTACTTCATCATGGTGCCGAGCGTCGTCCCCGCCGGTACGCGTCCGACGCCGCAGTCGATCCTGCTGACGCTCGTGCAGATCCAGCGGCTGATTCTCTTTGGCGGGCTGGCCGTGTCGGCGTGGTTCGCGCGGGACACGCTCTGGGCACGGCCCTTCAGGGTGATGGCGCTCGCGACCGGCGTCGGGTTCTTCCTCCGCCTCGTCACCAGCTCGGCGATCAACGCCGGCAGCTATTACGAAGGCAGCTTCTACGACCTCGCCTGGATCGTGCCCTACCTGGGATTCCTCTGGGCCGCGATCGAATCTCCGCGGTCACTGCCCGAAGCGGAGTCGATTCCGCCGCGGCACGGCTGGCAATCGGTCGTGATCTCGACGGTGCCGGTGCTGCTGATTCCGACGATCGGCTTCGGGTTGCTCGGCGCGCAGCCGATCGGCGATCCAGGCGACTCGGTGCGGCTGCTGTTGACGACGCTGTCGATGGTGGCGGGGCTGGGTCTGCTCACGCTGCGGCTCTCGGTCCAGAGCGGCGAGTTGCAGCGCGCCGACGCGCAGATGCGGCTCCTGGCGGCCGCGACGGAGCAGACCGCCGAACTGATCCTGATCACGCGCGCGAACGGCGTCTTCGAGCACGCCAACGACGCCTGCATCCAGGCGCTCGG
>Ga0066903_100003022_pt1 | contig 13515 bp, 14 predicted proteins | sample PanSoiMetaGPlot1_FD_67491 | JGI IMG/M metagenome (GOLD analysis project Ga0066903, IMG submission 67491) | Tropical forest soil microbial communities from Panama analyzed to predict greenhouse gas emissions - Panama Soil - Plot 1 (version 2) | ecosystem: Environmental > Terrestrial > Soil >... | reverse complement strand
AAGGGGAGCGGGGCATCGAGAAGGCTGTGGGCAATCGGACGGGCAGAACCCGCCGAGACGAAAGCCAAGACCGAGGGTTGGGGCGTGGCAACACGCACGGGGAGAGGAAACCGCCGGTAACGGCGGGGGAATCAAACCGGAAACCACAGCAGGCGTTCGGAATTAGGATGGGGTGAATAACCTGGCGGGTCAGAAATGGGTCGTCAGCGAATTAGCCCAAAGCGGTCGCCTATAACAACCTTGGGAACGCACCACTACCAAGTGGTCCTGGGTCGTGTGGCCGCAGTCCTGGTTACACCGAGGGGTAAACGGCGGGAGTAGCAGTGCCTTGCCGGAAAAGCCCTCCGCTCATTAACGGAGCATCGCTGGCGAGCGAGTATGTCGGTGTTGAGCCTGGCGGCTACTCAAGAGCCGCCCGCGAAACGACGCAAACCCTCCTGCGAAAACATGAGGGAAGTTGGTGGTAAAGGTGGCGATAAGTGCAAAACTGAGCTACCGTAAGGCTAGGTGGCCAGTTCGCTATGGGAGTCGGTTGCAAAACTGATGAAGTAGAAACTGGTTGCTAAACCCCAAGGCAGTGAGAAGGTGCAAGTCGTTCACAGACCACGAACTGTCACGCCACAAGGTCGGCGGCGGGTCCAAAGGGCCTGGAAGCGGACATACCTTGTGGAAAGCTGCAAGTAAAAGGTTGACGGACTCGACCGGCGCGTTTCGTACCTCTGCCTAGCAAGTGCGGAACGCGAAAACTGATCTGCTGGGAAGACCCCGGCGGTGTTAGAAATAACGCCGCCGGGGTTTTCTTTTTGCGCCCCTAGAGCTACATAATTCCAAGATGAATCTGTTGTTCAAAAACTGGATGCTTGAGAACGGCCTCCACGAAATGGCCTCCTTCAATTTTGGGAAGCACGCGGGCAAACAGCACACCGATAGAGATATTCCCTCCGACTACCTCGCCTGGATGCGGCGTCAACTACGCCAAACCGGCAGGGGTTTTGACCTGCGCGACCGTGGCCGCACTCTTAGCGCCGCCGAACAAGAGCGTTTACTCAATCAGGAGCTTGACCGACGCGGCTATGTGGAAGAAGAACCGGGGCAAGCCCCTCCGCAACAAGCCCGGCCCCCGGCACGTCCTGCTCAACAGGCCCCCGCACGTCCTGCTCAACAGGCCCCTGCACGTCCACCCCAGCCGCAAACCCCCAAGTGGATTTGGGCGAAGTCCATTGTCGCCAAGTCAGAATACGGCATACCCGCGCCGAACCTGGACCTGGCGATGAAGCAATACGACGAAACCTCATGGATGTTCGTCATCCTCGACCCAGAGGAAGGTCGCCTGGTGACCAGGGGCCTCATTCCCACGGCGGACATCAAGAATGTTGTAAAGAGTCAGCGGAAGGAGGGCCAATTGGTTGAGGGCACCAAGCCCTCCAAAGTCCTCGAACAGATCATGCCGGAGAAAAAAGAAGGGAGCCAGACGATCCCGGACAAGTATATCACGGCAGAACAAAAGGCCATCGACCAGAAGTTTGAACAGATGCTCGCCAGTCCGGCCAAGTCCCACATGGTTATCAACGCCCTGGCGGGAAGTGGGAAGACTACCGTATTGAAGCACCTGGCCTGGAAATATGCCAGGGGCAAACCCAAGAATTCATGGCTTTACTTGGTCTTCAATTCCAAGAACAAGGAGGAGGCGTCAGGCGACTTCCCGACCTCCGTACAGGTGGAAACAACCAACGGTTTTGCCGGTCGGGAAGTGCTAGGCAATAATCTTCTTGTCCCCACCGACCGGATTCAGGACTACAGCAAGTTTGAGAAAGCCCGCATGGTCGCGGACTCCGAAGCCTTCGCCGGGATCACCGAGTCGTTGAATATTCCTAACCAAATCAAAGAGTACGGCCCCGATCCCAAGCGACTGGACAGCACCAAACGCAACTTATGGTACACCCTCCGATCTCTAAACAGCGAATTCAAGATGGAGGCCCTGAAATTGGCCTCCTTGGGAAAAGCCTTCGCAATTGACCCGCGCCAGCAGGCGGAACTCGCGCAAAACCTCCAAGGGGTCATGGAAAAATACGACCTCAATACGGACATGGAAAGCATCAAGGAGAAGGTCAAGAAGAATTCGCCCTGGCAAATCCCGCTCCTGAGCGACCTCATGGGCGAGGATTTTATGGCCCGGAATTATACCAGTGAATTGAAACAAGCGGCGACCTGGCTGCTCCACGAGTTGATGCCGCACGCCTCCAAGGAACAATTCAAGGCGGATGCCGACCCCCATAAAAGGGGCCACCTTGGGACCAACCAAAGTTTGGGGACAGTGCGCGACTTTGACGACGACTTGTGGTTCAGTGCCATCCACGCCAACGAGTTAAGATGGCCGAAATATCAAATTGTCCTGGCGGATGAAGTACAAGATTTTAACATAGCCCAGCAAGTTATGCTAAGCAAACTCGCTGAGGCTGGTGCGAAGATAGTGGCCGTAGGCGATCCCCACCAAGCTATATATCGGTTCAGGGGCGCGGACGGGGGCGCGTTTGCGGGCCTGTCATCAATGCTCAAAGAACTGTCAGAGGACAAGGACGTAGAGAAGGGCCTGACAGCCAACTTCCGCTCCAGGCAAGCAATTATCGACCTGGCAAACGAGGAGGGCCGCGAGGCGGACCACGTTTCCAATTTGGTCAAAGGTCGTCAATTCAAGGAGGAACCGGGGCGTCTTGGCAAGGGCCAGGCGACCAAAGACGAACAGACATACGACGACGCCTTTGACACCCTGGGGAAAGAATGGCGGGACATGGGCGAAGTCAGGCAAACAGCCTTCCTTTCCCGAACGAACGAGCCGTTACTTCACGCCGCCTTGAGACTGCTGGCCAAGGGCATTCCGTTCATCATTCTGGGCACGGACCTGGCCAAAGAGCTTAACGCCCACATTACCAAATTGAGCGACCTATTCTTCCTAAACAAAGACGCCGACATTGTGGATTTGCAAGACAGAATGAAAGGTTATAACGAAGAGCAGCAGGACAAGTACGCAGGCAAGGCTGCCTACACGGGCAAGATGAAAATGCTCAAGGAGATCACCGAAGCAATGGACGCCGCCATCGGCCAGTTCATTGCCGAACAACAGCAAGGAAATATTGGTGAGTTCCGCCGCTGGCTGGAAAGTAAGTTCGGCGGACTGGACATTGAAAAGGGCGGTAAGGCCGGGCGGGACGCCCGCGCAGAATACAAGCGCCAGGTCAAGGAACTGAACCCCGTCATCCTGTCCACGGTTCACAAGTCGAAGGGCCTCCAGTTCCACCGAGTCTATATCCTGCGAGACGATATGTGGCCTCACCCACGATCCACCCGCGAGGAGGATTTGGAGCAGGAATATAACAACAAATACATCGGGCGCACGCGAGCAGAGGACGAACTGCACATTCTGAAGCTCAAGGGCCAGCCCGGCTATAAGGAGGGTGGCGAATCCGAGATGTAAAAACATCCCGTGCCACTAACTATAACCATGCAAACATTTCAAGAATACCATGCGGTGCGTCAACTGGCTGATCTTTGTGAGGCCACGGGCGAAAGTCCTGAAGTCGTCTTAAACGAATTCTTAGGTTTCCTGCGCAAATGGTTCGGGGGCGGGCGGCAGAGGGAACAACCGCCTGAGATGATCCCCGCCCCTCGCCAAACGGGGGTCGCCATGCGTCCTGATGACCGAGGTATGCCGCTCCTCGGACGCAAGGACGTTGCCCGTTTTCAGCGGGGCGAGGGTCACGCTGCGGACATCCTGAAGAGTTTGCACGATGGTTTCCAGAGGGTGGTAGGCGAAGTGGGCCAACGCTACGGTGCGAGATTTGGCGAGAAGGCACAACCATTCTTCGCGGAACTGCAATCGGCGGTGTCCAACTTCGTTAACAAGACCTTGGACCAAAGGCTGAGACTACAGTTGGGCGGGGACATCGGTAGAGTCAAATTGCGCGACCCAGGCTTGCAGCGGCAGGCGCGTGGCGGTCAATGGGCGCAGGCCGACGCTGGCATGGAACCCACCCGTGCTAGTAGCCGTAGAGGTCGCTAACCGCTACCCACTCTTCCTTTTTCTCTTCTTCGGGCTTGTGGCCACCGAATGGCTTCTCCTCACCGCCGCTGGACTTGTGGTGCTTGAGCTTATTGAGCATGTCCACGAAGCGGTTCTTGGAAAGGTCTTTACGAACCCCTTCTAGTTCGTGCGGCTTGGGCGTGCGGCCAAGGTGCTGGCTGAACTTCGGGTTGATTTGCTTCTTGCCGTCCGGGCCATCGACCATCTTGCTCAGGTCTTTATCGTCGTGGGCGAGGAAAGCATCGGCGTGGTCACCCTGCTTGCCGACCATCTGCATCCACTCCCGAATCTTGCTCTTGGTCAGTCCGTGCGGAGCGCTCTTCAGATCGTACATCTTGTCCGCGTCAAAACCCTTGTCGGCCCACCCGTGTAGCTTCACCAGGAATGCAATGTCGTTGGCCTCCTGCTTGGACCAGCCGCCGCCCGTCAGCATTTGCTGAATTTGCTGGGGGTCGTTATTGCGAAGAATCCAGGCCGGGGCCAGCCAGCGGTCGCCCTTGAAATCCGGCGGCATTTCTTCGGGGTTGAATTCCACGCCGGGGAAGACGGCACCCAGAAGTCCGAGTTTACTGTAGGCCCCCAGGAACTTGCGCGGGTCGGAGTCGGGGTGTTCCAGGCCGCTCAGGAACTCCTTGCGAACGTGGCCTTTGTCCACGTCCTGCATGTCCTTATAACGCTCGATGGTGGCCTTGTACTTGTCCGGTATTTTGTCCGGGTTGCCAAAGCGGGAAAGCATCTTAACGTAGCGCTGCGAGGTTGAGGGGTCCGCCCGCAGCTTGTCTATTAAGCTCCCGATGGCAACTACCTCACCATTTTTCAGGTGGTGGGCACCGCCGTGTGGGTCCACCAACTCGGAGTTCTCTCCATCGCTTTGGTTGAGCGGGATATACATTCCATTGATCGTAAAGTCCCTGTTAAGGGAATCTTCTTCCACGGAAGATGCCGCTTCGCCCTTCTCCGGTTTCACCCGGCGGCTCTTGGAGTGCTTGGACATCGTGGCGAGGTCGAACTTTTCGCCGTTGATTTCAACGGTAAATTCCAGTTCCTTGCCCTGCATGTCCCACCGGCTGGGGTAGAACACCTTGTTCTTAGTACCCGGAGCAGACAGGTCCGCGTAACGTTCGTCCTGGGCCATCTCCGGGTCGCGTGGCTTCACTTCTGTGAAACCATGCTCCGGGTTGGCCAGGATCATGCGCATCTCGCTCGGTGTGGCGTCTGTCACCAAGTCGTAGTTGCGTGGCGTCTTACCCTTCAGGTGGTCGCGGACGGCACCGCCCGTCAGGTGGAGCGTCTTCTTCTTGAGCATCGGCTCCGTTTCGCCCTTGGTCTTATCAATCGTGGTGTATCCCAGGCCGACTTTATCCGAATCGGCAAAGGCTTTGATGAGGTAGCGGAGGTTCGGGTGGCTGGAACGGTCCACGCTGAAGGGGGCGAACTCGTTGCTGCCCTCTTTCTTCTGTAACTTGATCTTGGACGTGATGAGTTCCTTGGCCTTTTTGCTGACCTGATCGCCAGGGCCGCTATAGGAACCACCAGACGACTCCTTGCCGCCACCAGACGGTTCCTTGCCGCCGGACGACTCCTTGCCCTTGTCGTCGCCGTTATCGCCGTTGTCCTCGGACTCTTTGAACTGCAAATATTCTTCAAATTTGGTTCTCATTCTACCCTTCCCAAAGAAGCAACTACCTTATTTATCCTCTGGCTACATTTTCTTCCACAAAGTATCAACGCCGTCCCGTTTTATTTCCTCGTAACCTTCCCTTGCCATCCACTGGTGAATCTCCTCCAGGTAGGGGTGAGGGTAACCTGTCTCCAACCTGATGTAACAGGGCCGGCTACGCATGTCCTTCAGGACAAACCATTCGGAACCCTCGCAGTCCGCAGCCAGCACATCAATTTCACCATCGTCCAACCTGGAGAACGGAACCCCTTCCGCCATATAGTTGGGGTAAAGGGCCGGGTCTAGCTTAGCCATGCGAAAATACTGATCCTTATTCGTATGGTCGTAGCCCGCCTCCATCACGGGACAGTGAGCGATGCCCTTGACGTAGGACGTGGCCGAACAGTTAATCATCTCGACCACCCGCGCCTCGCCTTCCACCACCGCGTTCTGGTGGATTACCACTCGTCGGTCGGGCCAGCGATCTCGTAGCGCTCGACAATAAACCGGGTCCGGTTCGACCAGGATGGCCTTGCGATAACAGGGAAGATCAAGCATGTCGGCAAACTGCGACAGTTCCGGCGTACAAACCCCGACCTCGCAAATGGTACGAAAATAGAGAATCTTCATGAGTTATTAGAGCGCCAGAGCTTGCGACAACTGCTGGCAATTTGGTTGGGCAGCCACGGCCTGCGGAGAAAAATGGTGCCGAAAGTCCACGCCTGCGCTCCCATGCACCGCCGCGTAATAACCTCCCGCTCGCTGTCGATACCCCCGCCGGATATGATCGGCGTCTTGGTGGTCACGGTTTTTATTTTCCAAAGGGCGTCCTTGGCCCGTGCCTGGATGACCGCCCCCGACACACCGCCGGCAGGTTCCAGGGGCGATGCCTGATCCGGGAAGACCGCTGACCAGGGCACGCTGTTTATCAGGTCGAAAGCCGCCACCGAGCCATCCAACTGTTCGCATATCTGAATGTAATTCTGTGTGTAGCCAAGCTTTACGAAGACCGGGTGCTTGGAGCCGATGGCGACGGCCAGGGTGATTGCGCAGACCTTATCGGCGGACCAGTCCTCGGTGTTGGGACAGGAGGCGTTAAATTCCACGCCGACCAGGGGGAGTTCGTTGAGATCGCTGGTCATGAGGAGCGCTTCGCGGACGCTGGCGGGGGCGATGGACACAACGTACTTGTATTTCGGGAAGGACGGAAACCTTCTCAGCCACCAGCCGAGTCCGGGGTTGGAGAGTCCGACGCAGTTGACTGTGCCGTTGGGGATGAAGCGAAAACATTTCCAGGGGGACCACCAGCGGAGGTTGCCTGGACGGGGTTCTAGGGTGAGAGTCTTGGTGATAATGGTGAGTTCGTGGGGGCGGATGATGTTGAAATAAATGAGGGGTTTCTCCCACAGGTAGCCCCTGCCGTCGAAACCCAATGCTCCACTGGCGCACAGGAAGTCAATGTGCTGGCCGTTGTGGAGATGGATCATTATGCCTCCTTGCTAAATGTCGATGTTGCACACTTCCTTAATTCCTGCCGGCACAGCGCCGGTCTTTTGCTCTGTCATGCCCTATATAGATTTCATGGACAAAGAAAAAGAAACGGTGACTATTACCGAGATCGAGGACGATCTCATGAACGGTAAACCTATGGACATCGTTCCGGCCCGACCTCAGCCCCCTTCCATCATAGAGGACGAAGTGCTGCTGGACGTGTACCAGGAAATTCTACAAATGTGCCGCGACGACCGCCGGGAGTGCGACCAGTACATCACCAACTTTGCCGAGCTTGTCATCAATGAGGGCGACTCCACCACGGCCTCGAAAGAGGCTTTGGTCAACCTCATGAAGATCAAGAGTGACATCCCCGACAAGATGTCGAAGGTGGCCTCGGAAATGACGCGGCTCAAGCTGAAAGAAACTATGCCCGTGAAGGTAAATACGGCGAAACAGGAGAACGTGACGGTGAATATTGGCGACACGACCGGCAGCAAGCGTGCCCTCATCGAACTCATCGAGAACATGACCAAGAAGCACGAGGAAGAGGTCAAGCCAAAGGTCGCCGCCAGCGCCGAAAGCAAGGAGAAGAAGAAAAAGGAAGATAACCGATGACCCACATTATCATTGACGACTGGATGATTACGGAAGCGTCTCCGGGGGCGGGGTTCGGACCTGACCCACAAGCCGGCGGACCAGGGGCAACTGCCGGGCCTCCTGGGATGCCAGGTGCCGGTGCGCCTGGCCCGCCGCCGGGCGACCCCAGCGTGGCCAACCCGCCCCCCAATCAGATGGGCACGCCGCCCAAGGATCAAGCCGGCTCCCAACCCGGCCAAACGCCTGACGTGACCGCCGACCCCCAGACCCCCGACATGGACGCGGACCAAGGGGAGTCCCCGGACTTTGAGCAATGGAAGAACCTCTATTTCAAGGAGTCCATCAAGGGCGACACGCAGAAGCTCATCGACATGATCCACCAGATTCGGGACATGGACCTGGACACCTACCCGCGTAAGTTCGTGGAGGACAATCTACAGATACAGTTTTTGCGTCAGAATGCCAACATCGAACAAGCCTCCAAAGAAATTCGCAAGCTCCTCCGCGAAGAACTGGACCAGAACAACCCTTCGGTATCGGTGGTGAATCACATCTGGAACACCCTCCAGGCCCACCCCGAATTGAACAACATCTTTATCAAGCTCAACGGCTGTTTGGGGATGAAGGGCGACCTGCACCGCAAGTTCATCGCGGCGTTAATCGGCGGCGTGCAGGTCGGCACCGGCGGTAACGCCGAGGACGTGATTTATAACGAGAAGGAGTTCTCCATCCGACTTTCCACCCGCTTCAACGCCCGTTTCGGCATGGTGGACATCGGCAAGTGGAGCCTGCGGGAAGACGACCCGGAGCGTTACTTGTCCGAGCCGGAGTTGAAGAGGCTGGACGAGGGCAGCCCGGAGGAGAAAGACGTACTTCGCCGCCGAGTGGTTATGGAAAGCATTGCTGAGACGTTTAAGACCAGGGCATTTGTGGCCAATGTGGTGGGCACGGATGGGACCGTCTACACTCTGGGCTGGGATTTGACCAACTCGCTCCGTGCCGCCTACACTGAGGGCAAGCTGATCGTAAAAACGAGCATGGGCGAGGAATCGGAGGCCATGATTGACGACAACGGGGCAATCATCCCCTTCATGGATTTGAAAATCCTGTATCAAAAGGAAACCGGGAACACCGACGAGGACGGCAAGCCGGAGATGGAGGACCACGAATTCATGGTGCGGCGGGAAGGAACCCTATTCATGACCGCCCAGCTAAATATCATCCGCGAAGCCGGCAGCGCTTTCCAGGGCATCGTCTTCAAGGAACTGCCTTACCAGGGCAACCCTTCGGATTTGCGAGTCTTGCAGCGATGTGTGCCGTCCGCACCGGAAATACTACTGAGGAACTGCTAATGCCACACGGCTTCGTAGAGTTTGTCAATAAGAAGATGCGTGAGAGCCGCCGCCACCTGGGCCTGGTCAAGAAGATACTGGAGCGCCAGGGCATGGGGGTTACCGACCACCTTACGGACGACGACCCCTATATCTTCGTCAAAAGTCCGACCAAAAGTCTTTCGTTTGACGGCATCCGCATTTACAAGGTGGGCGACGTGATGGCCTACCGCGTCCAGAAGCAAGAGCAGACCCACCCCTACGGCAAGGCGTACCTGCTCGACCTCGAAGAAATGTACGACGACTACATGGGGGATGACTACGAGGCCGAGGAGGCTGCGAAGCAGATTATCCAAGCGGTGACGGAGGAAATCAAGAAGTTTTTCACCAAGAGCGCGGACGCCGAGAACGACATCCGCAACGCCGAATTGGACCAGAACGCAGACGGCATGGGCAAGATCATCGTCCGCACAACGGGCACCGACTACAGCAACATGGTTCACTCCAAGATGTAAGGAACAACAATGAAGATTAAGACATTCCGCGAATGGGCCGAAAACATGGACCTCCCCGGTTACGACGCCTGGAAGCTCGACTCGCCTCACGGGGGCAGTGAAACTTGCCCAGCTTGCGAGGGAGAGGGAGAACTGGACGGGGAAAAATGCCCGGTGTGCAAGGGGGCACGGGAAGTGGACCCCGGAACCTTGCGCCAATATTATCAAGACATGCGAGATGCCGACTGATGGCTATATAAGGCATGTTCAAACAATGGCTCTTGAACGAAGAGGAACAGCAGGACGAGCAGGCGGAAGAGGCCATCGCCGCCTTCCTGTTCTACTACATCCAAGAAGCCGTCAAACTTTACTTCCAAGATAACAAGCAGCGATCACTCCCTGAATACCTCCAAACGGTTTGGCCCGGTCCTGTCGGCCAAGTGCAGAACGGCGAGGGTCAGTTCCACCTGCCGCCCCGTTTAGGGCGTCAGCCACTCCCGCCGCATTTTGTGGGGCAAAACATCGCGTTGCATTTATCACCAGCCCAGGACGGGAGCTACGCCACCTACGGCGATGGCGTCATGGCCGTGCAATACGATCCAGAACTTCTGAACCGGGCCAGCGATTATCGGGACGTGCAGAACATCCTTCAGAAGATTCAGTACCAACTCTACCATGAGACGACACACATCTCGACTGGTAAACCAGGCGAGGACGTGAAGGTAAAAGACGCACCCTGGTGGGAAAAACATCAGAAGGGGACGCCCGAATACACGCGGGCGCAATTGCACTACTACACGGACCCAGGGGAGATCAAGGCTCACGCCCGTCAGTACGCCATTATGTACATGAACAAGTACCCCGGCGAATGGTACGATCCTAAGAAGTTGATGCAACTGGCCCAGGAATTAAAGGATTACAAGATGATGCGCTATGCGTCGGTAATTGATGATCCCCAGCGACAGCAGCAATTCCCAGAATTAACCGAGCGGATGCAGGAAGGGGCGAAGGCGTTCAACGGCTACCTGAAGCGGTTTGTTCAACCGGGCGGTTACCGACAATATAGCCCGGACTAGCGTTGAATAATAGCCGTCTGGTCGCGGACGCCCCGGCGATTTAGCAGGTAGTTCATGACTCTTTGATAAGTCGTGGGGGAGGACCGCAGTTGGTCCAAGACTGCCTGCCGGTCGTCGTCGTTCATTGCCGCCACCTGTTGCAGCGCCGGGCCGAGAACTTTGGGGTCTTTAGAGGAAAGTTGTATGGCCAAGTTGCCGGCCTGGCCGAGCAGGTCACGGAGATTGCCACGGATGGTTTCGCCAGTGTCTACGCCGTAGGGGCCTTCACGAAGGTTCAGCCACTCACGAAATGGTTTCATGCACTATATATTACAACATGGCATTTTCTGACTGGTTGACCGGGAAAGATAAATCCTTCGCCGGTTTGAAGCAAGAAGACCCCGGCTTCAAACTGGTCCGTGAGACTTACGCCCGCTATGGGGAGTGGAAGGACGTGGAGAAGGCGGCAGGGTGGCCGGAGGGGATTAACGTCGCGGAATTTGTACAGACAATCCGCGAGCGTATTGAGAAGCACGGCCACCTGCCACAACTGGAGTGGCATCTGAAGAAGTTATACGGCAAGGTCAAGGACGTGATGCCGGAGCATGGGCGGCTCAACGAGATGCGGCGGTTGGAAAAACGCCTGGGGGACTTGGTTAAGGCCCCCAGGCAATCTCCTTGATATAGATGCCGCCCAGCAGCGTGCCACCGAATAGAAACTGTCGTTGTCCGCCGCTGGTGGTGAACGCAAGTTCAACCGGGGAACGGTTAAGCATCCCTTGCCGCTGCACCCGCAGAACGTGCCGGCCCGGCTCAACGTGGAACGAGGTATTGCTCCGGCCCCACGGGGGCGTACCCATAAGTCCCAGGTAGTGGTCGTCCAGCCACACGGACACGCTGACCCCATCCGGCACCGCGCACACCAGGGCGATGTGGGTGCGGGCCGGGGTGGTAGAAATCGTGAATTCGCGGCGGCAGTGCCAGCAGGTGTAGGAATCGGCTTCCACCACCAGGGCCACTTCCTTACCACAGTGCGGGCAAATGTAGCTGTTCATGTCGGTCCTCCTACCCGGATGGCCCCTGAAAATCCGGGCCGTTCAGGATTTTCCCATTCTACCTGCCGCCTTTTCGGTTGCGAAGTAAGAAATCGGCCCGCCTATATATTTCGTGCCACCACCGCTCCCCTCCAACCAGCTTGCTGGAAATCTGTTCACTGCTGTACAGTCTGTCGGCCAGACCGGGCAGATGCCGGCTTTCGCCAGGCTCCCGGCCAACCAGTTCGGGCCGAGCCTACAGACGATCAATAAAGGCAGCCTGGTGACCTTCAGTTACCTGTACCACAAGCCCGGCCACGACCCGACCCCGCTGGTGATTATAACGGACATCTGGCGGGATTATATTCGCGGGGTGAATCTTCACTATTTGACGTTCCCGTATATTATGCGTGTGTTGCAACCGAACTGCGATAATCCAAGGTTTTCCTATTATAACGTTAAAGGGGACGCATATATAGTTGGAGCATTCCGACAGTACAAGCGGTTGGGCATACGCCAGATTAAGAAGTTGGACTGTGCATTTCTCCTCAAAGTGCTGCAATCAGTACGCACCATCGACCCCTACCAAGTAGACGCGATACGCCGGGCGGTTCGGGACCAGATTAACCGGCTGGTCAATCCACCCGCCCAGGCAACTGAGGAGCAACCGCTCACAACGCCTGGCACAACTGCCACGCCTGGTACTACATAAAGGATATAATGGCAGACTTTGTTGACGCCTTCGACCGAGTGATTAGCAGCATTAGCGCCGCCGAGACGACGACGAATGACGTGCGCGAAATGCTCAAGACGCTGATGACCGGCAAAGTGGGCGCTCCCTCCGTTCCCGTAAAGACCGAGGACAAAGCTGCCGGATTGCTGGCCACGATCCAACATTCTGTCAGCCAGTTGCAGGCGATAGCTCAGGAAAATAAAGCAGCCACCGTTCAAAACGGCAACATTCTCAGCCAGATTAAAACGGCCATCGAGGGCATCAACCCCAAGTTCGCTGAGGAAATCAGCGCGGCCAAGCAGCAGGTGGACCACGGCGTTGCGGTCGCCACGGCCCCGGCCCTGGGCGGCATGAAGGACAAGGCGGACTACGGCAAAGGTGCTGCGACTCTGGAGAAGGCCAACCAAACCCTGGAGCAGAACGTCAAGGGGATTCTCGACCACGTTACCACGATGGCCGAGAAGTTGACCAAGCTGGAGGCGCTGGCCACCGCTGACATAAAGCCCATGACGGTGCATATCAAGGAACTGCGGGACGCGGCCAAGTCTGCCGGCAGCCTTCACGTCAAGGACACGGAATCGAAGCAAGTCCTCGAAGCGATCAGGGACAACCTGATTGAGTGTTGCAAGAAAATAGTCCCTGGGGTTCCTGGGCCTGCCCCTCCAGCCGGCGCTGGCGGCGGTGGTGCGCCACCAGGGCCAGGTCCGGCGGATACGAAACCATTGGAGAAGTCCGAGGACACGCTTAAAGAGATTCTAAAGACCGACAAAAGAATCAACGACGAGAACGAGCGAACTTATGGCTGGCAGACGGCACAAATGCGGGCCTACCACCAGATGTATCGCCTCCTTGGTTCGATTGAAACCACCATTATGGGTTTCTCCGAAAAGGGCAAATCCGTAATGGGCACCCTATTCGGTGGTGCGATCAAGGACGAAGTAAGGTTCATCAAGGACATACGCGCCGCCGCCTATGAAACGGCTGGTGTGACCGGGGAAAGCAAGAACCTTCAGAAGCAATACGAGGAAATTGGCAAGAC
>Ga0066903_100003021_pt1 | contig 13516 bp, 8 predicted proteins | sample PanSoiMetaGPlot1_FD_67491 | JGI IMG/M metagenome (GOLD analysis project Ga0066903, IMG submission 67491) | Tropical forest soil microbial communities from Panama analyzed to predict greenhouse gas emissions - Panama Soil - Plot 1 (version 2) | ecosystem: Environmental > Terrestrial > Soil >... | reverse complement strand
CTGGCGGCGGCTCACGGGCTCGCCGTCCTCGTCACCAGCCGGACGCCGCTTCGACTCTCCGGCGAGCACGAGTACCGCGTGCGTCCGCTGCCGCCGGCCGACGCCGTCCAGCTCTTTGCCGCGCGCGCGCGCGCGGTTGCGCCCGGATTTCGGCGGCCGAGCGAGGAGGCGGACGAGGTCTCCGATCTCTGCCGGCGCCTCGACTGCCTCCCGCTCGCGATCGAGCTGGCTGCCGCACAGACCCGCCTGTACTCCGCGGCGGAGCTGCTCGAGATCCTCCCGGGCAGGCTCGAGCTCGCAGGGGACGGCGCCCGTGACCTGCCGGACCGCCAGCGCACCCTGCGGGCGACGATCGACTGGAGCTACGAGCTCCTGGCGCCGGGCGAACGGACGCTGTTCACACGGCTGGCCGTGTTCGTCGGCGGCTGCACCGGCGCGAGCGCGGCGACCATCTGCGACGCTGGCCGCGCAGAGCTCGCCTCGCTGGTAGCAAAGAGCCTGCTCTACGAGCACCTCGGGAGCGACGGCAGCCTTCGCTTCTCCATGCTCCAGACCGTCCGCGAGTACGCGCTGGAGCAGCTGGAGGAAAGCGCCGAGGCAGACGACGTCCGCCGTCTTCACGCGGCGCACTTCGCCGCGTTTGCGGAGCGATTCGGGGACGAGGCCGAGGAGCCCGACTGGCCCGCGGTGGAGGAGGAGCACGACAACGTCCGGGCGGCGATCGACTGGAGCCGCGAGGTCGGCGCCGCCGACCTCGAGATCCGGCTGGCAGCAGGCCTCTGGCTCTTCTGGTCTGTTCGCGGCCATCTCCACGAGGGTCGACGTCGTGTCGAGGAAGCTCTCCGGAACGGCGGTGGCGGCCTCGAGCCCGAGCGCGCGAACGCCCTCGCCGGAGCGAGCTGGCTTGCGTTGCGGCTGGGCGACTACGAGCAGGCGGAGCGCCGGGCGGCGGAGAGCCTCGATGTCTACCGTGCGCTCGGCGACGAGCGCGGCATCGCAGGCGCGCTCAACCGCATGGGCGCGGCCGTCAGCGGCCGTGGAGACGTCGTCCGGGCAATCGCGCTCCAGGAGGAGAGCGCCGCGCTCTATCGCAAGCTCGGAGACGACCACAAGCTCGCGGTCGTCCTCAACAACCTCGGCTACCGCCTCTTCATCCAGGGAGAGCTCGAGCAGGGCAGGCTCCTCTGTCAGGAAGCCCTGAGCATCGCCCGCAGGCTCGGTGATCGAACAGGGATGCAGCTTCCGTTGATCAACCTGGGCCTGGCGGCGTTCCTGGAAGACCGCTACGACGATGCGCTCACCTGCTACGAAGAGGGCTTCCGGCTGGCGCAGGAGCGCGGCTACGTCGTCCCCGAGATCTACGCCCTCGACGGGATGGCTGCCGTGCTGGCCGCGACCGGAAAGGCGGAGGAGGCTGCGGCGATCGCCGCCGCCGTGGAGGCTGCCGCCGAGGCGACCGGCGTCTTCGTCGAGCCCTTCGAGCAGCAGATCCACGAACAGACGGTCGAGACAGCGAGGCAGACACTGTCCGAGGAGGGGTTCGCCGCCGCGTGGGAGGCCGGACGCCGGCTGACCATCGACGAGGCCGCAGCGCAGGCGCTCGCCGTCGACAAGCCGGCGATGCCGCAGGAGCTCCCTGACTACATCCCCTTCGAGTGACAGCCGGCGTCGTGCCTAGGCGTCGTGCCTAGGCGTCGGTCTCGATTTACCGACGCACACAGGGTCCGGCCGAATTTACACGCCTGAGGTTTGAGGGTCGTCATCGGGGGTAGCCCACCGCAAGTCTCGCGGCCCCCTTCTGAGAGGAGTTTTCGCATGGCGCGATCAGACGGCAACGTCGATTTAGTCGTGGTCGTGAACGGGTTCCCGAGAGTCTCGGAGACCTTCGTCCTGCAGGAACTGCTCGACCTCGAACGCAAGGGAATGCGACTGCACGTCGTCGCCCTGCGTAGGCCGGAAGAGATCGTGGTCCAGGAAGCGTTGGACGAGCTACGGGCCGACGTGACGTACATGCCGGACCTGGCCGAGCTGGCGACGCGGCCCGTGCGCGTTGCTCTCCGCGCTGCGCATGCTGCGCTGTTCCTCCGACGGCCGAGAACCTACCTCGATGGAGTTGCTGCCGCGGTCATGTCGCCCGATGTCTCGCGATCGAGTCTCCAGCGCGCCGCTCTTCTCGGCCATCTGGCTGTCCGCCTGGGCTCGCCGCCGTTCTATGCGCACTTCGCGCACAAGCCGGCGACCATCACGCGCGCGGCGGCACTGCTGACGGGGATCTCGTATGCGCTCTCTGCGCACGCCAAGGACATCTGGCTGACACCGCCCTCCGAGCTCAAGCGAAAGGTGGCTGACGCCGAGCTGGTTCTCACGTGCACGGAGGAGGGGCGTTCCCATCTGGAGCGTCTCTCGTCCAGGAGCACGCCGGTCCGGCTCGTTCATCACGGGGTGGAGGTCGGGATGCCGAGGCGCCACATTCCGGCCAACCCGGTTCCGATCATCGCTTCCGTCGGCCGGCTGGTCCCGAAGAAGGGTTACTCGACGCTTCTCCTCGCAGTTGCGTCGCTGCGGCGCCGTGCCATCCCGTGTCGCCTCCGTATCGCAGGCGAAGGGCCGGAGTGGGCAATGTTGCAGCGTCTGGCCCACGCGCTCGGGATCGTCGACTGCGTGTCCTTTCTCGGGCCCCTGACACCGGATGAGGTCATGGGGGAGCTGGAGAAGGCCGACGTATTCACTCTCGCGTGCGAGCTCACACCCGAGGGGGACCGCGACGGGATCCCGAACGTGATCCTGGAGGCGATGGCTCGTGGACTCCCGGTCGCGAGCACCACGCTGGCCGGCGTTTCCGAGGCGGTCGTCGACGGGGAGACGGGACTCCTCGCCCCGCCCGGGGACCCGGAGGGACTGGCCGATCGGCTCGAGCGGCTCCTCGTCGATCCTGAGCTCCGTCTCCGGTTGGGGGCGAACGGGCATGGACGCGTCGCCGCGCGCTTCGATCGGCAAGCCACACTTCCGAGAGTTGCCGCCGAGCTCGAGGCTGCAGGGTTGTTGCCGTCGCCCACAGCCACGGAGCTTCGGGACCACGCACCACTGCGCCTCGCCTCCTGATGCGGCTGCTGTATCTCAGCGCAGACCCGGGAATCCCCATGCTCGGACACAAGGGCGCATCGGTCCACGTGCGCGAGCTCGTGACCGCCCTCCAGCGCGCAGGAGCCGAGGTGCTCGTGGCCTCGCCGCGAGTCTGCGACGAGGGCGATCGGTTTCCCCTGCCCGTTCCGCTGATCCCGGTCGATCCGGTCTTGCCGAAGACCCACACGACCCCGCGCTCGGCGCGGTCGGCGATCGAGGCGCAACGCCGACAGATCGAGCGACTCTGCCGCAAGCTTCGCGTCGACGCTCTCTACGAGCGCTATTCGCTGTTCAGCGATGCGGGAGTTCATGCTTCTCGTCGCCTCGGAGTGCCGCACATCCTCGAGGTCAACGCTCCTCTACGCGCGGAGGCGCGTCGTCACCGCACCCTTCCGCACGCGCGGCTCGCCGCAGAGATCGAGTCGGCGGTCTTCGCGCTCACTGCGCGCTGTCTCTGCGTGTCGGACGGGGTCGCGAGGGCAGTCCGCCGCCACCGCGCCGCTGCACCGACGGAGGTCGTCCCGAACGGGGTCGATCCCGCTCGGTTTTGTGGCCGCAAGGCCGATCGCAATGCGAGAGACGTCGTCGTCGGCTTCGCCGGAAGCCTGAAGCCCTGGCACGGAATCGAAACCCTCGTCGAGGCTTGCGAGATCGCGTTCCCCCTCGAGCCTCGCCTCCAGCTCGAGGTCGTGGGGGACGGCCCACTGCGGTCTTCTGTCCAATCGGCGGCGCTACCGCGCAACCGTCTTCGGGTTGCCGGCCCGATCGACCACGCGCAGGCGATCGAGGCCATGCACCGCTGGGACGTTGGTGCCGCGCCCTACCGGGGAGAACGGGGCTTCTACTTCTCGTCCCTGAAGGTCCTGGAGTACATGGCGGCCGGGGTCTGTTCCGTGGCATCGGACCTGGGCGAACTCCGATCGCTGCTCCGTGACGGCCGCGGCGTCCTCGTCCCGCCCGATGATCCGCCGGCCCTCGCCGAAGCGCTGCTCCTACTCGCGCGATCGCCGGACCTCGTGAGCGCGGCCGGGAACAGAGCTCGCAACTGGGTCCTCGTCCACCGCACGTGGGCACGCAACGCCGAGATCGTGCTCGACCGCTTCCGCCAGGTAGGCCGGAGGGCCGCCGCATGAGGCGGGCCCTCGTCACAGGCGCCGCCGGCTTCATCGGGTCGCACCTCTGCGAGGCGCTGCTGGCTCTAGACGTCGAGGTCGTCGGCGTCGATTGCTTCACCGACTACTACGACCCCGCGCTCAAGCGGGCAAATCTGGTGTGCGCACGCGAAGCCGGTCTGCGGTTCGTCGAAGCCGACATCTCCCAGGCGAGCCTCGAGCCACTCCTCGAGGGAGCCACCGTCGTGTTCCACCTGGCCGCGCAGCCGGGAGTCAGATCGAGCTTCGGGCGGGACTTCCGGCTGTACGCCACCCGGAATATCGTCGCGACGCAGAGGCTTCTGGAAGCGATGGCCGCAGTCGGCGCGGCGCGGCTCGTCTTCGCTTCGTCGTCGTCTGTCTACGGCGGAACCACGGGCCTGACGACGAAGGAGGACACGTCGCGCTCGCCCCTCTCCCCGTACGGGTTGACGAAGGCGGCCTGCGAGGACCTCATCGACGTGTACCGCCGAACAACCGGGCTCTCGGCCACGGCGCTTCGCTACTTCACGGTCTACGGCCCGCGGCAGCGACCCGAGATGGCGTTCGCGACGTTCATCAGCTCGATCCTGGAGGGACGACCTCTGCCGGTGTTCGGAAACGGGAGGCAGTCGCGAGACTTCACCTACGTCGACGACGCAGTCGCCGCCACGATTGCCGCCGCCAAGCACGGGGCCCGGGAGGCATACAACGTCAGCGGCGGATCGAGCGCGACGGTGCTCGAAGTGATCGCCGTGATCGAACGCCTCACCGGACGGCGGGCGATGCTCGATCCGCGACCAAGCGGGCGTGGCGACCCCACGCACACGCGAGCGGATCTTCGAGCAGCGCAGGCCGACCTCGGCTACCGGCCCGCGACGATGCTGGAGGCCGGGCTCTGGCAGCAGGTCGAGGCGGCGTCAGAACACCACCTGGCCCTTCGGAGAACAGCGTGATCACTGCACCGAAGCTCGGACGGTCGTCGCGTCACACGCAGGTCGAAGGAGGCGGTACCGAGCCGCAAGGCACACCGCTCGGCGTGATCTGGCGCCAGTTCGCCCCGCACGTCCGGAAACAGCGGCCGCGACTCGCAGGAGGGGCGCTGTTCGGCGTCGTCTACGCCGTCAGCCGAGTCGTCGAACCCTGGCCGATCAAAGTCGTCCTCGACCAGGTCCTCTACCACAAGACGGCGAGCGGCTGGTGGGTGCCGCTCTTCACGGTCTTCGGAACGTCTGCGATGGCGATGCTCGTTGCCTGCGGGCTCTGGCTCGCCGTGACAGGCGTGGTACGCGGATTCTCCTACTACTTCGAGGACTACCTGCTCTCCACGGCGGCGCAGAGGATCGTCTACGCGCTCCGGTCACGCCTCTACCGCCACCTGCACGAGCTGCCTCTGTCCTTCCACCAGGGCCGAAGGGCAGGTGACACCCTCGTGCGGCTGAGCTCCGACATCGTCCTGCTCCGGGATATCGTCGTCGACAGCCTCGTAACGCTGGCGAGCGGCGGCGTGATGCTCGTCCTCATGCTCGCCGTCATGGCGCTGATCGACCCGGTCCTGACCGGGGTCGCGCTACTGGTAATGCCTCTCGTCGCCGCATTCACGGCGCTCTACGGACGGCGGATCAGGTCGAGCTCCCGAAAGCAGCGCAAGCGGGAAGGCGAGGTCGCGGCAGCGATGCACGAGGCTCTCTCGGCCATGGCCGTCGTCCAGGTCCACGGGGCCGGCGAACGCGAGCAGGAGCGGTTCCACGACATCAACCGCCGCAGCCTGAAGCAGGGAATCAAGGCGACCAGGCTCGAGGCGACGATGAATCGGAACATCGAGATCGCGGTCGCGGCCGGCCTCACCGCGATCGTCAGCGTCGGAACGGTTCGCGCCCTCCACGGCTCGATTTCGCCCGGGGAGCTCATCGTGTTCATCAGCTATCTCCGTGCTGCGTATCGACCGCTGCAGCGAGCCTCGAAGACGGTCCAGCGGAGCGCGAAAGCGCTGGCCGCCGCCGAGCGCGTGGTCGAAGTGCTCGAGGCCGAGCCCGACGTCGTCGATCTTCCCGATGCCGAGCCTGCGCCCAGATTCGCCGGGAAGGTTGATTTCCAAAGCGTCGACTTCGCGTACGTCCCTGAACGCCCCGTGCTTCGAGAGATCTCCTTCTCCGCGGAAGCAGGGAGGACCACGGCCATCGTGGGAGCCACGGGCTGCGGAAAGTCGACGCTGCTCAGCCTGATTCCACGGCTGTTCCAGCCCGACAACGGATCCGTGCTCATCGACGGCGTCGACATCCGGAGCTACACGCTCGAATCACTCCGCGCCCAGATCTCCATCGTCCTCCAGGAGTCCGTGCTGTTCGGCCTCTCGATCGCGGACAACATCCGCTACGGCGCACCATCGGCATCCGACGACGAGGTCGTCGCGGCTGCGCGAGCAGCGGGAATCCACGAATTCGTCGAAGCGCTGCCGGCCGGGTACGAAACCGCCCTCTCCGAGCGCGGAGCATCGCTCTCGGGAGGTCAGCGACAACGAATCGCCATCGCCCGGGCTCTCGTCAGGCGAAGCCCGATCCTCCTCCTCGACGAGCCGACAACCGGCCTCGACGCCGCAACCCAGGCCGAGGTCGTCGAGACGCTCGAAATCCTCATGGCCGGACGGACGACGATGCTGGTGACCCACGACATGCGCCTCGCCGAGCGTGCCGATCGGATTGTGGTCATCACGGAGGGCCGCGTCGCCGCCGAGGGAACGCACCAGGATCTGCTCCTGAGCTCATCCCACTACCGGCACTTGGTCGGTGCGCGTCCGCCGTCGCGGCGTCCGAGCCGGATCTCCTCGACACCGTCGGTCGGACGGGCGATGTTCTACTCCCACAACGGCGTCGGAGTCGGCCACCTCCAGCGACAGCTCGACCTGGCAACCGCATACCGGGCCAGACATCCCGACAGCGCCGTCCTCCTCGCGACCGGCTCCCATGGTGCGTCGATTTTCTCCCCACCGCCGGGACTCGACTACGTGAAGCTCCCGTCGCTTCAGATGATCGACCGATACCGGAACTGGCAACCGCGTGAGCTCTCGCTTCCCATCGAGACCGTCACCGAACTGCGAAGCGACCTGCTCGCCCAGACCGTGCGGCGCTTCGCTCCCGACCTGCTCGTGGCCGACTTCATGCCCGCCGGCCCCTATGGGGAGCTGATCCCAGCGCTGGAAGAGCTCGAACGGCTGGGCGGGGCGGCGGTGGCGGGGTTTCGCGACATCGTCGACGAGCCCGCCTTCGTGCGCGGGCTCTGGCACGAGACGGGCGTCTACGACGTTCTCAAACGCTTCTATGCGGCGATCTGCATCTACGGAGACCCAGCCGCAATCGACTTCATCAACGGCTACGGATTCGACGGCGACCTCGCCGGCCGGACCCGCTACTGCGGATACCTGGGCCGGAGCCCCTCCGGCGAGGCCGGCCGCGAGCGACGGCCGTTCATCCTGGCCGCGAGCGGCGGGGGCGTCGACGGGGCCGTCACGCTGGAAGCGTTCATCGCCGCGGCCGCCACAATGGAACCTGACCAGGGAACGTGGCGAGTGGTCGGCGGCCCGCTCATGCCCGAGGACCGCTACCAGCATCTCGCACAGCTGGGGTCACTGGCAGGCGTGGAGGTCCTCCACGCCGTACCGGACCTCCGCCGCCAGGTCGCGCGGGCCGACTGCGTCGTGGGCATGTGTGGCTACAACACGGTTTGCGACGTACTCTCCCATCGTCGGCCTGCCGTCATCGTCCCACGCACTGGGCCGAGCATGGAGCAAACGCTCCGAGCTCGACGCCTCGCCACATGGGGCTGCGCGGTGACGGTGCCCGAATCAGAGCTCGATCCAACCAGGCTCGCGACATCGATCCGGGCCGCGCTCGCGAGCTCCCCGCGCCGCGCACCGGTCTCTCTGAACGGCATCGAGCAAGCGCTCGACACGTTCGACACCGTCGGCAGCCACGCGCTCGCCGCGTGACCGTGCACGTCGTGCTCGTCGAGTAGTCCGGGCGTCTCGTCTCGGCGGTCTCTTTTCTTCCTGGCCTGAGCCGGTTTAGGGTCACGGCGTGCAGGGGCGTTGGTGGCGATTCGTCTTCGGCGGGGTGCTCGTCGTACCGCTGGCCGTGGCCGTCTGGGCGGGCGCTGCGCTCGCGCAGTCGCCGGACGGCATCTCGAAGATCCGGCACGTGATCGTGATCATGCAGGAGAACCGGACCTTCGACCACTACTTCGGGACGTACCCGGGCGCGGACGGCCTTCCGCTTCGCTACGGCGTCCCGCGGATCTGCCTTCCCGATCCCTTCCGGCTCCGCTGCGTGCGGCCCTACCACGACCCGGACGACGCGAACTTCGGCGGCCCGCACGCGAACGCCGACGCGATCGCCGACATCGACGGGGGGAAGATGGACGGCTTCGTCGTCCGGCAGGAGAACAACCTCCGGGGATGCCATCCCGGCTCCGGAAACCCCGCCTGCGATGCCGACAAGCTGCCGGACTCGATGGGCTACCACACGCGGCAGGAGATCCCGAACTACTGGAGCTATGCACATTCCTTCGTGCTCCAGGACCACATGTTCACGCCGACGACGTCATGGAGCCTGCCGGCACACCTGTTCATGGTCTCCGAATGGTCGGCGTACTGCCCTCCCGGGAGCGGCCCGCTCTCCTGCAGGAACGCGCTCGGGGACCTCGCCAGCCCGGTCAGCACCCCTCCGCCGAACTACGCCTGGACCGACCTCACCTACCTGCTCCACCGCGCGGGCGTGAGCTGGGGCTACTACATCCTCCCCGGCACCGAGCCCGACTGCGAGGACGACAGCGCCGGCTGCAAGCCGATCGCGCAACGCGTGTGGACGCCGGGGATCTGGAACCCGCTGCCGTACTTCGACACCGTCAAGCAGAACGGGCAGCTCGGCAACATCCAGCCGCTGTCGAACTTCTATGACCAGGCGGCGAAGGGCACGCTGCCGGCCGTGTCGTGGGTGATCCCGAACGGCACCGTCAGCGAGCACCCGCCCGCGCTTGTCAGCGCGGGACAGAGTTACGTAACAGGTCTCGTGAATGCGGTCATGGCGGGGCCGAACTGGAGCAGCACGGCGATCTTTCTCTCCTGGGACGACTGGGGAGGCTTCTACGACCACGTCTCGCCGCCGCGAGTCGATGCGAACGGCTACGGCATCCGCGTTCCCGGCATCGTCATCAGCCCCTACGCCCGCAAGGGCTACGTCGACCACCAGGTGCTGAGCCACGACGCCTACGTCAAGTTCGTCGAGGACGACTTCCTCGGCGGCAGCCGCATCGACCCGGCTACGGACGGGCGCCCCGACCCCCGCCCTAGCGTCCGAGAGAGCCTGCGCGTCCTCGGCGACCTTCGCATCGACTTCGACTTCACGCAGAAGCCCCGCCCGCCGAAACTGCTCCCGACCACGCCGCCGGTCCCGCACTACAGCGGCAACTGGGTCGGAGGGGCGGTGTCGCTGCTCGACTCGCCGCACGTCGTGCTCAAGAAGCTGACGGACGACCGTCCCGTCGGCTGGTTGACGTCGTTCTCGACCGACGACCCCGTCTGGCGCTGCCTCAACGGCACGACGATGCTCGTGTCGGTCGCCCCGGTGGAGTTCCCGGGCACGTACCTCGTCAGCTCGCCGAAGAAGCGCGGCTGCCCGCCCGCGACGTGGACGTTTGCCGGCGCGCCGTCGAGCTAGCCTCGGCTTCGCGCGCTGAAGCTCACGCTCCCCGTCGGCCACACCCGCGCTCGTCAGCCCAGCGCGGCTGTCCTCAGAGCGAACAGCCGCCACTCACCAGGGATGCCTTCTAGTTCAAGTGCGCCGCGTTCGATGAACTCGAGGCCTGCACGAATTCGGAACTGGACATCCACGCCGGGCTCCACACGGGCGAGTGGGAGGTCGCGGACGGGAAGGTCGCCGGCATCGCCGTGCACACGGGCGCCCGTGGCATTCCCTCGACAATTGCGGACGCGCAGCGGATTGCTCGCGCAGGACAGTCGAACGTTGCCATGAACCGTCTCCCGCGCTGTCGACCTCGCGGCCGCGATATCGCAGCAGCTCGCGGCGGAAGAGCGCCTACCGCTGCGCGGGCGCCCCGTGTCGTTCGGTGCGAGCGATTTGACCTCAAGGACGAGCTCGGTGGCGTTCCCGTCCACGTTCAACGAAACTCCGCCCGTGCAGATCCCGGACGTCGAGTACGCGCGAAGTGGCGACGTCTCGATCGCCTACCAGGTCATCGGCAACGGGCCGATCGATCTCCTCGTCATTCCGTTCATCAACAACCTCGTGCACGCGTGGGCGCATCCCTTGTGGCCCAGGGTCTACGAGCGCATGACCGCGTTCTCTCGGCTGATCATGTTCGACAAGCGCGGAACCGGACTGTCAGACCGATTCGGCGAGCTGCCGACACTGGAAGTCCGAATGGACGACCTGCGCGCAGTACTCGACGAGGTCGGCTCGGATCGGGCAGCGCTCATCAGCTTCGGCGAGGGGAATCACCTGGCGGCCCTGTTCGCCGCCACCTATCCGGAGCGGACATCGGCGCTCGTGCTCTACAACCCGGTCGCTCGCTACATCTCGGCTCCCGACTATCCGTGGGGCCAGACGACGGAGGAGTGGAGCCGGCTCGTCGAGCGCGTCGGCGAGAACTGGGGGAAGCAAGCGTTCTTCGACGACATGCTGCGCTCGATGGATCCGATCCTCGCCGAGGACGAGGAGTTTCGGCGTTGGCATGCAGCCCTGTTCCGCGTCGCCGCGAGCCCGGCGTCGGCCGCCACCTTCTATCGCATGATGATGGAGACAGACGTCCGCGACGTCCTCCCAGCGATCCGCGTTCCGACGCTGGTCTGCTACCGCGAGGACTTCAGCGGCCCGTCGAGGTTCGTTGCCGAGCGTATCCCGGCCGCGCAGGCGGTGGAGTTCCCCGGAATCGGCTACTTCGCGAACGCACCCACCGAGGCGTTCGACGAGATCGAGCGGTTTCTCAGCGGGGGCCTGGTCGAGAGGGAACCCGACCGGGTACTCGTCACGCTGCTCTTCACGGACATCGTCGGCTCGACAGAACTCGCGACACGGCTGGGAGACCGTGACTGGCGTGGGCTGCTCGAAAAACACAACGCGGCAGTACGCCGCGAGCTCGAGCGCTTCCGAGGTCACGAGGCGAACACGACCGGCGACGGGTTTCTCGCCACGTTCGACGGGCCTGCAAGAGGAATCCGCTGCGCCAGCGCGATCCGCGACGCGGTACGCGAGGTCGGGCTGGAGATCCGCGCGGGGCTGCACACGGGAGAGTGCGAGCTCGTGCGGGGCGAGGTGGCCGGCATCGCCGTGCACACCGCGGCACGCGTGGCGGCCTTGGCAGGATCCGGCAAGGTGCTGGTCTCGAGCACGGTGAAGGACCTCGTCGCCGGCTCGGGCATCGAGTTCGAATCCATCGGAGACCACACGCTCAAGGGCGTGCCAGGTGAATGGCGGCTGTTCGTCGTCCGAGACACCTAAAGCTCAAGGACTGCCGCCCGCGGGAGCTCTCCTCTCCGTAGGCCCATCTCACCGCCAGTCAGGCATAAGCGATTCGTAAGCGTTCGTCCGCACCCTCCTCACCTCGCGACACACACGACCTGAGAGGAGAAGCGAGATGAACCACAGGATCAGCAGAAAGCACCGGCGGCTGGGCCGCAGAACGCTCGTGACGGGCGCCGCCTGCCTCGCCGTTCTCATCGCCGGCGGTAGCGTGGCGCTGGCGACGATCCCCAGCAGCGGGGGCGCGATCACCGGCTGCTACGCGAAGCGCGACGGCAGCCTGCGCGTGATCGATGCGCCGTCGGCGTCGTGCAAGTCGACCGAGACGGCGCTCACCTGGAACCAGACCGGGCCACAGGGCCCGCAGGGAGCCACCGGCCCGCAGGGGCCGCAAGGCGACCAGGGCGTCCAAGGCTCCCAGGGGCTGAAGGGCGACACCGGCCCCGCCGGCCCCGCCGGCCCGCAGGGGCCTCAGGGACCTCAGGGATCGGTGACCCACCCCAACTACGAGTGGGCCGAGAGCGACTACACCGAAATCCCGTGGTACGGGCAAGCGACCGCGATTGTCCACTGCCCGGCAGGAAAGAGGGCCGTCAGCGGCGGGTACGGCGGCTTTCTCGACAAGGTGCTGAGCAGTACACCCACGGACGATCTGAGCGGGTGGATCGCGACGGCGACCGCCGGATTCGGCGGCGGCTTCGTGATTGCCGATGTCCAGTGCGCAGATGCCTGAGCGACCCGGACGTGAAAGGAGAATCGACATGAACACACATGCACCCAGCCGCGCGCGGGGAAGACGCCTCGCCGCCGTCGCGTTCGGGCTCGTCCTCGCGCTCATCGGGGGAGGTGCCGCCCTGGCGACGATCCCGGACGGGGGCACGATCAACGCTTGCTACGCGAAGCGCGACGGCAATGTGCGCGTCATCGACGCGTCGAGCGCGCAGTGCAAGGGCTCCGAGAGCCCGCTGTCCTGGAACCAGACACCCCCACTGGGGCCGAAGGGGGCCGCCGGCCCGCAGGGACCGAAAGGCGGTCAGGGTGACCAAGGGCCCCAGGGCGTCAAGGGCTCGACCGGCGACGCCGGCCCTGCCGGCCCGGCCGGCCCGCAGGGTCCTCAGGGGCCGCCCGGCACGCCGGGTTACTTCAAAGTCCAGACCGACTGGTTCGAGGTGGCCTGGACCGAGGATCTGACGATCGAGGCGCAATGCCCGTCCGGGACGAAGGCCGTAGGCGGGGGATACGTCGCCAACGACAACGTCTCGATCCAACAGTCAAAGCCGGCCCTCGTTTGGCGCGACGGCGGCCCGGACACTGACGGTTGGCTGGTCAAGGGTGTCGGCGGCCCGTACTTCGGAACCTTCGGGGGCTTCAGGGCCGTTGCGGTCTGCGGCCCCGCCTGACCGCGCACAGACCAAGTTCCACCCAAGAGGGGCGGCGATGCCGCCCCTCTTCGCACGCACAGCCTCACCCGAGAACCGGCAGGTGGGGAGGGCGAATGGCGTTGACGGTTGAGCGCCCGGGTCGGTCGAGCACCGGCCCTCGTGCGTGTAGGTGTGCGTGGAGAGGGCGAGGATGTTCGCGTCGACGCGTCGAGCGTGTGCTTCGTCGGCGCACCCGTGGGGTGCGTGGTCTGCATCGCGTCAGGGGCGAGGGGAAGAGGCTAACCCTCCTGGCGGCGGCCCCAGACGCCGATGTAGACGAACCCGCAGGAGAGGAAGTCACGCTGCGTGG
>Ga0066903_100003020_pt1 | contig 13519 bp, 11 predicted proteins | sample PanSoiMetaGPlot1_FD_67491 | JGI IMG/M metagenome (GOLD analysis project Ga0066903, IMG submission 67491) | Tropical forest soil microbial communities from Panama analyzed to predict greenhouse gas emissions - Panama Soil - Plot 1 (version 2) | ecosystem: Environmental > Terrestrial > Soil >... | reverse complement strand
ACGGTCCACGCCATCGGCTTGAACAAACGGCCCTCGACGGCCTGCAGGGTGAAGATTGGCAGGTAGGCCGTGATGATGATGGCGATTGCGTAGAAGACCGGACGCTGCACTTCGTGCGCGGCCTCGCGAATGCGCACGAGCGGCGGCGCGACATCCCGACGTCCCAGGTGTCGGACGATGTTCTCGACCATGACCACCGTGCCGTCGACGACCATGCCGAAATCGAGCGCGCCCAACGACAGCAGATTCGCGGGAATGTGCCGGAGATCCAGACAGATCGCGGCAAAGAGCAGCGAGAACGGAATGGTCAACGCGACGATCAGCGCGCCGCGCGCGTTGCCAAGGAACGCGAACAGCACGATCACGACGAGCGCGATGCCCTCGGTCAGGTTCTGCAGCACGGTGTGCGTCGTGAACTGCACGAGGTCGCTGCGATCGAGGAACGGCACGATCCGGACGCCACGCGGCAGCACGTGCGCGTTGAGCTCCCGGACCTTGCGTTCGATGCCTTTCAACGTAGAGTCGGCCTCCGCACTCTTCCGCAGCAACACGATCCCTTCGACGACATCGTCGTTGTCGACAATCCGGCCGTCGGCGCGGTGAATCGCCTTGCCGTTCCGCCCGAGGCGGATCTTGGGCCCCTGGGCGACCGTCGCGACATCGCACACACGGAGAGCCGTGCCGTTCTGCGTCTTGATCACGGTCTGTTCGACGTCACGAACGCCGCCGACCAGGCCGACCGCGCGCACGTTCACCTGCTGGAGCCCCTCCTGGATGAAGCTTCCGCCCGCATTGACGTTGTTGGCCGCGAGCTGCTGCTCGACTTGTCCGATCGTCAGGCCGTAAGCAACCAGCTTGTTCGGGTCGACGCGGACCTGATACTCCTTCGTCACGCCGCCGAGACTCGACACGTCCACGACGTTCGGCACGGATTTGAACTGCTTCTCCAGAACCCAGTCCTGGAGCGCTTTCAGCTCCATCACGTCGTACTCGGGGTTCGTGCTATGCAGCGTGTAGAAATAAATCTGTCCGACGGGGCTCCAGTCGGTTCCCATCACAGGCTGCAGATTCTGCGGCAGGCTGACCTGCGACAGCCGTTCCAACACCTTCTGCCGGTTCCAGTCGTTCTCCGACTCGTCATCGAAGACCAGCATGACGCTGGAGAGACCGAAGAGCGACGTCGATCGCAGATGCTCGAGGTGCGGCAGACCGTTCATCACGGTCTCGATCGGAATCGTGACCTGCTGCTCCACTTCTTCCGCGGCCCGACCGGGCCACTGCGTGATGATGTTGACGTAATTGTTCGCGACGTCGGGATACGCTTCGACCGGCAGGGCGTGGAACGAGACGACGCCCCACAGGAGCAGGAGCAGCGCGAGCGCGAGCACCAGAAACCCGTTGTCGAGCGCGAAGTCGACGAGCCGGCGGATCATCGATGCGGCCGGCTCTGAGGCGCGCCGAGCGAGCCCTCAACGACGATCCGCACGAGCTGGGCGCGCGTGCGGACCTGCGTCTTCTCGAACAGGTGCTGAAGCGTCGCCTTGACCGCGCTCTCCGAGACGCCGATGTCCGTCGCGATCTGTTTGTTGGTCAGCCCTTCAAAGATGCCGCGAAGGACGCGGCTCTCGCGCTCAGTCAGCGACCGGTGAGACCTTTGAGCCGGCGCCCTCGAAAGCCGCAGCACGCCGCTCGGCCGAAGCCGAGGATCGATCCGCGCCGCAACCGCCGACCAGAGTCGCGGGTCGGTCTCGAGGAACGCCGCAATCTCGGCGTCGCTCAGCTCGATGCCCTGCTCGCAGAGCCTCGCGAGCGATTCGTGCGCCCGCGCCTCGAAGCGCTGTCGAAACGCTTCGTCGGTCACCAACTTGCCGATTACCAACTGGACACCCCACTGCGACATGCGTGATCAGTCCTTCGGCAGATGCCTCCTGCGGCAGCTGTCCGGATCGACAGCGCAACGGCTGTCGCCGACGTCTGTGCACCGTTCTAGAAGCGCGTGTGTAAGAGGGTCCTACGCAATGCGAGGCGGCGGGGCACGAAGGGCGGGAAGCGTGGAGCCGGGAACATCGCGGACGATTCCGACCGCGGGCGCGCGAATCCGTGTCACGCCGACGACCGCTTCACTCCGATCGGGTGACCGAAGCAGAGGCACCCGGATGCCGATCGCCATCAACTCCGGCCAGACCGTCCGGTTGAGGACTGGCTCGCCGGACACACCGCGCGTTGGGGACGCGGCCTGCCGCGTGAAGCGGCCGTGACCGTCGTTCAGCCACACCAGCACGTCGCCGGAGGACGTTGCGGCGACGAGATCGAGGTCGCCGTCGTGATCGATGTCGCCCTCGATCACACCGGTGACCGTTGCATCGAGACGGACCGCGCCAGCTGAACCGGAGAGCCGGACGGAAATGCGACGATCGCCCGTCACGCCCTCGAGAAGCGCCGCGTCCACACGACCGTCTCCATCGAAGTCCCCGAATGCCCGTTGCGGAGGCGCTTGCGGCACGAACGGCGTCAGCGGCGCGGATGGCTTCCGAAGAAACGCGCCGGTCGCGACGGCCGCCATCGACAGCGCGATGAGAACGAGACGTGGACTGCGCTGACGTGGAGGCATGAGAGTGGAGGCACCGCGCACGACTTCCAACACGGCCCGCCAAGTATCCCAAACGCGGCGATGGTCGATCCAGCTATCTTTCGGACAGGAGCGACTATCTTTCGTCTGCGCACTGCATAAGACGTCCATAAACGCCGGCTCGTTGCCAGCATTACTCGGCTGCTGCTACCCTGAAGACAGCCGATGAACCGTTCATCCGTCCGATTCGTGGCGCTGCTGTGCGCTGTGTTCTGTGCCGCGCTCGCTGCGATCGAGGTGTGGCCCGTGCGTCGTGTCCGCACCGCGGATCAGAACGGCGACGGCCGGCCAGACGTCTGGCGGCGCTACGACGCTCGCGGTCGGCTCACCGAAGTCGACGTCGACAGCAACTTCGACGGCAGCCCTGACATCGCCGAGTACTACGACCGTGGCGTGCTCGTTCGCCGCGAGACCGATCGGAATTTCAACGGCCAGGCGGATCTCATCGAAGAATTCGACGCCGAAACGCACAGCCGGACGCGATCGGTCGTCGACGTCGACTACGACGGCACGGCCGATCTGCTGGTGCTGTTCCGCAACGGCGAAGCGGTCTTTGCGAAGCACACCTCGTTGCCGACGTCCGGCGAAAGCGCGCGTCCGCCGGCGCTACATCGTGACGATGTCCATCGTCTCGTCCAACTGACGGATCCGTTCGAGTCCGAGAGCGCCGTCCGCTCTTCGCGTCCGACATCCGCCGACGACGAGTGCGTCGGTCTCTCGACGTCGGGCGGCCTCCCACGTCCCCGTGTCTCCTCGCTCGGTCGACTGCCTTCGTCCACCCGGCTCGCCACGAGCGAACAGCCCGTTCGCACGCTGGCCCCGCAGCTTCCGCAGTCCCCTCGCGCTCCGCCCGTCTCCTAATCCTCCTGTCCGCTGTCCCACGGTGAGGCCGCAGCGCGCGGTCTCGAGGATTCTCATTCGAAGGAGACGACATGCGCCTCGTGTGGCGTGCCTATCTCGGTTGTGTGCTTGTGAGCTGTGCGGCGATGCCTGTTGCCGCACAGGCGTCGCGCCCGTTGACGTGGCCGGAGATCCGCGACCGCTTCCGCACGACAAATCCGACGCTGCAGGCCGGCCTGATTGGGGTCGACGAATCGAAGGCCGCCGAGATTACCGCGTACCTCCGGCCCAATCCCCAGTGGTCGCTCACCTTCGATCAGGTAGGCAACGCCGAGGACGGAAACCCGTTCTCGGCCGCCAATCTCTCCACGGCGTTCAGCTACCTCCACGAGCGCCAGGGGAAACGCGAGCTGCGGCGCGACAGCGCCACCCGCGCGACGGACATTGCAACCTCGGCGGAGGCCGATCTCGAGCGGAACCTGATGTTTACGCTCCGGTCCGCGTTCGTGCAGGTGCTGCAGGCCAAGGCGTTTCGCACGCTGGCGCGCGACAACCTCACCAGTTACGACCAGGTGCTCGGCTTGAGCCGCGATCGCCTCCGGGCCGGCGACATCGCCCAGATCGATCTCGATCGCCTCGAGCTCCAGCGCGTGACCTACGAGTCCGACGTGCAGACGGCGGAAGTCAACCTCCGGACGGCCAAAATCCAGCTCCTCCGGCTGTTGAACGACCAGACGACGCCGGTGGACCAGTTCGATGTGTCTGGCCCTTTCGACTTCGCCGTGCCGCCGCAATCGGGTGATGAGCTCCGCCGGCTCGCGCTCGACGCGCGGCCCGACCTACGGGCCGCGGTGCAGGGCATCGACAAGGCGCGGACCGACCACCGCCTCGCGTTCGCCAACGGATCGGTCGACCCGACGATCGGCGTCGATGCGGCCTTCCCGTCGATCTCGCAGGCGTACCTGAGCTACCAGCCTCCCCTGCGCCAGTACGTCGGCGTGAGCGTCGGCGTGCCGCTGCGCATCTTCGATCGGAACCAGGGCGAAAAGCTGCGAACGGAGCTCGACATCACGAGGAACGAGCGCCTCGCGGACGCGGCGAAGCTCCAGGTGTTCGGCGACGTCGACACCGCCTATGCGACCGTGATGAGCACCGTCTCGTTACTGCAGCCGTACCGCGAGCGCTACCTGGACCAGGCAACGCGCGTGCGCGAGACGGTCACGTTTTCCTACGAGCGTGGCGGCGCCTCGCTCGTCGACTTTCTGCAGGCGCAGCAGGAATACCGCGCCGTTCAGGTCAGCTACGTCAACCTGATCGCCGCGTTCCTGAACGCCGTCAACCAACTGAATCTCGCTGTCGGCCGAGAGGTGATCCCGTGAAGCTCGCGCTCATTCTCATGTGGACGGCGCTCGCCGCAGCGTGCACGGCGCGCGGCAGCACGGAAGGCCAGTCTGGCGCGCCGCCCCCGGCGGTCGTGGAGCATGAAGAGGACGGCAGCGCGATTCGTGTGGACCATCCGGACCGTGTGGCGCTGTCGACGGCAGAGGCGCGCGAGGCGACGTCCGAGCTGAGCGTGACGGGCGTCGTGAGCCCCGATGTGTCGCGCGCGGTTCCGGTCGTCTCACTCGCGTCCGGCCGCGTCGTGGATCTCCGCGTTCGCCTCGGCGATCGCGTGCAGAAGGGGCAACTGCTGCTCAGAATCCAGAGCGCCGACGTCGCCGCGGCGTTTTCCGACTATCGAAAGGCCGTCGCCGATCGCGCGCTGGCCGAACGGCAGCTCGAACGCGCAACGACGCTCTTCGAGCGCGGCGCGATTGCAAAGAAGGACGAAGAGGTCGCGCAGGACACGGCTGCCAAGGCGCGCGTCGACGTCGAGAACGCAACCGAGCGCCTTCGCGTCCTCGGCGTGGATGCGAGCCGCCCGCCGACGCCGATCGTCGACGTCTTCGCCCCGGCTTCGGGCGTGATCACCGAGCAGAACGTCACGAACGCCGCCGGTGTGAAATCGCTGGACAACTCGCCGAACCTGTTCACGATCTCCGATCTCTCCCGCGTCTGGATCGTCTGCGACGTCTACGAGAACGATCTCCGGGCGGTGCAGGTCGGCGACACCGCCGACATCCGGCTGGCCGCGTTTCCCGACCGCCCGCTGACGGGACGCATCAGCAACATCGGTGCGATTCTCGATCCGGCGATTCGAACGGCGAAGGTGCGTTTGGAAGTTGCGAATCCCGGTCTGCTTCGCATCGGGATGTTCGTCACGGCGACGTTCCACGGCAGCGCAACGGAGACGCACGCCGTCGTCCCCGCCGCCGCCGTTCTGCATCTCCACGACCGCGACTGGGTGTACGTGCCGATTGCGAACGGCCGCTTCGAGCGCCGCGAGGTGGTCGGCGGCCAGATGCTCGCGGGTGGCTTGCAGGAGCTGCGCTCCGGGCTCCGGCCCGGCGAGCGCGTCGTCGCCAACGCGCTGGTGTTCCAGAACAGCGTCGAACAATGACCCGCGGACGATCGAATCGATGCTTCGCGCGCTAGTCGATTTCTCGCTGAGCAACCGGCTGCTCGTGCTCGCGGTGGCCGTGTTGCTGTTCATATGGGGCATCGTCTCGTTCCGCAGCCTGCCGGTCGAGGCGTATCCGGACGTCGCGAACAACTACGTCCAGGTGATCACGCAGTGGCCCGGGATTTCCGCCGAGCAGGTGGAACAGCAGGTCACGATTCCGCTCGAGATCGCAATGAACGGCCTTCCCCATCTCGAGCACCTGCGCTCGACGACGCTCTTCGGCCTGTCGAGCGTGATGCTGACTTTCGACGACGAGTCGGAAAACGACTGGAACCGCGTCAAGGTCATCGAACGGCTGTCGCAGGTGACGCTGCCGGCCGGCGTGCAGCCGCAGATGGGCGCCGACTGGAGCCCGGTCGGGCAGATCTACTTCTTCACGCTGCACAGCACGAACCCGGCCTACGACGTGATGGAACTGAAGGCGATCGAGGACTGGACGATCGAGAAGCAGTTCAAGTCGGTGCCCGACGTCGTGGGCGTGGCGAGCTTCGGCGGCCCGACGCGCGAGTATCAGGTGCGTGTCGATCCGACCAGGCTCGTGGCCTACGGGCTGAGCCTCGGCCAGGTCGAGCAGCAGCTCGCGAACAACAACGTCAACGGCGGCGGCAGCTTCATCGAAGCCGGGTTGCAGCAGATCAACGTGCGCGCGGTCGGACTCGTGAAGACCGTCGGCGACATCGGCCGCACCGTCCTCACGACGAAGAGCGGAACGGCGGTGCGCGTCCGCGACATCGCCACCGTTGAAGAGGGCGCCAAGATCCGTCTCGGCCAGTTCGGCAAGGCCATCCATCGGGCGGACGGCCACGTCCTGGACAACGACGATGTCGTCGCCGGCATCGTGCTGCTGCGAAAAGGGGCGAACGCGGATTCGACGCTCGAGGCGATTCACCACAAGGTGCGCGAGCTGAACGACCACCTGCTGCCCCCTGGCGTCAAGATCGTGCCGCATCTGGATCGCAGCGATCTCCTCCACCTGACGACGCACACGGTGATGCACAACCTCACGGAGGGCATCATCCTCGTGTCGCTCATTCTCTTCATCTTCCTCGGCAACGTCCGCGGCGCGCTGATCGTGACGCTGACAATCCCCTTCTCGCTGCTGTTCGCCGCGATCTGCCTCAACCTCCGTCACATCCCGGCGAATCTCCTGTCGCTCGGAGCGCTCGACTTCGGAATGATCGTCGAAGGCGCCATCGTGATGACCGAGAACATCGTGCGGATGCTCTCGCGCCGCGACGGCGACAGGACCACGGTGGCGCAACAGATCGGCGCCGCCGCACACGAAGTGCAGCGGCCTGTTTTTTTCTCCATCGCGATCATCATCGTCGCCTACCTGCCGATCTTCACGCTGCAGGCGGTCGAGGGCCGCCTGTTCAAGCCGATGGCGTGGACCGTCGCGTTCGCGCTGCTCGGCGGGCTGTTGTTCTCGATGGTCGTCGGCCCCGTGCTGGCCAGCCTCGTGTTTCCGAGGGGCACTCGGGAGTGGCACAACCCGCTGATGGATCTGCTGACGCGTACGTACGCGCGTGCGCTGGCGCTCGCGATCGACCGGCGCTGGGTGACGGTCAGCCTCGCCGCGCTGGCGCTCGCGGGCACGTACCTGGTCAGCCGCGTCATCGGCTCGGAGTTCCTGCCCCATCTGGACGAAGGCGCGATCTGGGTTCGCGGCACGCTCGCGCCGAGCACGGGACCCACAGAGGGCATTCGCGTTGCCAATCAGGTGCGCGTTCTGCTCGCCTCCTTTCCCGAGGTGACGGCCGTCACGAGCCAGGTCGGCCGGCCCGACGACGGCACCGACACGACCGGCTTCTTCAACACGGAGTACTTCGTCGATCTGAGGCCGAAGGATGAGTGGCGTTCGGTCTTTCACCAGGACAAGGACGCCTTGATCGCCGCCATGAACCGCGAGCTCGACAAAGTGCCGGGCGTGCTCTGGAACTTCTCCCAGCCGATCGCGGACAACATGGAGGAGGCGGTCAGTGGCGTGAAGGGCGAGCTCGCGATCAAGGTGTACGGCGACGATCTGCGCGCGCTGGAAGACACGGGCGAGCGAATCGTCGCCGTGATGCGCACGATACCTGGCATCCAGGATCTCGGGCTCTTCCGCGTGCTCGGACAGCCCAATCTCAATTTCACCGTCGACCGCGACGCGGCGGCCCGCTATCAAATCAACGCCGCCGACGTGCAGGACGCCATCCAGACCGCCGTCGGCGGCAATGCCCTGACGCAGGTGCTCAAGGGCGAGCAGCGGTACGACCTCGTGATGCGGTACCTCCCGACCTACCGCAACACGCGCGAAGCCATCTCGCAGACGCGCCTCGTCGCGCCGTCGGGCGAGCGGGTCTCGCTCGCCCAGTTGTGCCGCGTGGAGCCGGCCGACGGCGCGTCGGAGGTCTACCGCGAAGGCAATCAGCGGTACGTCGCGATCAAGTACGGCGTCCGCGGGCGGGACCTCGGCAGCGCGGTCGAGGAGGCGATCGCAAAAGTCAGCCGGCAGGTGAAGCTTCCGGCCGGATATCGCATCGACTGGGCCGGCGAATACGCGAGCCAGCAGCGCGCACAGCGCCGGCTCGCGATCGTGATTCCGCTGACGCTCCTCGTCATCTTCATGATCCTCTATTCGATGTTCGGCTCGATGAAATGGGCCGGCCTGATCCTCGTCACCGTCGCGATGGCTCCGGTCGGCGGCGTCGCGGCGCTCTTCGCGACCGGCACGAACTTCAGCGTGTCGTCCGGCATCGGTTTCCTGGCGCTCTTCGGCGTCTCGGTGCAGACGGGCGTCATCATGGTCGAGTACATCAACCAGCTGCGCGCACGCGGCCACTCGATTCTCGACGCCGCCAAGGAAGGCGCCATTCAACGCTTCCGCCCGATCCTGATGACGATGCTCGTCGCATCGCTCGGGCTCGTTCCCGCTGCTCTCTCACACGGCATCGGATCCGACTCGCAGCGGCCGTTTGCGATCGTGATCGTGGGCGGCCTGATGGCCGTCCTTGCGATGAGCATCTTCCTCCTGCCGTGCCTGTACGTCTGGATTGCGCGCGACGGCGATGCTCTGCCTCCGCCGGATGCGGACCTCATCGAAGGAGACTGACTGGAGCGATGACCCGAGACGCCGTCCGCGCCCGCATCGCCGAAATCGGCATCATTCCAGCGGTCCGCACCACGTCGGCAGACGCTGCGCGCTTTGCCGCAGAGACGGTGGCGCGCGCGGGCGTCCCGATCATCGAGATCACGATGACAGTGCCGCACGCGCTCGACGTCATCGCAGAATTGTCGCGCGGACTGCCGGATCTCGTGGTTGGAGCCGGAACGGTGTTCGACCTCAGAACCGCACGGCAGTGCGCCGACGCTGGCGCGCGGTTCATCACCAACCCGGGTCTCGATCTCGCAATCGTCGAGTTCGCTCTCAGCGAAGGGATCGTCGCCATGCCAGGGGCTCTGACGCCGACGGAGGTGACGGCAGCCCTGCGCGCGCAGGCGGACTTCATCAAAATCTTTCCATGCGCACAAGTCGGCGGCGCGAGCTATATCCACGCGCTGAAGGGTCCTTTTCCCGACGTGCGACTCGTCGCCGCCGGCGGCGTCACGCTCGCGACGGCGGGAGAGTTCGTCACCGCGGGTGCCGCCGCGATTGGCGTTGGCGCGGAGCTGATCCCGAAGAAAGCGATCCACGAGCGGGACACACGCTGGATCAGCGAGCTCACGCGTCGCTTCCGCCAGGCGATTCACGAGGCGAGAGAACAGTCGGCCGGCCGGCACGAAAGCATCGACCACCGGTGATGTCGTGACGATGCAGCGACGAACCCTGTGCGCGCTCTCGATGTCCGCGGCGCTCGTCGTCGTGGCGGCCGACGAAGCCGCGCCTGGCGCGCAGAAGCCCGAGCGTCACCGCGAGGTCAAAATCCCCGGTACCGACATCCTGCTCAGGCCGGGCTGGCAGCTGTTCGTTCACGATCGCTGCCGGTACGCCGTTCCCGAGAGCTGGCAGCCAAACGCGGACGCCACGCTCGCGATCGCCCCGGATGGCAGCAGCGTCTCAGCCAGGACGCTCAGGGTGACGAACTGGTCCGCGCACAGGCGCGAGATCAGGACGGCGTTCGGCCACGTTCGCGCCGTTCACGAAGACAGCGAGCGCCGGCTCTGGCTCGAAATCGGCGACGAGGCGAGAGTGCAGCACTACATCGACGTGCCAAACGGCCTCAGCGTGTGCTCGGTCCTGCTGGAGCTCCATGGCGGCCTGACGCCGGACGTCGAAGAGACCGCCAAGGAGGTTGCCAACAGCGTCGGACCGGCGCCCGAGAACTGGCCGCCGCGCTCGATCAAGTGACGAGCATTCCGAGAAGGCCCCTGCTATCATGTGCGCCATGACAGCACGCCGTTCTTTCCTCGCGCGCATCGGCGCCCTCGCCGCAGGGCTCGGTCTGGGATCGGGACGCTCGGCTGGCGCCTTCGCGCTCCAGAGGCAGGAGCCGGCGCCGAAACTGGTGCCTTCGGGGAAGCGTTTCGAGCCTGAGCACCACGAGCGGGACGACTGGTTCGAGCTGCCCGGGAAGCACCGTCTGGCTTTCGACGGCACCTCACCCGAGGGCGTCAAGGACGCGCTGCAGTTCACCGGCAACTTTTTCACGGGGAACAAGAACGGCTACGGCCTCGAGGCCGGCGAGGTCGCCGTCGTCATCGTCATGCGCCACCGCGCGACGCAGTTCGCGTTCACCGACGCGATCTGGAGCAAGTACGGCGCCGCGCTCTCGGAGTCAGAGAAGTTCGTGGATCCGAAGACGGGCCAGGCGCCGACCGCCAACGTCTATCGCACGCAAATCGAGAACAACACGAAGCGCGGCGTTCACATCGCCGCGTGCGATTTGTCGACGCACCGTCTCGCGAATTACATCGCGCGCAAGATCAACGGCGACGGCGACGCTATCTATAAGGAGATGGTCGCGAACGCCATGCCGAACGTGCACTTCATGCCGGCCGGCATCGTCGCGCTCAGCCGCGCGCAGGAACGCGGATACACCGTCTCGCACGCCGGGTAGTTTCAGTCAACCAGCAGGAGCCACATCATGATGTTCGCGGCCATGGCGCTCGCGGCGGCGGTTGCTGCCCAGAATCCTCCCGCGCCGGCGCCGGCGGCGCAGCCGGACTTCAGCAAGGTCGAGATCAAGACGACGAAGATCGGCGGCAACTTCTACGTGCTCGAAGGGCAGGGCGGCGCGATCGGCGTGCTCGCCGGACCCGACGGCGTCTTCATGGTCGATTCGCAGTTCGCGCCGTTGACCGAGAAGATCGTCGCCGCGATCAGGCAGATCACCGACAAGCCGATCCGCTTCATGGTCAACACGCACGTCCATCCAGACCACACCGGCGGCAACGAGAACCTCGCGAAGATGGGCGTGACGATTCTTGCGCGCGACGAGCTGCGCGCGCGGCTCGCAGCGCCGCCGAACGGCGCAAAGCCGTCTCCCGCCGCGCTGCCGCTCGTCACCTACAAGGGACCCGTGACGTTTCATATGAACGGCGAGGATGTGCAGCTGATTCCGGTGCCGGCCGCGCACACCGACGGCGACACGATGGTCCGCTTCCCCGGCGTGGACGTGATCATGACGGGCGACTTCTACCGGTCGCTCGGGTACCCGAACATCGACCGAGCCAACGGCGGCACGCTCAAAGGCCTTCTCGCCGGGTTGAACGCGGTCATCGACGCCGCGAAGCCGTCGACGAAGATCGTCCCGGGCCACGGCGCCATTGTCGACAAAACGGCCGTCGCCGCGCACCGCGACATGATCATGGCCGTCCGCGACAAGGTCGCCGCGCTCGTCCGCCAGGGCAAGACGCAGCAGGAAGTCGTCGCAGCGAAGCCGACGAGCGACTACGACGCCGTGGTGCCGCAGGCGGCGCAGACGTCGGAGCGCTTCGTCAATCAGCTGTACGCGGAGATCAAGGGAGCGCAGTAAGGTGCGGCGCATCGTTGCCGCGGTCGCCGTGTGTGCCGTCGCATCCATCGACGGTCCGGCTAAAGCCGGACACTACCTTTCCCCATTCGGCCTTCGGGCGCTCCACGTTCGGGCGCAATCCAAGCCACGCGCGCGCGATCTTGGTGTGCCCTTCGAGGGCATGCCCGGACCGCTGAACGCAATTACCGACGTCGCCGGCGTCGAGGTCGGCATGACGACGCTCATTTCGGGAAACGGCGCGCTCGACGTCGGCACGGGTCCCGTGCGCACCGGCGTCACCGCGATCCTGCCGCGCGGCAAGGCATCGAAGGATCAGGTGTTCGCCGGCTGGTTCTCCATGAACGGCAACGGCGAGATGACCGGTACCACGTGGATTGAAGAAGCCGGCTTCCTCGAAGGTCCTGTGCTCATCACCAACACGCACAGCGTCGGCGTCGTCCGCGACGCATCGATCAAGTGGTCTGTCGAGCACGGCATCGCGTCGCAGGCCTGGTCGCTGCCGGTCGTCGCGGAAACGTGGGACGGGTTTCTGAACGACATCAACGGATTTCACGTCAAGCCCGACCACGTATTCGCGGCGCTCGACGGCGCGACGTCCGGCCGCGTCGCCGAAGGCAACGTCGGCGGCGGCACCGGCATGATCTGCTACGGCTTCAAGTGCGGCAGCGGCACGGCATCGCGCAGGCTCGACACACGCGCCGGCGGCTACACGGTCGGCGTCTTCGTGCAGGCCAACCACGGCACGCGCAGTCTGCTGCGCATCGCCGGGGTTCCAATCGGCGAAGAGATTCCGCAGACGCCTGCAAACCGCGACGAGCTCGGTTCGATCATCATCGTGGTCGGCACCGACGCGCCCCTTCTGCCGCACCAGCTCAAACGCATCGCGCGTCGCGCGGCGCTGGGGCTCGGGCGCACCGGCGCGGCGTCGGGCAACGGCTCGGGAGACATTTTCGTCGCGTTTTCCACGGCGAACCGCGGAGCCGCGGCGCAGCCGCAAGAGGCGCAGGTGACGATGGTGTCGAACGCGCGCATCAGCGCGCTGTTCGAGGCGACCGTGCAGGCGACCGAAGAGGCGATCGTCAACGCGCTCGTCGCAGGCGAAACGATGACCGGCATCGACGGCCATCGTGTCGAGGCGCTTTCACACGACGCGCTGCGGCAGGCGCTCCGGAAGTACAACCGCGTTGCACGGTAATCGTTGAACAGTCGGCAGTTTCAGACGCGTCCCCTCCTGCAACTGCTGACTGCAAACTGTTCGAGCGGTCAGTGCTATCCTAACCGGATGAAACTTCCCTTGATCGCGCTCGGCCTTCTCGCGGTCACGATCGCCGTGGACGCCGCCGGTCCGTCGAACCCGACGTTCACAAAGGACGTCCTGCCCATTCTTCAGAAGGCCTGCCAGGACTGCCACCGCCCGGGTCAGATGGCGCCGTTCTCGCTGCTGACGTATGAGGACGCACGTCCGTGGGCGCGCTCGATCAAGGACAAAGTCGTGTCGCGCTACATGCCGCCGTGGCATCTCGACCGCAC
>Ga0066903_100003019_pt1 | contig 13520 bp, 11 predicted proteins | sample PanSoiMetaGPlot1_FD_67491 | JGI IMG/M metagenome (GOLD analysis project Ga0066903, IMG submission 67491) | Tropical forest soil microbial communities from Panama analyzed to predict greenhouse gas emissions - Panama Soil - Plot 1 (version 2) | ecosystem: Environmental > Terrestrial > Soil >... | reverse complement strand
GTTCTTCGAGCAGCACAGCCTCGAGCCGTATCTGGGCGCCGCGCATTTCTGGCTGGTGCTTATCAAGGGTGGGCGCGACCTGCAGATGCATGCCATCGAGGGGTGGATGGAGAAAGGCTATCAGGCGTTGCGGGTCATGGAGCAGCACCTCGAACACCACCCATTCTTCGCTGCCGGCCGCTACACAATCGCTGACATTGCTCTCTACGCCTTCACGCATGTCGCCAACGAATGCGGTTTCGATCTCACCGGCTTTCCGGCCGTGCGCGGCTGGCTCAAGCGCGTTGCCGGGCAACCGGGCCATGTCCGCATGGATTGGCATCCGACTGCACTGGAGATAGCGGAGTGACATGGGTAGCCCGGATCGAGGGCCGCGCTTGCGGCCGTCATCCGGGATTGAGTGGGTCTTATTGTGACCAGGCTTGCCCAGGATGACGCTGTGGCCCATCCGGGCTACGTGTTGTCCTTCCAGGGGATCGCCTTGCGCTCGATCTCCTGGAACAGCACTGCGGTGATCAACCCCAATATGCCGATCACGACGATGCCGACAAACATGTAGTCGACCTGCAGCAGTTCCCACGAGTTCCAGATCAGATAGCCGATGCCGGTCTTCGAGGCCACAAACTCGGCGGCGACCAGCACCACGAACGAAACGGCGAGCGCGATCTTGAGGCCGGCGAAGATCAGCGGCAGCGCGCCGAAGAACACCACGCGGGTGAACATCACATAGGTGCTGGCGCCGAAGTTTTTTGCCACATCCCAATAGATGCGGTCGATATTGGCAGCGCCCGCATAGGTGTTGATGATCACCGGAAAGAACACCGCAGTGGCAACCAGCGCGATCTTGGATGCATCACCGAACCCGAAGGCCAAGAGCAGCAACGGCATGAGGGCTACCTTGGGGATCGGCATCAGCGCCGCGATGAGCGGATCAAAGAAAATCCGCGCTGGGGTGAACATCGCCATCAGGAGGCCGATTGCGACCGCCGGCACGGCCCCGATGACGAAACCGGCGAACACGCGCCACAGCGTCACTGCCGTATGCAGGGCGAGTTCGCCGCTGACGGCGAGTTCCCAGAACCGCACCGCGATATCGCTGGGCGCCGGAACGAAGCGGCGGTCGCCAAAGCCGAGCGCGAGCAGGCTCTCCCAGACGATCAGCAATCCGATCGGCGAGGCAAGGTAGAGCAGCCGCTCCTGCAGCTTTGATGGCTGCCCGCTCATCCGTCGATCTCCGACCTGGCGCGCATCACCTCGTCTTCCAGGATACGCCATATGGCGAGCTTGAGCGCGCCAAACTCGGCTGTCGCTGACAGCTCCATGAGGTTGCGCGGATGCCGGAACGGAATGTCGATGATGTCCTTGATGCGGCCGGGCTGTGCCGTCATCACCACTGTGCGGTCGCCGAGCAGGAGGGCCTCGTCGATGGAATGGGTGATATAAACCACCGTCTTGCCGGTCTCCTCCCAGATCCGCACCAGCTCGGCCTGCAGGATGATGCGGTTTTGCGCATCAAGCGCGGCGAACGGCTCGTCCATCAGGAGCATGCCGGGGTCGGTGACGAAGGCGCGGGCGATAGCGCCGCGCTGGCGCATGCCGCCGGAGAGCTGGTGAGGATAGTGATGGCGAAACTTGGAAAGGCCGACAAGCCGCAGGACGGCATCGATGCGCTTGTGCGCCTCGGCCGGGTCGACGCCGCGAGTCGTCAATCCGAAGCCGACGTTTTTCTCGACGTTCATCCAGGGAAACAGCCCGCTCTCCTGGAACACCATGGCGTTGGCGACAGGCCAGCCTGCCGCGTCGATGTCTATCCTGCCGCTGGTGGCGGGATCGAGTCCCGCCAGAATGCGCAGCAGCGTCGACTTCCCGCAGCCGCTCGGCCCGACGATGCAGCAGAATTCGCCCGGGGCAATCGTGAGATTGATGCCGTCAAGCGCAACGACGCGATGCCTCCCTTCGCCATATTCCTTGCGCAAATCGGCGATGGTGATCGCGGCGCCGCGCCGGTCTTGAATCATCTGTCCAATTCCCTCAGCGCGCGCAGGGTAGGCACAGCCGCTCTCGTGTGCCGTGCCCACCCCCATCCTGCCCTCACCCGCTTGCGAGGGAAAGCAGGGGGTCGGTGGGCACGCTTCGCTTTGCCCACCCTACGCATTCGCTCATGTCGCAAGCTTCTTCCTTGCCCGATCAGCGGCAACCGTCGAGCTTGGACTCCCTGTTGGCGGGAACGAACGGCCCAAGCTTCTGTACCGCAAAATCCGCATAGCTTAAGTCGACCAGACGCTCGGCAGGAAATTTGGCGCGCGCGTAGCCGTGCTTGATGAACCAGTCCTGCATGTCGAGCATGCTGGCAGTGTTGATCCGGCCGTTCGGGCTGCGTGCCGGCCAGGGATACTTGTGCAAGAGCTCGGGGCGGCGCTCGGAGCCATGACGGATCAGGGCCGCGATGATCTCCTCCTTCACGGGCGCGCCATGATACGCGTCGCAGTAGTCGCGCACGCCGCGCAGGTAGGCGGTGTAGTAGTTGCGCAGCAGCGCGGTGTTTTTCTTGGCCCAGTCGGTGTTGACCATGATGACTGCGATTGTCATCGGGCTCGGTTTGATGAGGACATCCGGCTCGGCGAAGCCGACCGCGTGGCCTTGTTCGAGGAATTGCGACACGAAGGGGGGAATCACGATGCCGGCGTCGATCGCCTTGTTGGCGAAGGCGACCGGCATTTGCGTGAACGGGAAGATCTTCACCTCGACGTCCGAAATGGCCGCGCCCGCAGTCTCGAGCATCTTGCCGACCTCGTAGGTTGACACCGAGCCGGCGCCGTTGCTGGCGATCACTTTGCCCTTGAGCTGCGCAAGGCTCGTGATCTTGTCCTTGAGATCGGGCCGCAGCATGAGGTTGTGGCCGATTGGCGTCGACACCCGGTCAGCAATAATGATGATGGGAAGGTCCTTCTCGATGGCGTTGAAATATCCGGCCGAGATACCGCCGGCGATGATCTGCAACCGGTTGGTGGCGAGCAATGCGATGGTGTTTGCCGAGGTATCGATGTCGTCGATCTCGACCTTGATCCCCGCTTCCCGGAAGTAGCCCTTCTCGATCGCGATAAGTTCGGAGCCGTTCGACACCGAGCGCGCGATACCGATGTGGACGGTCTCTTCCGCTGTCGCTGGCGCGAGGAGACAAGGGGCGAGGCAGAGACCGAACGCGGTCAGCCGGATCGAGCGCAACGCGGTCATGTTTCCTCCCAGTTCCTCAGCCCTATCACCACGAGGTGGTCTCGCCCGGCTGTCGCGGGCGATGACGCCTCTAATATTCCTTCGAAATCGTCCCGACGATCCCTCAGACATTCAGCGCGGTCTTTGCGGCAACAGGACGCAGCCGGTCTCAAGGATTGCCGTCGGGCCGGATACGGTAGCGCCCGTCCTGGTCGCGATCCAAGGCAATACTCGTCCGCAGGGTTTCGAGTTCGCGCACGATCTCGCGGCCGTCGCGGCTGCCGATTGCGGTCATGAGCTCCTCGAAATATTTCGGTCCGTCGCTGAGCGCGGCCGTGACCGAGGCGAAACGCCGGCCTTCAAAACGTGGCGGCTCCGGCACGCGGGTTTCCAGGCGGTTGGCAGCGCCGAACGGCCAGGTCAGGTCGAAGCCCGCTTTGGCGCCGACCCGACCGCCGGTGATGGAGGGATCGAGCGGCAACGTGCGCATGCCGGACACCACGATGAGATCGCGGTCGGGCTGGAACCGCGTCGCCAACGCCCAGTCCATTTGCTCGTCCGACGTAATGTCGATATCCGGGTCGACCACGAACACGTTCTTGACGTTGACGAGTGCGCTCATGCAGGCGGTGATCGCGTTACGCGCCTCGCCGGGCACGCGCTGGCGCAGCGCCACGCGAACGTTGAAATTGCCGCCGCTCGACGTTGTCACATGAACCGCGACCGGCTCGCGCACCGCGATCTCGAGGGCCTTCCAGATGACCACCTCGGTGCGCACGGCGGTAAGCACCGCGGTATCGGTGCGGCTCATGGCACGCCCCCCGATCGTCGCGGTCTGGAACAGGGCATCACGCCGGCGCGTAATGGCGGTGAGGTGAAACACGGGGTTGCGCTTGACCGCGCCGTAGTAGCCGAGGAACTCGCCATAGGGGCCTTCCGCCTCGACATGTCCGCGCGCATCGAAATAGCCTTCGAGCACGATCTCGGCATCGGCCGGGACACGGATATCGTTGGTGACGCATTTGACGATGGGGAGCGGCGCGTCGCGCAGAGACGCCACGATGCCGAGCTCATCGCCCGGCATGCGCATCACCGCGGCGATGTGATCGGCCGGGTGTGACCCGACGACGAAGCTCACCGGGAGCGGCTCGCCGGCAGCGGCGCGTGCCTCATAAAGCGCGCGCAGGTCGCTCGGTGATACCAGGTCGACGCCGGTCTCCCGGCGCCCGCGCAGCATCAGGCGCCGGACGCCCACATTGGTCCAGCCGGTCCGGGCATCGACCGTGTAGTCGATCGAGGCCGAAATGTAGGGGGCGCCGTCAAGGCCGTGCTGGAGATGCACGGGCAGCGCCGTGAGGTCCGCGGCCTCTCCTTGGAGCACCACCTGTTGGACAGGCGCTTCGGAGCGGTCGACTTCCACGATCTGCGGCTTGTTGGTGAGGCGCCGCGCGATGTCGGCCGCGAGCCGTTCCGGCGCAACCCCGAATGCGCGGGCGATGCGGGAGCGGCTCGACACCACATTGCCGACCAGTTCCTGCTGCTCGGACCCTGCGGCCAGAAAATGCACCGCGCGCGGATTGCCGTCGAGAGCCTTGGCGATATCGGCAAGATCGATCGGCGCCTCGCAGCGTTCCAGCTCGTCGGTGCCGGCAAGACTTTCGATGAAGCGGCGCAGGCGGAAGCGATCGAGATCGCTCGTCGCGACGCTGGAGACGGCCGTTGGCTTGTCGATCACATTCATGCATAGGCCTTGGGTTTGTGGACCTCACGAATGTACTTTAATCGGATGACTGCGCAAATGTTGGCGGGTTGGCCCCAGCAACCCAGCCTGGTGGTTGAATCGCCTCGCGGTCGCGCTTCGTTGTCAACGGCGACGCCGTGCAATAACAATGCCGGCCCGATTCACGGAGGAAGCCCATGCTTTCGCAAGCCGACCGCAAAAAGGCCGCCGATACCCTGATGACGGCCGAGAAAGAGCGCAAACAGGCCGTTCAGCTCTCCAAGACCTGGCCGGATATCACGCTGGAGGATTCCTACGCCATCTCGACCGAGGTGGCGAAGCGCAAGATCGCGGCCGGCGCCAGGCTGATCGGCCACAAGGTGGGCCTCACCTCCAAGGCGATGCAGCGGTCCTCGCAGATCGACGAGCCGGACTACGGCTACCTCCTCGACACCATGATGATCCCTGACGGCGCGAAGGTGCCGCACGAAAATTTCTGTCTGCCGCGGGTCGAGGTCGAACTGGCCTTTGTGCTTGGCAAGCGCCTGCCCGGCCCTGGCATTGGCCTCACCGACGTGCTGCGTGCAACCGAATATGTCATCCCATCACTCGAGATCGTCGACGCGCGCATCCAGGACCCGCGCAAGATCGTCGACACCGTGGCGGACAACGGCGCCGCCGCCGGCATCGTGGTGGGCGGCCGGCCGGTCGGGCCAACGGATGTCGACCTGCGCTGGGTCGGCGGCATCATGTATCGCAACTCCGAGATCGAGGAGACCGGGGTCGCGGCCGGGGTGCTTGGCCATCCGGCGCTTGGCGTGGCCTGGCTTGCCAACAAGCTCGGCGCGCACGGCGTGGCATTGGAGCCCGGCCATATCGTGCTGGCGGGATCGTTCACCCGCGTGGTATTCGCCCGCAAGGGCGACACGCTGCATGGCGATTTCGGCGCGCTCGGCGGCATCGCGGTTCAGTTCGTCTAGATGCAGGTCAATACGACGACCAGGCATCGTCGCGTGGGCAAAGCGAAGCGTGCCCAGCGAACCGATGATGGCCGCGCCGCGGCGGGCAAAGGCGCGCAAGAGCGCGCCTTTTGCCAACCCTACAAGCGGTTCCGAGCTCATCGAAACTGTCACCAATCGGAGAAAATGATGGACCTCTCCCGTAACCGCTTCAAGCACGCCATCGCCGCCGGCCAGCTCCAGATCGGCTTGTGGTGCAGCCTGTGCAGCAACATCGCGGCCGACATCGTGCGCGACGCGGGGTTCGACTGGCTGCTGCTCGACACCGAGCATTCGCCCAACGAAGTCCCCGACGTCCTGTCGCAATTGCAGGCCTGCGAGGGAGGACCCGCAACCCCGATCGTGCGGCCGGCGTGGAACGACCTCGTCATCATCAAGCGCTACCTCGACATCGGGGCGCAGACGCTGCTGGTGCCTTACGTGCAAAATCCCGAGGAGGCGAAACGGGCCGTCGAAGCGGTACGCTACCCGTCATCCGGCGTCCGCGGCGTCGCGGTTGCGAGCCGCGCCAGCCGCTACGGCCGCGTCACCGACTACCTGAAAAAAGCGAACGCGGAGATTTGTCTCCTGGTCCAGGTCGAAACCCGCAGCGCGATGGCTGAGCTTGAGGCGATCGCCACGGTCGAGGGCGTCGACGGCGTCTTCATCGGGCCGTCGGACCTCTCCGCCTCGCTCGGCCATATCGGCAATCCGGCGCATCCGGAGGTGCAGAAGGCGCTGGAGGACTGTGTCCGCCGCCTCAAAGCCGTCGGCAAGCCGGCCGGCATCCTCTCCGGCAACGAGGACGAAGTGCGCCACTACATCGCCTGGGGCTACACATTCGTCGCGGTCGGCTCCGACGTCGGCCTCCTGGGGCGCGGCGCCGACGCGCTGGCGAAGAAGTACAGGGGCTGACCGGGCGATGGGCGAATTCGGCATCGGGCAGCCGGTACCGCGGGAGGAAGACCCTTATCTGGTGCGGGGCGCCGGGCGCTACGTCGACGACGTAGGGGCGGTCGGGCAGACGCGGGCCTATGTCCTGCGCTCGCCGCACGCCCATGCCAAGATCGCGCGCATCGATGCCACCGAGGCCAGAGCCATGCCGGGCGTGCTTCTGGTGCTGAGCGGGAACGATGCGGAGGTGCTCCGGCTGGGCTTGCTGCGGCCGCATATGCCGCGCAAGCGGCGCGACGGCACGCCGGCCTTCACGTCGTCCCAGCCGTTTCTCGCCTGCGACCGGGTGCGCTATGTGGGCGATCCGGTAGCGTTCGTGGTGGCCGAAACGGTGGAACAGGCGAAGGATGCTGCCGCCGCGATTGCGGTCGAGTACGAGGCGCTGTCGGCGGTGCCGGCCACCGCAGATGCGATCGCGCCGAATGCCCGCGCCGTATGGGAGGGGTGCCCGGACAACGAGGCCTTCACCCACATGGCCGGCGACAAGGCTGCAGTCGCCAAATCGATGGCCGTGGCGGCGCATGTGATCCGTCATCGGATGGTCATCAACCGCCTCACCGCCAATTCCATGGAGCCGCGGGGCTGTATCGCCGAATACGCCGACCGTGAGGCGCGCTACACCCTGCGCTGCACCGTGCAAGGTCCGCACATGGCTCGGAGGATCATTGCGGCCGAGGTGTTTGGAGTCGCGGAGACGCGGTTTCGTATCGTTGCGGAGAATGTCGGTGGCGGCTTCGGCATGAAAGGCGGGCTTTATCCCGAATATGTGCTGGCCGCGCTCGCGGCGCGCCTCGTCGGCCGTCCGATAAAGTGGATTGCCGAGCGCAGCGAAGGGCTGCAGTCGGACGAACACTGCCGCGACAACATCACCCAAGCCGAGCTCGGCCTCGACCGTGACGGGCGGTTCCTGGCACTTGCGGTGCGGACCTTCTGCAATATCGGCGCCTACTACACGTCGGACCGCAATGCCGGCCCACCCACCAACAATATCGGCGTGCTAGCCGGCACCTATGTGATCCCGGCGATCCACGTTGAGACCACGGCGGTGATGACCAACACCATGATGACCGGTCCCTATCGGGGCGCCGGCCGTCCGGAGGCCGCCTATGTGATCGAGACGATGGTCGACCTCGCGGCGCGGGAGCTCGGCATCGACCCCGCGGAGCTGCGCCGGCGCAACATGATTCCCGCCACGGCCATGCCGTATCGTACGTCGCTGATCTATACCTATGACTGCGGCGACTTCGGCAAGAACCTTGAAGACTGTCTCAAGCTCGCGGATTACGCCGGATTTGCGGTGCGCCGTCGCGAATCGCAGAAACGTGGCAAGCTGCGCGGTCTCGGCGTCTCCTCGACAGTCGAGGCCTCCAACGCGGGCTTCATCGAGCACGCCGAAATCCGCTTCGACCCGACCGGGACGGTTACGGTCTCGGTCGGAACCCACGATCACGGCCAGGGCCACGCCACCACGTTCCGGCAGATCGTCTCTGACCGGCTCGGCATTCCGCCCGACTGCATCCGCTTCAACTTCGGCGACACCGACCAGATCGCGATCGGCACCGGCACCTTCGGCTCGCGCTCGACGATCTCGGCCGGCACTGCAATGTTGATGGCGGCAGAGAAGATCGTCGCCAAAGGCCGGCGCATCGCCGCCCACCTGATGGAAGCCGGCGAAGGCGATATCGAATTCGAGCGCGGGCGATTCGTGATCGCGGGCACCGACAAGGCCATCGGCCTCATGCAGGTGGCCTGCGCCGCCTTCATGCCCGCAAAACTGCCGCGCGATATCGAGCCGGGCCTGTTCGAGACCGGCACGTTCTCGGGCGGCGAGCGCACCTATCCGAATGGCTGCCACATCAGCGAGGTCGAGGTCGACGCCGAAACCGGCGAAGTGGCGCTGGTGCGCTACAGCGCCGTCGATGACGTAGGTCACATCATCAATCCGCTGCTGGTCGAGGGTCAGCTTCACGGCGGCATCGTGCAGGGCGTCGGCCAGGCGCTGTTGGAAAACGCCGCCTACGATGCATCGGGCCAGTTGCTGTCCGGCTCGTTCATGGACTATGCGATGCCGCGCGCCGACGATTTCTGCGCCTTCGTGCTTCGCGAGAACGCAGTGCCGACCAAGACCAACCCGCTCGGCGTCAAGGGCGCCGGCGAATCCGGTACCGTGGGGGCGTTGTCGTCGGTGATGAATGCCGTCAACGATGCACTCGCCCAGATCGGCGCGCCTTACGTGCAGATGCCCGCGACTTCGGAGAAAGCGTGGCGGGCGATGCGGGCGGCGCGGGAATAGGAACCCGGCGGGCATAACAACCGCATGGGTACAAAGTAGGCCAGAATTGTGCATCCACGCGATGACGGACACAAAAGGCGGTGGCGGAATACACTGGATTTTGATCTAGGTTTGTTGCTGCCTAGGGCATAGATAAGTGGGGCTTATGCGGCGTCTTGCGGAGGCCCAATCATGGATTGGCTGACCCACAACGCGATTGCTGAAATTCCCGGACCATTGTTTCTTTGGGTCTACGGCGTGATCGCTGTCGCCGTTATCGCAGCGGCATATTCAATCGTGCGGTCGCGCGACAAGAGCGGCTTGCGCGCGCCGCCTCCGGTGCCGAGCACGTTCGACCCATATGAACTCGCCTATCTCCGAGGTGGCGAAAACGAGGTCATCCGTACGGCCCTTTATGCCCTTCATCAGCTCGGTTTGATCGAGGTCATCCCGGCGAGATGGCTAAGAGCGCTCCGGCTTGCCGCCTCCGCCGGTGTCCAGCCCGCCAGGGAGCTCACCGCGGTGGAAGAGCGAATCCTCAGGTCGATCGGTTCTCCGGTAGAGGCATCGTATCTGTTCCAAGACAAACGGCTGGGAAGCGAGGTCAAGAGGCTCTGCGAGCCGTTTCGAAACAAACTCGAGTCGGAAGAACTGCTCCGCTCCTACGACGTCAGACAATCAGCATTGCGGATCCCGTTCCTGGCGAGCGCCGTTCTGGTCGCTCTCTCCCTTTACAGGAGGGAACTGGCGGTGAATGACGGGTCATCTTTCGCAGGTCTCGTCATCTTGACGGTGATCGCGCTCTTCCTGGTGTGGACCGTCGTCGCGCCTGTTGCCAGAGCACGCGTCAGCGACCGCGGGCGGGCCTATCTCAATCGGCTGCGGCTTGCGTACTCGCAGATCCAGCCTGCCGCATTTCGGACCGAGCAATCGTCGCAATCTGATCTGGCGTCGGTGGGGCTCGTCGGCCTGTTCGGTCTCGGGATTCTGAGCGGGACGCCTGACGCAACATTTGCCAGCATCTTTGGCAAAAGAGCATCGAGCGCTGTCGCTGGCGGTAGCGCAACGGGAGGCTGCGGTGGCGGTCACGGACACGACGGCGGCCATGGTGGGGACCACGGGTGTGGCGGCGGCCATGGTGGGGGCCACGGCTGCGGTGGCGGCCATGGCTGCGGCGGCGGTGGTGGAGGCGGTTGCGGTGGCTCCAGTGGGTAAGACGTGCGCGGCGAGCTTTGCCCCCGAGGTGGCCGCTCTTGGGGTCGGGCTCGGCTTCCGTCCGTCGTTCCGGGCCGATCTGTTCCGCCAACGCGCCCAAGTCGATTTTCTTGAGATAACGGCCGACCACTATTTCAACGCGCCGCCTGAGAAGCTCGACGAACTCGACCTGCTGGCCGCCCATTTCCCGTTGATTCCGCACGGGCTTGATCTATCCCTCGGCAGCGCCGAGGGCATCGATCCTCGGTATCTTGACCAATTTGCGAGGCTGATTAAGCGGATTTCGCCTCCGTGGTGGAGCGAGCATCTGGCGTTCACCCGGGCCGGCGGGGTATCGATCGGACATCTTGCCGCCCTTCCGTGCACCCATGAAGCCCTCGATGCCGTCGTGCGCAACGTCGAAGCGGTCCGCCGCGTGGTCGACATCCCGTTGATTCTCGAGAACATCACTGCAACCGTGCGGGTACCCGGCGGCGTGATGGATGAGGCGGCGTTCCTGACCGAGGTCCTGCGGCGAACCGGCTGCGGCTGGCTCTGCGATGTGACCAACCTTTATACGAATGCGGTCAACCGTGGAGCTGACCTTGACTGCGAGCTCGACCGCTGGCCATGGGACAGGGTCGTGCAAATGCACTTCGCCGGGGGGCACTGGCGCGACGGCATCTTGATCGACAGCCATGCTTATCCAACCTCCCCTGAGGTTTGGCGCCTGCTTGACGAGGCCGTGGCGCGGTCGTCCGTCAAGGGCATCATCCTCGAACGGGACGAGAACTTGCCTGCGTTCGGCGACCTCGTGGATGAACTCGCCCGGGCCCGCGTGATCGGGAGCCACCACGGACGATGGCACTAGCCGACGTCCAGGCGATTTTGGCACGCCTGTTCACCGACGGCGCGTTTCGCGCCTCCTTCTTCCACGATCCGGTTACGGTTGGCGGCGCCCTCGGACTCGAAGCCAATGAGGCGAGCACGCTTGCGGAGCTGTCGCGCGACGAGGTCGAACAGTTCGCCGCGGTCATTAGGCGCAAACGGGCCGACGATTTGCGCAAGGTGCTGCCGTTGACTGCGCGCGCACTTGGCGACGGGTTCGACCGCCATTTCGTGGCGACGAGTGTCGACGCCGTGCGCCCCGGGCGCCATCGCGACGACGCACGCGCCATGGTCGACGGCCTTAGCCGACTTGCGCGATCAAAGGCGTTGGAGCCGCCCTGGGCGGCCGATCTCGCACGCTACGAGATGACCTTCGGCGAAGCGATGCACCGCTCCGCCTGCCTCCTGGTTCGTCGTTTCCGCTTCCCGGTCGCCCGGCTCGCGGCAGCAATCCATTGTGGCGCACCCACGGGCGACGTCAAGCCGCGCATGACGATCGGCACTTGGCTGAGAGTGCCGGGCCGGCGGGGAATCTTCCATCGAATCTGGTAGTATCCCCCTTTCCAGGGTCCGATTTCCCAGTCAACGCGCGATTCCAACGGTCGTCATCGTTGATCCCACCGCTGAAGACCAATAAAGACGGCCGAAGCTCTCAGCACGCTTTACGACCCGGTCAAACCGATGAAGCCACTCGATCTGCCGCCCCGCCCCCGGATCCTGGTGGTGGCCCTGCGCCGGCTCGGCGACGTGCTGTTTGCTACGTCGCTGATCGCGAGCTTGCGACGCGCATTCCGGCAAGCCGTTATCGACGTCCTCGTATTCGAGGACACCGCCGGGATTCTGGACGGTAATCCGCACATCGACCGGGTCGTGACGATGCCGTCGCGTCCAAGCGTCTGGCAGGGTCTCGCGGTCGCCCTGAGGGTTGCCAAGCGCTACGATCTTGCCGTGTCGACGCAGAGTGGCGATCGGCCCATCATGTTCGCGCTCATTGCCGGGCGGCGTCATGTCGGGCCGATCGACGGCGGCGGTCGCGGCGTCCTGCGGCAGCTCACACTGTCCCGCAGCGTGCCGCCGCAACCTGGATCGCATCGCCTCGAAGAAATGCTGCGCCTCGCGGACGCGCTCGGCGTCCGCCGCGTCGCGCATCTCGTCTGTCCGGGAGGCGTTGCGCTCCCGGATTGCGCCTCGACCGCGATACGCGACGCGAAAGCCGGCGATCCGCAGCCGTACGCCGTCATCCACGCGGCGCCGATGTTTCAATACAAGCGTTGGGCTGCGGGCGGATGGCGGGAATTGGCGGCGCACCTTCGCGCGCGCGGCCTCAACGTTGTGGCGACGGGGGGGCCGGCCGCCGCGGAGCGCGCCTATCTCGACCTCGTATGGGGGAACCTTCCGGACGTGACGCGCCGCGACGGGCAACTTTCCTGGCCGGAGCTGGCTCGATTGCTGACCTACGCCCGGCTCTTCGTCGGTCCCGATACATCGGTCACTCACCTTGCCGCGGCGACCGGATGCCCCACCGTCGCTCTATTCGGACCGACCGATCCGCGGCTTTGGGGGCCGGTGCCGGCAGGGGGGCTCGATCCGATGTGGGAGGCGGTCGGAGCGATCCAGCGTCGCAAAAATGTCTGGCTGGTGCAGCATGCCTTGCCCTGCCTTCCTTGCCAGAATGAGGGGTGCGAACGCCATATCGGGAGTTTCAGCAAGTGCCTCGACGAATTACAGCCCGCGCAGGTGCTGCGCGCCATCGACGCCGCGCTTGCGCCTGCGTCGGCCACCGCACTCAGGAGCTGACGACCGGAGGTAGCGTCACGGGCTAAATGCCGCTATGGCTGATTCGTGATAATAGCAGCTTCGTCGCCACTCTTGCGCCTGTTAGATTCCCGCAGTTAAGGCCTTCGCCACGCTCATGTTTTCGAATTTCACGCCGCGCATGATCCTGATTCTGATCCACGACCTCGTGGCGGCGGTGGTGGCGGTCTTGGCTGCGTTCTATATCCGGTTTGAAGCGCCGGGCCTCGCGGAACGCTGGCATCTTCTCCTGATGCTGTTGCCGGGCTTCGTTCTCTACGCGGCTGTCGTCTACGCGGTCTTCGGGCTGTTCAAGAACAAATGGCGATTTACGTCGCTTCCTGACGTGATGGGCATCGTGAAGGTTGCGACCGTGCTGGCGCTGACCTTGCTCGCCCTCGACTATATTTTGCTGGCGCCAAACTTTTACGGAACGTTCTTCTTCGGCAAGCTGACGATCATCTTGTACTGGTTCCTGCAGATTTTC
>Ga0066903_100003018_pt1 | contig 13521 bp, 9 predicted proteins | sample PanSoiMetaGPlot1_FD_67491 | JGI IMG/M metagenome (GOLD analysis project Ga0066903, IMG submission 67491) | Tropical forest soil microbial communities from Panama analyzed to predict greenhouse gas emissions - Panama Soil - Plot 1 (version 2) | ecosystem: Environmental > Terrestrial > Soil >... | reverse complement strand
ATGGCTGAAGCAGCAGGGTCCGTGGTGCCCGTCGCTCATCGAGCATCTTCGCCGCCAACAACAGCAGTACGACGTCCTCGTCTTTTTCACGTATCTCTACGCGCCGGCGGTGCTCGGACTCGAGGTCTGCCCCACTCGCAGCGTGCTCGTACCCACCGCGCATGACGAGCCGGCCATCCACCTCGGCATCTTCAAAGAAGTGTTCGGGCGCCCGGCGGCCATGATCTACAACACGGACAGCGAGCAGCGCTTCGTGAAGCGCGCGTTTCCGAACCGGCCGTTGCTCGAAGAAGTCGCCGGCGTCGGCGTGGACCTGCCGCAGCAGAATCCGTATCCGCGAATGCCCGCACAGCCCGACGAGGACGACGGCGACGGCCCTGAAGAAGCGAACGAGAGCGCCGGAGCATCCGCGTTTCCGCCTCATCTGACGGCGCGCGGCGCCGTCTTTCGGCGTCGGCATCGTCTCGAAGGTCCCATCCTGCTGTACGGCGGAAGAATCGATCCCGGTAAGGGCTGCGAAGAGCTCCTCGAGTACTTCAACGCGTACGTGAACGGCGGCGGCGACGCGACGCTTGCGCTGATGGGCGTGAAGCTGATGTCGTTGCCGGAGGATCCGCATGTACGTTTCGCCGGACTGCTTTCCGAGCGGGAGCGCACGCAGGCGCTCGAAGCCGCGACCGTCGTCGTCTGTCCGTCACCGTATGAGAGCCTGTCGCTGCTGGCGCTGGAAGCATTGAGCGCAGGCACGCCGATTCTCGCGAACGCGCGCAGCGAAGTCCTCGTCGATCACTGCGTCCGGAGCAACGCGGGGCTCTACTACGCCAACCGCGACGAGTTCGTCGAGTGTCTGAAGCTGCTGATGGGCGACGCGCAGCTGCGCGCGGCGATGGGACGGAACGGGCGCGAGTACATCCGACGCAACTATCGATGGGACGTGGTGCTCGGCAAGTACGAGCGCGTGTTCGCGATGCTCCGCAACGCGAAGTAGCTACTTCTCGTCGAAGGCGCTGGCCGGCGCGATCGGTCCGGTGATGGTCGACCCGCTGCCTTCGTTATCCGACGGCTCCACGCCGTTCCCCTGCCCCAGCCGCTTGCGGCGCGGGCGGATGTCATACCGCTTGATCATCTCGTTCAGCGTCGTCGGCTTGATGTGGAGGAGTTCCGCGGCGCGCTTCTGGACGCCACCCGCAGCTTCGAGCGTCGATTCGATGAGCCGCTTTTCGAAGTCGGTGATCACGTCCTTGAACGAAATGCCTTCGGGCGGGACGACGAACTGCGGCGGCAGTTGCGTGCTCGTCGGCTTGCGGACATGTTCGGGAATCAGATCGGCGCCGATTTTCGGGCCGGACGTCAAAACGACGGCTCGCTCGATGACATTTTCGAGCTCGCGGACGTTACCGGGCCAGTCGTAGGCCGCGATGAGATCCATCGCCTCCGGTGTCAGTTCGAGTCCCGTCTTGCGGTTCTCGTCGCCGTACTTGTTCAGGAAATGCTGGGTCAGAAGCGGGATGTCGTCCTTGCGATCGCGCAGCGGCGGCAGCTGAATCGAGATCACGTGCAGGCGATAGAACAGGTCTTCGCGGAACCGTCCCTCCTCCATCATCCTGCGCAAGTCCACGTTGGTGGCCGCGATAATTCGGACGTCCACCTTAATCGTCTCCATGCCGCCGAGCCGCATGAAGTCGCGTTCTTGAATGACGCGCAGCAGTTTGGCCTGGGTTTCGAGCGGCACGTTGCCGATCTCGTCGAAGAAGATGCTGCCCTTGTCCGCGAGGTCGAACAAGCCTTTCTTCGGATAGACGGCACCGGTGAACGCGCCCTTGACGTGGCCGAAGAGCGTCGACTCGAGCAGATCCGGCGGAAGGTTCCCTGAGTTCACGGTTACAAAGGAACGCTCGGCGCGAGACGAGTTGGCGTGGATGGCACGCGCTACGAGCTCTTTCCCTGTGCCGCTTTCACCCTGAATCAGAATCGTCGACCGGCTGGGGGCGGCCTGAATGATCAGGTCGAACACTTGTCGCATGCGCGGGCTGCGGCCGATGATGTTCGCGAACTTGTGGTACCGCTCCTGGATGTTCTGCCGAAGCGATCGATTCTCGTTCACCAGCCGTCGGCGTTCCATCGCGTTGCGCACGACCACGAGCACTTCGTCGTTCTTGAAGGGCTTCGTGATGTAGTCGAATGCGCCGCTTTTCATCGCCGAAATCGCGCTCTCGACCGACGCATACGCGGTGATGATGATCACCGCGAGGTCCTCGTCGATCCGCTTGAGTTCGTCGAGGGTGGCGATGCCGTCGAGACCGGGCATCATGATGTCGACGACCGCCGCGTCGAACGGCAGCGACCTGGCGAGCTCGAGTCCTTCGGTGCCGGACGACGCGAGCCGGACGTCGTACCCTTCTCGAGACAGCAGCGTCTCGAGAATCTCCCTCATGATCTCTTCGTCGTCGACGACGAGAATCGTGCCTTTGTGGGCGCCTGCCATCGCTAGTTCAGCGCGCTCCTCGCGGGAATCTGCTCGAGGGGCAGCGTCAGCGTAAACCGCGTCCCCTGGCCAATCGTGCTGTCGCACTGAATCGATCCGGAATGATCGCGGACGATCCCGTACGTGATCGACAAGCCGAGACCGGTACCACGGCCAATCGCCTTCGTCGTGAAGAACGGATCGTAGATTCTCGCGAGGTATTCGGACGGGATTCCCGAGCCGGTGTCGGCCACTTCGACGACGACCATGCCGTTTTCGTCGAAGCTCGTCGACACCGACAGCCAGCCGCCGCGCGGCATGGCGTCGCGCGCGTTGAGAAATAGGTTGAGAAACACCTGCTGGAGCTGGTGCTCCAATCCCGAGATGATCGCGGGCGCCGGCGCCAGATCGCGCCGAACCTTGATCCTGGCCACTTCGAACTGGTGCTCGAGCAGGGAAAAGACGTCGTTGATGACCGCATTGACGTCCACCGACACCCGTTCCGTGTCGTTCGAACCGAGCCGCGACAGGTTGAGCAGGCCGTTCACGATCTTCGCGGCACGGAACGTCTGCTTTTCTATCTTCTCGAGCAGTGCAGTTTTGGGATCCGTCCGGTCCGCGCCTTCGAGGAGCATCTGCGTGAAGCTCGAGATACCGGTCAAAGGCGTGTTGACCTCGTGCGCAACGCCGGCCGCCAGCAGGCCGATCGACGCCATCTTCTCCGAGATCTGCAATTGCTCTTCGAGCTGTACGCGATCGGTGATGTCCTCGACGAGGAGAATCGTTCCGACGACGGCGTCCGGACCGCCGGCTGTCTCTTGGAGAGGCACGACTGTAGCGTTCACCAGCAGCTTCTGTGCCGGACTGTCGTCCGCAATCGATCGCGATCGCGGCGTGAGCGGAATCCGGTAGAGCGTCGTTCCGAACGGGTTGTCGCGACGAGCCGCCCGCAGCGCATCCACGAACGGCCGATCGAAGACATCGACGAGGTGCAGGCCGATGGCGTTATTGCGCGACACGCCGTAGAAGCTCTCGAGCGCACGGTTCCAGCGGACGATGCGTTCGTCGCCGTCAAACACGACCATGCCGTCGTCGAGCGATTCGAGGATGTTCTCGTTGAACTCGCGCATCCGCCCGAGTTCTTCCGCCTTGAGGTGCAGCTGACGATACAAACGCCCGTTTTCGATCGCGGTCGCGACCTGCCCCGCGACGGACGTCAGCAGCGCGAGATCTTCGCTGTTGAACGGCTCGTCCGTGTCCTTGCGGCCCAATGCGAGCACAGCAATGGCGCCGCCTTCGAACAGGCAGGGCACGAAGTAGTCGATGCCGGCGTCGCGCCAGAATTCGACGTCCTCGGCGGCGAAGAGTGCCGCCGCGATCGGATCGTCGAGCGCGACAGAGTGTCCTGTGTCGAGCCGTCCGGTGAGCGACGAATCGCGTGACAGCAGCGGCACGGCGCCGGAGAATCCGTAATTGCCAATCGATGCGAAGGCACCCGATCGTTCGTCGGCGAGCATCAGCGCCATGCGATCGACGCCCAACGTTTCGACGATGCGGCTGACAAGGCGCTGACTGAGACGGACGACGTCGAGGTCGTTGTTGAGGTCGCGGGCAAAGCCCAGCAGCGCGCGCCGATAGTCGTAGCGGTCGCGGTAGAACACGCGGTCGAGCGCGTTCTGCACCGACTGCTTCACAGGCTGCGCGACGAGTATGACGACGAGCGTGGCGAGCAGCGCGACGATCCAGTTGTGCTGATCGAAGTCGTTGGCGAAAAAGAAGCCGGTCGTCCGCAAAAGCGCGAAATACAGGACCGCCGTTGCGGAGAGGAACGCCGTGTACGCCACGGCACGCTTGATGATGACCTCCACGTCGCGCAACCGGTATCGAACGATGGCGGAGGCGAACGTCAGCGGCACGACGCCGAGCGGAATCGCCGTCAGCTGCAGCGCGAGCGGCGGGTTCACGCCAAGCGCCCACGGCAGCGCGTAGAACACCGCAAACGGCCCGACACCAAGGCCGGTGCCCCACGCGATCCAGCGCAGCTGTCGTTGTCCTGTCGCGGACGTGATTTGACGGAGTGCCTTGACGAGCACGCCCAGCGCGGCGACGGCCGCCGCAAACAGGTAGACGTGTTCGCCGCGTTCAATCAAATCGATCGAACGCGAGAACAGCGGCCCGTTGGAGCTGGCGCGTATGACGGCGTAGACACGCGCGACAATCAGCACGACGGCTGGCGCGTACATGAGCGGGGCAATCAGCGTCAGGTTCGGGCGAAGGCGGACCGGACGTTCAGGGAATTCCAGCGTGAAATGGAGCAGCAATGCCGGCATCAGCGCCATGGCCACCGCGTCGCCCCAATAGAAAATCCAGTCGAGCCGGTCAAGCGGGCCGGTGAAGGAGAACGTGAATGCGCCGAAGAAGGCGACGCAGAGCCAGAAGAAGTGCAGCGTGGCCTGATCGTCGGGACGGCGCAGCCGCACGGACGCGCCTACGAGCAGCGTGAAAAGGCCGACGGCCGCCAGCACGAAGTACATCGAGCTTCCCTGAGGACCGGGCGCGAGCTCGACCTGCAGAACCTGGCGGGTGCCGAGACGGACGACGGTGTACGAGAGCGTCGTGCCGGCGCTGCCGCGATTTTGATACTCGACGACGTCGGCGCGGCGCTCGACGGGCACGCCATTTACTGCGAGCAGCACGTCGCCACGCTGCAGACCTCCCCGCGCCGCCGGGGATCGATCAGCGATCTCGGCTACGGTCACGCCTTCAGCGCGATCCGCCCACAGCACGCCGTCCTCGACCTGATGCGACTGCGCGCGCAGCGCGATGTTTGCCACGCCCAGCACGAGCAGTATGCCGACGACGAGCAGCGCGAGCATCAAACGCCCCCAGGCGATGAACCTGGTCGGCTGATTACTCGTGCCGGTCATGGAAGTGAGCGAATTCAACACTACTTAAATATTTGAAAACAAATGCATTTGCAATGCTTGTCGACAGCAAAATGCACCGATACTCCAACCGGGTGGAGAAAATATCCATCCTGATGGATCGCTCTAAGGCGCTGCGCCGGTGATGGTTAGAACCGGAGTGTCAGACCGCCAACCACACGCTTCGGTGGATGGACAACGAGTAGCTCGTCGTAGATGGACTGATCGCCTACGGCGTCGTGGAAGAAGTTGCGCACACTCACCAACATCTCCCACTTCGCGCTGCTGAAATCGAGAAACGGAAGCGACTGACGGACTTGCACGTCGAAGCGTCCGTCGACGCCCGCTCCCGACGTGACATCGCGGCCGGCGAAACCGTTGCTGACGCGGTAGAGGATCATCAGCCGGGTCGACGTCTCGGGCACGTCAGCCTCGAGCGACGCCGACACGTCATGAATGCGCTCGTCGCCGGTCCGGACCGAGGAGGGCGAGATCATCATGAGGTAGGCGAGGTTGCCGCTTGGCGCCCAGCTCGCCTGCGCGAACGTGTATTCGACCGACCCGCGCACGCGTGACGCGATAATCGCCTTGACCCCGGCTGCGTAGCCCATCGCGTCCATCGCGCCGTTGTTGCCGATGAAGTAGTGGCCCAGACTGGCCGGCGGTAGTCCCGGCTGGCTGATACCAAACAGCGTCACGAGCTGATCGTCCGTATGCTGACGGAATCCGCGCACGGTGACGGTTGCTCCCCGCGCGACATCCCGCTCGATGCCTGCCTCGACGTGCGTGGTCTTCTCGGCGACAAGCGGCTGACGGTCGTCGAGCGACGAGAAGGTCCGCTGCGGCGGCAGCCAGATGCCCGAGTCGGGCTGGACGAATTCCTCCGCGCCAGGGGCCAGCGCGCGTTGGGAGGCGAGCGCGTTGATGCGAACGTGTTCGGACGGCACCAGCGTGATGCCGACACGCGGGCTCAGCAAACTGCTCGAGTCGAGGTAGTCGTAACGCGCGTATCGCGCCCCGTAGGTGACGAGCACCTCCTGGCTGAGCGCGAGCGTGTCGAACGCGCGCAGCGTTCCCACGTTGCGGCTGCCGTCGGTGACGTTTTTCAAAGCGGCGAAATTCCCGCCGTCGTACCGCTGTGTGCTGTACGACATCCCGATGTCGTAGTGATGACGTCCGGGCGTGCGCGTGACGTAATCGCCCGACAGCACCCACGATGCGATGTCGCCCTGCGTCACGGCGCCACGAATCGTCCAGTCCGCGTCGCCAGCCGGAGCGCCGACGAGCATGTTCGCCACGCTGCGCGCCAGGAACGCTCGCGCCGCGAACAGATCCTGCGGCGTGTCGAACGAGCTGGTGGTGAGGATGTTCAGCTGACCGAAGAATGGCGTATCGGTGAAGAAGTTCGACGCGACGCGCGCCGACGACTCCATCGCGTGGCTGAATGCGCGCGGGCTGGTGAAGCCGTTGAAACCGGCCGGAGCGTTGCTCGCGATGATCGCCTGATCGACCTCCTTCAGAATGCTACGACGCGCGTGGCTCAACCTCCACGCGACCTCACCGGGATCGTTGGACGAGCTGCCTGAAGATGACGATGCAGGTGCGTCTTCCGGTTTCACGGAGACGGGATCCGGCTCAGGAAACGAACCCAGCGCGGCAGGCACTAACGGCGGCGTCACGGATGACGCGGTTGCGGCCGCGCGGCGCAAGGCGATCGACCACGAGGATCGTGTGCTGGAAAGGACGCGCACCATCTGACCGCGCGGCGCGACATAGCCGGCAAGATGCGCACGAACGAGATACGGTCCTGGGGGGAGTCCCCGCAGCTCGAACTGGCCGAAGCGATCGGTGACGGCGAACGAAGAACTGGAGCCCAGCGCGGAGACAACCGCGCCGCCGATAGGTGCGCCGGTCTCGTCACGCACCTGACCCTGAATCGTGCCGGGCGCGAGCGAGGCGACGCGGCCGCCGGTCGTGTCGTTCTGTGCGAAGACACCCGCCGGAACGCAGAGCATCACCAGAACGCCGGCCGCCGCCGCAATCAGTCCGGGTGTGTTTCTCATGCGTCCCTCGGCTGCCGCCGGGGCAAAGCGTGTCTCGCTCTGCCTAGGCAGCGGTGACCGTAAAGTTGACGTCGCGCGTGATCGTCTTGCCCGAGAGCTTGTCCGTGACCTTCACTTCGAGCCGATAGTCGCCCGCCGGAAACGATGTCAGCTGCACGCCCTGTCCCGTCGACAGCTGATGTCCCAATGACATGTCGAATTCTTTCGGCAGCGTGCTGGCATTCAGCGACTGGACGGCCGTTTTGTTGAAGAACTTCTCCGCCGCGCCCGTCGGCTTCGTGTAGAAGTTGTACTCGACGGCGACGTCCGGCTTGTTCATGGCGTCCGTCTTCGCGTTGTAGATAAGGAAGAAAATCGAGAGCTCGTCTTTCGTCGTGAACCTGGCGTCGAGGCTCGGGGTGATTTCCATCGACCCGAGCGCGGCGTATGGCCGCTCCAGCTGTTCGTTGGGCGAGAGCGGAGCGCTCAGCGGCTCGATGTGCTGGGCGGCAATGATCGAGCTCGTCGTCAAGTCCTGCGTCCACAGGTCCGGGACGGTGACCGTCTGCTTGATGACGGCGACCTTCGGCGCGGCGGCGTTTTTCGCGCCGGAGCTCTGCTCGCGCATCATCACGTACACGTCGTACGCACCGGCCGTGACCGTGAACGGACGGCTCAGACGCGCCTGCGTGCCGCCGCTCGGCGTCACGTACGTCAGGTTCTCGTAGGCGTACTTGCTCGGCGCCTTCTGTTTGTCTTTGTCCTTGTCCTTGTCGTTCTTGGCGGCCGGCAGCGTGAGGGTGGCCGTCGCCCCGCCGTTCTGCGCCACCACGCGCCAGTAGAACGCGACGTTAGGACTCGTGATCTTCGTCGCGTCGTAGGTGACGGTGAACGGCACGTACTCGAGGTTGTTGGCCGCTTTCAGAAAATCAGCACGCGCCCACGCCAGCCCGAAGTCGTTCGGCAGCTGTCCGGTTGCGGCAGCGTCCATGACCTTGACAATCTCTGGGAGATCGCGTTTCTGTGCGTCGCTCTGCTTCTTGTCGTCTGGTTTCTTTTGAGCCGAGAGCGCCGCAGACAGGATGAGGACGAGGGTTGCCGACCACGCGAGACCACGCCGGTTAAGAACCATAGAACTGCATCTCCACAAGAAATCCAAAACGTCGAACGGTTCATCATAGGCGCCGTGGAATACCAAGTCAAACCACACAATCGCTGAGACTTCAGCCCCTTGTAACATCCGGGCCCCATTGCGGAGACGCCGGATCTGTTCACATAATCGTCTCCCATGGCTGCGCTCGTCGACGACACCATCGTCATCGTCCTGGCTGGTGGTGCCGGCGAGCGTCTCTATCCGCTGACGAAAGAACGCGCCAAGCCGGCGGTATTTTTCGGCGGGCCCTATCGAATCATCGACTTCGCGCTCAGCAATTGCATCAATTCCGGACTCCGGCGGATTTTCATCGCGACGCAGTACAAGTCCTTATCGCTCAACCGGCACATCCGCATGGGCTGGAGCATCGTCTCGGAAGAGCTGGGAGAATTCGTCGAAATCCTGCCGCCGCAGAAGCGCGTCAGCGAGCACTGGTATCAGGGCACGGCCGACGCGGTGTACCAGAATCTCTACTCAATTCAGAACGAAAGCCCCAAACACCTCATCGTCCTCTCGGGAGATCACGTCTACAAGATGGACTATTCCCGCATGCTGCGCTTCCATCAGGAACGCGGCGCTGCGGCCACGCTTGCCGCCATCGAAGTGCCGCTCGCCGACGCCACGCGCTTCGGCGTCGTCGCGGTCGACGAACAGGAACGGATCAACGGGTTTGCGGAGAAACCGGCGCATCCGGCGCCCATTCCCGGGTCGCCGGATTTCGCGCTGGCGTCCATGGGCGTCTACATCTTCGACATGGACGTGCTGGTGCGTGAGCTCGAAGCCGACGCGAGCAATCCGACCACCCACGACTTCGGCAAAGACATCATCCCGTCGCTGATCCATCGTGCGCCGGTGTTTGCCTACCGCTTTTACGACGAGAACAAGAAGGCGTCGAAATACTGGCGGGATATCGGAACCCTCGACGCGTACTACGAAGCAAACATGGACCTGTGCCAGGTCAACCCGGAGTTCAATCTGTACGATCCCGAGTGGCCGCTGCGCACCTATCAGCCGCAGGCGCCGCCGGCGAAGTTCGTGTTCGCGGAGGCAGGCAGCCGATGCGGACAGGCGCTCGACTCGGTCATCTCGCCCGGTTGCATCGTGTCGGGGAGCAGCATTTACGGCAGCGTGCTCTGCCCAAACGTACGGGTACACAGCTTTTCGCATATCGAAAAGTGCATCCTGATGCCCGGGGTTCGCGTGGGCCGTCACGCGCGGATCCGGCGTGCGATCATCGATCGCGACGTGCTGATTCCGCGCGGAGCGTTGATTGGATACGACCTGGAAGAAGATCGACGCCGGCACACGGTGACGGACGCGGGCATCGTTGTCGTCACGACGGATGACGAGCCACTAATTGGACCGCTGGGCGAGGACGCCCTGCGCTACGAGGCGGACGCCGACCGGCGTGGCGGCGGAGCCTGACCCGAGCGTTTTCTCTCAAGGACACCACTGTGAAAATCACCAACGTGCACGCGCGCGAAATCCTCGACTCGCGCGGCAACCCGACGGTCGAAGTCGACGTGACGCTCGAGGGAGGCGCCTTCGGACGGGCCGCCGTACCTTCCGGCGCGTCGACGGGCGAACGCGAAGCCCTCGAGCTGCGCGACGGCGATCCGGCGCGATACAACGGCAAGGGCGTGCGCAAGGCCGTTGACAACGTCAACGGCCCCATTGCGAAGGCGATCGTGAACCGCGAGTTCGATCAGCGCGGCCTCGATCAGACGATGATCGCGCTCGACGGCACGCCGACAAAAAGCAAGCTCGGGGCGAACGCGCTGCTGGGCGTCTCGATGGCGGCAGTCCATGCCGAAGCGGCGGCGAAGCGCGTCCCGCTGTATCGACACCTGGCCTCGTTGTACGGCGGCACTCGGTTCACGCTGCCCGTGCCGATGATGAACATCCTGAATGGCGGCGCACACGCGGACACGAGCGTCGACTTCCAGGAGTTCATGGTGATGCCCGTCGGCGCGACCTCGTTTGCCGAGGCGCTTCGAGCCGGCGCCGAGATCTTCCACGCGCTTCGCGGCATCCTGAAGAAACAGGGTCAGTCGACCGGCGTCGGCGACGAAGGCGGCTTCGCGCCGAACCTGAAATCCAATCGCGAAGCGATCGAAGTCGTCCTCGAAGCCGTCTCAAAAGTGGGGATGCGCGCCGGCCAGGACATCTACATCGCGCTCGATGTCGCGGCGAGCGAACTTTGGGCAGGAGGCGGCCGGTACACGTTCAAGAAATCGGGCGAGCCCGATCGCACCTCAGACCAGATGATCGTGCTCTATGAGGACTGGCTGCGCCAGTACCCAATCATCTCGATCGAAGACGGATTGGCCGAAGGCGACTGGGACGGCTGGAAGTCACTGACGAAGGCACTCGGCGCGAAAGTCCAGGTCGTCGGCGACGACGTCTTCGTGACGAATCCGGAGATTCTGAAACGGGGCATCGCGGACGGCATCGGCAACGCGCTGCTCGTGAAGCTGAATCAGATTGGCACGGTCACCGAGACGCTCGACGCGATGCGCATGGCGAGCGACGCGCACTACGCGTCGGTCATCTCGCACCGTTCCGGCGAAACCGAAGATTCGACGATTGCCGATCTCGCCGTGGGCACCGCGGCTGGACAGATCAAAACGGGTTCGGCGAGCCGCACCGACCGCGTCTGCAAATACAACCAGCTGCTGCGCATCGAGGAAGAGCTCGGCGCGGCGGCCACATTCGCCGGACGGTCGGCGATTCGAGCGCTAGCGCGATGATCAAACTGGTTCTGCTCCGCCACGGCGAAAGCACGTGGAACAAAGAAAACCGATTTACGGGCTGGACCGACGTCGATCTGTCGGAACGGGGACGCGAGGAAGCCAAGACCGCCGGGCAGCTCCTCAAGGACGGCGGCTATGTGTTCGACATCGCGTTCACGTCGGTGCTCAAACGCGCGATTCGCACGCTAGGGCTCGCGCTCGACGAGCTCGACCTGCTCTGGATTCCCGTCACGAAGGACTGGCGGCTGAACGAACGCCATTACGGCGCGTTGCAGGGATTGAACAAGGCGGAAACCGCGGCAAAGCACGGCGACGCGCAGATCAAGATCTGGCGCCGAAGCTACGACATCCCCCCGCCGCCGCTGACAGTCGACGACGAGCGGCATCCATCACGCGATCCGCGTTACGCGGGGCTTGATCCCAAGTTGTTGCCGCTCACCGAGTCGCTGAAAGACACGGTCGATCGGTTTCTGCCGTACTGGCACGAGTCGATTGCGCCGGCAATCCGCTCAGGCAAGCGCGTCATCATCGCGGCGCACGGCAACAGCCTGCGCGCGCTCGTCAAGTACCTCGACCACGTCTCGGAAGCGGACATCGTCGAGCTGAATATCCCGACGGGGATTCCCCTGGTCTACGAATTGAACGACGACCTCACGCCGATTCGTCACTACTATCTCGGCGACCCGGCCGCCGCCGCGGCTGCGGCAGCACGCGTCGCCGCGCAGACGTCGCAGAAATAAAAAACGCCCGGCCGCTGAAGCGACCGGGCGTCTCGACATCCAAACCTTCGACGCGCGCTACTCGACCGGCTCGGAGGTTTCGTCGGCGGCAATACGCAGCGAACGGAGGAATCGCCGATCGTTGGCGGTGACCTCGAAATTCTTACGCGGCTGCGGAACACTCGTGCCGGCGGCTCCCGCCGCTCCGGCCGCTGCCGTCCTGGCAGGCGCGCCGACTTTGGCGAGCGCCGCGGTCTGCGTGCGGCTGACAAAACCCACGACGGCTTCAAGAGTGAGTTTCATCTCGAATCCTGCCGCGCGCGCTTTTTCGCGGCACGCTTCGACCTGAGGATTCTCAGCGACTGCGGCGGCAATCGCGTCGGCCAGCTCTCGTGCGAACCGGTTGACGACGTCGTCCATTCTCGTTCCTCCCTCAGGCCGCCGGGCCGGGCGTCATGACGCATCCCGGCACGCCTGCACAGATAGTACGCAGGCATTGAATAGAGCGCGGGCGCGTCTCGTTCATTGTCTGGCCGGAAAAAAATTTCTGCGGTACGGTGAGTGTAGCACGCAACGCCGAACTGTCAAGGCGCACGCAGTCGCGTCAGCTACAATTTGTCACGCAGGTCGATGAGTACTTATACGCCGGACAGCCTCGCGGGTTGGAACGCAACAGTCGAGCTCGGCGAAGCGGGCGCGTTTCCGTTCACGCGCGGCATCCATCCGTCGATGTACCGCAGCCGGCTGTGGACAATGCGTCAGTACGCCGGCTTCGGCACGGCCGCGGAGTCCAACGCGCGATATCGGTACCTGCTGGCCAACGGCGTCAATGGCTTGAGCGTCGCGTTCGATCTGCCCACGCAGATGGGCTACGACTCCGATCACCCGCTGGCGGCGGGCGAAGTCGGGCGGGTCGGCGTCGCGATCGATTCGCTCGACGACATGTCCACGCTCTTCGACGGCATTCCCCTCGACCGCGTGTCGACGTCGATGACGATCAACGCAACGGCGATTGTGCTGCTGTCCCTGTACATCGCGGCAGCGCGACGGCAGGGCGTTGAAACGGCGAAGCTCGCGGGGACCGTTCAAAACGACATCCTGAAGGAGTATGTCGCGCGCGGCACCTACATTTATCCGCCGCGCGCGTCGCTGCGCATCGTCACGGACATCTTCGCGTTCTGCGAGCGGGAGCTGCCGCAGTGGAACACGATTTCGATCAGCGGCTACCACATCCGGGAAGCCGGCTCGACGGCGGTGCAGGAGGTCGCGTTCACGTTCGCGGACGGCGTCGCGTACGTCCAGGCCGCCGTCGAACGCGGCCTCGACGTCAACGACTTCGGCCAGCGCCTGTCGTTCTTCTTCAACGCCCACAACCATTTCCTCGAGGAGATCGCCAAGTTCCGTGCGGCTCGCCGTCTCTGGGCGCGCATCATGCGCGACCGGTTTCATGCGACCAACCCACGGGC
>Ga0066903_100003017_pt1 | contig 13522 bp, 12 predicted proteins | sample PanSoiMetaGPlot1_FD_67491 | JGI IMG/M metagenome (GOLD analysis project Ga0066903, IMG submission 67491) | Tropical forest soil microbial communities from Panama analyzed to predict greenhouse gas emissions - Panama Soil - Plot 1 (version 2) | ecosystem: Environmental > Terrestrial > Soil >... | reverse complement strand
CGAGCACTGGCCGGCGGTGACGCGCGCGTACGCTCGCGAGCTGGGCCTGGCCGAGCCCGAGCTGCCCTGGCACAGCGACCGCGGCCGTGTCGGCGAGATCGGCGCCGGGCTGGCGCTGGCCGCCGGGACGATGGCGAAGATCGGGCGCGACGTGGTGCTGCTCTCCCAGGTGGAGGTGGGGGAGGTGGCCGAGGCGGCCGCCGGCCCCTCGTCGACGATGCCCCAGAAGCGCAACCCGGTCTCGGCTATTCTGGCCGTCGCCTGCGCGCGCAACGCCCGCGCCGCAGCCGGCGTGCTGCTCGAGGCGCTCGAGGCCGAGCACGAACGTGCGGCCGGCGCCTGGCAGGCGGAGTGGCCGGCGCTCAGCGGCGCCCTTGCCTGGACCGGTGGCGCTGCCGATGCGGTCGCCCGCTCGCTCGACGGCCTCGTCGTCCGACCCGAGCGTATGGCCGAGAACCTGGCGGCGAGCGGCGGGCTCATCATGGCCGAGCGGGTGGCGTACCTGCTCGCCCCGGCACAGGGCCGACTGGCTGCGCGGGACGCCGTGGCGGCGGCCGCGCAGACGGAGGGATCGTTCCGGGAGGCGCTGGCGGCTGACCCGCAGGTCGGCCTCTCCGACGCCGAGCTGGACGCGGCGCTCGACCCCGCCGGCGCACTGGGCGCCGCACCCGAGCTTGTCGACCGCGCGCTGGCCCGCCACCGCGCGTTGAGGGAAGGAACGACGTGACGATCACCTACCGCGACGAGGGGGGCCAGGGGCCGCCGGTCGTCTTCGCCAGCTCCCTGGGCACCACCCATGAGCTGTGGGGCCCGCAGGCCGACGCCTTCCGCGGCCGCCTGCGCATGATCCGCTATGACCATCTCGGCCACGGCGGCTCGCCGATCGGGCCGCTGCCCGACGGCATCGGCTCGCTCGGTGCCTCGGTGCTGGAGATGCTCGACGAGCTGGGCCTGGACCGCGTCTCGTTCGTCGGGCTCTCGATGGGCGGTGCGGTCGGCCAGTGGCTGGCCGCGAACGCGCGTGAACGGATCGACCGGCTGGTGCTGGCCTGCACCTCTGCCCGCTTCGCGACCACCGCAGACTGGCCGGAGCGAGCTCGGGTCGTGCGCGAGCAGGGCGTGGAGGCGCTGGCCGACACGGTGGTCGGGCGCTGGTTCACGCCCGCCTTTCACGAACGCCGGCCCGAGGTGGTGGCGGCGGCCAGGGCGATGCTCGTCGCGACCCCGCGCGAGGGCTACGCGCGCTGCTGTGAGGCGCTGGCCGGCTGGGACCACGTGGAGCAGCTGCGGGGCGTCGTGGCACCGACGCTGGTCATCGCCGGTGCGGCCGACCAGTCCTCGCCGCCCGAGCACGGTGCGCTGATCGCCGACACGATCCCGGGCGCCCACATGACCGTGCTGCCCGACGCCGCGCATGTGGCGTGCATCGAGCAGGCCGCCGCGTTCAACCGGGCGGTGGCGGCGCACCTGCTGGACGGCGACGATCCCGAGGAGGCGGCTTGAGCGACCCGAAGCACGACCAGGGGATGGAGGTGCGCCGGGCCGTGCTCGGCGACGAGCACGTCGACGCGGCCGCCGCGGGCGCCACCGAGCTGACCCGGGAGTTTCAGGAGCTGATCACCCGCTATGCATGGGGTGAGATCTGGGCGCGGCCGGGGCTCGACCGCCGCACCCGCAGCCTGATCACGATCACCAGCCTGATCGCGCTGCACCACGACCGCGAGCTGGAGCTGCACCTGCGCGCGGCCCGCCGCAACGGCGTCAGCTGGGACGAGCTCAAGGAGACCATCCTGCAGAGCGCGATCTACTGCGGCGTGCCGGCCGCCAACGGCGCCTTCGCCATCGCCCAGCGGGTGAAGGAGGAGGAGGGCGGGTGAGCCGGGCGGTGGTGCTGTCGGCGGTGCGCACGCCGATCGGCCGCTACGGCGGGGCCCTGTCCGGCGTGCGGCCTGACGACCTGGCCGCGACGGCGGTGGCGGCCGCGGTCGAGCGGGCCGGTGTCGAGCCGGCCGAGATCGAGGACGTCTACCTGGGGTGTGCCAACCAGGCGGGCGAGGACAACCGCGATGTGGCCCGCATGGCGGTGCTGCTGGCCGGGCTGCCCGAGTCGGTGGCGGGAGTGACCCTGAACCGGCTGTGCGCGTCGGGCCTGGCGGCGGTCGTGTCCGCCTGCCACGCCGTGATCGCCGGCGACGGCGACCTGTTCGTGGCGGGCGGAGTGGAGTCGATGAGCCGCGCACCCCTGGTCACGGCCAAGCCCGAGCGAGCGTTCGAGCGGGGCGACCGCACGATCTACGACACGACCTTGGGCTGGCGCTTCCCCAACCCGCGCATGGAGGCCATGTTCCCGCTCGAGAGCATGGGCGAGACCGGCGAGAACGTGGCCGAGCGCTGGGCCGTTTCGCGCGAGGATCAGGACGCGTTCGCGCTGCGCTCCCAGCAGCGCTGGGCGGCGGCACAGAGGGCGGGCCGCTTCGCCGACGAGCTGGTCGCCGTGGGCGAGCTCGAGTCCGACGAGCACCCGCGGCCCGACACGAGCGCCGAGCGGATGGCCACGCTCAAGCCCGCCTTCCGCGCCGGCGGCACCGTCACGGCAGGCAACTCGAGCGGCATCAACGACGGCGCCGCCGCGCTCGTCATCGCCGGCGAGGAGCGGGCGCGGGCGCTGGGCGCCGAGCCGCTGGGCGTGTTCCGGGGCAGCGCCGTGGCCGGCGTCGACCCGCGGGTGATGGGGATCGGCCCGATTCCCGCCGTGCGCAAGCTGCTCGATCGCGCCGGCGTGGGCGTCGACGAGATCGACCTGGTCGAGCTGAACGAGGCCTTCGCCTCGCAGAGCCTGGCCGTGGTGCGCGAGCTGGGGCTGGACGAGGAGCGGGTCAACGTCAACGGCGGCGCGATCGCGCTGGGTCATCCACTGGGCATGAGCGGGGCGCGGCTGGTCGTCTCGCTGCTGCACGAGCTGCGCCGCCGCGGCGGCCGCTACGGCATCGCCACGCTCTGCGTCGGCGTCGGCCAGGGCCAGGCCGCCCTGTTCGAGCGCTGATGCGCACCCGGGTCGGCATCGTCGGCGCCGGCCCGGCCGGCCTGACCCTCGCCCAGCTGCTGCGCACCGCCGGCATCGAGGCGGTGGTGCTCGAGAACCGCAGCCGCCACTACGTCGAGCACCGCATCCGCGCGGGCGTGCTCGAGCAGGGCACCGTCGACCTGCTCACCGAGATCGGGGCGGGGCAGCGGCTGCACGCCGAGGGGATCGTCCACCACGGGGTCGAGCTGCAGTTCGACGGCGCCCGCCACCGCATCCCGCTGAGCGAGCTGACCGGCGGGGCGACGATCATGATCTACGGCCAGACCGAGATCGTGAAGGACCTGATCGCGCTGCGGCTGGAGCAGGGCGACCCGTTGCTGTTCGAGGTCGGCGATGTCGCGGTGCACGACCTCGACGATCGGCCGCGCATCACGTTCACCCACGGGGGACGGGCGCAGGAGCTCGAGTGCGATCTGATCGCCGGCTGTGACGGCTTCCACGGTGTCTGCCGGCCCTCGATCCCCGCGGGCGTGCTGCGCACGTGGTCGCGCGAGTACCCGTTCGGCTGGCTCGGCATCCTGGCCGGCGTCGCACCGTCGAACGACGAGCTCGTCTACGCGCACCACCAAAACGGCTTCGCGCTGCTCAGCCTGCGCTCGCCGGAGCTGAGTCGGCTCTACGTGCAGTGCCGGCCCGACGAGGACATCGCCGAATGGCCCGACGAGCGGATCTGGGAGGAGCTGCAGACGCGGCTGGGGGTGCCCGGCTGGACGCTGGCCGAGGGGCCGGTGATCGAGAAGGGCATCACCGGCATGCGCAGCTTCGTGGCCGAGCCGATGAGGTTCGGCAAGCTGTTCCTGGCCGGCGACGCCGCCCACATCGTGCCGCCCACCGGCGCCAAGGGTCTCAACCTGGCGATCGCCGACGTGCACCGCCTGGGCGAGGCGATCGTCGACTGGCATGGGCGAGGCTCGACCGCCCTGCTCGACGCCTACTCCGACGCCTGCCTGCGGCGCGTGTGGCGGGCCGAGCACTTCTCATGGTGGATGACCTCGATGCTGCACCGGCTGCCCGGCGACGACCCGTTCGACCTGCAGCTGCAGCTCTCTCAGCTGCGCTACGTGACCAGCTCGCACGCCGCCTCCACGTCGCTGGCCGAGAACTACGTGGGCATCGCCCCGGCCTGACACGCCCAGACTGAAACAAAGGTGCCTGGCACCTTTGTTTCATGCAACAACAGTGCCAGGCACTGTTGTTGCGTCAGCTGCGGTGCTCGCCGACCCGGGCGACGGCGTCCATCTCGACCAGCATGCCGTCGAACAGGAAGCCGGCCAGCACGGCGGTACTGGCGGGGTAGGGCGGGTTGAACGTCTCGTGGCGGACGCGCTTGAACGCGTCGTAGTCCTCGGCCCGCTTCAGGTAGACCGTCATCTTGACGACCGTATCGAGCGACGCGCCGGCCGCCTCCAGGGTGGCCGCGAGGTTGGCATACGCGGTGCGCAGCTGGGCCTCGAAGTCGTCGGGGTCGACCACCTCGCCGTCAGGCCCGAAGCCGCCGTGCCCGGCGGTGAAGACCAGTTCGCCGTCGCAGATCATCGACTGCGAGAACTCCCAGTCCTGGGCAAAGGGGTGCGGATTCCGACCGGCCCGGTTCATCGGGGCGATGTTACCGGTGGAGTTGCAATGATGCAGATATGGGGCGCAGCTACCGGGAGCTGGCCCACGTGCGGGGGTTCCCGTGGCTGATCACGTCGGTCTTCCTCTCGCGCCTGGGCAACGCGATGAGCCAGATCACGGTCGTCGTGTACCTGCTCGAGCGCACGGGCAGCCCGGCGATCGCCGGTGCCGGCGCGGCCGCACAGCTGGTGCCGGGTGTGGTCGTCTCGCCGTTCGCCGGGCTGTGGCTCGACCGCGTGTCCAGGCGCGGGCCGCTGGTCGCGCGCGTGCAGCTGGCACGGGCGGCCATCCTGGCCGCTGTGGTCACGATTGGGGAGCTGGGCAGGCCACCCGCGATCGTCTACCTGGTGCTGCTGGCCGGGCTCGGCCTGACCTTCCCACTCGGCAACCCGGGCTTCCGGGCCCTGGTGCCGGTGATCGTGCCGCGCCGGCTGTGGGATCAGGCCAACGCGCTCGACAGCATCACGTTCGACCTCGCCTTCGTCGTCGGCCCGGCCCTCGCCGCGGTGATCGTGGCCGGGATCGGTGCGCCCGCCGGAATCGTGGTGCAGGTGGGGGTAACATTGCTGGCAGCGCTGACCGCGTGGCAGGTGCACGAGCCGGCCGATCGCCCGCGCTCCTATGAACCGCTGATCAAGGGCGCGGCCAAGGGCCTGCGCGCCGTCGTCTCGAGCCAGGCTCTGAGGGCAACGATGTCGCTCATGGTCATGTCCGGTCTCGGCTTCGGCTGCTTCACGATCGGGCTGCCGCTCTGGGTGCACAGCGGGCTCGGCCTCTCGCCGGGCGCTGCCGGCTGGATGTGGGCGGCCCTGTCGCTGGGCTCGGTGCTGGGCGGCATCGCCTACGGCACGCGCCGCCCGCCCGGCTCGGATGCGAACCACATCGTCGGGTTCGTGGGGCTGGGCGGCATCCCGATGCTGTTCGTGCCGTTCATGACCACACTGGCGGAGGGGATGGTGGCCATGTTCCTGGCCGGGGTGTGCACCGCGCCCTTCGTGATCGCGATGTTCGGGCTGCGCCAGCGCGCGCTGCCGGTCGACCTGCACGGCCGCGTGTTTGCGATCACCATTGCCGTGAACGCGGCGGGCGCCCCCGCCGGCGCGCTGCTGGCCGGGCTGATCGTGGGATGGATCGGCGTGCACACTCTGCTGTTCGGCGCGGGCCTGGCCCAGCTGCTCGCGGCGGTGATCGCAGCGGCGGTGCTGCGGTCGGGCTCGGTGCCCGGGCCGGTGGCCGAGGCCCTGGACTGAATCAATCGTCTTAGTGCGGGTGCGGCGGCGGGTGCCGCGCGATCCGCACCATGCGGTCGCGGGCGGCGCCGGCGCCTGAGCCGCGGATCACCGCGATCAGGGCGGTCACGCATGTCGGGTCGAACTGGGTGCCGGCGCAGCGCTCGATCTCGGCGATGGCGCCCTCCTGCGACATCGCCTTGCGGTAGACGCGGTCCTCGGTCATGGCGTGGAATGCGTCGCAGACGGCGATCACGCGCGAGCCCAGCGGGATCTCCTCGGCGCGCAGGCCGTCGGGGTAGCCGCGGCCGTCCCAGCGCTCGTGGCTGGCGCGGACGAGCGGCACGAGGTCGGCGAAGTAGGGGACGGGCTCGAGGATGCGGGCGCCGATGTCGGGGTGCTGCTGCATCTTGTGGCGCTCGTCGTCGGTCAGCGGGCCGGGCTTGCGCAGGATCTCCTCGGGGATGCCGATCTTGCCGATGTCGTGCAGCAGCGCGCCGAGCCGGACGATGCGGGCGGCGGCGGGCGGGATGCCCAGCTCCTCGCAGGTGGCGCCGGCCAGTTCGGCGATCTGGCTGGCGTGGTCGTTCGTATAGGCGTCCTTCGCCTCGAGCGCCGCGGCCAGCGCGCCCAGCGTGGCGAAGTAGGCGGCCTCGATCCGCTCCGACATGCGCGCGCGGGCGACCATCGCGCCGCTCTCGTTGATCAGGGCCTGGCAGAGCCGCACCTCGTCCGGCGTGAACAGGCGGCGGCGCTCGTCGAACACCTCGACCAGCGCGAACGACTCGCCCTCGACCTCCATCCGCAGCATCAGCAGCGAGCGAAAGCCCAGCTCGAGCAGCAGCGGCATCTCGGCCGGGTCGGCGTCGCTGGCGGTGCAGGTGTAGGGCACGCCCGTGGCCAGCACCTGCGCGGTGCGGGGGAAGTCGGCGATGACGTGCTCGCGCGAGGTGCGTTGCCAGCGGTGAGGAGGCCGCGCGTAGCCGGCCCGGTCGCGCACGATGCCCCGCTCGGCATCGGCCACCGAGATCAGGCAGGCGCTGGCCCCGATGAACTCGGCCACCTGGCGGGCGAGCCCGGCCAGCATCTCGGCCAGGTCGTCGCCGCCGGCCAGCATCTGGGCCGCCTCGATGACGCGTAGCGCCGCATCGAGCTGCTGTCCGCTGAGCGGCTCGTCGCGTGGTGCCCTCCCGTGCTGTGCTGCCTCGATCTCCGTCTCCCTACGACTTGCGCGGCGTGATCCGAGAGCAGAATTCTGCTCGATCTGGCGTATCCCTCTTTTGGGGGATACGAGGGTATCGAGACGGTCGGCTAGAGCCGATCAGGCAACGGGCTGCGCGGGGGATCTAGAGGTTCTCGCTGATCGCGATCAGCGCGGGCCCGAGCACGACCACGAAGATCGCGGGGAAGATCAGCAGCACGGTCGGGAAGAGCATCTTGACGGGCGCCTTCATCGCGTGCTCCTCGGCCTCGTTGCGCAGCTTGTTGCGCAGATCGTCGGCCTGGGTGCGCAGCATCTGCGCCAGGGGCACGCCCAGCTTGTCGGCCTGGTTGAGGGCGCGCACGAAGCTCGTCACCTCGGGTGCGTCGACGCGGGCGGCCATCGCGGCCATCGCGTCGCTGCGCGAGGTGCCCAGCTGGATGTCGCGCTGCATCAGCGCCAGTTCATCCACCAGCGGGCCGCGCAGGCGCCGCACCAGCCGGGTCAGACCCTCGTCGAAGCTCATGCCCGCCTCGACCGACAACGTCAGCAGGTCGAGCACCGTGGGCAGGGCGGCCACGATCGGGTCGCGCCGGTTGCGCACCTTCAAGTCGATGATGAACGGCAGGCAGATGTACGCCAGCCCGGCGCCGAGCAGCCCGGCCAGCACGCCGTACATCGCGGGCACCGCGCCAAGCAGTGAGAGCAGCAGGCAGAGGAAGTAGACCGCCAGCGGCATCACGACCTTGAGCCCTGCCACGTCCTCCGGCGTCAGGATCCGCGACCAGCCGGCGGCGGCCAGCTTGATGCGCAGCGTCTCGGCGCCGGCGCCGTGCCCGCCCGGCGCGATCCGCCCGATCCGGCGCAGCATCGAGCGCAGGTCGTTGCCGTGCTCGTCGGCCGAGTAGCCGTAGCCCGGGATGCGGGCCAGCGTCGATTCGACCTGGAGCCGCTTGGCGCTGACCGCGCGCAGCAGGAAGAAGGCGCTTGCGGTGACGAGGATGACGGAGATCAGGAACAGCATCGGTCAGCCTTCTACGCGATCGCCCGGGGTCGAACCATGCGCCGCAGCACGAGCGCTCCGATGCCCATCATCACCAGCGAGATGCCGATCAGGATGTGGCCGGTGGTCGTCGTGTAGAGGGGCGCCATGTAGCCGGTGTTGATGATCGTGAGCATGCCCGCGATCGCGAACGGCATCGCCAGCAGCACCCGCGACGACATCACGCCCATCGCGGTCAGCGCGCGCACGCGGGCCGCGAACTGCTGGCGCTTGCGCACCGTCTCCGAGACCTGGTCGAAGATCTCGGCCACGTTGCCGCCGATCCGGCGCTGCACGTCGGTCGTCAGCACGACCAGCTCGAAGCTCTCGGAGCTGAGCCGCCCCGCCATCTCGTCTAGGGCCTGCTCCACGGGCACGCCCAGGCGCACCTGCTGCTGGGCGCGGCGGAACTCGGAGAGGGCGGGGTCGGCCGCCTCCTCGACGATGGTGTCAAGCGCCTGTGAGAACGAGCGCCCGGCACGCAGGGCGCTCGCCCACACGCCCAGCAACTCGGGCAGTTGCGCCTCGAAGGCGTTCTTGCGCCGGGTTGCCTTGGAGCGCAGCATCGCCACCGGCAGGAACATGCCGCCGGCGAACGCAGCCACGGCGAACAGCGTCCCCAGCAGCGCCGCCGCCAGCGCCGCAGCCGTGGCGCCGCAAGCCAGGATGATCACGAGCACGCGGCCGGTGGGCGAGACGACGCCGGCTCGCGCGCACAGGTTGTTCAGGCGCTTCCAGAGCCAGCGCCGCCGGAAGCGGTCCTCGAGCGACTCGTAGAAGTCGTCGGCGGCGCGCCCGCGCGTGCCGGAGCGGCGCTTGCTCCGGTCCGCCGAGTACGGCGCCAGCCGGGCGCCCAGCGTCTGGGGCCGGGCGGCCCACCAGGCCAGCAGCAGGAAGCCGATCAGGCCGATCGCCAGGGCGCCGGCCGCAGTCACCGCCCAGCCGCCGTAGGTGTGCAGGCTCGAGTAGCCGGGCGCGCTGACGCCGGCCGGCAGGGCCAGGCTCGCGGGCGGGGCGCCCTTGACCGACACCGTCACGACATGCGCCGAGCTGTGCGGCAGGCCGATGTCGATCGTGTACGGGGTCGCCAGCCGGTCGGCGGTGAGCGCCGCCACGAGCGGCTCCAGCCCGGTGACGCTGTCGGTGGTGACCAGGTGGCCGGACGCGGCGGCCGTGATCTGCTGCAGGGCCGTGGGCGTGAACGACGGCGACGAGCTCAGCCCGACCGCGTCGATCTCCACACCGCTGCCGACGGCTGCCGCCAGCGCATCGTCCAGTGTGGCCTGGGAGGCGGTGTCGTCGCCGTCGGACAGCACCACCACCACGCGCCGTGCCGCGGCGTCGGTACCGGCCAGCTTGACGGCCGCCAGCACGCCGTCGTAGAGCGAGGTGCCCTCGGCCGTTTGCACGACCGAGAGCGCGTTGCCCACACCCTCGCCGTTTGCGCTCAGTGGCGCCACCACGTGGGCGCTGCCGTCGAAGGTGACAAGCCCGACCTCATCGCCGCTGCCGACGGCGTCGATCAGGCGGTGGCCGGCGGCCACGGCCGCGGTCAGCGGCTGGCCGGCCATGCTCCCGGACGTGTCGATCGCCAGCACCAGGTGCAGCGGCCGGTCGGGGCCGACCCTGCGCACCGCCTCCACGGCCGCCAGCGATGAGCCCATCGAGGCTTGCACATCGCCGGGGCCGAGGTCGCCGGGCACCTTCACGGTGACGCGCACCGAGTGCGCGCCCAGCTTCTGGATCGAGGCCGCCTGAGTGGCCGGGCTGTTAGCGGCGGCGGCCGAGGCCGGCAGCACGATCGCAAGCAGCGCCAGCGCGAGCGCCGGCAGGCGCCGCATCAGGCCGACCTCCGCTGGCGTCCGCCTCCCTGACGGGTTCCGCGGCGCAGCACGTCCACCTTCGCACCCGTCTCCGAGGCGGCGAAGAAGCCGGCCGGGAGCTTCACGCCGTTGGTCTCGAGCTTCTGGAGGAAGCCGGGCCGGACGCCGGTGTACGTCAGCTTGCTCGTCAGGTTGCCGGGGTCGGTGTCGTCCACGTGCGAGGCGATGAAGATCTCCTGCAGCGTGATCACGTCGCCCTCCATGCGGCCCACCTCGGTGATGTGGGTGACGCGGCGGCGGCCGTCAACCAGGCGCTGGGCGTGGATGATCAGGTCGAACGCGCCCGAGATCTGCTCGCGGATCGCCCGCAGCGGCAGGTCAAAGCCCGCCGTCAGCACCAGCGTCTCGGTGCGGGCCAGCGCGTCGCGCGGGCCGTTGGCGTGGATCGTCGTCAGCGAGCCGTCATGGCCCGTGTTCATGGCCTGCAGCATGTCCACGGCCTCGGCGCCGCGTACCTCGCCGACCACGATCCGGTCGGGTCGCATGCGCAGGGCGTTGCGGACGAGGTCGCGAATCGTGATCTGGCCCTTGCCCTCGATGTTCGGCGGGCGCGCCTCCAGCGAGATCACGTGCTTCTGGTGCATCTTCAGCTCGGCGGCGTCCTCGATGGTGACGATCCGCTCGCGCTCGGGGATGAACGAGCTGAGCACGTTCAGCATGGTGGTCTTACCGGTGCCGGTACCGCCCGAGACGAGGATGTTGAGCTTGCCCTGCACGCACGCCTCGAGAAAGGCGGCGCCCTGGTGGGAGAGCGAGCCGAACGCGACCAGGTCGTCCATCGTCAGCGGGTCGCGCGAGAACTTGCGGATGGTCAGCGACGGGCCGGTGATCGCGAGCGGCGGGATGATCGCGTTCACCCGCGAGCCGTCGGGCAGGCGCGCGTCCACCATCGGCGAGGACTCGTCGATGCGGCGCCCGGCCTGGGCGACGATGCGGTCGATCACCTGCAGCAGGTGCGCCTCGTTGGCGAACTGCGCCTCGCTCTCGTCGATCACACCCTTGCGCTCGACGTAGATCGTGCGGTGGTTGTTGACCATGATCTCGGTGATCGACTCGTCGAGCAGCAGCGGCTCGATCGGGCCGAACCCGAGGATGTTCTGGGTGATCTCGGTGACCAGGCGGCTGCGGTCGGCGCTGGAGAGCGGCGTGCCGGCCTCGGCCAGCGCGCCGTCGACCGCCCGCTGCACGTGGTCGCGCAGCTCGTCCTCGGGCACCTCGCCCTCGCTGAAGGCCTGGCCCAGGTCACGCACGGCCTCGGTCTGCGCCACCCGCTTGACCTCGGCGAACGGATCGTTGGGCGTCTCGGGCTTGACCTCGGCCGGCTTGCCCGCGGTCTCGTTGCGGCGCAGGCGCCCAGCCAGGGAGCGCGTGCGGTCTGGTTTCACCGCTTGCTCCCTACGGCCGACTCGAGTGACGCGGCCATGTCGAACAGCGAGCGCGCCACGCGCGACTTGGGCGAGTCGATCACGACCGGCTGGCCGCGGTTGACCGAGACAGGGATCGCCTTGTCGGACGAGATCGTGTAGGTGATCTCGCGCCGCAGCGTGCGCTCGACGTCGCGGTCCTCGAGCCCGACCTTGGCGCCTGAGCGGTTCATGACGATGCGGATGTCCTTGACCGAGAGCTCGAGCAGGTCGAGCGTCTCGAGCGCGATCTTGAGGCTCTTGATGGTGGGCACGTCGGAAGCGCCGACCAGGATCAGCGTGTCGGTGTTGTCGATCGCCAGCAGCGTGGCCGGCGAGAACAGCGATGAGGTATCGATCACGACGACGTCGTAGCTCTCGCGAGCGATCTCGATCAGCGGCTCGAGGCGGTCGACCGACACCAGCTCCTCCTCGTCCGGCCGGGTCGGTGCCGGCAGCAGGTCGACGCCGCTCTGGTGGCGGGTTACGAACCCGGCCAGCTTCTCGGCGTCGAGGTCGCCGGGCGACTGCACCAGGTCGAGGATCGTCCAGCGCGGGGAGAGGCCCAGCACCAGCGCGTCGTCCCCGGAGTGCAGATCGAAGTCCATCAGCAGCGTACGCCGGCCCTGGCGGGCGAAGGCGACGGCCAGGTTGGTCGCGATCACGGTCTTGCCGGAGCCGCCCTTGGTCGAGAACACGGTCACGATGTGGGCGTCGCGGTAGGCCTTCACGGCGGCGCCGGCCGAGGCCGCGGCGCTGCGCCTGCTGCGCATCGCGCATGCCTTGGCAGCTGCCAGGCCCAGCGCGCTGGGCGGCTGGGGCAGCACGATCACATCGTCCACGCCCAGGGCCAGGGCCTCCTGGAACCAGATCGCGGGGTGGCCGTCGGTCAGCACGATCACGGCCGGGCCGTGCGGGTCGGCCAGCGCCAGGCGCAGGTCCTCCGGCAGGCCGTCCTGGTCGTGGGGGAGCTGCCATGCCAGCACCTGGGGCGCGGCGTCCACGATCTCGACCATGCCCGAGCGCTCGAACTCGTCGTTCAGCGACGAGTCGTCGCCCTGCAGTGCAACACGGATCATCTCGTTCTGCATCGGTCCGGTCTCCTCTTACTGCTCAGGGGGGAAGCTGAAGGGCTTGATCGGCTCGTAGGTGGCGCCGGTGCTGCCGGCCACTGCCAGCCAGATGTTGTTCGAGGCGCCGCCCGAGTCGGAGCTGGCCAGGGCGTTGGCGATCACCATCGCCTGCTGCTCCGTCACCTCCAGGGCGATCGAGCCGTTGCTGCCGTTGCCCACGCCGGTCTCGTCGGGCGTCTGCACCGAGAGCACCTGTGCGTTGGGGACGGCCAGCTGCGTGTAGACGCTGTCGCCCTTGCGGTAGCTCGTGATCACGTCCACGTGGTCGCCGGGCTGGATGTCGTTCAGCAGGCCCGAGTTGGGGTTGAACGGCACCCGGATCGAGCGGAAGTTGCCGGTCACCTTGCCTGACAGCGTCTGCGCGCCCGTGTCGCCCAGCCGGTAGGGCGTGAGCTGGTCGCCCGGGTAAAGCGTCTGCGTGACCACCTCGCCGCGGGCCGAGGCGATGTCGGTCACGGCGTTGTCGGCCAGGGACGACTGGCGCACAGGTTCCGTCGCCAGCCAGCCCTTCGCCTCCGCGTCGTCCACCGCGGTGCCCGCCGGGATCTCATGGGACGCGACCACCACCGACACCGTCGAGGCATCCTTCTCGGCACTCGTCCGCACCTTCGAGGTGTAGAAGAACAGCGCGGCTGCGGCGGCCAGTGCCAGCGCCAGACTGATCACGATGTTGCGGTTCAGAGTGGGCATCTCTGCGAGCTTCTCCTTGCTGCGAAACGGGGGTCGGCGAGGATGCGGAGAGCTGGTTGTGTGGGGGGCACACCCGCGGGGGAACGGGTGGTCAGCGCATCCATCGGTGCGTAGGGCGAGAACCTTGAATCGATCTGCATGGGACGTGATCGGGGCCGCCTGGAGCTGATTTGCAGCCCTCTCTCTCGTGGTAGCGCAAGCTTGGCGTTCTGTCTATGAACACTGGGAGAGCGACGCCT
>Ga0066903_100003016_pt1 | contig 13527 bp, 11 predicted proteins | sample PanSoiMetaGPlot1_FD_67491 | JGI IMG/M metagenome (GOLD analysis project Ga0066903, IMG submission 67491) | Tropical forest soil microbial communities from Panama analyzed to predict greenhouse gas emissions - Panama Soil - Plot 1 (version 2) | ecosystem: Environmental > Terrestrial > Soil >... | reverse complement strand
AAGATGCAGACGGCGCGCGGGCCGAGCGCCAGCGAGCGGACGTTGCCCAGGCTGTCCTGGACCACGACGCGGTGATCGACGAAGTCCAGGTCGATCGACAGGATTCGATCGGACAGCGGCATCGGCGACGTCGTCAGCCCGCGCGCCGTCACGTACAGCGTGACGTTCCACCACTGGTTGGTCTTGGGCGCGAGCGCCAGGCGGATCTTGCCGATGATCTGCGAGTAGAGGAGGAGCGTCGCGTAGGTCTCGCGCCAGTCGGCGATGCGGAGCTCGGGCCATTCGGTCGGGGACGGCATGGGCGCAAGCATAAGCATGAATGCGTGCGCGGGCGTAGACTCGGCGTGTGCGTGCTTCCTGGATCGGGATCGGTGAGGCATTGCTCGTGGCGGCGGCTCTGCCCGGCGCGCCCGGCTGTCTGCTTCCGAAGTCGTGCACCGAGATCGGCTGCTCGGACCAGTTCGTCGCGGCCGTGCGCAGGGCCGACGGCAGCTTCCCGAGCGGAATGCACAGGGTCGACGTCACCGCCGACGGCGTCACCCTGTCCTGCACGTTCACATTTCCGGCGACGGCGGCGAACAGCGGCGGCTTCGTCGACGCGACCTGCCCGCCCGGATTGATTGTGACGGTGGGGCCGCTGCAGACCTGCACGACCATGACCGTCGGCAACTCGGTCGTGCAGACGTGCGATCCGGTGCCCGGTCAGTTCGCCGAGGCGATCGCGATGCCGGGGACGCCGGCGCAGATCCACGCCTCGCAGTACGTCGACGGCGTCGCGATTCTCGACGCGAGTGCCGCGCCGAGCTACCAGGACTACGCGCCGAACGGTAAGGAATGCGGGCCGATCTGCCACCAGGCGTCGGTCGACTGGATGCTGAACTAGCGGCGCGACGGCCGTCGTTCGACGGCATGCGCAACCGACGTGTCAGCAGGCGCCGTACCGGGCCGCACAGGGCCGATGCCACGCGTCGCGGAGTGAATGAGCCATCTCCAATCGGTGAGGGATCCTACCGATGAAGAGAAGAGCATGAGCAGCGACGGAATACGTAAAGCGACGCTTGGGTGGGAGATCAGTCCGACGGGCGGCATGACGAACAACGGGGGCAAGGTCGTGGCGATCGAGGAGGTCCCCGCGGTCTCATCGGGCGCGATCGCGATCGAATCGGGGGCGATCGTGATCGACGAGCCGCCTCCACTGCCGGTGCCGCCGGTGCAGATGGAGCCGCGTCCGCGCCGCACCACGCTGGAACGATTCAATGACGAGATGGCCGTGCTCGAACGTCCGCTCGAGGGCGAGGTCGAGTACATCGACGAGAAGCCGCCCAGGCGCTGGCGTCACTACGCCGCGTTTGCGGCGACCGTCGCGATCGTGGGCGGGGGCGGCGCGTTCCTGATTTCGCATCATCGCGCGGCCGTCGCGGCGCGCGTCGAGCGCGCGCCCGAGGCGCCGGCGGCGCGGGCCCAGGCGCCCACGGTCGCGCAGCCGGTCGCGCAGCCCGTCCTGGCCACCCAGGTGACACCGGTTCCGGGCGCGGCGGCCGCCGCCCCCGCGGTCGCGGATGCGCCCGCCGAGGATGACGCGGCCGACGATGGCGCCGACGCGGCGCCGGTGGCGCCGAGCGCCTGGAGCAAGGTGAAGACGGGTCACGGCACGCGCGTGAAGCACGCGCGGGTGGTCACCGGCAAGAGCCACCACCGGACCAGCAAGCGCGCCGTCGCCGCGAAGCACACGCGGCACCGTTAGCTTCGCGTCAGAGATCGGCGCTGGCGACGACGCACGCGATCACGACGAGGCAAGCGGTTCGACACACCACGCCAGACGAGAGTCCACCGCAGCCGATCGCGGTACCGGGGGCGCAACGATCTGGTGCAGAATCGCCGGATGCGCTCGCTTATCGCCTCCAGGGTCGTTCTCTCATTGATGCTCGCTCTCGTCGGCTGCGGCGGCTCGGGCAGCGGTGGTAGCGCCGGCAGCGGCGGATCGAACGGCGGCGCCGGAACAGGTGGCGGCGCCGGCACGAGCGGCGTCGCGGGCGCAGGCGGCAGCACCGGCGCGGGCGGGCGCGGCGGCAGCGCGGGCACCGGCGGGAGCGCGGGTGCCGGTGGCGCGGGCGCCACGGGCGGCACCGCGGGAACGGGCGGGAGCGCAGGCGCGGGCGGCCGCGGTGGTGGCGCCGGGAACGCGGGCGCGGGCGGCGGCGCTGGCGCGGCGGGCGGCACGGCCGGCGCGGGCGGGCGTGGCGGCAGCGGCGGCGGCGCGGGGACGGCCGGCGGCGCGGGCGGGCGCGGCGGCAGCGGCGGTGGAGGTGGCGCCGCAGGCAGCGGCGGCTCGGCCGGCGCGGCGGGCCGCGGCGGAACCGGCGGAAGCGGCGGAACCGGAGGCGGCGGCGCGGGCGCCGGCGGCACGGGCGGCAGCGTCGCGAGCACCTACGACCAGACGATCCTCGCCGACGGTCCAGTCGCCTACTGGGCGATGAACAAGCTGACCGCCACGGAACCGGACCTGACCGGCAACAACCACACCGGCACGTACCACGCCGGCCCGACCACCGCGGCGGCGCTGCCGAACGCCGACACGGCGGCCGACTTCAACGGTTCCAGCCAGTACCTCTCCGTCCCGTCGGCCGCCGTCTTCTCGATCCCGACCGCGCACAGCCTCACCTGGGAGGCCTGGATCCGTCCCGACGTGCTCGAGTTCCCGAACAACTCCGGCGGCTACGTCGACTGGATGGGCAAGTGCCAGGACTACAGCCCGACGTGCGAATGGGAAGCGCGCATGTACACCACCACCAACAGCGAGAGCCGCCCCAACCGGATGTCGGCCTACATCTTCAACCCGACCGCCGGCCTCGGCTCCGCCGCCGATTGGCAGCCGGCCAACGGTCTCATCAAGGCCGGCAGCTGGTATCACATCGTCGGCGAATACACGACCACGACGCAGCCGTCGGATTGCCAGAACGCGTCGATGTACCCGGGAATGATCGACATCTGGGTCAACGGCGTGAAGTGGGATCATTCCAGCCACGGCCAGACCGGCTGCATGAGCCAGTACAGCGTCGTCCCGGCCGCGAACTCGAGCCCGCTGAACATCGGGACGATGGCGATGGACGCCTGGTTCGCGGGCGCGATCGGCAAGGTCGCCATCTACGACAAGCTGCTGACAGCGGCGCAGGTGACCGCGCACTACCGCGCGATGACGGGCGCCTCGCCCACCGGCACCTGCGGCAACACCTGCAGCTTCTGAGGGTCAGCGGCGCTTCAGCGCCGCGTCGACGGCCTTCTTCGCCGCATCGAGCTTCCCGGTCCACATCGGCCCGTCGAAGTCCTGCTCGTGCAGCTTCGCGAGCACCTGGCGCACCCTCTCGTCCTCCGGCAGGCGCCTGTCTTCCGCGAGCGCCAGCACGGCCGGCAACCCGCGTTCGATGGACGGCCGCTGCATGGCGACGAAGTCCAGGTACAGACGCCTGAAAGCGACCATCTCGGCGAACTTCGGCGAAGGCGCGGCGTCGAACGGGCGAGCCTTGGCGTCGAAGAGCCGCTGAAGGCTCTTGATCTCGGCGCGGGTTGCGTCGCCGTTCGACGCTATTCCATGCATCACGTCCGAGAGCATGTAACCGATCTTGAGGCAGCGGGCGCTGACGTCATCGATCCAGGCGTACGCTGCCTTGACGTAGCTGTCGGCGGCCCGCTTTTCATCGTCAGTGAGACGGCGCTTGGCGGGGACGGGTTGCGTCGCCGCGACGGCCGCGATGAACAGGACCGACGGCGCGACCTGAAACATCGGCGCCGCCGCGGGGGAGGCGCTACTTCTTCGGGAAGACGACGACGACCGTCGAGTAGCGCGGCACCAGCACCGGCACCGACGTCCCCGCGGTGTTCGCGAAGATCCAGTCGCCGCTGACGGGTCCGTCCTGATCGGTGTTGACCGGCGAGTAGACGTAGCGCGTGCCGACGCAGGCCATGTTCCCGCCCGCGACGTTGAGGGTGACGTTGGCGTCGATGTTGCGGTTGGTGTTGGTCATCATGACCGCGATGTCGCCGTTCGCGTGCACGGCGGCGTGCACCTTCAGCGCCGCGCCGAACGTCCCTGACTGCGCCGCCTGGACGATCTTGTCGCCGCCCATCGCCAGCCAGTGCGCCATCAGCTCGCCCTTGTAACCCCAGCGCGGGGTGTCGTTGACGGTCGTGAACGGATCGTTCGTCGCGTCGACGCCGGCCAGGTAGCTGTTGTTGTGCAGCTCCAGCCAGTGGGCCGCCAGCACGCCCTGCTCGAGGAAGTTTGCGTAGGCTTCCGCGGCAAACAGGCCGAGGACCTGCGAGCCGACGGGCGCGTGGTCGGTGGTCGACATCGGGATCGTGATGCCCGCGCCGTTGTTGGTGTTGGGCCCCCACTCGGTGACGGCGATCGGCATGGCGGCGCCACCGGGGCAACTGGCCGCCGTCAGTGCGGCGCGGACGCGCGTGAACGTCGGCGGGATCTCCGTTTCGGGCACGGTCGAGACGTTCTGGATCGTGATCCCCGAGGTGTTCGCGGGCGCGTACCAGTGGAGCGAGACGAAGTCCATGCTGGAGCAGCCGGCGCCCAGCACCATCGAGTTCCAGGGCGGGTTCGCGTACTCGTTGGCCGACGTGCCGACGACGATGCCGCCGATCTTGATCGTCGAGTCGACCGCCTTCATCGCGGTCGCGAACGCCTTGACCGCCGTACCGTAGGCCATCGGCGACAGCGAACTGTTGTTCTGGCGATTCGTGCAGTTGGCCGATCCGCCGTCCGGGACGGCGGGGTAGGCGACGTGCATGTCGGCTTCCCAGCCGCAGCCGCCGTAGTAGTAGCCGTTGCCGTAGAGCTCGTTGCCGATCTCGAAGTACTTGATGTTGAACGGCGCCGCGTGGTTGATCCGGAACTTGTTGTATCCGTCGTCGGTCGGCATCGTCGTGGCCGCCGCCCGCAGGCCGGCCCAGAAGCCGACCGTCTTCCAGTCGTTCCCCTTGCTGTCAGCGCCGATGCTCTGCGTGCTGGTCGGGCTGCCGTTCGCGTAAGCGACCATCGCCGCCGCCTCCTTGGGCTCGCCCGGACCGCTGCCGTTCAAGTTCATGCCGTAGTTGACGGTGATCAGCGCCTTCGCGCCGACCTTCTCCATGAAGAGGAGGAAGTGACCGAAATCGGTGTTGTCCGCGATGAAGATCGTGTTGCTTCCGGCGCCCGAGGCGGGCGTGAAGGTCCCGGTGTTCGTCGACCAGTGGTAGAGGTCGGCATAAGAGCCGCCCGGCCAGCGCAGCGACGTGATGCCGGCCGTCCTCAGGTAGTCCGGCGTCGTCGGCAGCTGCATGTTCCCGTCGTAGACCGACGTGTGAATGCCGAAGAAGTCGGGGCTGACCGTCGCTTGCACGGTCGTGCCCAGCGTCGCGGTGACCGTCGCCGTCGTGCCGCTTGTGATCGCGATCGGCGACTGGCAGGTGGGCGGCGCGCCGCCCGGGCCGAACACGCCGCCGATGCCGCCAGTGCCCGTGCCCGCGGTCCCGCCCGCGCCCGCGGTGCCCGCCGCCGTGCCGCCCGCGCCCGCCGCGGCGCCCGCGGTCCCGGTGGTGCCGGCCGCGGCGCCCGCGGTCCCGGTGGTGCCGCCGCGTCCCGCGGTCCCGGATGCCGAGCCGCCGGTTCCCCCGGAGCCGGACGTCGTGCCAGCCGTTCCGCCGGAGCCGGACGTCGTGCCGCCCGTGCCGGTCGCCGAGCCGCCGGTGCCGGGATTGCCCGCGCTGCCGGTCGTGCCCGCGGTCCCGGTGGTGCCGGCGGTGCCGGTCGTCCCCGCGGTGCCGTTGCTGCCCCCATTGCCGGGCGATCCGCTGCCCCCGGTGCCTCCGCTGCCAGATCCGCTGGAGCAGGCAGCCGCCAGCGTCGCACAAGCCAAGACCACGATTAGTTTCCTATGTTCGTTGCTCACAGTCGGCCTCCGTGGGGTTCCCGGAACTCGCCCAGAATGCCCGTTAATACGGGCGTGTAAAGGACGTTTATTTATGTCCCGGAGGGGGCGGATTCGTCACGGTTTTTCTCCGGTAGAGTCGGATCCGATGGGCGTCATTTATGTGGTGCGGCCGCTGGACCACGAGATAGCGCACTGGCTCTCTGGCCAGGGCGTCGACTGCCCGAGCGGCCAGTGGGGGCGGGATCCGACGCTCGCCGAGGTGCGCGCGGTCCTGGGCGACATTTCCGACGTTCGCTATCACCAGACGGTAGGCGGGGCTACCGGGGGCTGGCTGATCGACGTGATGCACCGGACGGATCCGGCGAAAGGGCGCTGGACTTCGATCCGATCCAGCGGCGGCGCGGCCGACCGCGCCCCGATCGCCTTCTACAAGGGGTGGTCGGATCTGGTCGTCGAGATCGTGCACGGGCTGAGCGCCCGCACGGGTCCGCTGGTGGTGTTCCCGGATACCGGCTCGACGCCCCTGCCGATCTGGGCGGCGCGCCCGCTGGCGGATGCCCTGTCGATCGTGCAAGCCGAATGGTAAAGGCATTCACCGTGACGCGCGCCGAGCTGGTCCAGTTCCTCCGTCGATACAGGCTGGCCGTGCAGGCCTCGGTCGCGCGCGGCGGGGCCCCCCAGGCGGCGGTCATCGGTTTCGGCGTCAGCGACGCGTGCGAGATCGTCTTCGACACGGTCACCACCACGCGTAAGTACGCGAACCTCGCCGCCGACCCGCGCATCGCGCTGGTGATCGGCTGGGACCACGACATGACGGCGCAGATCGAGGGCGTCGTCGACTTTCCGACGGGCGACGAGCTGGCGCGCGTGCGCGAGGTCTACTTCGCCGCCTATCCGGACGGCCGCGACCGCCTGGCCTGGGCCGGGATCACGCACGCCCGCGTCCGCCCGACCTGGGTGCGCTTCAGCGATTTCACCAAGGACCCGCCGCTGATCGTCGAGCTGGCAGGCGACGCGCTGGCGTCGGGCTGAGAAGACGAATGTAGAGCCAGCCGAACGACGAGCGTACTCATAGAATGCAGGAGCCAAGACAATCGATGACCAAGCTGTCGCGGATCGGAATCGCGTTCACAGTCGGCGTCGGGTGGAGCGTGGTCGGGTGCAGCGGTGGCGCACTGAAGTTGCCGTGGGACGGCGGGGGCGGCGTGGATGCGGCGGTCGGTACGCCGGTCGTCATATCGACGACGAACCGCCGGGATCGGACGACGACCCTGTCCGTGAACTACTGGCAGTGGGCGCCGACCTACGGCGACTACACGACCGGCACGGACGCCCTGGTGGCGGCGCTCCGGCCGGGCCTGATGCGCGTCGGCGGATACAACAACGACGCGAATGTGCCCGATCCGTTCGACGACGCGCAGATGGATCGCGCGGTCGCGTACGCGCGCGCCATTGGCGCCGAGCCGCTCATCCAGGTGCCGCGGCTGGCGAACGCGGCCGGCGCGCCGTCGACCGCGGACGACGCCGCGGCGATGGTCCGTTACGCCAACGTCACCAAGGGCTACGGGCTGAAGTACTTTTCCGTCGGCAACGAGCCGGATCTGTATGACTCGATGGGGTTGCCGTCCGATTCGACGATGCCCGCGATCCCGGGCTACAGCCCGGCCGACTTCTGCACGGCGACGCGCGCCTACGTGACGGCGATGAAGGCGGTCGACCCGACGATCAAGATCGTCGGCCCCGACCTGGCGTACAAGTACCAGATCGGGAACGGTAACTACGACTGGCTGTCGCCGATCCTGCAGGACTGCGGCGACCTGTTCGACATCGTCGCCATCCACCGCTATCCGTACTCGGCGGACCAGGCGTTCGCGCAGTCGGCCGCCAACGACGCGGCGGCGTTTCGCGGCGTGGTCGGCAACGTGCGTACCGCGATGGATTCGGCCGGCTACACCGCGACGCCGCTCGCGATCACGGAGATGAACGTCGCCTACAACGCGACCACCTGCGTGCACGACGCGTCGCCGGGGACGGTCGGGTCGGCGCTGTGGCTGGCCGACATCCTCGGGACGTCGATCGACCTCGACATCTGGACGTCGGCGATCTGGAACATCAGCGACACGCAGGACTGGTCGCTGGGGATGATCGGCGGCCCGCCTGCCCACCAGCCGCGGCCGGAGTACTGGACCTACGCGCTGTACGCGGATCACTTCGGGTCGACGCGGCTCGATCCGCCGGCGTCGCTGCCGTCCGGCGTGCGCGTCTACGCGAGCCGCAACGCCGCCGACGACACGACCCAGCTGATCGTCGTCAACTGGGGCGCGGCGCCCGCGCCGTTGCACTTCGAGGTCAGCGGTCTGGCGACGGAGGCGCCCGCGCTGACGTACAGCTTCCCGGCCATGTCGCTGGGCGCCGTCGAGATGAAAGATGGCGCCGGCGCCTTCGCCTGGACTTACGGCGAGACGCAGCGCCAGCGCGGCGTCGGTCCCGAGCCGCTGCCCTACGAGGGGGAGCACTCCGGCGGCGGCGACGCCGGCGCCGGCGACGGGGGCGCAGCCGGCAAGATGCCGGGCACCAACTGCCCGACCAGCGACGGCGGCCTCGTCTGCCCGCAGGTCGCGCCGACCACGCCGGTCATCACATCGATGGGGACCGGAAGCGGCAGCTCGCTGATGTTCGGTCCCGCCCCACAGCACTGGGGGTCGTACAGCTACGCAGGGCCCGGACAGGTCGCACCGACGGGCGTGGCCACGTCAGACGGCAACGGAATCATGATCGCGGGCGGCTTCACCGACACCGTCACGCCCGACGCCAACTATTCGGGCCTCGGCCTCTTCTTCTCCAGCTCGAGCTGCCTCGACGGGTCCGCGTACACGGGCGTGAAGTTCGACTTCGCGGGCGACCTCGGCAGCTGCCTGCTGGGGCTCGGCGCGTCGTTCAGCGGCGACCTGAGCCCGGGCGACGATCCGAACCGCGGCGCCTGCCCGTCGCCGACGGCCGGGAGCTGTTACGGACCATCCGCCGACGTCACGGCGGCCGCGCTGGCGGCGACGCCGGCCGCGCCGACGATCAAGGTTCCGTTCGCGTCGCTCGCCGGGGGCGTCCCGATCCCGACGTTCGACAAGGCGAACATCGTCACCGTGCAGTGGCAGCTGTCGGCGAAGCTGGGCGCCGGCGCCGACGGTGGCAACGCCTGCGCGACCGCGTTCACCGTTTCCAACGTGTCGTTCTACTAGGAACCCTCGGAGGGTTCCTCACCTCCCGCGACGGGCTCGGTCGGGCAAAGCCCGAACTCCCCCACGCGATCTACTGACAGGGCGCGGCCGCGCGCAGGTGATATACCCCGCGCATGCGCGCTGCTGCTCCCTTGCTTTGTGTTGTCGCCGCGCTCGCCGCGTGCGTCGTGCGCGAGCCGGGTGATCCGACGACCTCGCGTTCGTCCGCGCTGACGCTGACGCTGACGGCGGCCGCCGACACGTTCATCAACAGCGCCTCGCCCGACAACAACAACGGCGCCAGCCCGTCCATCTACACCGGCACGAACGGGATGAGCGGGCTGATGCGGGGGCTGATCCGGTTCGCGCCACCGGCAGAGCTGCAGGGGCGCATCACCGTCAGTCGCGTCACGCTGACGATGGTGACGCGCGGTCTCAGCATCACCGAAACCAGTCCGCCCGCGGCCGCGACCGAAACTCTCCAGGCCGTCGGCGTCGACTGGACGGAGGGCACCGGGTTCGGTGACAGCTCGACGATGAACACGGTCGGGCAGGCCTGCGGCACGACGGGCGCGACCTGGAACCAGCCCGATTGCACCGGCGGGACGAGCTGGGCGGGCGGCTCGGTCGCGCCGTCGCTCAGCGGGACGGCGGCCGTGCCCGCAATGGTCGAGGCGACCGTCACCTGGGATTCGGACGCGGGAAACGCGCGTATGGTGGCCGACGTCCAGTCGTGGATCGACACGCCGGCCTCCAACCACGGCTGGCGAATCATGAGCGAGACGGAGGGGATGGCCGGGAAGGCCCAGCGCTTCTATTCGCGTGAGGTCGCGGGCAAGGGTCCGACGCTCACGATCACCGCCGCCTGCACCGATCCGGACGCGGGCGACTCCTGCACCGACGCGGGCTCGGGCGGTGCGACCGGAACCGGCGGCGCCGGAGGCGGAGGCTCCGGCAGCAGCGGGACAGGCGGCGTCGGCGCGAGCGGCGGCGGCGGGAGCGGGGCGGGCGGACGCGGAGGCAGTGGCGGCACGGGTGGCCTCGGCGGTGGCGCTGGCAGCGCCGGGACGGGTGGCGGTGGCGGAACCGGCGGGGGAGGAACCAGCGGCAGCGCTGGCAGCGGCGGGACCGGCGGCGACGCTGGCAGCGGCGGGACCGGCGGCAGCGCTGGCAGCGGCGGGACCGGCCGCGGCGGGACTGGTGGCGTCATCGGCGGCGGAGGAACCGGCGGTGGAGGAAACCACGGCGGCACCGGGAACGGGGGTGGCTGCTCGTGCGCGCTCTCCGAACGAAGCGGGCGCTGGCCGGGCACAGAAGCCTTCGGCGTCGCCGCGCTCGCCTGGCTGACGCTGCGGCGGCGCCGGCGGGCCGGATGACGCCGCCGTCGCGTTACTGGCAGCCGTTCCAGTCGCTTCCGTCGCAGTCCTGATCGCGGCCGTCGCCGCAGATCTCGGGTGCGCCCGGATAGATCGTGGCGTCGTGGTCGTCGCAGTCCATGCAGAACGGACGCCCGTCGCCGTCGGCGTCCGTCGCGCCGGCAGGCGCCGCCCGGCAATCCAGCCAGGCGCGTAGGCTGTCGACGCGCGTGGTGATCGCGGAGCGCAGATAAGTGACCGCGCTCAGGTGGTTGTCGAAGCTGAACGGCCGCGTCGGGTCGGCGGCAGCCGCGTCGCGAATCTGCGCCGCGAAACCATCCAGCAGGTCGGGAAGCTGCGCGGCGACGTAGCCGTCGAGCGCGCGTCGCAGCGCGGCCACATAGCGGTCCAGCCAGAGCGGGCTCTTGATGACGGCCGCGTAGTGGGGCTGAGGCGGGTAGTCGGAGACCACGCCGCCCCACGAGTAAAGGGGATCGACGTGCGGATCGAGCCAGTCCATGCAGGTGTCCAGATCGTGGGGAACCCAGAGCCAGCCCCGGGTCGGGTGGTCGTAGAGGAAGAAGTTCCAGTGACCGATCCAGTAACCGTCGGGGTCGGCCAGCACCGCCTCCGCCGCCCACTCGAGCAGGGCCTCATCCATGTCGGCGATCGTGGAGATCGCCTCCGTGTCGGTCGCCGCCCAGAACGCGGCGATGCCCGGGTGGGGGAGGCCCATGGTGTCCGTGTTGGTCGCCAGCGTCTTCCCCGCGTCCCAGAGGTCGGCGTCCGGCGCCTCCGGAAAGACGCGCTTGGTGAACTCCTTGTCCGGCCGCTCCAGGTTCGTGTAGAGGCCGTAGTAGGCGCCGTTGATGAACAGGCGCGCGCTGTTCGCGCATTCGGCGGGAAGGCCCAGCGCGCGCAGGTAATTGAGCGCGAGACGCTGGTGCAGGTACGTCTGATCGATGCGCGGCATGTCCAGCTCGACCTTGCGCAGTCCGTGAAAGCGCTGTTTGCCGTCGACCCCATCGAAGGCGATCACGAACTGCATCTTGGGATCGGGATCCGGCTGGGATTGCCACCACGACGACCAGCCCTTCAGCCGGATCAGCGTGTTCGGCACGACCTCATCGCCGTAGCGGAACTCGGCGACCGGGTGATACGGGTGGTAGTCGAGCCCGGCGTTCAGGTTCTGCTGCATCGTATAGAAGTCGTTGACGATCGCGTTCCAGTCGGCGGGCGCGATCTGGATCTGGTAGGTGGGCAGCAGATCGTCCGAGAAGATGTCGGCGCACGCGCCCGGCGCGCCGGACCCGCTGGCGCCGCCCGTCGATCCGCCGCCGCTGCTGCCGCCTCTGTTGCCGACCGAGCCGCCCTGGCCGACGGTCTCGGAGATCGCACCGCCGTCCGCCAGCAACGGCCGTCGCGTCCGGTCGCCGCACGCGGCCGCCGCGGCCAGCATGCCCACCACTACCAACAACCCCCTGCGAGACAGCGACGACCTCCTCGTGACCGGAACCGCTCGTTGTTAGAGGCAACGCATGTACCAGCGGCGGCAGGGCGGCGACCCGGCGCGATCGGCTCCGGCCCGTGTCCCACGCGTAACCGCGTCCCGGGCCGTCGTTACTCGCCGCACAAAGCCCAAGGATTTCCAATCGACGAGCTTGCTTCGTAACCGTTGTTGCCCAAAAAGAGACAGTGCGACCCCCGAGAATTCGGACCCCGGCGGCAATTCCAACATTGCGGAAATGGGCGATTTCTTGGCAAAAATCGTGTTGATCGTGTCGGGAACAGGCGTACTTTCGGCGCGTTCCTGCCATTAGTAAGGGGAGAGGGTCCGATGTCGCTTCGCCGTTCGTTCTTGATGTTGATGGTCATGGTTGCGTTGCCTTCGATCGCGGCGCGCGCGCTCGCGCGGCGGTCGGGTTCGGTCGGACCGGCGGACGAGCCGCAGGTCCGCGAGCTGCTCTCCAAGCTGGCGGCCGCGTCCGGGACGCCTGAGCCGGAAGAGCGCACCGAAGCCGATCTGATGTACGAGGCGATGCTGCGCTGGAACGGCGAGCCGGCCGACAGCAAGACGATCGACCGCGTGCTCGACCAGTCGAAGAAGGATGCGGCGCGGACCAAGCGGGTGATGGTCGACAAGGTCCGTCACATGTTCTGGAAGGATCCGTTCTCGGACGATCCGCACCGGCTGATCCCGGTGCGCCAGGAGGACCGCGATCTGCTCGATTCGTACGCGCGCAAGTCGGAGCGAAGCGGGGCGCGAGAGGCGCGTGCGGCGCGGGAGCCGCGCGACGAGGTGACGCGGCTGCGCGAGGAGGTGTCGCGTCTGCGCGCCGAGAACGCCCGCATCCGCGAGCGCGCCGACGCGGCGAGCGGCGGCCAGTGCGTCGCGGATTCCTCGAGCAGCGACGAGCGTCGCCACCGCCGCCACGTGCTCGACGGCAGCACCGGCGGATCGGTGCACTCGCACCATGGCGGGCGGCCGGCGGCCCAGATCGCGCTCGTCTCCACGGCGATGACGACGGCCGAGGACTACACGCCGCCCTCTCCGTCCCCGAACGTGATCCCCGCCCACGGCATCATCATCGAACGCCTGCCGTCTCCGCCCGCGCCGCCGGTCGAGTCCGGCCGCCGCCACGGCTCGCGCGTCCGCTAAGCGGTTCTAAGCGGGGCGGCGCGCTGCTCGCTGCGGGGTCCTGTCGCTCCGGCTGCCTCCCCGCCGAGACTTTTTCGGCGAGTCGTGGTCTTACGCAAAGTTACCTTGCTCGTCACACACTCCATCGGGCGGGCTCCCCCCGCCCCGCGCCGAAAAGTCTCGTCGGGTCCCCTCCACCGCGCCACCCCTCCGCTCACTGCGCGCCGCCGGTAGGTCGACACGACATGAACGATGCGCCGAAAATTCGGTCGAAGCGGAGTCGAGGCGCAACGCCAGGCGCGGAGGGGGACGGGGCGCTCCTCGGCCGGAGCGTAGGCGGCCGCTCTGATCGTTTGCGGCCGACGGGATTCCGAGCTTGCTCGCGGAGGACGAGGAGC
>Ga0066903_100003015_pt1 | contig 13528 bp, 13 predicted proteins | sample PanSoiMetaGPlot1_FD_67491 | JGI IMG/M metagenome (GOLD analysis project Ga0066903, IMG submission 67491) | Tropical forest soil microbial communities from Panama analyzed to predict greenhouse gas emissions - Panama Soil - Plot 1 (version 2) | ecosystem: Environmental > Terrestrial > Soil >... | reverse complement strand
AGCTGCTCTCGGATGCTTTCGCCGCGCAAGGTGGTGTTTCGAAAATCTACACGACAACGCTGCTGGCCGGCGAGCGCAGCGGAAACCTGGAAGAGGTGCTCGGTCGGTTCATCGAATTTCAAAAGATGACGATAGCGTTCCGGAAGAAGTTGCTGTCTTCTCTGGTTTATCCGACTCTGCTGGTTTCGGCGCTCACGATCATGCTGACCTTCCTGATGACCTATGTTGTGCCCCAATTTGCCGACCTTTATATCTCGCTGAACGCCAAGCTGCCGGCGCTCACGGTATTCATGCTGGGCGTGGGTACAACGATAAGACGGTACTACTACATCATTGCCCTTGTGCTGGTGATTCTGGTGGTGGCCGGGTGGTTCTGGATGCGCTCGGAACGGGGCGCCAGGGCGCTCGACGCTTTGCGCTATCGGCTGCCCGTGGCAGGCCCGGTCTGGATGAAATACCAGGTGGCCATGTTCAGCCGCACGCTCTCTACGTTGCTCTCCGGCGGCTTGCCGCTGGTGCCTTCGCTGGAGACGGCCGCTCAGTCGATCAATAGCTACAAGATTTCCAACACCGTGGAGCACGGCGCCAGGCGGGTGCGCGAAGGCCGGTCGCTTTCCTTCAGCCTCGAAGAAACCAAGTTTTTCCCGGACCTGGCGATTGAGATGATTGAAGTGGGGGAATCCACGGGTGCTCTCGCCGCCATGCTGAATTCGGTGGCGGAATTCTTTGAGGAAGACGTGCAAACGGCGCTGGCCGCGGCTTTGCAGCTGATCGAGCCCATCCTTCTGATCTTTATGGGCAGCGTAGTTGCCATTGTGCTCATCTCTCTATACTTGCCCATCTTTTCTCTGGGAGCGCAAATTCAATAACAGTCAGGAAGTCATGAACCAAAGGAACCAAATCTCGACGACGGAGACGAACGCAGCCACGAACGGCCAGGGCAACGCGGTCGAGCAGCGTGCCCGGGACATGGCGGCGCGTTACCGCTGCGAGTTTGTCGACTTGGCCGGGTACCATCTCGACGCGGAGCTGTTCAAATCCGTCCCCGTTGACCTGATGTTCCGCTACAACTTTGTTCCCCTGGAAGAAAATGATTCAGTCTTATGGATCGCGATCGCCGACCCCAGCAAGCTGATGATGATCGATGAGATCGGGCTGCTGCTGAAGCGTCGCATCAAGACCAAGGTTGCCACTCTCTCCCAGATCAACGAAATCCTCAAGAAAACCGAGCAGTCGCAGCGGGTGCTGGAAGAAGCCAGTGAAGGCTTCGTGCTGGATGTTGTTCGCGACGAGGAAAGCGGGGGCGACGAGAGCATCAGCATCGAACGCGTCACCACCGAGGCCGATGTCAGCCCCATCATTCGCCTGGTGGATACAACGATCTTCACCGCGCTGCAAAAGCGGGCCAGTGATATCCACATTGAGACCGAAAGCGACTCGGTGGTGGTGAAGTACCGCATTGACGGCGTGCTCCAGCCGGCCATGCAGCCCATGGCCAAGGAACACCATTCCACGATCATCACGCGCGTCAAGGTAATGAGCGAGCTGGACATTGCCGAGCGCCGCGTGCCTCAGGACGGGCGCTTTCGCGTCAAGTACAACGGCCGCCTCATTGATTTCCGCGTCTCCATCATGCCCACCATCCACGGCGAAAACGCGGTCTTGCGCGTGCTCGACAAGGAATCGATGAGCGAAAAATTTCGCAACCTGGTTCTGGACGTAGTGGGCTTTGACGAGGACGATCTGCGCAAATTTCGCCGCTACATTGCGGAACCGTACGGCATGGTGCTGGTCACCGGTCCCACCGGAAGCGGCAAGACCACCACGCTCTATGCCGCCGTGAATGAGATCAAGACCGATGAGGACAAGATCATCACCATTGAAGACCCCGTGGAATATCAGATCAGGGGAGTGACGCAGATTCCGGTTAACGAAAAGAAGGGCCTGACCTTTGCCCGCGGGCTGCGTTCCATCCTCCGCCACGACCCCGACAAGATCATGGTGGGAGAGATTCGCGATACGGAAACGGCTCAAATCGCTATTCAATCGGCGCTGACCGGGCACCTGGTCTTCACCACCGTGCACGCCAACAACGTGGTGGACGTGCTGGGACGCTTCCTCAACATGGGCGTGGAGCCGTACAATTTCGTTTCCGCTCTGAATTGCGTTCTGGCCCAGCGCCTGGTTCGTACCATCTGCAAGCATTGCCGCGGCCGGGTCCACTATGCCGATGACGAACTGGACAATAACGGCCTGAATCCGCAAGAATGGCGCAACGTGAATTTTTACGAAGGACAGGGGTGCATCGAGTGCGGTGGCACCGGTTATCATGGCCGAACGGCCATCCACGAACTGCTTGATCTTTCCGATCGCATCCGCGAACTCATTCTGGAAAAGCGTCCGTCTTCGGAGATTCGCAAGGCGGCGCACGATGAAGGAATGCGGTTCCTGCGTGAATCAGCCCTCAATAAGGTCCGGGCCGGTTTCACGACGCTGAAGGAGATCAACAAGGTCACGTTCATCGAGACTACCCGGTAAAAACATGGAGCGAACACAACAATACCGGCTCCGGCCGCGCTTGGGGTGTGAAATCACGATCGGCGGCGTCATCTCCGCCCGTGCCTCAGACAAGATGGATCGTCTTGAGCTTTTTACTTTGCGGAAGCTGGATTATGAAGCCATCACTCCCGGTCTGGGTGGCCCTAACGTCCACGACGGCGAGGCCTTGCGGGCGGCCATCAGCGGTGCTATGGGCGCCGTTGGCGGCAGCTCCAAAGACGTCATCGTTGTGGTGCCCGACGCCGCCGTGCGCGTGCTCCTGCTGGACTTCGACGCTCTGCCGGCGAAGTCGCAGGATGTCGAGCCCATGATCCGCTTCCGCCTCAAGAAATCGCTGCCGTTTGACGTGGAGCAGGCCGCCGTCTCCTATGATATTCGCCGTGACAACGGCGCGATCCGCGTCGTCGCCGCGGTCTCTCCGCGAGCCATTATGGAGGAATACGAGTCCGCCTTTCGCGATGCCGGCTACTCTCCCGGCGTAATCGTACCCTCGTCCCTGGCGACCCTGGGATTAGTCAATGGCGAGCGGCCTACCCTGCTACTCAAGGTCGATCCTCTCAATATCACTATCGCCGGCGCCCAAAACCACGAGCTGCGCCTCATTCGCAATCTGGAGAATCCGCACGGAACACACGTCACGGCGGCGGAACTGGCGGACGCCGTACTTCCTTCGATTGTGTTTTTTGAAGATACCTTTGCCGCGCAAATTGAGCAGATCTGCATTGGCGGTGCCGCGGTCCTGGAGGAACTGGGGCCCATGCTGCACGAACAAACCGGCGCCGAAATAAGAGAGCTGGCGCCCGACCTGTCTCCCGACCAGAATCTGGGCGGTGAACGCATCGACCCGTCCATGATGGCCGGTGTTGTGGGAGCATTGCTGGGATAATGCGCCTCAATATCAATCTCGCTTCGCGCAAGTACGAGGATGTGCGCAAGTTCTATATCGGCTGGGGAATCGCTTTGGTCACGCTCGGCGTCTGCACTCTGCTACTGGTGGTACTCGCCATCGTGCACTTCATCAGTTCGGCGGAGGCCAACAAAACCATTAAAGGCCTGCAGGCACAGGCGGCAAATCTGCAAAAACAGCGTGACCAGCTGGTAGCGCTGGAAACCAATCCGACAAATCGCACCATCACAGAACAGAAGAATTTCTGGAATACACAGCTTGCAAAGAGAAGATTCTCCTGGACACAACTGCTGAACGACTTGCAGCGGATGATGCCTGCCCGCGCCCGCCTGGCCAGCGTCCAGCCGGAACTCACTCCGGACCGCCGTCTCCGGCTGAAGCTCATCATTGAGGGAGAAAGCCGGCCCAACGCTCGCGAACTGAAAGAGAAGATGGAGGCTTCGGAGTGCTTTCGCGCTTCCAAAATCCTCTCCGAAACCACCCAGAAGGATGCCAAGACCAACGCCGCTATCTACAAATTCGAGATTGAGGCCGATTACGCCTGCGCAGCACGGGGACCAGGCTCCTCCAGGGAGGGACTCTGATGGGGGATCTCCAGCAAGTCAGGAAAAAATTCATCACGGCAGCGGCGGTCCTGCTTCTCGCCAGCGTGGCTCTGCTCGTCTATCGGTTGTGGCCGGGCTCAAGCCACTCGATTCAGCAGGCGCAAGAAGCCGAATTGCGGCAAAAGATCGCGCTGCTGAATCACGAGATCTCGCTTCGCAAGAGCAGTGATCCGGCCAAGATCCAGCAGGACCTCAACCGGTTTTATAACGAGAACATTGCCACACGCGGATCGGAGATTTCCAAGCAGCTGGAAAAGCTGCTGCAGGATAAGGGTGTCACTGCGCAATCGATCGTGTACCCGGCGGTAACGGATAAGCCTTCTCTGCCCGGCGTGCAGTTCGTGAAGGTGGAAACCGTGGTGACCGGTGACTATGCCAATATCGCGAGATTCATTAATGCTGTGGAGCAGAGCAAGATGCTGTTCCTGATCGATAAGATCGGGTTGAGCGGCCAACAGGAGAAAGGCTCTGTGTCGCTGGCGATAACCTTCGTCACCTTTCTGAGGGAAGGCGGCACCGCCAAAGGAAGGACCTGAGCATCGTGAAAATCGGCGCGGACAACAAGAAGCAGGTGATCTGGATGTCGGCCCTGTTGGCCATCGCCATCCCGTTTGCCCTTTACAGCTTCAAGGACATGCTGTGGGGCGGCGGCAGCACCGCGGTGACAACCTCAGCAGGGCACGATGCGGGAGCACAGAAGCCCGGGAGCGCAGCTATTTCGATAGACTCCGATCCCCGCCTGCGGCTTGACATTCTGGATGCCAGCCGCAAGATCAAGTATGAGCCGGGACGCAACATCTTTGAAATGCAGGCGGCGCAGATCGAACCCCCCATAGCCAACGTCCGGCAGCAGACCGCCAATGTCCACTATGGTCCGGATCTGCCGCCGCCACCCCCGCCACCGCCTCCCATTCCGTTGAAGTTTTACGGCTTTGCCAGCAAGCCCGGCGAGACCAAGAAGATCTTCCTGCAACAGCAAAACGGCGAGCACATGTTTGTTGCTACCCAGGGCGAGGTGATTGACCGGCGCTATAAAGTCATCCAGATCCAGGCAAATGCCGTGGTGATGGAAGACATGCTGACGAACAGTCGCCAGCCCTTACCGTTAACGCCGAGATGATCGGCAGAAGCCATCGGATGGCTTGAGGGATTCGGGCAATGAAGCTGAACACTCCGTACCACCGGCCGGTTGACGAAAAAGGCTACATGCTTCTTTCCGTCATGTTGCTGATCACCTTGATGATCATCGCCATGGCAGTCGAGCTGCCGCGCATCGCTCAGCAGGTGAAGCGAGCCAATGAAGAAGAGCTGGAGTTTCGCGGCCTTCAATACGCCATCGCAATCAAGAAGTTCTACCATAAGAACAGAACCTATCCCGTTTCTCTCGATCAGCTGGAGAACACCAACAACGTGCGCTTTTTGCGTAAGCGTTACAAAGATCCCATGACAGCGGATGGCGAGTGGAGGCTCATCCACCCGGGTGAGGCTGAGATCAAAATTCCACAAAATCCCAATCTGCCCGGCCTTACCGCCACTCCCACTCCCTCTGGAAACACCAGCGGGTTAACCTCTCCAGGCAATACCAGTGGATTGAGCGGGGCCACCGGTCTTTCCGGCGGAACCAGCCAGAGTCAACCTGGAAGCGGTAGCCAACCCGGAGGCGGTCAAGGCTTTGGAACTCCAGCCGGCCAGATGGGCACGTTGAATACGCAAGGCACCGGTCCCGGCCTGGGCGGCAGCGGCGGAGGGGCGGGTGGTCCAATCATCGGTGTCGCCAGCCAGAGCAAGAAGACTTCGATCAAGGAACATAACGGCGAGGACGAATATGATCGCTGGCTATTCGTCTACGATCCCAGGGCGGAACAATCCGGAAATGGAGGCATCTTCATCGCCTCACCCAGAGCTGCTGGCTCTCCAACCGGACTCCCTCAGGTCGGCGCTTCTCCCACGCCCTCTGGAGGGCCCCCGCAACCAACGCCGTCGCCAAATCCCCCGATGCCCCGCTAGCCTTGTTATTCTGAAATCCCGAGGCGGAGCGAGGGATCCCTATCGGCTAATCTTCGTCTGGGGAACACCTTGGGAATTGCCGCCAGCTAATGACTGCTGCATAAGTAAAGTCCGCTGGAAAGGAAATGGCTGTCCCGACGTTGCTTCAGTCCCGCATGGCGGGACGGATGATAATAGCCCGCCGTCTTCAACGGCGGGAAAGCGAAGATACGACGAGTCAGTCCCCTCAGGGGACGGCTGAACTCCCCTGCCATTAAACACTGTGAACGCAGGCACTAACGGCCTATTTCGTTTGTCTCAGGCCACGATTTCGATCGTGCCGTCTGCTGGGTTTGTATTTCAACGTCCGTTGAGGATTAAAAGCCATGAAAACGCGCACAGAGAAGAAGAAGCTGATTGCGATGAGCGTGCTGATGGCGATCGCCATCCCGCTTGCTGTTTACAACGTTAGAACCATGTTGTGGCCCGGCGACGAGAACAGCGTGACGATGGCAACAAAAATCGGCGCGGCTCAGCCAGCGAGCCCAAACCGTGTTAATGGATTCGTCCCCGGGTCTTGACTGGGACACATTGGTCAACAGCCGCAAGATCGTTTACGAACTGGGACGCAACATCTTCGATATGCAGCAGGTCGCTAAGAAGGACACAATCTCAGGTCCTAGGGAGCCAGAGTCTAAGATCGATGATCGCCCACCAGCGCCGATTGTCCCTTCCATACCTGTGACGTTTTATGGCTCCGTCAAAAAGCAAGGGGATCAGAAGAAGGTCTTTCTGCAGAACGGTGAGCGTGTCTTTATCGCGACTCTGGGTAGCATAATTGATCGACGTTATCGTGTGCTTCAGATTGAGGCCAATTCGGTTCTCCTGGAAGACATGCTAATGAACAACCGCCAAACGATATTCCTGACAACACGCTGAGGCCGGCTTGACGTAGCAACTCTAACGTGGCGCAGCACGCCGCAACCAAATGGACGGGCCAAAGCCAGGAACTCAACATCGGGACAAAAGGTTTCCTGGTCCAACGCCGCCGAAAATTGTCATCTCGACCGACGCCGAAGAATCCCGCGAAGCGGGAGCCTGAGGCTAGTGGAGAGATCGCGACACTTTCTCTTCTGCCATGCAGCTCCAAGGCGTTCTTCCCAAACTCTCCGCATGGCCGCCCTTTCGGTGCTCAAAAGCTCCGATAACCCGCAAACTTCCACGCCCTCGCCGTTCCAAAGTTTTGGCGTCCCGCCGACATGGCAAGCTGCGATACAAACGCCCACCACATAGCAACAAGCCCCGCCGGAAGGCGGGGCTTGTTCAAATCAAAAATACTCTTACACGTTGAAAGACGAGCCGCAACCACAGGTGCTCTTCACGTTGGGATTCTCAAACTTGAATCCGGCAGCTTCCAGGGTCTCAACGTAATCCACCACGCAGCCATTCAGATACATAGCCGAGGTGGCATCGACGTAAACCTTGAGCTCGTCGAAGGTGTAAACCTTGTCCATGACCCCGGGCGCGTTCTCAAAGGACATGGAATAGGAGAATCCGGAGCAACCGCCGCCCACCACGCCAATACGCAGACCGGAAGGAAGCGGATTTTGCTGTGACATGATCTCCTTAACCTTGGAAACCGCCGTGGGGGTCAGGTTAACTGGCGCCTTCGGTGTAGTTTCTACGTTCGGAGTTGTTGTAGTGGCCATTTCTTATCTCCTGGAGGATTCCCCGTGGGGTGCCCTTCATTATGACACACCCCTACCGCTGATTCCATTGATTTCACTTATGTTAGATGATTCCGGGCGTCGCGGGGTCGCAGCAAATCGGGCAATTCTGCTTGCAAAAAATTCTGGATTTTGCCGCTAAAGGCAGGCCTATAATGCCTTTAGGCTCGCTCCCACCACGGGGCTTTCCTTTGAGCCTGGCCGCCGTGGGTGAGCGGCCCGCTTCCAAAACTCAGGTCAAGGTGGTGTTCTGTGATGACAGCACTGTTTATCGCTTGGATCGCTTTGACAGTGGTTCTAATCGTGCTTCTGATCTACCGCGGCACTCTCACCATGCACGAGGATGACCAACTGTTTCTGGATACCGCGGAAGATCACATGCAAAAAGAGCAGGTAGAGTTGATGGGCAAGATGGATCGACTGACGCCCTGGGTGCGCCTCTGCGGCGCCGGCTCCGCCGTCCTTCTCGTTCTGATGGCGGGCTTCTACCTTTTCGAGCACATGACGCGATAAACCATGTAAGAAGCTTCAAGGACCAAAAGCCGTCTCGCATCCAAGAACTCGGCGGCCGCTAACCCCTTCAGCAAAGCAGTCGCTTGCACGATATTTTGCGCTCAAAAATCAGAGATTCTCTCTTACTTCGCTTCCCTGCTCACCTCCTGTTTAACTACTCTTGCTAATAGACAAGATTGACATTTTAGAAAACTTCATACAACCTTCTCCGCAACACCAGCTACTCTGGATTGACAAGCTGAAGTGCGCTCCAATATAGTTCCGCACTAGCTTCCTGTTATCCGATTTTGGGTTGGGTATCTACACGTTGGGCGATAGCCTGTCGCCCAAAGCCTGCGAATTTTCAAACGTTCGCAATGAGTGCGCCCGCCCCCCACATCGAGAGGAGACGTGATGAGACGCTACCTTCGTGCTTCCGGGCTAATCGCCCTCTTGTTTCTTTGTTTTATAGCAATTGTTCCCCTGAGCGGCCAGTCCGCGAAAGACACCGCAACGGATCTGCAATTTCACAAGTTCCAGCCCAAAGTCGCTCCTGATCGCGCCATTCCCATGGGCGCCAACCAGGCGCAAACCGACAACGGAATGAGCGTGTTTGCCGCGCAGCAGATGACGGCGCTCCAGCAGGACAAAGCATCGCGCACGCCCGCCCAGCAAAAGATCGATTCCAACATTATCTACACAACGCGCATGCTGGCCGGTCAGCCTGCTGCGCCCGGAGTGCAATACCTCTATACCGGAGTCGACCTGGACCAGAGCGACAACATCGCTGTGGACATGGTGGCCAATGTTACCGGCCGATTGCTGCAAAAGCTGGCCGACGCCGGCGCCCAAGTTTTGTACACGAACCGCGCTATGCGCAGCATCCGCGCTATTATCCCACCCTCCCAGATTGAGGGTATCGCAGCTTCGCAAGATGTTATTTTCATCTCGCCCAAACAAGGCTCAATGACGGCGCGAGTGGAACCGATCGCGCACAACTACGTGTTGCGTCGCCCTCTTTCCCCGGGCTTTGAACAGAGAGCCGCCAACGTTCGCCGGCAACTGGCCTCCCTGCTGTTCTTGACGGGGCCCGTTCCCATCACCTGGCAGGGCAGCGTGGGTACAGAAGGTGATTTAACGCACCGGGCGTTCGACGCGCGCGGAGCCTTCGGCGTCAATGGATCTCCATTGACGATTGGTGTTCTCTCGGATGGCGTGACGACTCTGGCCGCTAGCCAGGCCACGGGTGACCTGCCTCCCACCTGCAATAGCGTCGTCAATCCGTGCGTTGAGGTTATCAACTCGCAAGTCGGGGCCGGCGACGAAGGCACCGCGATGTTGGAGATCATCCACGATATGGCCCCGGGCGCAAACCTCAAGTTCGCTACCGCGGACACCAGCATCACCAGCTTTGCCCAGAACATCCGTGACCTCCGTACCGCTGGCTGCGACATCATTGTCGATGACGTCTTCTATTTCGTCGAGACTCCATTCCAGGACGGCCAGACCGGAGCCGTAACTTCCACCACCAACGCCGGCGTGGTCACCCAGGCGGTCAATGATGTTGTCGCCGATGGCGCTCTGTACTTCTCATCGGCAGGAAATGAAGGCAACCTGGATTTGAATACCTCCGGCACCTTTGAGGGCGATTTCAATGGCGTAGCTTCCGTTGCGCCTTTGCCGTCAGGCAAGGTCCACAATTTCGCCGGCAACCCGTTCAACCCCGTTACATCGCCAGGATTTCAGATCTTGGGACTGTGGTGGACAGACCCGCTCGGCGGATCGAACAACGACTACGATCTCTACGTGCTGGACAGCGGCAGCACCACGATCCTGGCTGCATCCACCAACATCCAAAACGGCACCCAGGACGCAGTAGAGTTAATCGGCAGCGGTAGTGTAGCCACCAACACCCGCGTGGTGGTCTTTCAAAATACAGGCGCCGCTGATCGTTTCTTTCACCTCGTCATCTTCCGGGGCGGCCTGACAGTGAATACCACTGGAGAGACACACGGCCACTCGGCAGCATCCGGGGCTTATACCGTGGCGGCTACACCCGCCGCGGCAACGCCGTTTGGCGGTCCGGCAGGACCGTTCCCCAATCCTTTTGGTCCTGCCAACAAGATCGAAACCTTCAGTTCTGACGGCCCCCGCCGCGTCTTCTTCAACGGCGACTCCAGCGCGATCACTCCGGGGAATTTCTCTTCGACGGGTGGCCAGTTGTTGAACAAGCCGGACATCACTGCGGCAGATGGAGTCTCCGTCACCGGCGTTGGCGGATTTGGTAGCCCGTTCTTTGGAACCTCAGCCGCGGCGCCTTCAGCCGCTGCCGTGGCAGCCCTCGTAAAGTCTGCAAAGCCTTCTCTGACTGCGATGCAAATGCGCACGACGCTTACCAGTACCGCCGTGGACATCATGGGGGCTGGATTTGACCGCGATTCCGGTGCCGGCATTGTTATGGCCTGGGAGGCTATCAACTCCCTGGGCGTGGCCGGATCGGCCAACCCCGAAATATCTACGATTACCGCTACGGAGAACCCCGGCAACGGCAACGGCTTTATCGAAGCTGGCGAGGGCGGCAAGCTGGTGATTGCGCTGAACAACAAGTCAGGCGTCAAAGCTGCGACCGCTGTCAACGCCACGCTGACCTCTTCAACTCCCGGGGTCACAATCACGCAGCCCGGCACCAGCGCTTACGCCGATATGGCGGTGGGCTCAGCGGGGGGCAACAACCTGACCCCATTCACTTTCACCTTGGACCCAACGTTTCCCTGCGGCCTGGCCGCTAATTTCACCTTGACCGTGAACTACACCGGGGGGCCGCAAAGAGTCCTGAATTTCAACGTGCCCACCGGGGCAATGGTCACTTTCAACTCTACCCTGGGTACGCTTCCGACCGCCATCCCTGGAGTGACGACTGCCACAGGCACTCAAACCGGCAGACTTTTACGCACAGGTATCGCGAGCACCTGTGCCGCCCCGAAGATCGACCCCGGGCTTAATACGGCTGTCGGGAGCAGGGTCTTCAACTCTTACACTTTTACTGCCTGCCAATCCACATGTGTGAGCTCTGTTCTCACCTCCGCAAACGGAATAAGTATTTACGAGGCTGCCTACTCACCCACTTTTGTTCCTGCCACACCCGATACAAACTACGTCGCTGATGCGGGCGCCAGCAGCAGCACTCAAAACTTCAGCTTCGGTGTCACCGCGGGAACGTCCTACACGATCGTCGTGCATGACATCAACCCCACTCCTTCCGGAAGCGCCTTTAGCCTGCAGTTTCCTTCGTGCGCCTTCAACTGCACCACCAACCACGTGCCCATCGCCAAGGCTCATGACGTCACCGTAGAGGCCGCGAACACCGGCGGCACAGGCAATGCGAACATAGACAACGGTTCTTCCGATCCTGATGGCGACCCCATCACTCTCTCGCAGACCCCGCCCGGACCCTATCCCGTGGGCGTCACCAATAACGTGCTGCTCAACGTGACGGATTCGAAAGGAGCAACCGCGCAGGCAACAGCCAACGTGACCGTGCTCAACCCTGAGTTCACCCTGGCCACCACTCTTTCCGCGGTGACCGTGACCGCTGGCCAATCGGGAACCGAGCACATTACCTTTACGCCGAATCCGGGAATCGGTGCACCACTGAGCTTCAATTGCACCGGGCTGCCCGCAGAGTCGAGCTGTTCGTTTTCGCCGTCGCCGGTGCCAGCCGGCAGCGCCGCCACAGACGTGGTCCTGACCATTAGCACCACCGCGCCTACCGCGGCGCTCGCGCATCCCCAGGCGTTCTACGCCGCATGGATGCCATTCGCCGGACTAGGACTGGTCGGGCTCGTATTGCTTGGCGCGCCAGCGTCTAAGAAAAGCAGACGCCGCAAGGCCGCCATGCTCTTGATGACCCTGTTCGTCATGGGCGCTCTGACCCTGCTGGCTGGTTGTGGAGGCAGCAGCCACAAGGTAACGGATCCCGGCACTCCGAAAGGGACCTTCCCGGTGACCGTGACCGGCACATCCGGCAACGTGTCACACAACGCCAGCTTCAACTTGACGGTGCAATAAGCGCGGAATGCAGTGTAAGACGCAGTACAATCCGCCGAGACAACAACCCGAGGGGCCGTATAGGCCCCTCTAGTCGTTTAACGGTGGAAGAGCGGCTCTCTTGAGTCGCGTAAGGTCATCGTTTCTGGAATTGGGCTTCCTCCCTCCAACCCGTCCCTTACGATACTCGAGGGTGCCACGACGATCTCTACCTAGAATTCTTTCTGGCCGGTGGAAGAGCGGCTCTTTAGAGCCGCGTACAGGGACTCTAAAAGTCCGGGCTTTAGCCCCGGCCTTCCTAGGGATTTAGTTACTCAAGCAGGTAAGATTATTACCCCATGAGTGCAAACGAGTTGAAATACGAGCCGGTGGAGCCCTTGCCCCGAGAAGAGATTATGAGATTGTTCGATTCTGATGACGCATCTTGCATCTCATCGGCGCTCTATAGCGCTGCCTATCACGAGAGCGACTGGAGATGGGTACAGTCGCAATGTTTGAGATTCCTGACCCATCAGAACCCGCAGGTTCGCTGGGCGGCTGCGACATGTTTGGGCGACATGGCCGTTTTTCATCATGAGCTAGATCTAGCAATCGTGCTACCCGCTCTGCGTGAGGCATTCAACGATCCGGCTATACGGGCAACAGTGCAGGATAGCCTCGACCAGATTCACCAAAACATAAAGCAGCAGTGAACGGGCATATCGAGATGGCCTTTCCTCACGATCGTCGAATCCCCTTAGACAGATCGATAGGGACGGACCGGAAAAAGGGATGGCTTGATCCGAGCAATTTTTCGGCAAGCGTCCCTATTTCAGGAGATATCTGCATTGCTCAACAAATTGCGCAGATCAGGCGGTCCTCCATTTCCCTAAAATGAAAAAGGTGTGACATGTCAATCACAGATAAGATCGGCAAGAAAGGCCAAATAAGTTCTGGCCAGTATGCTGGGTTCTTTGTTCGGATCGATTCACAAAATACCCGAAGCTGCCTTATTCTCATCTGGAAAGATTCCCCGCCAGAAGGCTATGACTACTGGGTAGAAAAAGCAACCGATCTGGAGCAATTCTTCCAAGAAGCCGGTTGGGATATTGAATGGCTCGAGTAGGTCGCCGGTCAAGCCTCCGCTTCCCTTAGGTGCTGTAGCACAGATATCTGATGCCGAGCCGCATACGATGGAGGAGCCCGGACGGGTAGCCGCGCTATCC
>Ga0066903_100003014_pt1 | contig 13528 bp, 12 predicted proteins | sample PanSoiMetaGPlot1_FD_67491 | JGI IMG/M metagenome (GOLD analysis project Ga0066903, IMG submission 67491) | Tropical forest soil microbial communities from Panama analyzed to predict greenhouse gas emissions - Panama Soil - Plot 1 (version 2) | ecosystem: Environmental > Terrestrial > Soil >... | reverse complement strand
AAGGTGCCGCTGGAGCGCGGCGGGCCGTGGACGGTCGAGCGCATTTACCAGCTCTTTCCGCGTCTCGCCGAGCGCAGGCTCAATCGCGGCCGGCAGCTGTCCGGCGGTGAGCAGGAGATGCTGTCGATCGCGCGGGCGCTGCTGCTCAATCCGAAGCTGCTCATCCTCGACGAGCCGTCGCAGGGGCTCGCGCCGCTGATCGTACGCGAGGTCTTTCGCATCGTCGCGCAGATGCGAGAGGCAGGCATATCGGTGCTGCTCGTCGAGCAGAACGCCCGCATGAGCCTGGAGATCGCCGACTTCGCCTACGTGCTCGACGACGGCGCGATCGTCCATGCCGGTCCGGCGGCCGAGCTCGCCGCCGACGAGGCGCGGGTGCAGGCGCTCGCCGGCGCCAGCGCGGAGAATTGGGAGCACGAGTAGGGCGCAGGCTCGATCGCCAAGTTCGCGGCAAGCGACGCGGGTGCGGAGCTGATTCTACTGCGCCACCCGCCGCACGAACGCCGCGATCGCATCGCCGAGGCCGGGCACGAGCGGCAGGCTCGGATTCGCATACGCGTCCTGCTGCTCGGCGCGGTCGGCCGGCGTGATCTTCAGCACATGGTTCATGTCGGGAAGGTCGAGACGCACTGCGTCGGGGCGCGCCTTGGCGAGCCGCGCGGCGTCGGCCGCAGTCACCTGCAGGTCGTGTCCGCCGGAGACGATCATCACGGGCAGCTTCAGGCTGCTGAGCTCGCGCGCCGGATCGACCGCCAGCATCGAGCGCATGAACGGCTGCACGCTCGGCCGAAACAATGCCGAAAGCTCCAGTCTCACGTCGCCCACGGTCTCGCCCTTTTCCAGCCTCGCGAGCGTGGCGAGCGCCTCGTCGAGCAGCGCCGCCGGCATGTCGCTGCGCCGCAGCTGCTCGCGCAGCACCTCGCCGAGCGGACGGCCGGGCGTGGCGAGGAGGACGATGGCGCCAGCCGGCGTGGGCTTGTCGAGCAATTTGTCGATCTGCTTGTCGAGCCGACCGCGCACGCCGGGGGCGCGCCTGCCCTCGGCGATCAGGATCGCGATCAGCCCTCCCTCGCTGTGCCCGGCAACGACCGGCGCGCCGAGATCGGAGCGCTGCCGCAGCCACGCGAGCCACAGGGCGGCGTCGGCGGCGAACGTGTCGAGCACAAGATCCTGCTCGTTGAGCCCGGCCGTCGCGCTGCGGCCGATGCCGCGCTTGTCGTAGCGCAGCGATGCTATGCCGCGCTGGGCGAGGGCCTCGGCGAGCTGGCGCAGCTCGCCGGGTCCGGAGCCGGCCTGGTTGCCGTTGCGGTCGGTCGGCCCCGAGCCGGCGATCAGCAGCACGACCGGCGGCCGCTCGACGCCGGCCGGCTTGAGCAGGGTGCCCGAGAGCCCCGCGACCGTCACGTCCTCGCCCGCCTTCTCGGGGCCGTCGAGCGGCCGGAAGAACAGCCCGGCAATGCGTCCGGCCGGCGACACCGCGATGGTCCACAGCGATCCGCCGTTGGCGAACGTCACGCGGTAGATGTCGGCGCCGCTCTGCGTCGTCACGTACTCGATCCGCTCCAGCGCGCCCAGGCGTGCGATCAGGGCGGCGACGCCCTGCGTCTGCAGCGCCGCGTAGATCGCCGGCTCCATGCTGGCGGCATCGGGCGTGCCGCGCTGCAGGTCGGTAATGACCTTGCGCAGCGCCGCCGCGCTGGCGCGCGCGGGCTCGGCCTGGGCGAGCCGCAGGGCGGCGTCGGGCCGCGTGTGCGGTACGATGATCGGCTCGGCCGCGTGCGCGAGTTGCGCCATCGCGACTGCGCCGAGACAGACGGCTATTTTCACCGCAGCACTCATGGCGGCGTTTTTCCTGTTCTGGCCCGACCGCCGGCACGATGGCGCGCGGCGGGGTCAGGCGCCTGGTGGCCTCGCCGAGTCGACCGCGGCCGAGGCCGCATTGCTTTTTTGTCGCCGCCACGCCGCCGGCGGTTCGCCGACGATCTTCTTGAACGCACGGCTGAACGCCGCCTCCGACGCGTAGCCGACCTGCGCTGCGATTTCCGCGAGGCTTGTCCCCCCATTCGTCAGCAGACCCGCCGCCACCTGCATGCGCCACTGCGCGAGATACTGCATCGGTGGATGCCCGACGAGGTGAAGGAACCGATCCGCCAGCGAGGATCGCGACAGCCCGACCTCGCGCGCAAGCTCCTCCAGGGTCCATGGATGCGCCGGCTGGGCGTGCAGCAGCGTGAGCGCGCGGCCGATGAAGCGGTCGCGCAGCCCGGCGAGCCATCCGGTCTGCTCGGCCGGGAGGGTATCGATATGCCGGCGCACCGCCTCGACGAACATCAGCTCGCTGAGCCGGGCGAGCACGCTTTCGCCGCCGGCGCGCTTGTCGGTCGCTTCCGCCACTGCGAGCCGCATGAACTGGCCGAGCCAGCCGTCGTTCGCGCCGTTGCGCTCGCTCACCACCAGGGTGGCCGGCAATGCGGCGAGCAGCGGGTTGAACGGACGCGCGTCGCAGCCGAGAAAGCCGCAGACGATGCCGAGCCGCTCGGATCCCTTCGTCTCGCCGACGATGCGGTACGGCCACTGCTCGGCCGGCCGGACGCGCCGGATGTCGAACCCGGCGCCTGGCGGTGTCTTCGGGTCGCTGCATATGACGTGCGGCGCGCCGCCCGGAAAGACGATGACGTCGCCGGTTTCGAGCCGCACCGGCTCGCCGCCGACCGGGATCACGAAGCAGCCGCCCGAGGTCACCAGGTGATACGAGATGAGATGCTGCGCCGACGGCATGATGATCGGCGCGAGCGTGCCGGCGCCCGGCACCGGCGCCGACCACGGCGGCGAGACGTCGACCGTGACGAACACCGCGCCGGTCAGACGGACGGCGCGCAGCACGTCGGAGAGCGCATCGCCCATGCGGATCCCTGGTGCGCAGCAAGAACAAGCGCCACAGACGAAGGATTCCGGCGCCGGGCGTGGATTTAGCCCAATCGGCGCATCCGGGCAAACCATGGAGAGCGGGACTCGTGCGCTCAGGCCGCCGCCGCAACCAGCGTGCTCACACGCTGTGCGAACCACTGGTTGAGCCAGCTGTCCGGCTTCCGCGCCTTGCGCTCTGCCACCAGCGCGCGGGCAAGCCGCGTGTGATGCGCCCGCAGCGCCGCCTCCGTGAGGGTGAGATGGACGACGTCGCATTGCGCGGCGCTGCCGCCGCAGCGATCGGCGATGTCGCGCACCTGCGCGAGCCTCTCGATGCTCGCCGCGTAGTCGCCGCGGGCGAAGGCGAGCAGGCCGTCGCAGAACGCGCGCGCGAGCGTGTCCTCGGGGGCGGCGGCCTCCGGAAGCGCCGCGCGTACGCGCGCGGCGGCGCCGGCGCGTCCGGTCGCCGCGAACGCCATCACGGCATGCATGGGATAGAACGGCCTCGCTCCGGCGAGGGTGCGCGCCGCCCAGCGATCCGCCAGCCGTTGCCACCGATCGCCGGTGGGCACGTCGCGCAACGTGAGGCGCCACAGCAACGCGGAGGCGTCGGCCAGCGCCGGGAGATCGTCGGCGGGCGCGATCCGCGCGTCGTAGACCGCGAGCGCCGCATCCGCGTCGTCGGCGTCGAGATGGAACAGCGCGCGATGCCAGGCGAGATGGACCGAGAAGCCGGTGCCCTCGATCCAGGCCGTCTCGGTCGCGGCGAGCAGGGCGAGACCCTCGCCAAAGCGTCCCTGCATCTCCAGCACGTGCGCGAGGACGTGGATCGCTCCCGGGAGGCGCGGGTCGTGCGCCAGCGCCGCGCGCGCGGTCGCCTCGGCGCGCCCGTATTGTCCGGTCTCCTCGAGGCCGAACGCATGCATGGCGAGCACGCTCGCATAGTGCGGCATGGTCGAATCCCACGCCGCCAGCGCCTGCTCGACGCGGTGACGCAGCATCGCCCGGCGGCCGAGCCGGAAGTCGAGCGCATGCGCGGCGGCGAGTGCGACGATGTCGCGGGGCTGGTCGAGCACGATCGTGCCGTAGCGTTCGAGCGCGAGCGGCGCGTCGCCGGCGAGCCACGCCTGCGCGGCCGCGGCGTGGCGGCGCGCGCGATCGGACGGGTCCGGGCATGCGGCTTCGATCGCCGCGACGCTTGCGGCGAGCTTGCCGCGGGCCGCATAGGCGTCGCCGCACACGATGGTTGCCGCGCGCAGGCAATGGGCGGACACGTCGGCCGGGTCGTCGGCGAGCGCGCGCTCGATCATGGCGGCCGCATCGCCGCGATGGGTCAGGAGCGCGTCGAGCGCCTGCTCGTAGTGCGATCGCGCCGTCGCGGCGACGGCGATCGCGTGCTTGCTCGACTGTTCGTTCGTCGGGATCATGGCGAATTGCCCAAGAGCTGTCCGCGGCGCCGTGCGGCGCCGTGGATCGATCGTTGCCGATGTCCGTGGGGACAGCCGCGGCTCAATGCCTGGTGACGACCACCTCGAGATACTCGCTCGGCACCACCAGCGCGTCGCGGCCGCCGCGGTTCATCCGCAGCAGGAGCGTGATCACGTCGGAGCGCAGGGCGTCCTGCCTGCCGGCATCGAGTGCCGCGAAGGCGCGGTTCAGCGGGCCGTAGTAGGATTTGAACGTCTCCAGCCAGTGCTCCGGCGACTTGTAGCGGAAGTTGAAGTGCTGGCGCGTCGCCTTCACGTCGTCGTTGGGGAAAAGCTCGGCGAGACGCGCCTCGCTGCCCCATGCGGCCGGCGACTTGATGCCGGGCGGCGGCGGCAGATGCTTGCCGATGATGCCGAACAGCTGGCCGATGAAGCCCTCCGGCGTCCAGTTGGCGAAGCCGACGCGGCCGCCCGGGCGCACGACGCGCGCGATCTCGCGCGCCGCGGTGTCCTGGTTCGGCGTGAACATGATGCCGAAGGTCGAGAGGGCCGCGTCGAAGCTTTTGTCCGCGAACGGCAGCGCCTCGGCATCCGCCACCTGGAACGTGACGGGCAGGCGCTCGGCGGCGGCGCGCTCCTTGCCGCGGTCGAGCAGCGCCGCGACATAGTCGGTCGAGGTGACCTGGGCGAAGCGGCGCGCCGCGGCGAGCGTGGCGTTGCCGTTGCCGGCGGCGACGTCGAGGACGCGCTCGCCGGCCTTGACGTCGATCGCCTCGCACAGGCGCTCGCCGACGATCTGCAACGTGGTGCCGACGACCGCATAGTCGCCGGCCGTCCAGGTCGCCTGCTGGCGCTGCTTGATGGCGGCGTAGTCGGGGGTGGCAGCGCCTTGGCGTGCCACTGTGGTTGTGCTCATGGGGGCTTTTCCTTCGTGGTCTTGCGGCCGCAGAGGCCGCGTGGTGGCGGGTTAGTTAGTATGGGAGGGCGGGCACATGAATGATCGGCCTGCCAAATCTCATGCTCGCGCGTCCAAATCAGCGCGGCGGGCTGCTGCGCGCATCGGCGGGGACTACGCGCGCGGCACGTTTGCGGGTAAACTCGAACGCGCCGGGGCAAACGACGAAACGCGATCATGCGACATCGATCTCGCGGCTTTTCCTGCGCCTGCGCCGTCGGCCTCGCGGCGCTCGCCTGCGCCGCGCTCACGTCCGCGGCGCGCGCTCAGTCCGCCGATCTCGTGCTGTGCGACCGGCTCGCCGCCGAGGCGGCGGATCCGGACAAGCCGGCCGACGTCGCGGGCGTGGCCGAGATCGCGCCGTCCGACATCGCGACCGCGATAAAATTCTGCAAGACCGCGGCGGCCAAATCGCGCCGCGCCATGTTCGAGCTCGGCCGCGCGCTCGCCGCCAACCACCAGATGGGCGAGGCGATCACCGCCTGGCGCAAGGCGGCCGACAAGGGCAGCACGTCCGCGATGGTCGAGCTCGGCGTCGCGCTCGCGACGGGGCAGGGGGTGGCGAAGGACGAGGAGCAGGCGCGCGCGCTGTTCGAGCGCGCCGCGCAGGGCGGCAATCCGCGCGGCGTCACCAACCTGGCGGCGCTCGCGAGCAGCGTCGGCAACGCGCCAACCGACCCGGTGAAGGCGCGCGCCATGCTGGTGAAGGGCGCCGAGGCGAACTCGGCGGAGGCGCAGTATCAGCTCGGCCTCATGACGGCCGACGGCATCGGCGGCCCGAAGGACGAGGTCGCGGCGCGCGCGCTGTTCGAGAAGGCGGCCGCGCAAAACCACGCCGGCGCGCTCGAGCGCATGGGCGTGTTCGCGGCGAGCGGCCTCGGCGGCCCGAAGGACGAGGCCGCCGCCAAGGCCTACTACGCGAGGGCCGCCGCGCTCGGCAACGAAGAGGCGAAGGCCGCGCTCAAGCGCATCGAGTGCCCCTATGTGCTCAAGGACAAGCGCGGGAACGTGGTGAGCAATCTCTGCTTTTGAGGCGGCATCCGCTTAGGCAATGCGGCGACTTATCCGCCCGCCCGTGGTTCATCAGACGTAGAACACGACCGTCTGCGCGATCCACTGGCCGTTAGACAGCTGGGCCAGCACGTAGTATTGACCGGGGATCAGGCCGAGGAGCGGGACATTGACCGACCCGCTGCCGCTCACCACGATTCCGGGTGACGACACGATCCCGTTGGAGACCTGGTCGACGATCACGATTTTGCTGCCGGCCGGCAGATCGAGATACATCACGCTCACGTTCTGCGGCGTTTGGCCTGTGTAGTTGAGCGCAGCATTTGCCGCTCCGCTTGCGGCGAGCTGCAGGACGGCGGCGAGCGCCGCCAGGCCGATGCTCCGTAGACCGTATCGCATGGCTATCCTCCATCGATATTGACGATCACAACCCGGATTACGCTCGCCGTCTTGGCTTGTCGCGCACATCGCTTGGACTCTTGCGCAACGGGGTGGCAGTCTTGGCCTCGTCTCGATCGACATACCGTCGGATCGCATTCAGCGAGGTCCCCATGCGTCTCAAGGACAAGGTCGCGATCGTGGTCGGCGCCGGCCAGTCGCCGGGCGAGGGCATGGGCAACGGCCGCGCCACGGTGCTGCGCTTCGCGCAGGAAGGCGCGCGCGTCATGGCGGTCGACAACAGGCTCGCCTCCGCCGAGGAGACGGTCGCCATGGTGCGGCAGTCGGGCGGCGAGTGCGTCGCGTGCGAGGCGGATGTTACCAAGGAGGCGACGCTCGCCGCGATGGTCGAGGCGGCGCGCACGCGCTGGGGCCGCATCGACATCCTGCACTACAATGTCGGCGTGAGCATCGCGGGCGGGGATGCGCCGCTCGAACAGATTACCGAGGCGGCGTTCGACCGCATCTCCACCATCAACCTGCGCGGCGCCATCATGGCGTGCAAGCACGTGCTGCCGGTGATGCGGGCGCAGCGCGCGGGCGTCATCATCACGATCTCGTCGGTCGCCGCCTGGGAGCAGTACCCGAACGTCGCCTACAAGGCGACCAAGGCCGCGATGATCGCGTTCACGCAGCAGGTCGCGGTCCAGAATGCCGCGTTCGGCGTGCGGGCGAACGTCATCCTGCCCGGCCTGATGGACACGCCGATGGCGGTCGACACGCGCGCGCGTGCGAGCGGCAAGAGCCGGGCCGAGGTCGCAGCCGGGCGCGACGCGCGCGTGCCGCTGCGGCACAAGATGGGCACCGCCTGGGACGTCGCCAATGCGGCGCTCTTTCTCGCGTCGGACGAGGCGAATTTCATCACCGGGGTGGCGCTGCCGGTCGATGGCGGCGCGCTGGTGCAGATCAATTGAGCGGGCCGCGCAGTGGCCCCCGCGCACCGCGTTAACGCTCCCTCCCCCGCTTGCGGGGGAGGGCGGGGAGGGGGAAGCCCCGAGCACTGAGCAAGCGGCTTCCCCCTCTCTGTCTCTCCCCCGCAAGCGGGGGAGAGGACGATTGAGCCGCAAGCGCCTGCGCCGTTTCCCCACCTTCCGGCCCGAACAGCGACCGCCCGACCTCGCGCGCACAGTCGATGAACACCCGCACGGCCGGCGTGAGTGTCCGGTTTCGCAGCGTCACGATGGCGACCGGCGAGGGCTTGTCGGACAGCCGGATCGGCAGCTCCTTGAGCGCAAACGTCTTGCCGGTGAGCCGCAGCACCGAGCGCGGCAGGACAGCGACGTAGCGGCCGCGGCTCGCGAGCATGCTGCGCTGAAAGCTCGAGTAGGTCGCGACGAGCGGTGTCGGCGGCGCGAGGCCGCGCGTTGCGAAAGCCGCGGTGACGAAGCGTCCCGCCAGCACATCGGAAGGAGTGGATAGCCAGAGTTCATCGGCGAGGTCGGCGAGGTCGACCTTGCGCCGGCGCGTCCACTGGCTGTTTGCCGCGACGACCACCGAAAAAGGATCGTCGAACAGCACCTCGGCATCGAGCTCGTCGTCGAGCCGCTCGCGCACCGGCAGGGTCACCAGCCGCGCGAACGCAAGATCGATCTGGCGCTGGTGCAGCTCGGGAAACGCCACCGTCGGCCAGTGCACCTGCTGGACGTGAAAACGCATGCGCGGATGCTGGCGCGCCAGCTGCTCGATCACCTCACCGAGAAACGCCAGCAGCGACTCCGAACATCCGATGCGGATTTCGCCGGCCGCCGGGTCCGAGATGAACTCGATGTCGCGAATGCCCTGGCGCAGCTCGTCGAACGCCGCATGGCCGCGCGCCAGCAGCGCCTGGCCGTAGCGGGTCGGAACGACGCCTTTGGGCGTGCGGTCGAGCAGCCTGACGCCGAGCGTGTGCTCGAGATCGGCGACGACGTCCGAGATCGACGGCGTGGAAACGCCGAGCTGCGCCCCGGCCTTCGCCATGCTGCCGCAGTCGACGACCGTGAAGAACACGAACAGGTCGCGCAGCCGCAGCCGGCGGCCGATGTGCCGTTCCCACTGGGTGATGCGCGCCATCCGCTCTCCGGGGCCGTGTGACGGGAGTCCGAGGGTAAGCCGTCAGTCTAACGCGGGTTAGGAAGTTTGGGAATTCCACCTAACCCAGCGCCGCGAGAGCTTCCCGGACCAGGGTGCGTCGGCGGCCGCGCGGGCCGCCAGAGGCCCCGCCCGCCAACAACCGGAGACTTTTCATGATCAGCCGCCGCCGGGCTCTGCAGACGACGCTGTCGGCCGCCGCGTCATTCACCACCGCGGCCGCATTCGGCCAACCCAAGCCGCCAGTGAAAATCCGTTACAGCGAGGTGGTCCGCTCGCTTCTCTTCGCGCCGGCCTACGCGGCGCTTTCCAACGGCATCTTCCGCGACGCCGGGCTCGACGTGACGATGGCGACCGCCCAGGGCGGGGACAAGGCGATGGCGGCGCTGCTCGGCGGCGCCGCCGACATCGCGCTGATCGGACCGGAAACCGCGATCTACGTGCTCGGCAGCGACTCGCCCACCAAGGCGCGCATCTTCTGCGGCCTCACCGCGACCGACGGCTACCTGCTGGTCGCGCGCAAGAAGGTCGACAAGTTCGACTGGGGCATGCTGAAGGGCACCGACGTGATCGGCTGGCGGCCGGGCAGCACGCCGCTGCTCTATCTCGAGGCGGCGATGCGGCTCAACGGGCTCGATCCCGCCAAGGACGTGCGGCTCAACAACAACATCGCGGTGCCGGCGCGCGCCGGCGCATGGCTGTCGGGCCAGGGCGACTTCGCGATCTTCGGCGAGCCCGACGCCGCGCAGCTCGAATTCGACGGCAAGGGGCACGTGGTCGCCTCGGTCGGGCAGACCGTCGGCTTCGTCGATTACACCGTGTTCATGGCGACCGACCCGTACATTCGCGACAACCCCGCGGTGCTGCAGAGCTGGACCGCGGCGATCGCCAAGGCCGAGGCCTGGACCGCCGCGACGCCGGTCGCCGACCTCGCCCGCACGCTCATGCCGTTCTTCCCGGGCGTAAGCGCCGCCGCAATGACCGCCGGCATCGGACGCTATCGTCGGCTCGGCATCTGGAAATCGTCGCCCGCCATCGCGCCCGAGGCAATCGACAAATTCCAGGACATCCTGGTGCAGGGGCACGTGCTCGAGCCCGCCCGGCGCGTGAAATACGCCGATGTCGTGCTCGACCGGTTCACCGCCAATTTGAAGTGAGTCCGCGGTGGTCGCGGCACTTGCTCCGGCGCATGCGCTCCCTCCCCCGTTTACGGGGGAGGGGCGGGGAGGGGGAAGCCGCTTGCTCAGTGCCTGTGGCTTCCCCCTCTCTGTCTCTCCCCCGCAAGCGGGGGAGAGGACGCAGGAGCCGCAAGCGCCTGCGCCGAACGCCACGATCGCGTTCAGTTGCCGGTTCGCACGGCTCCGTTTGCGATCCAGCGGCCCGCCGGGATGCGGATCAGGAACGCGACGTTGTTCGGCGTGCACGTCGAGGGGATCGGCGGGACGGCGCCGCTGAATTCCGCGTCGCCCGTCGCGCTGAGCGTCACGAGCACGGTGTCGACCGTCAGCCTGGCGCCGGCCGGATCGCACACCAGCGTGCCTCTGACCTGAAGTATGTTGTCCGGCGTCCCGATGTTGTCACCGCCGGCGAGCACGAGGCCGCGCACCTCGAACTCCACATGATTGGCGGAGAGATCGACGCTCGCGTGGCCGCCGAGGGTGGTCCACGGCTGTCCGCCGCCGCCGATGCCGCCGGCGACATTGTTGGCCTGAACGATGCCGACGACGGTGCGCCAGCGCACGTTGTCGGCCGCAGCCGGCGAGACGCTCGCGAATGCAAGCAAGGCACTCGCGACGACGACTGGTACTCTCATCCGTTCGCAACGATGGTACGACGCTGCCATGATTTTCTCCATGAGCATGACTCGCAGTCCCCCAGTGCGCACGTGATAACTCCGCGAGCGTTCGCAAATTCCGTCAGGTCGCGATTCGATTTTGCGCCGGCGTGGTTTCGGTTTTCCGTCACCGCTCAGCTGTCAAAAAAGTCAGGCGCACACGCAATCCGAAGGACCGCGAAGGTAACGTGCTGTGCGGATGACGCGTTGCGTTGGACGGGCGGCGCTCAGGCGAGCACGTCGCCGATGTGCATCGCCAGCATGATGCCGGACGCCGCCAGCAGGCCGGCGCCGAGCGGCGCGCTCAGCCGTCGGCCCCACGGCATGTTCTTCTCGATCGCCATGACCGCGGCGAGCATCAGCATCCAGCCGAGGCTGCCGGTGCCGACGACGAACATCAGCAGCATGATCGCCCAGCAGCACCCGACGCAGAACAGGCCGTGATGCATGCCGAGCGCGAGCGCCTGGCGGCGCTCGGCGCGCCCGCGCCAGTGCTCCATGACGAAGCTCAGCGGCGTGCGGCATTTGTCGAGACAGCGATACTTCAGGTCGCTGAACTGGAACGCGCCGGCCACGGCCAGCACGATCGCGCCGATCGCCCAGCCGTTGAGGGTGAGCCATGGACTGAGCCGCACCAGCACGTGGAGGAGCGCGTCGATCAGGTGCGCCGCGACGCCGAACAATCCCCATACCGCCAGATAGCCGATGATCACCAGCGTCATGAGAATGCCGCGGTCGGCCCGCGCGGCGGTCAGGCGGCGAAAGATGTCGAGCAGCGGCAAGGTGGTCGGCAGCATCATGGCGGCCGACATCAGGAGCCAGCTCGCCGCATAGAGCAGCGCAGGGATCACGATCGTGCCCTGCGGCAGCGCCCGGCAGATGTCCGCCAGCGCGCCGATCTCGCTCCAGTCGCCATGCGTGAGATACCGGCCGTACGGGCTCAGGTCCCACAGCGCGAGCGTGAGCCAGGCGAGCGCGATCAGGCCGCAGAGCAGCGGCAGGAACGCGGTGCGCCCGGCGCTGCGCTGTCGTGCGATCAGCCCGCCGGCCTCGCCGGCCATCGCTTCAGCCCTGGAACACGAAGGTGCTCTGCAGGGCGTTGTAGCCGCTGATGTCGAGGTCGATCCCGAGCTTGGGGTTCTTCGAGCGGTAGCGCGGCGACTTGCCGACGAAGACCGGCGCGCCCGGAACGGTGGAGAAGACGGTGTCGGACAGCGTCGTGTTGGTGCCGGTCGCGCCCTTGAAGGGCTCGAGCTCCGCATAGGCGTGGTCGCCGATCTTGATGGTGCCCTTGCCGCCCTTGACGTCGAACGTGATGGGAGCGCGCTCGACCGACACCACCTCGCCGATCAGCTTGGCGATGTCGGCGACCGGCCCGCCGAGCTTGCCGGTGTAGACCTTGAGCATGGCCGCTTCCTGCGCGGGCGAGGCCTTGTCGTCGATATAGAGTGCGACCCGCCAGTTGCCGGCGAGGATGTTGCCGGGAATGTGGGCGACGGCCGCGACGGTGTGGCCGGACACGTCGACATGCTCGATCGTGCCCTTGTCGAAATGCCACGCCACGATGGTGTCGCAGGTCCCCGGATCGGGATCCTCGCCGATCCAGCACGGGCACAGCACGCGGCAGTTGCAGACTTCCAGGAGACGGCCCTGCAAGTGATACGACATGACAAGCTCCCCTCGGTTGGTGTCCGTACGAGGCGCCTATCCAATTCCGAAATCAACGGTTGTAGCAAGAGAATTCGCAACGGCGACGCATGAACCTCCGCCGGGCGGCAAGCGACGTGCGGTCAATCGATACCGTTCTTGGGAGGGCATGACGGCCGGGCCGCCACTCGCCGTGCTGCTCGCTGCGGAGCCGTCAACCGCCAAGTTGGCCGATGCCGATATGGCGAAGCTCAGGTCCGTGCGAACAGATGACAAGCGACTCGTCGTCCGCCTCCCATGTCGACAGGTGTGGGGGATCGCGTGCGGCAAACATCCATGGCGTGCGGGCAACGAGGATGGAAATGACAGCCGCGCGGCGGATCCGAAGGGGAGGGGACCTCGCCGGTCAACTTGGCGAATCCCACGCGCATCGCCGGGTCGGGAATCGGCGAGGCCGCGCGGAGCGCCTGCGTGTACGGATGACACGGCGCGTCAAAGATCTCCGGGACTGGCCCGATCTCGACGATGCGCCCGAGATACATGACGGCGATCCGCTCACAAAACTGCCGGACGACGCCGAGGTCGTGCGAGATGAAAAGAAAACTCAGTCCACGCGCCTCTTTGAGGCGCTTCAGCATCGTGAGGATCTGCGCCTGGATCGAGACGTCGAGCGCGGAGACGGGTTCGTCGGCGACGATCAGTTCCGGCTCGAGCACCAAAGCGCGCGCGATGGCAATGCGTTGGCGCTGGCCGCCGGAGAATTCGTGCGGGAATTTGTTGAAGGCCTCCGCCGGCATGCCGACCTCGTCGAGCACGCGAAGAACTCGGTCGCACGCCTCGGCGCGGGAACATTTGCCATGGACGAGAAGCGGCTCGATGAGGGCCTTGCCCACCGAGCGGCGCGGATTGAGCGACGCGTACGGATCCTGGAATACGATCTGGATGCGTTGGCGCAGTTTCTTCATTGTCGCGGCTGGCGCAGCGCTCATCTCCGCGCCGCGGAAGCGCAGCGATCCTGCATCCGGCTCGATCAGGCGAAGGACACAACGGCCGACCGTCGTCTTGCCGCAGCCCGATTCCCCGACCAGCCCGAACGCCTCCCCGGTTTTGATGTCGAATGACACGCCGTCGACCGCACGCACGCTGAGCGGGGGGCCGTCGAGGAAGGTGCGCCGCACGATGAAGCTCTTGGCGAGGTCGGCCACCGACAGGACGGGTTGCGGTGTCATCGGATCGCTC
>Ga0066903_100003013_pt1 | contig 13528 bp, 9 predicted proteins | sample PanSoiMetaGPlot1_FD_67491 | JGI IMG/M metagenome (GOLD analysis project Ga0066903, IMG submission 67491) | Tropical forest soil microbial communities from Panama analyzed to predict greenhouse gas emissions - Panama Soil - Plot 1 (version 2) | ecosystem: Environmental > Terrestrial > Soil >... | reverse complement strand
CACGCGCGAGGAAGCGGTCATGCGCGTCGAGCCGGTGGCGCTCGACCAGCTCCTGCATCCGACGATCGACCCGAACGCCGAGCGCAAGGTGCTGGCGACCGGCCTGCCGGCGTCGCCCGGAGCCGCCGCCGGCGAGATCGTCTTCTCGGCCGATGATGCGGAAGCAATGCGGGCGGAAGGTCACCGCGTGATTCTGGTGCGGGTCGAGACCTCGCCCGAGGACATCCACGGCATGAATGCGGCGGAAGGAATCCTGACCACGCGCGGCGGGATGACCTCGCATGCTGCGGTCGTGGCGCGCGGCATGGGCAAGCCCTGCGTCTCGGGCGCCGGCGCGCTCCGCGTCGACTATGGCGCCGGCACCATGACGGTTGCCGGGCGAACCTTCCGCAAAGGCGACCTCATCACCATCGACGGCTCGACCGGCCAAGTGCTCGCCGGCCGCGTGTCGATGATCGAGCCGGAGCTGTCGGGAGAATTCGCAACGCTGATAGGCTGGGCCGACCAAGTCCGCGAGCTCGGGGTGCGAGCCAATGCCGATACCCCCAACGACGCCCGCGTCGCCATCAAGTTTGGCGCCGAGGGCATCGGGCTCTGCCGTACCGAGCACATGTTCTTCGAGGAGCATCGTATCCGCGCGGTGCGCGAGATGATCCTCTCCGACGATGAGCCGGCGCGTCGCGCCGCGCTGGCCAAGCTTTTGCCGATGCAGCGCGACGACTTCGCCGAGCTGTTCGAAATCATGCAGGGCCTGCCCGTGACGATCCGGCTGCTCGATCCGCCGCTGCACGAGTTCCTGCCGCACAGCGAGGAGGAGATCGCCGAGGTGGCCGCAGCCATGAAGGCCGACCCCAGGAAGCTAGGCGATCGGGCGCGCGAGCTGCACGAGTTCAACCCGATGCTCGGCTTCCGCGGCTGCCGTCTCGCGATCGCCTATCCGGAAATCGCCGAGATGCAGGCGCGTGCGATTTTCGAGGCGGCGGTCGCGGCGGGCAAGCGCACCGGCAAGCCGGTCATGCCGGAAGTGATGGTGCCGCTCATCGCCTCCAAGGCCGAGCTTGACCTGGTCAAGGGCCGCATCGATGCGATGGCGCAGGCAGTCGCCAAGGAGAGTGGGACGCAGATCGATTATCAGGTCGGCACCATGATCGAATTGCCGCGGGCGGCGCTGATGGCGGCGGAGATCGCGCAGACGGCGGAGTTCTTCTCGTTCGGTACCAACGATCTGACGCAGACGACGTTCGGCATCAGCCGTGACGATGCGGCGAGCTTCCTGGGCGCCTATACGGAGCGCGGCATCCTCGCGGCCGACCCATTCGTCTCGATCGATCGCGAAGGGGTCGGCGAGCTGATGCGGATCGGCGTCGAGCGCGGCCGCACGACACGCGATGATCTCAAGGTCGGCATCTGCGGCGAGCACGGCGGCGACCCGGCCTCGGTTGCGTTCTGCCATGAGGTTGGTCTTGATTACGTTTCCTGCTCGCCGTTCCGGGTTCCGATCGCCCGGCTCGCGGCGGCACAGGCGGCGCTCGGCAAGGACGCAGCCGGGGACGTCTGAACCCCCGTGCGGCTTGCACCGGCCTCCCGCCATGGGTAGAGCATGATCCAGAAGGGGTGCAGGCGGTTTCGGAAAGGATCATGCTCAGACAAGAACCTAAAGCGGATGCCGCTTTAGCCGCCTGGCTGCGAGCGAGCCCAGCACGGGCCGCATGAGGGGATGATGGCCGAAAACGGCAGTGGCACGCCGGCGCCAGCAGACGCGCCGATCCCCGATCCGCGCCTGACATCACAGGGCGCCGTCTCCGACGAGGCGCTGCGCAAGGCCGAGGAATTTGTCGAGGCGGAGGAGGGCGCCGCCAACCGGCTGGTGGGCGTTGCCGGCGTTGTGGTCACGCTGATCGCGGTGGCGATGACGCTATTCCATCTCTACGCCGCCTACGACATCGTCCCGACCCAGCCACTGCGCTACGCGCACGTCGCCTTCGTGCTGGTGCTGTGCTTCCTCCTGTTCCCGCTCGCCGCCCGTTTCCGCAACCGCGTCCAGCTTTGGGACGTGGCCGCGGCGGCGGGCGCGGTCGCGATCCTGCTTTATGCGATCTGGGGCGGCGAGGACTTCACCGACCGCGCCACCACGCCGACCCAGCTCGATGTCGTCCTCGGCGTGGTGTTCATCGTGCTGCTGCTCGAGGCGACGCGTCGCACGTCCGGCTGGATCATGCCGGTGATCGCCATCCTGTTCATCGCCTACGCGATGCTCGGCCCCTATCTGCCGCCGCCGTGGACGCATCGCGGCTACACATTCTCGCGCCTCGTCGGGCATCTCTTCATCACGCTCGAGGGCATTTTCGGCGTCGCCGTCGACGTGTCGTCCTCACTCATTATCCTGTTCACCATCTATGGCGCCTTCCTGCAGCATTCCGGTGCCGGCAAGTTCTTCATCGACTGGTCGCTCGCGCTGATGGGGGGCAAACCCAACAGCGCCGGCCGCACCGTGGTCCTGTCATCGTTCCTGCTCGGCGGCCCGTCGGGATCAGGCGTCGCCACGACCGTGACGATCGGCGCAGTCGCCTACCCGATGATGGCGCGTGCCCGCTACGAGAAGAACGCTGCTGGCGGCCTGCTTGCTGCCGGCGGCCTGGGCGCCATTCTGTCCCCGCCCGTGCTTGGTGCCGCCGCCTTTCTGATCGCCGAGTTCCTCAAGATCAGCTACCTCGACGTCATCTGGATGGCGACGATCCCGACCTGCCTTTACTATCTGTCGCTCCTGTTTATGGTCGAGCTCGACGCCAAGCGCTTCGGCGCGCTGACGGTGCCTTACGACACCACGCTGTCCCTGGGACAGATGACGGCGCGCTACGGCTTCCACTTCACGTCTCTGGTGGCGGTCATCGTCTTCATGGTGATCGGCTACTCGCCGATGCTGGCAGTATTCTATTCGACCTTCCTGTGCTTCTTCCTGAGCGCGCTCACGCCCGAAACGACGCTCGGCCCCCGCAAGCTTCTGATCGCCCTGCTGCTCGTCAGCTTAGTCGCATTGCTGCTGCTCGCGGTGCCCGCGGTCGGCTCATCGCAATTCGCAGATGTACTCCGGTCGGACTTTCCGATGCTGCTCCTGGTGTTACTGGGTGTGCTGGGGATTGCCGGCCTCACCCGCCGCGGCCGCGAGAACGTCGCCGGGTCCGGCAAGCTGGTACGCGCCCTTGCCGACGGTTCGATCAGCGTGCTCAACGCAGCGACCACCTGCGCGTCAGCCGGCATCATCGTCGGAGTGGTGACGCTCACCGGGCTTGGCCTCAAGTTCTCATCGATCGTGCTGGGCTATGCCGGCGGCAGCCTCCTGCTCACTGCCGTATATACGGCTCTGGTGGTTTGGGTTGTCGGTCTCGCCGTGCCGGTGACCGCCTCCTATATCATCTGCGCGGTGATTTGCGCGCCGGCGCTCAAGGAACTGGGCGTGCCCGACTTCGCCGCGCACATGTTCATCTTCTACTACGCGGTGCTCTCGGAAGTTTCACCCCCGACCGCGCTGTCGCCGTTCGCGGCGGCCGCGATCACCGGCGGCGACCCCTACAAGACCACGATGCAGGCCTGGAAATACACGCTGCCGGCGTTCCTCGTCCCGTTCGTGTTTGTGCTCGACCCGCAGGGCATTGGGCTACTCATGAAGATTCCCAAGGACGGCTCGGTATGGGACATCATCATCGTCACCGCCAAGACCGCGGTTGGACTTGCCGCCCTCGCGGCGGCCGCGCAAAACTGGGCGCTCCGGCAGAACACCCGGATTGAGCGCCTACTCTGGCTGCTGGCCGGGCTGCTGCTGGTCTTTCCAAGCCCACTTGAGGCGCTGGCAGAGAGCATTTCCGGCTACGATGTGCCGCACCCCGCGCCGATCGGTCTGGTGATCGGCTTCGCTTTGTTGCTAAAACAGTACAAGACGCAAGGTCGGCGGGGCCGTGATGGCCAAAGGGCCATGAAGGAGAGTTAAAGATGACACAGCGGATTATTGGCGCGACCATCGCTGTGGCGGTCGCGACTTCCTTGCTTGCCGGGGTGGCACTCGCTCAGCAGAAAACGATCGCCATCGGCACCGGGGGCACTGGCGGCGTCTATTATCCGCTCGGCGGCGGACTGGCGAACATCCTGTCGAAACACCTGACCGGCTACCAGGCAACGGCCGAGGTGACCGGCGGGTCGGTCGACAACCTCAAATTGATCGGTAGCGGCCAGAGCGAGCTTGCCTTCTCGATGGCCGACGCGGCGCTCGACGCCTACAAGGGCGAGGACAAGTTCAAGGGCAGCAAGGTCGCCGTGCGGACCTTGATGGTGCTCTATCCGAACCGCATGCACGTCGTCACCATCGAAGGCACGGGCATCGAGAAGATGGCCGACCTCAAGGGCAAGCGGGTATCGACCGGCTCGCCCGGTAGCGCGACCGAAGTGATGGCGTTTCGCGTTATCGAGGCCGCCGGCCTTGATAAGGACAAGGATATGCGGCGCGAGCGGCTGGGCGTCGCCGAGTCGGTCAACGCAATCAAGGACCGCAAGATCGATGCATTCTTTTGGGTCGCCGGTCTGCCGACGCCTTCGGTGACCGATCTCGGCGCCACGCCGGGCATCAAGATCAAGCTGCTCGATCATGCCGATGTGGTCGACAGGATGAACGCCAAATATGGTCCGCTCTATGTCCGCGACGTGATCCCGGCCAAGACCTATCCGGGTCAGGATAAAGACAATCCACAAGCGACGGTATGGAACATCCTGGTTACGGGCAATCAGATGCCTGACGACGTCGCCTATGCGATCTGCAAGATCATCTTCGATCGCAAGAGCGAGCTAGCCTCCGTGCACGCGGAAGCAAACAACATCGACTACAAGTATCAGCTCACGGGCAACTCGCCGATTCCCTGGCATCCCGGCGCCCTCAGATACTTCAGCGAGCAAGGCGTGAAGATGTGAGGCGGCAGCCTCGAGGCGATGCGGCCGATTCAAGCCTGGTGGTACGGGCTGATGGCCGCGGGAGGGCTGGCCTTCGGCCTCATCGGCGAGCGCCGTCCGTTCGGTCAGGACATGCTCGCGCATCCGCTGGTCGTGTACTTCGCGCTCGCCGCCGCGGGGCTGTTGGTCCTGCGCGCCGCGCTGGCGCGGCCGGTGCCGGAGCTCGTACCCGAGCGCACGTTGCTGGCCGGATGCGTGCTCGGCGCCGCCGCGTTTCTTGCCGGCAACTGGATCAGCACACCCATGTCCTGGTGCCGATGACACAATGATGCCTTTAAACACCGTCATTTCGCCTGCAGGGGTATTAAAGAACCTTTCGCCAAGCGTCAGGGACACGTGACGACTGGGTGCATTTGTGCCGATGGACGGGGCTTAACCCTATCGCAAGCTTAATCGCGCAATAAGAAAATCCGTCGCATTTGTGCCATTCAAGCGCCTTCTGCGGACGGGAGTATGCGTTGAGTTTGAGTAGGGTGGGTGAGCGGGGTGGATGGCTTCGTTGTGTAACCGGCCGAAGGGCGGTCTCACAGCCCCCTTCGGCCTCGCCATTCTGGCGTGTGTTCTCATTCTGGCGTGCGTTCTGACGCAGAACGAGACTGGCTACCGCGAGCAGGCTGCACAATACGGGCAGCCGGCGGCCGCGCCCGAGAGTCATGGCTTCGCTTCGCTGTTCGCCGCCCACGCGCAGAGCTTCGATCTGGTTCGACCGATCAGCGCGGCGCTGCCGCTGAGCTACGCGCTGGCGGGGCTCGATTCAATCAATTCAGAGGTTGCCGTTTCAATCCGGGAGCGCGTGCCGCGCTCCGGCCGCGACTTTGGGCTGGGCGCGTCGGCCGAACCGAGCATCGAACGCCGGCTCAAGGGCGACCGCATCAACGCCGCGACATCGGCGCCGGAACCAGACTCGGTACCGGTCGCGTGGGGCCGCAAGGGCGATCGGGTCGCGATGCGTCCGCGGCCGGACACGCCGCTCGCCGCGCAATCCCCTGACCGATCGCAATCGCCTGACCAATCTCAATCAGTCACCCTCGCCGCGATCGACCCGACGGCGTCCGAGAAGGCGCCGAACCCGGCCGACGGCGGGCCGCAGGGTGTCGATGTGCGCGAGCAGATCGACGAGGCCGTCGATGCGGCCGAGCAGCTCGTGCCGGGCTTCGTTCCGCACGAAGAGCTCAATCCGACCATTCGGGTCGCGCGACTCTATTTCGGCGCCAACCCCATGGGACAGACGCTCGATGCGCTGAAGCCATGGGAGGACGGCGCAGGACCGAATGTCGCGACGTTGCCAGTCGCGGTCGATCCGGACGCCAAGGTCGCCGCATTACCGCCGGAGCCGGCGCTTCCGCAGGATGGCCCGGAGGAGCGCGAACATCGGCCGGCCAAGCAGGACAGGCTCAAGATCGGCGAGCCGCCGCAGGACGAGACGACAATCGCTGCGACGCACCCGCAAGCGCCGACGAGCGGCGAAACCATCGCCCCCAAGGGGCAAGTCACCGGCGCCGACAAGCGCCCGATGACGCCGGCCGAGCGCCTCGGGCTCGACGACGCCGGTCGCGCCAAGGCGGAGAAGTGTCTCGCCGCGGCGATCTATTTCGAGGCGCGCGGCGAACCGGTTCGCGGCCAGATCGCGGTGGCGCAGGTGGTCCTCAACCGCACCTTCTCCGGGAAATATCCGAACACCGTCTGCGGCGTGGTCTACCAGAATGCGCACCGGCATCTTGCCTGCCAGTTCTCCTTTGCCTGCGACGGCATCCGCGACACCGTGAAAGAGCCCGACGCCATGGAGCGTGCCAAGAAGATCGCGCGCGAGACGCTCGACGGCAAGCTGTGGTTACCCGAGGTCGGCAAGGCCACGCACTATCACGCGTACTGGGTGCGTCCGAGCTGGGTGCGAGAGATGACCAAGCTGCACAAGCTCGGCGTCCATACGTTCTATCGACCACGCGCTTGGGGTGACGGTTCAGATGCGCCGACCTGGGGCGATCCTGAGACGACAGCGGCGACGGCGAAGCAGCTTTAGCGCGGCGGCCGATTCGGCGGCCCCGAGCGCAGCTTGATCTTCCGAGCATGGCAATTACCTTCATCGGATCAGGAGCGTCCGATGCAGAACGATCTCGCACCGACAACCGAGGCCCCGATTGTGGATCCCGCGATCATTCGGGACTACCACGCCCACATCTACTACGACCCGGCGACGAGCCGTGACCGAGCTGCGCGATTGCGCGAGCGCGTCGCGGCGGCGTTCCCCGAGGCGATCATCGGGCGTTGGCACGACGAACTCGTCGGCCCGCACCTGCAATCGATGTATCAGATCGCCTTTCCGCGCACGATGCTGGCCCCATTCCTGCCCTGGCTCATGCTCAATCGCGATGGCCTGACCATCCTGCTTCATCCTGGGACTGGCGATGCCTATGCCGATCACACTGGACACGCCGCGTGGCTCGGCGGCGTGCTTCCGCTGAAGCTCGAGGTGCTTCGCGGTGAGCCCAAAACGTAGCAAAGGCTCAGCGCCCGCGCCCCGAGCCGATCGTCCGACGTAGAAATGCGTAGCCGAGCGCCCACATGTGCGCGGTTTGCTCGAAATCGCTCGCGCCGTGGCCCCCCTCGTGCGGCTCGTAGAAAAATACCTTGTGGCCAAACTCCTCGAGACGGGCCGCCATCTTGCGCGCGTGGCCGGGGTGCACGCGGTCGTCGCGTGCCGACGTCCACAGGAGGACCGGCGGATATGGCTTGCCAGCCTGCGCCAGATGATATGGCGAGAAGCCCTTGATGAAGGCCCAGTCCTCGGGTTTGTCGGGATCGCCGTATTCGGCAATCCAGCTCGCGCCGGCGAGAAGCTTGCTGTAGCGACGCATGTCGAGGAGCGGTATCTGGCACCAGACTGCGCCAAAGAGCTCCGGATAGCGCGTGAGCATGTTGCCGACCAGAAGGCCCCCGTTGCTGCCGCCATGGCAGGCCAGATGCTCGGCACTAGTGACGCGCCGCCGGATCAGGTCTGCGGCCACCACGGCGAAGTCATCCTGCGCGCGTTTCTTGCCCTCGCGCATTCCCGCCTTGTGCCAGGCGGTACCGAATTCGCCGCCGCCGCGGATGTTGGCAACCACATAAAGGCCGCCGCGTTCGAGCCATGCCTTGCCGACGTCCACCGTATAGCCTGGAAGAAGCGACACGAGAAATCCGCCATAACCGTACAGGATGGTCGGCGTGCTGCCGTCAAGCCGAAGGTCCTGGGGCCCGACCTGGAAATAGGGGATGCGCACGCCGTCGTCCGCAACCGCTTCGTGCTGGGTAACGGCTAGCCCCGATGCACTAAACCGCGGCGGCAAACGCTTGAGCGGCTCTGGCCCCCGTCCCGGCTCCACAATGTGGAGCGACGTCGGCTCGAGAAAACCCTCGCGGGTCAATAGAAATGTTTCGGATGATTCCGCTCCATCGTCGCCTAGCGACCACATGTCGACCGTCTCGGTCTCCGCCACGCCGGGAAGCGCCGTGAGCGTCCATCCGGCCGCAGATGGTTCGGCGATCTGGATCCGAGTTCGCATATTGTCGAGGATACTGAGCGCAAGCCGGCTCTTCGACCAGGCGGCGCTGCGGATCGTGCGCCGCTCGGAAGGCTCGAACAGCAGGTCGAAACTGCGATCGCCGGACATGAACGCTTCGAAACGGATGACGATCAGACTGTCGGCCGGGAATTCCCGATCCTTCGGCTTCCATGGCGAGCGTAGCCTCACCGTCAGCCATTCGCGGTGGGTAAACCATATGGCATCCGTCGGAAGGTCTACTTGACGGAGTCTGCCGTCCGGCCCCAGCAAAAAGCGCTCCTCCTCAAAAAACGCGATTTGACGCCCGACGAAAGTGCGCTCGAAGCCGCGCTCATGATCGACACCGACGACGGCGAAAACGTCGGAAGTGCGTCCCTCGAACACGGTCTCGGCTTCAGCAAATGGAGTACCGCGCCGCCACCGACGCACAGTGCGAGCATAGCCGGACGCGGTTGCGTGCCCTTCGCCGTGGGGCCTTACGACATACAACGTGTTGGCGTCGGCCCATGCAGCCGGGCCCTTGGCTTCCGGCAGAGTGAAGCCGTCCGCAACGAAAGTCCGCGAATCGAGATCAAACTCGCGGATCACCGTTGCGTCAGCGCCGCCGCGCGACAGCACGACAAGACCGCGGCGGTGGTCGGGCGGAAACGTGCTGCATCCATGCCAGACCCAGTTCTCGCTTTCCTTGCGTCCAAGCTCATCGACATCAATGAGATTCGTCCATGTCGGGGTCGGAGTGCGGTATGATTCGAGCGTGGTCCGCCGCCATATACCGCGCGGATTGTCCTTGTCCTGCCAGAGGTTATAGAGAAATTCACCGCGCTTGCTGGCGTACGGGATCTTGTCGGGCGCCGCGAGGATGGCGCGGAAGGCGGCACGATCCTGCTCGAACTCCGGGCCCGCGAATGCCGCTAGCGTCCGTGCATTCTCGGCCTCGACCCAGGCGACGGCGCGCGCGCCCTCCACGTCCTCCAGCCATAGATAGGGATCGTCGATGTTCGCGGGCGAGGGTGCTTGCATGTTCCGCTTCTCCGAGCCGAGACACTGAACCCGGCAAACGCGACAAATGTAGGATTGCCCGGCGCCACGGAGGTCAGATTTCGATATCGAGCGCCACGTCGAGGTTGGGCGCAGAATGGGTGATCCAGCCGGATGAAGCATAGTCGACGCCGGTCGCCGCCACCGTCTCGATCGTGTCGAGCGTGATACCGCCCGAGGCTTCAAGCGGAAAGCTTCCAGCGACCATCTTCACTGCCTTGCGCATGTCATCGACGCTCATGTTGTCCAGCAGGACTGCGTCGGCGAGGCCGATCTCGATCACCTGCGCGAGCTGATCGAGGCTATCCACCTCGATCTCGATCTTGACCAGATGACCGGCACCGGCGCGAGCGCGCTCAAGCACCGCACGGACGCCGCCCGCGACGGCGATGTGGTTGTCCTTGATCAGCATGGCGTCGTCGAGGCCGAAGCGGTGATTGAATCCACCGCCACAGCGGACTGCATATTTTTCGAGGGCACGCAGACCTGGCGTGGTCTTGCGCGTGCAGCAGATGCGCGTGCGGCTGCCGTGGACGCGACGAACGAACTCGTGCGTGGCGGTCGCCACGCCCGAGAGATGGCCAAGCAGATTGAGCGCCACGCGTTCGGCCGCGAGCACGGCACGCGCGGGCCCGGTAACGTCCATCAGGGCGGTCTTGGCGGTGACGCTCGCGCCGTCACGAACGTGCGCCGCGATTGCAATGTCGGGTGCGAGCCTGTGGAAGGCGGTGGCGACGAGCGGAAGCCCAGCGATCACGCCGGCTCTGCGTGCGACCACGACGGCACGTGCGGTCGAATCCTCCGGGATCGTGGCGGTCGAGGTCACGTCGCCGGCGCGACCGAGGTCCTCCGCCAGTGCACGCGTGACCGTCTCGTCGATCTCGAGCGGCGACAGGAAGGCGTCGGGGCAGAGCAGGGCTTGCGACATGATGGTGTCACTCGGCAGGAATCGGCACGGCGGCGTCGGCGGCGATCCGGCGCGCGTCGGCGAGTGTCAGGAAGGTACGCCGCGCCTGTGCGGTATCGGTGCGCGGATAATCCGCGCGCGAATGGGACCCACGACTCTCGCGCCGAGCCAGCGCCGCGGCAGCAATCAGCAGCGCGGCCGTCGCCATGTTACGAGGGGCAGGAGAGGGCGCCTCGCGTTCGATGCGTGCGATCGTGGCGAGTGCGGTGGCGAGACCGCGGTCGTTACGCGTCACGCCGACATGCCGCGACATGACGGCGCGCAATTCGTCTGTATGGGGAGGCGCGACGTCCGGCTTCTCCGCGGCATGAAACGTCGGCGGCGATGGTGACTTAGACGGCGGGGCCATTCGCGGCGCGAGGCCGGAAATGTCCTCGGCCGTGCGCGCGCCGAATACAACCGCTTCAAGCAGCGAGTTGGAGGCCAGGCGGTTTGCTCCATGCACGCCGGTCGATGCCACTTCGCCCACAGCCCACAAGCCGTCAAGTGAGGTGCGGCCATGCCTGTCCGTGCTGACGCCGCCCATGTGATAGTGCGCGGCCGGAGCGATCGGAATGAGTGCGCGCGTTGGATCGATGTCAGCCGCCATGCAACTCGCATAGGCAGTCGGGAAGCGTTCCGGAAATGCCTTCCCGATTGCTGCGCGCGCGTCCAGAAATGCGCCGCGTCCGGCGACGATCTCGGTGAATACGGCGCGCGCAACGACATCGCGCGGCGCGAGATCGCCCTGCGGATGAATGTTCGCCATGAACGACTTACCGTCGCCGTTGACCAGGACCGCACCCTCGCCGCGTATCGCTTCGCTCGCGAGTGGCGCCGGGTCGCGTCCGATCGCGATGGCAGTCGGATGAAACTGGACGAATTCGGTATCGGCAAGCACTGCGCCCGCACGCGCCGCGATGGCGAGCCCGGTACCGCCGCCTTCGCGCGGATTGGTCGTGACGGCATAAAGGTGACCGACTCCTCCCGAGGCCAGCACAACAGCGCGCGCCATAAGTGTCGTTGACTCCGCCTCGGTTCCGCTGGCCGGCCGAGCCAGCACGCCGGTGACACACGCGCCGTCGGTGATGAGATCCTCGGCGACGTAACCCTCCAGCACGCGAATCGACGGTGTGTTGCGCACGGCGGCAACGAGCGCATCCATGATGGCGCGGCCGGCGAGGTCGCCGCGAACATGGACGATACGCCGCGTCGAATGCGCCGCCTCGCGCCCGACCGCCAAATGCCCCGCAAGGTCCTTGTCGAATGGGACCCTATAGGCGAGGAGGTCGCGCACGCGCTCGGGCGCCTCCCGGGTCATCGCGCGCGCCAGGGTCTCGTCGACGAGGCCTGCGCCAGCCGCGATGGTGTCGCGCGCATGGGCCTCGGGCGTGTCACCGGCGGCAACCGCCGCTGCGATGCCGCCCTGCGCCCAGGCGCTCGACGCGCCTTCACCGATCGGCGCCGCGGTCACAACCGTGGCAGGCCGGGGACTGAGCTTGAGCGCGCAGAATAGCCCGGCGATGCCACCGCCAATGATGATTACGTCGTGCGTGCTGTCGGACATCGTTCGCTCTCTCGGCGCTGGTCACGCTGGGTCCGACGCGGATCAGGCCTTTAGATTGACCATGCGCTCAACCGAGCGCTGGGCCCGGGCGGCGATCGCGGGATCGATCACGACCTCTTCCTTCAAGTAGACAAGGCTGTCGAGGATCTTGGGCAGAGTGATCCGCTTCATGTGCGGGCAGAGATTGCACGGCCGCACGAACTCGACGTCGGGGAGCTCGGCTTGCACGTTGTCGGCCATCGAGCATTCGGTGACCATCACGACGCGCTTGGGACGATTCTTGCGTACCCACTCGATCATGCCGGCGGTCGAGCCGGTATAGTCCGACTCTGCGAGCACGTCCGGCGGGCATTCCGGATGGGCAATGATCTGCAGCGACGGATCGCCTTCGCGATAGCGGCGAAGCTCCTCGGCGGTGAAGCGCTCGTGCACCTCACAGGCGCCCTTCCACGCGATAATCTTCACCTTGGTGTGGCCCGCGACATATTTCGCGAGATACTGGTCGGGCAGAAAGATCACCATGTCGGCACCAAGGCTCTCGACCACTTCAATGGCGTTCGAGGAGGTGCAGCAGATGTCGACCTCAGCTTTGACGTCGGCTGATGTGTTCACATAGGCGACGACGGGAACGCCCGGGAACCGTTTGCGCAGGAGGCGCACGTCCTCACCGGTGATTGAAGACGCGAGCGAGCAGCCAGCCTTGAGATCCGGAATGAGCACGGTCTTGTCCGGATTGAGAATCTTTGACGTTTCCGCCATGAAGTGCACGCCGCACTGAACGATCACATCAGCGTCGACCTTGGCCGCTTCGCGCGCGAGCTGGAGCGAGTCGCCGACGAAATCTGCGACGCAGTTGTAGATTTCCGGCGTCTGGTAGTTGTGCGCCAGGATAACGGCGTTGCGCTCCTTTTTGAGCGCGTTGATCGCCTTTACATACGGCGCGAAGAACGGCCACTCGATGGAGGGCACCACGTTCGCCACGCGCGCGTAGAGCGGCGCAGTCTCGCGTGCGACCTGTTCGTTCCACTCAAGCGAGGGTACCGGCAGCACGCCAAAGCGGCGCGCAGCGGCCGACAGCCCCCCGCGCTGCGGAGGAATTGGGGGCCGTCCGGTGGACGGACCAAACGCTTTTAGAATCGGCATAGGCGCGCTCCCGAACATATATGCTCAACCTGAGCATATCAGGGGGACGAAAACATCCGGCGGGATTGCCGGCATCTGCCCTCACCGGGCTATTATCCTCATTTCGAGCAAATCCCATATAGCACTTCCCCGGGCCATACGCCAGTCCCCCTCCGAGGAGCTGCCATGCTGATGGCCGCGGCCGTCCTTGCCATGCGTGAAACGGATAGAGGCTCTGACGATCGAACCATAGGGCTGCATGCGGCGCCTTACTATGTACGTCGCCCGCTCGGAGATACCCATGACCAACATCACTGC
>Ga0066903_100003012_pt1 | contig 13531 bp, 12 predicted proteins | sample PanSoiMetaGPlot1_FD_67491 | JGI IMG/M metagenome (GOLD analysis project Ga0066903, IMG submission 67491) | Tropical forest soil microbial communities from Panama analyzed to predict greenhouse gas emissions - Panama Soil - Plot 1 (version 2) | ecosystem: Environmental > Terrestrial > Soil >... | reverse complement strand
GGAGTGGGAACGCTGGAGCGCGGAGGTGCTGGAGTCGCATCTGTCGTATCCGGTATTGTCGTACTACCGCTCGCAGCACGACAATCAGTCGTGGCTGACGGCGCTCACCACGATGCTCGACGCCAGTGCGCTCGTGATCGTCGGCGTCCAGGATGCGCGTGCGCGCCAGGCGAAGCTGACGTTCGCGATGGCGCGTCACACCGTCGTGGACCTGGCGCAGGTGCTCGGCCGCGCGCCCATCGAGTCGACACGAGACCGACTTCCGGCGCCCGAGCTCGCCCGGCTCCGCACTGGGCTCGCCGCCACGGGTGTGGTCGTTGCCGGTGGCGCCGGCGCCGACGACAAGCTCGCCGAGTTGCGCCGCATGTACGAGCCCTTTGTCACGGCACTGTCGGAGTACCTACTGATGCCGCTGCCTGCCTGGCGCGTCGGCGCCTCCGCTCACGAGAATTGGCGCGCCACCGCCTGGGGCCAAACGCCGGATTTGCTCGACGATAAGTTTTGAGACCCGGGATCAGCGGGCAGGGCCCTATCTGAACTTCGAGATGGCGCTCCGAAGCGCTGGCCGCAGCTCATCCCAAGCTCGCGTCGCCCCTGTTTTCACGTCTTCCCAGGCGCCACCCGATGCGTGCTTGAGCTCGGACAGCTTCTGCTTCAGCACCTTGCGGCGAGCCTTCAGCTCGTCGATCAGCTTCTTGGCCTCCGCCTCAGCCTTGCCCGCCTTGGCTTTCAATGACTCGATCTCCGGCTCCAGGGCGGTGAGCTCGGCCTGAATGCCGCGGCGAAGCTCCTGAACGACTTCCTGCGCGCTCGGCCGAGGCTCGAGCGACTCGATTTCCTTCCCCCATTTTTTCAGCTGCGATTCGATGTCGTCTCTGAGCTCCTCGATGTGCTCGTAGTAATCCGCCTTGGTCTCGGCGAGCTGCTTCTCGACCTTGGCCTTGAGGCGGTCGAGTTCGGCGGCCCAGGCCCGCAGCTGGGTTTCGATCATGCCCGGTGATGATCCCTTCTCCTCCATGGTTGCTCCTTTCTCTCGTGTGCTCGCCAAGCCGAGCGCGGCGGCCAGTTGTAGTATCCCTCAGAGCAGCAAGTGAGCCGATGTCGAGAGGTGCATCGAGGTGCAGTAATGAGTTACGTCGAGGTCGCTTTGCAATCGCCGGCGCACGATTTTGTGACACCAGAAGAGTCGAGACTGCTATCGTGCCGTCTGCCGTGTTCGACTATCTGGTTCATTTTCACTTTGTCAAGACCGTGCTGCTGGCGGTAGGGGCGCTGCTCCCGATCGTCGATCCGCTAGCCGGCGCGCCGATCTATCTTGCGATGACGGCCGGCCTCAGCCCGGACCATCGCCGTCCGATGGCGAAGGCAGTCGCTGTGAACAGCTTCTTCCTCTTGCTCGCTTCGATGCTGGCCGGCGCCTATGTGCTCGACTTCTTCGGCCTGTCGATTCCCTCGGTCCAGGTCGCCGGTGGGATGGTGGTCTGCGCCATTGCGTGGTCACTGCTGGTTCGTCCAGACTCGCCCGGCTCGCTCTCGCGAGCCACGCAGCCCCCGATCGCCGCCGCCGACCTGAGCCAGCGCGCATTCTATCCACTGACCATGCCGCTGACCGTCGGTCCGGGCTCGATGTCGGTGGCGCTGACGCTCGGCGCGAACCCCGAGCAGGGCCTCCGATCTAAAGTCATTACTGCGGCCGCGCACACCGTCGGCATTCTGATCGTTGCCGTGGCCGTATATCTCTGCTACCGGCACGCGGATCGAATCGTCAAACAGCTTGGGCCGACCGGCACGGGAGTCGCGATGCGCCTTTCCGCGTTCATCCTCTTGTGCATCGGCGTTCAGATCACCTGGAACGGCGTTCGCGCCCTGCTCGTTAGCGTCTTGCCGAATGCAGCGTCTTGAGCTATCTGGACGACCTGCCCGCGACTCAAACCTTCAAGGCGTACGCCACGCCGAGGGCCACCAGAGCGGACGAAAGCACCAGCTCATATCGCATGCGCAGCGGAGACGCGAACTTGTAGACGAGGACGACGAGGCCCAGGAGCACCGCCCACCAGAGGCTGGACATCCCGAGTAGCACCATGGCCACCATGAGCGCCGCGCTGCACCCGAGGCAGCTCACGCCGTAGCGCACGCCGGCGACCGCGGCGCTCCGCATCAGATTGAAGGGAAGGGGGCCGTGCAGCGCGCAGAGCTCGCGGCAGCGAGCCTGGCTCGCCCGTTTGATCGGGCTCAAGGAGTAGACGCCGGCCAGAGCCAGCGCGAGTCCAACCACGACGGGCTGGTTGGGCCAGGGCATTCCCACGGCGCTATAGATCGCGTAGCACACGACGCCGAAGATCACCCATACACCGAGGTACGTCAGGGCAAGCACCCCCGTGGCGACCGGCCATCCCCTTCGCCGTTCGGCCGTTCGCGCGAACTCCAGGACCACCGGGATCGCGGAAGGCAGCATCATCGCCGCCATCATCACGACCCAGGTCGCCGCGAAAGACTCGATCGGGCCGAGGCCCGTGTCCATTCCGTCCATCCCGGCCATCGAGCGCGAGTGCTCGACCATGGCCGCCCACGCAACGCCGGCGACCGCGAGGACAGCCAGTGCGGCCATCATCGGTTTGGCCAGCTCTTGTCGGGCGTCGAGGGCCCGCATGAGCACTCGGCACGCCGGGCAGAATCCGGCCGGCCGCGCTCGCCTGGTCAGCCCAATCGTGGTGAAAAGCCGGCCGCCGTCCATCAGTCCTGATACTCGTCGCGGCGGCGCACCCACGTGGTCGCGCCGCCGTCGCCCTCGTCACGGCCCTTCGGTACCAGATCCATGTAGTGGTAGGCGACGTTCAGCATGTCGAGCCCGCGCTCATAAGTGGAGTACGTGTGGTAGATCTGGCCGCCGTCCTTCAGGAACACGCTGATGCCCGGTGCCTCGCTGATCCCCCACGGGCGGAGCTTGTAGTTGTAGTCGACCTTCGCCTGCGGATCCGCATGGGAGAAGGAGACGCGATAGTCGAAGTTGAAGTCGCTTCCGAGCGACGACCACCACGGAAAGCCCCACCCCATTCGCTTCTTGTAGGCGGCGAGCTTCGGGTAGGGAGCGCGTGAGACCGCGGCGATGGCGATGTCGCGGTGGTTCAGATGGACGGCGATGTTGCTGAAGTTGTCCATCCAGAACGAGCAAACGTAGCAGGGCGCGTCCGCCGTCCAGGGCGTATGAGACCCCGCCGTCTCGGGGTTGAACATCGCATGATAGACGACCAGCTGGCCGCGGCCGTCGAAGAGGTCGCCGAGTGTCCGCGTCCCTTGCTCGCCCTCGAAGCTGTATGGCTTCTCGACCAGCTCCCACGGCAGCTCGCGCCGCTCTCGGCTCAGCTGGTCGCGCATCCGGGTGAACTCCTTCTCCTTCGCCAGGTGTCTCTTCCGCGCCTTGAGCCACTCGTCGTGCTTCACCACCTTGTGCGTTGGCATGTGAATTCCTCCTCAGGGCCGCCCTGGACCCAGGATAGGCACAAATACACGAAATTGGACTTTGGTCTCAACGCTACGGATGACGCCCGTAGATGTATGCTCCCGATGCCGAGGTGATGCGACAGCACTCGGTCAAGGGGACCAAAATGAGTGATCCCGGGGATGTCGGGCGTCGATCGTTCCTCAAAGCCGCGAGCGTGGCCGGCGGAGTCGCTTTCGTCGGCTCAGCGCTCCGAGGCCGGATCGTCTGGGCGGCCGCGCTGACCAGAGCGCAGCGCGACCGGATGACGCCCGACGAGATCATCCAGGCGATGAAGAATGGCAACGCGCGCTTTCGGCGAGGCCAACCGACGACGCAAGACTATCTCGCCCAGCAGAGAGCTAGCGCGAAGGGACAGTATCCGGCCGCGGTGCTCCTGAGCTGCATCGATTCGCGCGCGCCCGCCGAGACGATCATGGACCTCGGCATCGGCGACGTGTTCAATACGCGCGTGGCCGGCAACATCGCCAACGACGACATCCTCGGCAGCATGGAGTTCGCCTGCCAGGTCGCGGGCGCGAAGGTCATCCTGGTCATGGGGCACACGGCTTGCGGCGCCATCAAGGGCGCCATCGATCGTGTCCAGCTGGGCAACCTGACCGGCTTGCTCGAGAAGATTCAGCCGGCCGTGGACGCCACCGTCTATCAAGGCGAGCGCTCCGCGAAGAACTACACCTTCGTCGACGCCGTCGCGCGGAAAAATGTCGAGCTCACCATGGTCGGGATCCACCGTCGTAGCGAGATCATTGCGGCGCTCGAAGCCAAGGGCGCGGTCAAGATTGCCGGAGCGATGTATAACCTCGAAACGGGGGCGATCGATTTTCTGCCCTCGACGTGACGCGCGTCAGCGGCTGACGACCGGCGGCGTGGCCCAGCCGCGCGCCGCCCGCAGCTCGGCCCGCCGCCGGGTCGTCGCGGCCTCGTCGACGACGGAGCTGGTCGGGTCGATCACCACACCGTAGTCGTCACGCGCCGAGGCCAGGCTGACCAGCTCGTTGGCCACGTCGCGCAGCACCAGAAGGGGATCACGCTCGAGCGGATCGCCCCAGCCTCCGGGTCCCGGCTGGTCGTGGATGAAGACGTCGCCACGGCGCATCGGCGTCATCGTGACCTTGGCCGTGAGCTCGCGCTCGCGACCGTCGGTGATCAGGCGGTTGCGCGATGGCTTGCCGGGCGCGCCACCGTACAGGCCGTAGGGGCGAAACGTGTGGCGGTCGGCGCGTACCTGCAGCACGGCTTCGTCCTCGGTGAGCCGGTACGCACGGCGGATCGACATCCCGCCGCGATGTCGGCCGGGCCCGCCCACATCCGGGATCAGCTCGCAGCACAGGATCTCGAGCGGCTGCTCGGTCTCGGTCACCTCCGCGGAGGGCAGCGACATGTTCGCGAAGAGGTTCGCGTTGCCGTCGAGTCCGTCGGCCCACGGCCGCCCGCCCCAGGCCGAGCAGACGAACTCCACGAAGATGAACGGCGTGCGATCGGCGTGATAGCCGCCGATGCTGACGCCGGTGTTGCCCCCCTCGGAGGCCGCGATCACCCGGTCGGGCAGCATCTGGGCGAGGGCGCCGAAGACGGTGTCGACCATGCGGAACCCGGTCAGCCCGCGGGCGGCGCAGGCCGCGGGCGGCACCGCGTTGGCGATCGTGCCCGGCGGCGCGATGACCTCGATGGCCCGATAGAAGCCGGCGTTGCAGAGGATCTCGTACGGCAAGACCGACTTGAGACAGGTGTAGGTGGCGGCGCGGGTGAACGACAGCGTGTTGTTGATGGCGCCCTTCACCTGGGGCGAGGTGCCCGTCCAGTCCGCCGTCATCTGGTCACCGTGCTTCGTCAAGGCCACCGTGAGCGGGATCGGCGTGCCGAAGTCGATGCCGTCGTCGTCGATCCAGTCGGTGAAGCTCCACTCGCCGTCCGGTAGCTCGGCGATCGCCGCCCGCGTCAGTCGCTCCGTGTAGTCGAGGATCTCCTCCATGTAGGCCGACACCTGCGCGACACCGTGCTTGGCGATCAGCCGGCCGAATGCCTCTTCCGCAATGTGACACGCCGAGAGCTGCGCGCGCATGTCGCCGAGCACGCGCACCGGCATGCGGACGTTCTTCTCCAGCATGCGAAAGAAGGTTTCGTTCGGTTCGCCGGCGTCGTACATCTTGACGGGCGGGATGCGAAGCCCTTCCTGGAAGATCTCGGTGGAGTCCGACGCGTTCGAGCCGGCCACCCGGCCGCCCATGTCGGTCTGATGGCAGATGGTGGCCGCGAAGGCTAGCCGTCGGCCCTCGTGGAAGATCGGCTTGAGGATGAACACGTCGGGCAGATGCATGCCGCCCTCGAAGGGATCGTTCAGCGCGTAGACGTCGCCCGGCCGCATGCGGTCGCCGTAGTGCCGGAGCGTGGCGGCGAGCGCATCGGGGAACGACGACAGGTGGCCGGGCAAGGTCAGACCCTGCGCCACCGTCCGGCCCTGCGCGTCGCAGAAGGCCGTCGAGTAGTCCATGTTGTCCTTGAGCACGCCGGAGTACGCGGTCCTCAAGATGGTGAGAGCCATCTCGTCCGCGATGGAGAGCAGCGTGTTCTTGAACAGCTCGAAGCCGATCGGATCGGAGAGCCGGGTGGCCACCGTTCAGACCTCCATCACGATGTTGCCCGAGACGTCGAGTCCGGCCCTGGCGCCCGGCGGCACCACGCACGTCGCGTCGTACTCCTCGACGATCGCCGGACCCTCGCGCGGCGTTGCGAGATCGCCGCGGGTCAGCACGGGTGTCACGATCCAGCCGTCGCGCGGTCCGAAGTAGACCCGGCGCGAGCCCGCGATCGTGCCTGCGCCGCGGCCGATCTGCACGCGTTCGGGGACACGCGGCCGCTCGCTCAGTCCCTGGCCGACGACGCGCAGGCTCACGATCTCGACCGGCTCGTCGGCGCCCGCCCGATGCCCATACGTGCGCTCGTGCTCGCGCGCGAACGCTTCGTCGATCGTCACGCTCGCCGTCACGGGCACGGTCAGCTCGAACGACTGCCCCTGGTAGCGGCAGTCCGCCGAGCGTGCGATGCGAACGGCCGCGCCGGTGAATCCCTCGGCAGCAAGCTGACCGCGCGCCTCGTCCTGCAGACGTCCGAACGCGTCGGCCAGCTCGGCTGGATCCAGACCGCGCGCCGGCCGGCGCCACGTGCGGACGTAGTGATGCTCGACCTCGGAATAGAGCAGACCGAAGGCCGAGAAGAGCCCGGGCGCGGGGGGAACGATGACGCGCGCCATCTCCAGCGCCCTGGCCATGCCGGCGGCGAAGAGCGGGCCGTTGCCGCCAAAGGCGAAGAGCGCGTACTCGCGCGGGTCACGCCCTCGCTCGCTCGAGACCGCGCGGATCGCGCGCATCATGTTCGACGCCGCGATCAGGTGGGCGCCGTACGCCGCCTCGGCGAGCGGCAAGCCGAGTGGTGCGGCGACCCGCTCCTGGAAGATCTCGTGAGAGCGCGCCGCATTGAGCTTCACGGCGCCGCCGGCCAGCGCCGTCGGGTTCAGGTAGCCGAGCACGACGTTGGCGTCCGTGACGGTCGGCTCGGTGCCGCCGAGGTCGTAGCAGAGCGGGCCGGGGGACGCGCCGGCGCTGCGTGGGCCGACTTGCAAGGCCCCGCCGGCATCGCGCCAGACGATCGAGCCGCCGCCGGCGCCGACTTCGGCCAGATCGATGGCGGGCACACGCAGGAGATAGCCGCTTCCGGTGAGCAGCCGCGAGCCGTGCATGATTCCGCCGCCGACCTGGTACTCGGTCGCCCGGCTCACCGCGCCGTCTTCGACGATCGAGGCCTTGGCGGTGGTGCCGCCCATGTCGAAGGTGATCAGCTTGTCGAACCCGATCCGCCGCGCCAGCGCCTGCGCCCCGACAACCCCCGCGGCCGGCCCCGACTCGATGATGTGCATCGGCATCGCGGCCGCCGCCACATCGGTCATCAACCCACCGTTGGACTGCATGATCAGCAGGGGCCCCCGCACGGCGATCCCATCGAGGCCGGCGCGCAAGGTGGCCAGGTAGCGGTGGACGATCGGCAGCACGTACGTGTTGATCACCGTGGTCGAGGTGCGCTCGTATTCCTTGATCTCCGGCAGCACCGCACTGCTGATGCACAGCGGCAGGCCGGGGGCCCGCCGCTCGACGATCGACTTGATGCGCTCCTCGTGGACGGGATTCGCCCACGCGTTCAACAGGCAGACCGCGAGCGCCTCGATGCCCTGAGCGAGCAGCCGATCGAGCGCGCGCGCAACGTCGGCCTCGTCGAGCGGCTGCTGGATCGCGCCGCGAGCGTCGATCCGCTCGCTCACTTCCATCCGCAGACGGCGCTCGACCAGGGTGGGCGGCTTCTCCCAGGTGAGATCGTAGAGGCGCGGCATGCGCAGGCGCCGGATCTCGAGGACGTCGCGGAAGCCGCGGGTGGTGATGAGCCCCGTCCGGGCGCCGCGCAATTCGAGCAGGGCGTTGGAGGCGACGGTGGTGCCGTGCAGCACCTCGACCACATCGCGACCGGCGAGGCCGGTCTCGTCGAACACCTCGCGGAGGCCGTCGACGATGGCGCGCGCGTAGTCCTCCACGCTGGACGACACCTTCTTGATGTGCAGGCGCCCGTCGGCGTCGAGGAAGACGATGTCGGTGAAGGTACCGCCGATATCGACCGCGACGCGGAAGCGGCTCACGCGTTCTTTTCCATCTCGAGCACGGCGGCGAACGTTTCAACCAGGCCCTCGAGCTCGGCGTCCCCCATCGGCGTCGAGAGACACCCGAGCCCGGTGATCGACATGAGCACGCCGTGCTCCATGAGCCGGCGCACCAGTCGGACGAGGCGCTCGGTCTCGGCGGGCGTGGCCCGCGTGCTCCGATAGTCGGTAAGCTCACGATCCACTGCGTGAAGGCGGAACAGCGAGCCCAGGCCGGCGACGCGTCCGGGAACACCGGCCTGCTTGAAGCAGTCGTCGAGGCTCGCGCGGAGCTTGGCGCCGAGCTCGGCGAGCCGGCCGTAGGCGTCGGGCGTCAGCATGCGCATCGCGGCCAGGCCGGCGGCCATGGTCACCGGGTTGGCGTTGAACGTCCCGCCGTGCGGCGCGGGCGGCGACCCACCCCGCGTGGGATCGAATACTGCCATGACGTCGGCTCGTCCGGCCACCGCGCCCACCGGGAAGCCGCCGCCGATGATCTTTCCGAGCGTGGTCATGTCCGGCGTCACGCCGAGCGCGCCCTGGGCGCCGTGGTAGCCGACCCGGAACGAGATGACCTCGTCGAAGATCAGCACGATGCCGTGCGCCCGTGTCACGTCGCGCAAGGCCTGCAGAAATTCGGTCCGCGCAGGAACGAGGCCGACGCGATTGGGAACGGGATCCACCAGCACCGCCGCCAGGTGCCGGGCCTCGCGCTCGATGCGCGCGACCGCGTGCTCCGTGTGGTTGAACGGCAGCACGACGACGTCCTCGAGCACCGCCGGCGGCGTCCCTCTCGAGTACGCGATGCTCGCGGGCGCCGCCAGGCTGCCCCAGGTTTCCGGGGTCGACGCCAGGCTCACCTCGGCGTAGTCGTACGAGCCGTGGTAGGCGCCCTCGAACTTCGCGATCTTCGGGCGGCCCGTGAAGGCGCGTGCGCCCTTGACCGCGATCATCACGGCCTCGCTGCCCGAATTGGTGAACCGCACGCGCTCGGCCGAGGGCAACCGCTCGCACAGGAGCGACGCCAGGTCGATCTCCTCGGGTGTCGGCATCGGGAACGACGCGCCCAGCGCAAGTCGGCGGGTCGCCTCTTCGACGATCTGCGGGTGGGCGTGGCCATGTATCAGCGCCGTGTAGTTGTTCAAGCAGTCCAGGCGACGGTCGCCCTCGACGTCGGTGATCCAGCAGCCTTCCCCGGCGGCGGCATAGGGCGGGTACGGCGCCATGTAGACGGTGGTGCGCGAGTTGCCGCCGGGTAGGACGCCCTGGGCGCGCGCGAAGAGCGCCGCGGATTGCGAGCCCGGCTCGGCCCACCGAGCGGTCCGCGCGGGTGGGCGGGGGGTCCTCACCTTCGAGATCGTCGCCATCGTCCTGTCTCCCTCGTCTGTGTGCGGCGGCGGATGCCGCGCGTGCCCCGATGATACTCTCGTCGCCTCGGGCCGGGTCGTGGCGCATTCGCACCCGCATTGGCTCGACCACGGCTTGGCCGTGATCGGCTCGCCGACACCGCGGCGGCCTCCAACACCACCTCGGCGCGCGCAACGAGGCTCTCCACGTGCCTGAACGTTACTTAAGTTGATTGAGTTTCTTCCAGCCTGATATAAGCCGTGTCGACATCGCGCCGCGGCGAGACGCGGTCTCGCCGGCGCCGCTCGATCTGAGGGTCCGTCTCTCGGGAGACGAGGACTGGAGGTTGAGATGAGCAAGAGCAAGTCGCGTGTCGTCGCCAAGAAGAAGGCGCGAGCCAAGCCTACCGCGTTCGCTCCGGGCGAGCATGTCCGCATCGTCCCGCTGCACTATCCCAAGCCCTCCGTGTCGATCGACGAGATGGGCCGCTTGCGCGGCGAGGCCGCCGAAACCGATCTGTTCGACGGCCAGCCTCATGTCGCTCCGGCCACGGCGCACCTGACGTACAACAACGGGCCGCTGCTGACGGGGGTCCAGGTCTTCACGATCTTCTGGGGCACGAAGTGGAGCGGAGCTGCCGCGACCACGATCATGCAGAACCTCGACAAGTTCTTCCAGGCGATCCTGGTCAGCCCGCTCATGAAGCAGCTCCAGGAGTACAGCGTCCCCGGTCAGAGCATCGGGCCCGGCTCGTTCATCGGGACAAGAGTCATCACCGCGAACGCGCCGGTCGGCAGTGTCACGGACTCGACCGTCCGCAAGCGGCTGAAGGCGTGGATCGCCGCCAAGACGGTGCCGAAGAACACGAAGAACTCGCTGTACTTCATCTATCTGGACCCCGGGATCGTCTCGATCATGGGCGGCAGCAAGTCGTGTCAGAACTACTGCGGCTACCATGACGCGGTCGGGAAAATCTACTACGCGGTGATGCCGTACCCGACCTGCGCCGGCTGCCTGGGCGGGATGGCGGCCTTCGACGCGCTCACCGGCACCACCTCCCACGAGCTCTGCGAGGCGATCACCGATCCGGTGCCCGGTGCGGGCTGGTACGACGATGTCAACGGGGAGATCGGCGATATCTGCGCTTGGAACTTCAAGAAGATCGACGGCTACACCGTGCAGATGGAATGGTCGAACGCGCACAGCCGGTGCGTGTGAGATCGTCGCGCACTCTGCGGCGCGCGGGGCCTCCAGCCGACGTCCGCGCTCGGGCTCTTCGAGGCGTGCCTACGGCACGCGCGCGTGCATGATCCGCGGAAACTCGACCATCATGCCGTCAGGCAGGCCGTCCGCACCGATGAGGTAGCGCGCGGTCAGCTCCGCATGCCCGACATCGGAGACGACCACCAATCCCTCGCGAGTCGCAATGGCCGTCGCCTGGCGTTGACTCCAGCCCGTCAGCAGCGGCTCGCCCACGGACGCCAGGTATGCCGCCGTGCTCTTCGCGCCGTAGATGCCGCCGCCATCGGGGCGAAGCGTCACGTCGAGCACGTAGTCGTAGACGACCGAGCTGCCCGACGCGGACCCTGAGCGGATGAAGCGAAGCGTGCTCACGTTGGCGGCCTCGGGCAGGTACATCGTGACGCCTTCCCAGATGAAGAACGTGCGCTGCGCCCGGTCGTAGCCGGCGTCGCGCAAGACCTCGTCGAGCGGACGCGTGGTGAAGTCGGTCGGGACGAGGACGACCCGATCCGGGACGGCGCCGAAGATCTTCACGACGCGCTCCCGCTTGGCCGCGACCATCGCCGGAAGATCCAGCTCGAAGAATCGCACCGTGGCGAACCGCTCGCGGAAGCGATAGGCACGGCTGTCGAACCCGGCCCCCAGGTTGACGACCTGCGTGACTCCCGCCGAGAGAGCGTCCACCAGCAAGGCATCCATGTGGTGAGTCCGCGCGTTGACCCAGAAGTAATTGGGATTGCTCCGCGCCCGGTCGGGATCGTTCCGGTACGGAGAGGTGCGCCAGACCTCTGCGCTGACGAACTTCTCGGCCAGGTAGTCCGGATTGCGAATCTTCGGGTCGAGGTGCTTTGCGGCGACCGCCCGCAGCATGCAGACCGTTTCGGCTGTCGTCGAGACTCGACCCGAAGCGGCGAGGGTTTTGTCGGGTTGCTGCGCCTCGGAAAAAAGCTGCGGCGCAAGGACGGCGACCAGCAGCATCGCGGGCGATAGTGTCCACCGCATGGCGAATCCTCCAGCCGGACGCGTGCGTCAGCGACGCTCGAGGCGCACGCGGATCCCCGGCTCGGGGCGGAGCGTGATGTAGGGCGTTGGGACCACCTGTTGGCCCGGTGTGAGGATCAGTCGGAAGCGCTGCGCGATCGCGGCGAGAATCAGGATGGCCTCCATCATCGCGAATGCATTGCCGATGCACTGGCGAGGACCGCCGCCGAACGGAAAGTAGGCGAAGCGCGGCAGGCGCCGAGCCGCGTCATCGCCCCAGCGCTCCGGACGGAACGTCCCGGGCTCGTCGAACCAGCGAGGGTCTCGGTGCACCACCCACGTCGGGGCGATCACGATCTCGCGCGCCGGCACGGAGCGGCCCCCCACCTCGGTGGGTCTCACGGCCTCCCGCCCGAGGCCATACGCCGGCGGGAAGAGACGCATCGACTCGGTCACGACCATCTCGGTGTAGGGCAGGGCCGGCAGATCATCCACCGCGGGCGGGCGTCCGCCGAGGGCGGCACGCAGCTCGTCGGCGAGCCGTGCGTCCACGTCGGGGTGCTGAGCGAGGAGATAGAAGGTCCACGACAACGCCACCGCGGTGGTCTCATGGCCGGCCAGGAACAGGGTCATGACTTCGTCCCGCACCTGGCGGTCCGTCATCCGGCTGCCGTCGTCGGCATCCTGTGCTTGCAGGAGGATCGAGAGGAGGTCGCCTCGATCCGCGAGGCTCCGGCGCCGATCGGCGATCATGCGGTAGATCACCGCGTCCAGGCGACGGACCGCGAGATGCAGCCGCAGATTCGCCGGCGTCGGCACCCACGCCGGGACAAACGCACGCCAGCTCCCGAGACGTCGGCCGAAATACTTCATGACGATTTCAAGTGCGCCGCTGATCGTGTGCGCCTCGTCGGAGACGTCGGCGTCGAACAGCGTCCGGGCAACGATCCCCCGCGTCAGCGCCATCATCTCATCGTGGATGTCGAAGACCTCGCCATCGCCCCACTCGTCCACCCGGCGTGCCGCGTAGGAGGCCATGACCTCGCCGTAGGCGGCCACGCGCTTGCGATGGAACGCCGGCTGCATGAGCCGGCGCTGGCGCAGCCACAAGTCGCCCTCGCTGAGGACCAGCCCATCGCCGAGGAGCGCTCGTAACAGACGAACGCCTCGACTCTTGATGAAGTCGCGGTTTCGCGCGACGAGCACTTCCTCGATGGCGTCGGGGTGGTAGATGAGCAGACCGCGCCTCGGACCCAGGCGCACCGGCACGAGGTCGCCGTACTCGCGCGCGCATCGGGTGTAGAAGCCGAGCTGATCGCGGTTGAGCTCGCCGAGGTTGCCGAGGAGTGCCGGGCCCCGCGGACCTTCTCGGACCGTTGCCATTCGTGGAACTACGCCGGTCGCCAGGCCCGCTGGGACATGGCGTCGACGTCGCTCACGACCTCGACGACGGCCGGGCTGTTCGACGCCAGCGCCTTCTCGAGCGCGGGCCGGATGTCGTCCGGCCTCTCCACGCGGATCCCGACGCAGCCCATGGCCTCGGCCACCCTGGCGAAATTCACCTCGTGGCTGAAATGCCACATCTCTGTCGCGCGGCCTCGTTGCCGGCCCTTGTAGGCCGCGTCGAAGGGATGCACCGCCTCGGCGAAGTACCGATCACGCGTCATGCGAGGCATCGTGACCTCCTGCTAGCGCGGCAGCCCGCGTCGATCGCGTGAGTGCGTCAGCTCCTGGACCGGCCGGACCTCGATCACCCCGACGCGCGCCGGTGGGAACCTCGC